>Ga0075163_10008803_pt1 | contig 13263 bp, 13 predicted proteins | sample JI1023141ADNA_FD_71478 | JGI IMG/M metagenome (GOLD analysis project Ga0075163, IMG submission 71478) | Wastewater effluent complex algal communities from Wisconsin, to seasonally profile nutrient transformation and Carbon sequestration -... | ecosystem: Engineered > WWTP > Effluent > Algae...
GCCGGATTCTGATTTTTCCAAATCGCCTATACTGAGACGCATATGTCGATTTGGAAAAATCAGAACCGGCTTTGCAATCATCGAATTTTGCCTCCAAAGCGAGTTTTGCAACTCCCTCTGGAATAAAAAAATATCATTAATATTGGATAGGTTCATACCTCAAATCATAGCATCTAAAATGAGTTTTACGCTATACTAAGAACCTCAAGGATCAAATAGGGAATGTGATGTTCGGATTGATAAAGAAAATTTTTGGAACGGCGCAAGGTCGCTTAATAAACCGTTATCAAAAGATTGTTAAAACGATCAATCGCATTGAAGAAGGGTACCAATCTCTTTCCGATAATGAGGTGAAAAAAAAGGTCGCCGCATTTAAAAAACGGCTAAAAAATGGAGAAACGGTCGATTCCCTCCTTCCTGAAGCTTATGCTCTCGTTAAAAATACCTGCCGACGCCTCTCTGGAACCGACATTCATGTCTCTGGATATCACCAAAAATGGGACATGATCCCCTATGATGTCCAACTCATCGGTGCCATTGCGATGCACCATGGCTCTATTGCTGAGATGATGACAGGAGAGGGAAAAACACTCACTGCATCGATGCCCCTTTTCTTGAATGCCCTCACAGAAAAACCGGTCCATCTTGTCACTGTGAATGATTACTTAGCAAACCGCGACTCGGAGTGGATTGGAGAGATTTTCCGTTGGCTCGGCTTAACGGTTAAGGCGCTCACCAATAGTGTCCCTCCTCATGAACGGAAAGAGGTTTACGCAGCTGATATCGTTTATGGGACAGCTTCCGAATTTGGTTTTGATTATCTCCGTGATAACTCAATGGCCCACTCCACTCAAGAGCAGGTTCAAAGAGGACACTACTTTGCCATCATCGATGAAGTGGACTCTATCTTAATCGATGAAGCGCGCACTCCCTTGATTATTTCAGGGCCTGCAGCAAAATCGCGGCAAATGTACGACGAACTGAAAGAGGGCGTTGCACGCGTTGTTCGTCTGCAACGAGATCACTGTAACAAGCTCGCATCCGATGCCCACAAAACACTCGAAAAACAGGGGTATTTGAGTGAATCTGAGGAAAAACCAAAACTTTCGAAAGAAGAAGGGAAAGAAGTTGAAGATGCTTTCCGTAAACTATGGCTTGTTGGAAAAGGGACTCCTCAAAACAAAATCCTCAAACGTCTGAAAGAAAATCCAGACCTCCGCGCTCATATGGAAAAATGGGAAACCTACTTCCATGGTGAGCCCAATAAAGAAGAGCGGCACGAAATGCTTGCTGATCTTTACATCATCATCGACGAACGAGCCAATGAATTCGAACTGACAGACAAAGGAATTGCCTCTTGGACAGGAGGAGATAAAGAAGCAGAAGATGACTTTTTGATGCTCGATTTGGGAGGAGAATATGGAAAGATCGATGAAAATCCTGCCCTTTCTGAACAAGAAAAAATGGAGCGAAAAACTGCCCTAAGAGAAGAAGATAGTAGACGTAAAGAACGTTCCCATAACCTCCGCCAACTTTTCCGCGCCCACCTTCTCATGGAAAAAGATGTCGACTATATCGTTCAAGATCGAAAGATTGTGATCATCGATGAAAACACAGGACGTCCCCAACCTGGACGCCGTTTTTCTGACGGTCTCCATCAATCCATTGAAGCTAAAGAGTCCGTTCCGATCCAAGAAGAAACGCAAACCTACGCAACGATCACTCTGCAAAACTACTTCCGGATGTATGACAAACTCGCTGGGATGACGGGAACCGCGATGACCGAAGCAAACGAGTTTAAAGAGATCTACAAAATCGATGTCCTAGAAATCCCCACCCACAAAAAGTGTCTTCGCAAAGATGCCGATGATGAAATCTACATGTCGGAGCGAGAAAAATACAATGCAATCATTAAAGATATCATCGAAATTCATGGAAAAGGACGCCCTATCCTCATAGGGACAGAGTCGGTTGAGGTTTCAGAAAAACTTTCTCGCATTTTGAAACAAAATAAACTGAGCCACACCATCCTGAATGCGAAGAATCACGCAAAAGAAGCAGAAATTATTGCAGAAGCAGGGCAGATGGGAGCCATCACCGTTGCCACTAACATGGCAGGACGGGGAACCGATATTAAGCTCGGTGAAGAGGTTGCAAAAAGGGGCGGTCTCCATGTCATTGGAACAACCCGCCACCAATCACGTCGGATCGATCGTCAGCTTCGTGGCCGCTCCGCGCGCCAAGGAGACCCTGGAACCTCCAAATTTTACGTTTCGTTTGAAGATGACCTCATGCGCCTATTCACCTCTCCCAAACTCACCGCCTTCCTTCAACGGTTTCGTCCTCCTGAAGGAGAGCCGATCTCTGCAGGAATTCTCAACCGCTCCATTGAAACAGCGCAAAAAAGAGTAGAACAGAGGAACTATTCCATCCGTAAACATACCCTTCAGTATGACGATGTCATGAATAAACAGCGGAAAGAGGTCTACGCTTTCCGCAACGATATCCTGAAAGAGGAAGAATCGATTAAGCTTGCGGAAGAAGTCCTTGAGGAAATTGCAGCGCAATTTGCTTCTAAACATTTTGTCTCTCGCACCACCGAGGGAGGATGGGATCCTCATGGATACGCACAAACCCTTATGACACACTTCCCTGTAACCATTGATGAAAAAACTTTTGACGATGATTACCTTACAATAGAAGAAATCGAAAAGAAAGGATCTGAGCTTATTATTGAAGCGTTACAAGCCAAGCTCAATCATGAAATTTACACCATCGCAACGATTCAAGAAAATGCAGGGAAAGAAGTCAATGCCCTTCCCGTTCTTCAAGAAGTGATTCGGAGCATTCTCCTCCGCAATATCGATAAACTCTGGCAAGAACACCTTCTTGCAATCGATCACCTCCGGACAGAAGTCAACATGCGTGTGGTGGGACAAAAAGATCCTCTCTTAGAGTTCAAACACGAAGCCTTTGCTCTCTTTGATACTTTCAGTAGTGACCTTAAACTCGCGATCGCACATGGCCTCTTCAAGTTCCATATGATGCCCCCCGAGATGCAGCAGAATCCACTCCATCACCTCCAACAACAAGGGAAACATTCTAAAAAGAACAAAAACTCAGGACTCTACTTAACCTGAGTTTTGAGAAGCCTGTTTCCAAAGTAAATTAAGGGAAGTCCTAAGGCAGAGTAGAGAAACCAGAAACGGCTACTCCATTCCAAAACAACTTTCCCATGATGGGAACAAAAAAGAAGGAGCGCTCCTAACATAAAAAGGTGGGCTCCGATCATTAAGAAAAGAAGGGGAAGAACACTCCCTCTTCTTATAGACTCTTCTGAATCATCCATCGATTCAATCCCCCCTTCAGGAATCATCGGAAGCACTTCCTCTTCTTCTTGCACCTCGTAAGTTGATTCAAAAAGAGGGTCTTCTTTTTGAGGTTTTGTAGGAATATAAGAAGATTCTTCACGCTCATCAGGGATTCCAAACCCTTGTCGATTTCTTACCGAATAAGGAGGCTTATAAAGAGAGGCGAGACTTTCTTGAAGGGTTTGATCTGCAAATTTTCGGTCCCGCTTGGGAGCTTGAGTGGGCTTCTCAATCGAAGAGGTCAGCAAATCTGTCCCACAGAAAGGACAGTAAGTCGCCTCAAAACTCACATCCGCTTCACAATTCCAACATGCTTTTGTTCGATCGACCTGCTTCATTATAAATCCTTAATTCATCTTCAAATCTCAGTGTAACTGATTTACTCCTGAAGGTGAAGTAAAAATATACAGACAATTCAATTCCCTCTATTGGGAATAGATTTTCCAATGAACTTCAGTAAGAAAATCTTCAGAAGGAGGGCTAATCGTATCTACAAGCTCACCCTGTTGTGCACTGTTGAAACCGTGAAGCACTTCTTGAAGGGAATAGTCATTCGGGAGTTTCATATAATGGTGCCAAGCGCCCACTCCTTTTGCAAAATAGAGGGCATTTTTTGCATCTTGATACTTTTGCTCGATTTCTCCTTTGTTTTTTAGAAGAGAACTAAAATTTTTTTGCGTAGGAAGGGTGGGAGAGGCTTTTTGTTGGTGAAGGATTTTTTCCAAACAAACCGTTACGATAAAACCTCCATTTTGGGTGAGATCAATCGACTCAACAGCTTCAGGATGAAAATAAATTCTTCTCTCTTCTCCTTCTTTCATTCCTAGCAAAGCATACGATAATGCTTGGTCGATCTCAGCAAGCTGGTAGTTTGCAGAGAGCTTATGAAACAAACATTGACCCTTTAAGTTTTTAACGGAAATAGTCAGGGTGACTTCGCTATTTTGACTTATAACGTCTAGCCCCTCTCCTTCCCATAGAATTTCGCGGTAAATTCCCTCACCCAGTTGAATGATCGACTCCCCTTTTTTCGCTAACTCTTCGAAAAAATGATTTGCAAATTCAAGATTTTTACAAGCATGATGACTCTTTTGTGTTTTGTTAAATGTCTCGAATAATCGCCTATATTCTGAATCATTCACAGGGATTTCAGCCTCAGTTTCTCTTGCTTTCATCCCTTTTAAAAAGGCATCGACCTCTTCCCCATTTTCCTCTCCTTCAAAGAGACTTTGCCAAATGGCTTGACCAATTGTGTAGCCCCCTTTGCTCATGTCTATTGTTTGCCCTGCGGGTGAAATATCGCCTTCTTGTCCAATCAATTTTGATAAAATCGTCTCCAAAAGATGGGGGGATTCTAGCTGTTTTCGAATCACTTCGTGCGTCCTTTGATACTTTTTAATAAGGGCTTCGGATGGAGCTGCCTGTAAAAATCCAAAGTGAGGGAGCTGGGGCAAACGGGTCTGAGGATAGATATCAACTGTCACTCTTGTCTTTTTTCCCAACTCATTACATTCTTCTTGGATATTGGGATAACTAAAGCTAGGCTCATCATGGATTGAACGATAAAATCCCCTGCCAAAATCTTGCACTGTTTTTGTTAATTTCAGAGGGATGGATTGATCTTGTATATATTCCTCTAAGTATTCATGACGGCTAACCACTAAAGCATTTTCGGTCCCATATCCGAGGACAATCCCCATCAAAACCCGATCCCCTCGCAAAAGGGTAGAGAGACTCGCATGGGGCCTCATAAGTTCTTCTAAAAGAGTTTGAGCAGAAACATTAGGACCAAGGATATACTGGAAGAGAGGCTGATTTTCATTAAAAACCTTCTCGAAATTTTTTTTATGGATGACCCACAATTCATTCCATCCTTCATAAAAACCTGGAGATTCTAGAAGGAGAAATTCACTGCTGGCCTGGTTAATAGGAAGAGCCTTTAAGATTTTCAATCCCTTTTTCAAAGAGACAGACTCTTGATGCAAAGAGTCGCCGAGCATACCAACAGACTCATGTCCCGATAACGTGCCCCAAGTAAAGACCGGTTTATCCCCAAAAAGAACATACCCTAAAGAGGTATGCTCAAGAAAATGGCGAAAAAGAAAATCTAAAGTGTCCTGCTCCTCTAACTGCAATTTCTCTCTGATATGATGGTGAGGACCCTGCTGAGTACACGAGAAAAAAACAAGCAAAGGCCAAAAAAGAAAAACTCTTCTCATGACCCAATACCCCATCCACTTACCTACCTGCAAAGTGAGGACACTGTGGATTATTACATCTCCCTCGTCCCATAGGTGCAGGATGTCCAAATGGACATGTATAGCGATCACCTACACCAAGTTCTTCAAGATCTCTTTCAAGAATAGAAAATCTTTTCCCATCATAAAAAAGGGCCGTGATAGGAATTAAAGTTTCTTGATCAAGAGTCACATGCATTCCTTACTTAAAAACCAAGAAAAAACTTGCAGTTCTTTGAGCTGGAAGGAGTGTAGACATATTAGATCCTTAAAGATATAATGGACACATAAATTTTTGAGGAGAAACCAAATGGCAAGTAAGCAAAAGTTTGATATTGCAGTGATTGGAGCCGGACCTGGCGGTTATGTTGCAGCAATTAAGGGAGCGCAATTAGGGAAAAAAGTTGCCTTAATTGAAAAGGAGTATCTGGGCGGAACCTGTTTAAATGTGGGATGCATCCCCTCAAAAACCCTCCTCTCTAATGCAGGCATTTATCATAAAATCAAACATGCCCAAGATTTTGGCATCCACATCGACCATGTCACCTTTGATTATAAAAAAATGAAAGAGAGAAAAGATGGAGTTGTCTCAAAAATCCGTGGAAGTCTTGGCGCTCTTTTAAAGTCAAACGGCATTACGATTTTCCAAGGGATAGCGCAGTTTGAATCTCCCAAAGAATTAAAAATCAAAGGGGAAGAGAGCGCTCTTATTCAAGCGGATAAAATCATTATTGCAACAGGATCGGAGCCGATCAATATTCCCGCTTTTCCTTGCGACCATGAGCGGATCTTAAACTCTACCTCTGCCTTAGAACTCACAGAACTTCCCAAAACGATGGCTATCATCGGTGGAGGATATATTGGATGTGAATTTGCTTCTCTTTTTGCTGAGTTTGGGGTGAAAGTCACCATCATTGAAGCCCTCCCTTCGATCATTCAAGCCCAAGGAAAAACCCTGTCAGATGCCCTCACGACCGCTTTTAAAAAACGGGGAATCGAAATCAAAACCAACACAGCAGTGGAGAAGATCGATAAAAAAGGGGATGGCCTTGTCATCCATTTTAAAGGAGGCGAAACGATCCATGTCGATAAAGCGATCGTTTCTGTAGGGAGACGGCTAAATTCTGAAGGGCTCGGGCTTGAAAAAGCAGGACTCAAACCAGGAGCTAAGGGAGCGATTGAAGTGAATGAGCGGATGGAAACCCATGTTCCAGGAATTTATGCAATTGGGGACATCACAGCTATTGCCATGCTTGCTCACGTTGCCTCTCACCAAGGAATTGTGGCAGCTGCCAATGCGTGTGGCCAAAAGGCCCACCTCCATTATCATGCAATTCCCGCAGTCATCTTTACCCATCCAGAGATCGCGATGGTAGGAATGACAGCTGAAGAAGCGAAAGAAAAAGGGCTCTCTATCAACGTCGGAACTTTCCCCTTCCAAGCATTAGGAAAATCGGTTGCAACGAATGAAACGGAAGGGTTTGCTCAGATCATTTCTGATAAGAAAACAGGAGAAATCTATGGAGCGCAAGTGGTAGGTCATGAAGCATCAGCGATGATCGGAGAGATGGCCCTTGCAATTAACAATGAGCTCACCCTTGAATGTATTATGGATACCATTCATGCACACCCAACGACTGTTGAAGCATGGCTAGAAGCTTCCCTCCTTGCGAATGAAACACCGATTCACTTCCCTCCTAAGATTAAATCAAGAGGATAAAGTGTCTGAAGAAGAAAGGGAAAATCCCTTAAGATTAGTCAAAGGAAACCTCCTTCCTGAAAACCCCGAAAAAGGGAGCGTCCAAGGGCGCTTCCCCTCTTGGCTTCATCGGAAACTTCCTAGAGGAAAAGAACTTTTCAATACCAACGCTATTCTCAGAGAAAACGATCTTCATACCGTTTGCGAAGAAGCAAAATGTCCCAACCGCTTAGAATGTTATTCAAATAAAACGGCCACCTTCCTGGCCCTTGGAAAAGCATGTACACGAGCCTGCGGTTTTTGTGATATCGACTTTGATAAAAATCCTAAACTCCCCGAAAAAGATGAACCCGAAAGAATTGCAAAATCGGTGAAATCTCTAAAGCTGCGTCATGTGGTCATCACAATGGTTGCCCGAGATGATTTAGCCGATCAAGGGGCAGCACATATCGCTGAAATCATTCATGCTGTTCGAAAAGAAAATCCTGGAGCAACACTTGAAGTTTTGACTTCCGATTTTTCAGGAGATGAAAAGCCACTTGATATTGTTCTCAAAGCAAAACCAGAAATTTTCAATCATAACATTGAAACAGTAAGGCGACTGACATCGCGCGTTCGTCATAAAGCCACTTATGATCGCACCCTAAGTGTTCTCAAATATGTAAAAGACTCTGGCCAAATTCCATTTGTTAAGTCAGGGATTATGGTGGGTCTTGGAGAAACAGACGAAGAGGTCAAAGAGACCCTTCATGATCTAAAAGAGGTGGGATGTCAAATCATTACAATCGGGCAGTACTTGCAGCCCAATAAAAGAAAGCTCCTCGTAAAATCTTTTGTGACACCAGAGCAATTTAAAGAATACGAACGCTATGGTCTAAGCATCGGGATCAAATACATGTATAGCGGCCCATTTGTTCGCTCAAGCTATAATGCTTCTTTGCTCAAAGACCACGCCTTTAAAGGAGAAACATTCCATGGTTAATATCAGTCCCCCCATGATTGATACGATAGATATGGAGATCGTGATGCATCGCGATGCTCATTTTGGGGGAAGCTTTGATGAGATGCTTCAATACTATATGAAACAGGGGGTCGGGAAAATGCCCGATTTTGAAATAGATCAAATCTTGAACCTCCAAACCCTTGAAAAAGAATTAGGAGAGGATCTTGGTGAGGTCTATTTACCAGATGGAGCAAAAGATCAAGTGGCTGCTTCCAAGAAAATATACAACGATCTTCGCGAAGTTTATGACGATCCTCATGCTACAAAAGAAAGTTATCTCCTTAGCGACTTGATTCTCTCCGAAGAAGAAGTTCCTGAAAAAGAGATCCAAGCCATTGTTGAAGAAGGGAGTGAAATGGTTCCTACTCTTATCTACCTTCTCTCCTCCACAACGTTTTACGAACCAATGAACCCCGGATACGGACGGAGTCCTATTTTTGCAGCCAAATGTTTAGCACAAATCCAAGATGAACGAGCGATTCCCCCTCTTTTTGAGGCCCTTGGGCAAGATAATTTCTTTACAGACGAAGAAATTATTAAAGCTCTCGCTTCTTTTGGGAAACGCTCAAAAGATTTTCTCATTCAGCGTCTTAAGAGTGAACCTTTTTCAAACGATAACGAATACGCAGCCATCGCATTAAGTGGCTTCGCAGATGATCCTGATATTGCGCACGCTTCTTTAGAAGTGCTTGAAAAAGAAGGAACTCTGAATAAACCCCTCTTTTCTAGCTACCTTGTTTTTGCCTGCTCAAGTTTAACCAAAGCCAGTGAGCAAGAGCGCTTTATTGCAATCACAAAACACAATAATCTTCCCAAAACTATCTTGGAAGAGATGAAAATTGTGATAAAAAATTGGAAGAAAATACCTTAAGGGTATTTCCTTGCAATTCCCCCCTTTTTCCTCTATAGAGAAAAAAGAGGGGAATCATGAATCGGAAGAAGGGGCATCAACTTACAGACCGTGTTGCTTGCATTATTCTTGCAGGAGGGAAAGGAACTCGTCTTTTCCCCTTGACAGAGCACAGATGTAAACCCGCAGTAAATTTTGGGGGAAGGTATCGTCTTATCGATATCCCCATTTCTAACTCTTTAAACTCCAATATGAATCATATCTTTGTGATCTCTCAGTATTTTTCCTCAGCCCTCAATCAACACATCAAAGAAACCTTCCCCCTTGATCATTTCCAAGGAGGAAATCTCCATCTCCTGTCCCCTGAAGAAAGACCCGATGGAAAGATCTGGTACAGTGGAACAGCTGATGCTGTGCGGAAAAATCTCGATGAACTTACAACACTCCCTATTAATTACTTTCTTATTCTCAGTGGTGATCAGCTTTACAATATGGACCTAGAGGCAATGGTTCAGTTTGCTCATGATAAAGATGCCTCTATCACAATTGCTGCCCTTCCTGTCGGGAAATCTGTTGCCTCACGCTTCGGTCTCCTTAATATTGATAGCAACTCACATATTATTGACTTTATCGAGAAACCCCAAGATCCCAAAGTCCTCAAACACTTTGAAATTTCTGAAGACTTTGTTGAAACTCATGATGTCCATTGCGCCCATCCTCCTTGCTTTCTGGCTTCTATGGGCATTTATGTCTTTAAGAAAGACGTCCTTATAAAGCTTTTGCAAGAAAATGACGGAGAAGACTTTGGAAAACATATGATCCCGCACCAACTCAAAAAAGGAGGGGGAGTCGCCTTCCTTTATCAAGGCTACTGGGAAGACATCGGAACCATTTCCTCCTACTATAAAGCCAATCTCTCCCTGACCACCAACGCTCTCGGTTTAGACTTCTATAATGAAGTCCTCCCTATCTATGCTCACAACCACTATCTCCCTGGGGCTCGCCTTACCAACACAACCATTCAAGACTCTATTATCTGCGATGGAGCCATTATCGAAGGAAAAGAAATCACACGCAGCATTGTGGGGATCCGAACAGTGATCAAAAAAGGAACCATTATCAAAGACTCGATCCTCCTTGGGAATAAAACCTATACCGATGTCAATGACGCAAACCGCCACTACACCATAGGAGAAAATTGTCAGATCGAAAAAACAATTATCGACCTTGATGTTCAGATTGGAAACAATGTAAAGCTAATTAACAAAGACAGTCTCCAAACTTACGACGGGGACGGCATCTTCATTCGCGATGGAATCATCATCGTGACTAGCAATACCATCCTCCCTGATAACTTTACCCTTTAAAGAGATTTTGCTAAAATCCAAGAAATGAAAATTTGGGCAATTGCTGACCTCCATCTTTGTTTAGGTGCTCCAGACAAGAGTATGGAGATTTTTGGGGAGCCTTGGGCTAACTATACTCATCGCATTGAAGAAAACTGGAAAAAAGTCATTCAAGCTGAAGATCTTGTTCTCATTGCTGGTGATATTACATGGGCTATGAAACTTGAAGAGGCTATGAAAGATCTCTATTGGATTCATGCGCTCCCTGGAACAAAAGTCCTCCTTAAAGGAAACCACGACTATTGGTGGCCATCGAATAAAAAACTTCTAGAAATCCTCCCTTCCTCTATCCATTTTGTCAATAATAACACGTATACTATTAATGATGTCACTATCGGAGGAAGTCGCTTATGGGATACAAAAGAATACTCTTTTGCTGAGTATGTTAACTTTGTAAAAAGCCCCCTTGTAAAGGAAAAACCCATTGACCCAGAGGAAGTTGAGCGGATTTACAATCGAGAGCTCGACCGTCTTCGCCTCAGCCTTACAAAACTCGATCCCAACGCCTCCTGCCGCATTGCTATGACTCACTACCCCCCTATCGGTGCAGACCTTAAACCATCACGTGCTTCAGAAATCCTCGAAGAGTTTAACATCAACGCTGCCATCTTCGGCCATCTTCATAACGTAAAAAAAGGACAAACCCTGTTTGGAGAGAAAAATGGAATTCTTTATCTCTATACAGCCGCTGACTACTTAAACTTCAAACCTATGCTGGTGAGAGGGTAATCATCTCTTTAAGTTGAAACAAAATGCCATCAGCAGGATTGATTTTTTCCTGAAGATCCTTTTCCTTTTGTTCTTCTAAAAATCTTGTAACAATTTCTTCTTCTTTTTCCTTATCAACAGCATTTAAGTATTCTGCAGTTAACATCAGAAGTTCTCTCAAATCTTCTTCCGTTTCGACCTCTTCTAATGCCTGATAGTAGGCGCTTCGGAAAATGTCGGTCTCTTCAATATAAATCAAATAATGAAGTGTTTCAAAAAGGAGATAAAGCTCTTTATCTTCTTTTAGAGAGGTTAAAAGACGTTCAATCATCACCTTTCCCTCCCCTTCATCAACCGCATAGACAAGACGCGCTTTCAAAAGATCAAACCACCGTCGACCATCAACATAGGGGTAGAATCCATCCAAAAGCTCATTGGCATAAAGTCGATCCTCAATATCGATTTGATGAGCAATATACTCAAACATAAAAATCTCTAAGTCATGACAAGAATAAGCCGAGAAGAAATGATATCCCTCCCTTGCTTTTCCTCCTTCATCGACATGATCATCAAGAATAGTTTGAAAACTCTCAATGGAAGTCTCAAGATCTTCTTCACATTCGATATCCCCTTCTTCATACCTCTGAATCAAATGATCAAACTCATCAACAAAAATAGAGAGCGATTGTTTATGAGGAACTAATTTCCGCCAAAGTTCAAAAACAGCAAGAAAAACCTTCTCATGTCTTTCATAATTCTCCCCTAAATAGAGACAATCTGCCAGATCCTCCGGAGAATCACACTCCTCAACATACAGGAGAAAGTTATCTCGATTAATAAAAATATCGAGCTCCTCCAATCTTTCAAAAAGGGCTTCTTCGGAAAGTGCACGATAGTCTTCGACTTGCCAAGCTTCCACTTCAAGTGAAGGATGACTTTTCAGATTCATCTGAAGGAGATTATAAAGGGAACGTCCCTGGTAGACCATATCCTACTCATTCAAAAAAGGTTTATTGTCCTATTCTAACGCTACTCTATAGAAATTGTCAAAAATTGCCTCAAACCAGCCTTTTATTGGACAGATCAAAATGTACAAAGTCGAGCTAATGACCCCCATTGCCTGAGCTGTGAAATTTATAGCCCTCTGCACTAGGGATGTTTTCCCAGTGAATTTCTTCTGCCTCAATTTTAATCTCACTCATTTTCTCAGTATGTGGTTTAGGTGGGTAATTGTCCCATTCGATAAGTAGATAAACTTCTTTTTGATTGGTTTTAAGGGTGAGTATTTCAGCATAATCATATTCCATTTCGCGTGATTTATTCATTTCTGAATGGAAAGGTTCCATCATCAATTTTGTTATCTAAAAACGTCAGTTTTTCAACCGTGCCTTTTTTTTTCTTGTTCTTTCTTTTCTTTTTTCTCTCGTTCTTCCTTTTCTTTTTTCTCTCGTTCTTCTTTCTCCTGTTTTTGTTTTTCCTCTTTTTGCTTTCTGCGTTCATGCTCAGCAATGACGTGTTTATAGTCATCATTTAAAGAGGCTAAATTAGAGTAGGGAAGAGCAGGAAATCTTGAGTAGGAAGCAGAGTACAGAAAAGAAGCTCCACATAGAGCAGTAGCTAGGATTAAAAAGCTTAAACGTCTCATTTTTTCACCTAAACTTAAATTTTTGATTGTAGAGGAAGTTGCAAAATTCGCTTTGGAGGCAAAATTCGATGATTGCAAAGTCGGTTCTGATTTTTCCAAATCGACATATGCGTCTCAGTATAGGCGATTTGGAAAAATCAGAATCCGACAAAGCAAGCGCGGATTTTGCCCCAAATTGGAGTTTGAAAAATCCCTCTTTAAGCTACCACGCCCTCTCTTAAATATATAACACAATTTTTCAATGGACTAGACACTAGTGTCTTGTCCCTAAAGTCCTTCAAATAAATTGAACCGGTTTGTACTTCTTTGTAACTTTTGGGTAATGTCTTTCTAGCTTCTCCCTT
>Ga0075163_10008804_pt1 | contig 13262 bp, 8 predicted proteins | sample JI1023141ADNA_FD_71478 | JGI IMG/M metagenome (GOLD analysis project Ga0075163, IMG submission 71478) | Wastewater effluent complex algal communities from Wisconsin, to seasonally profile nutrient transformation and Carbon sequestration -... | ecosystem: Engineered > WWTP > Effluent > Algae...
TAATTATACAAGCGCGGCACAAAACCAAAGTCGTTAATGTAATTCTCTCCTATTTTCTCCAGCATAAGTCCACCGTAGAACTTACTGGTATTGTACGAACTTTGTACACTCAGGTATTCGTTTTCGCTCAGTTGCTCAGGCGTTTGTGCCAAATGGGCACGTGCCGCGGTGGTAAGCTTTCCGCTTCCGGAAATGTACTGAAACTCTGCTCCAAAGGTTCTATTGTACAGATCAGTGTCATCTCCTTCCACCGATTTATTGGCTTGGCGATTCGCAGCAAATACCTTTATGTTCGAACGCTTGAATATGCCTTGCTGGGCAGAAGCAACAAAGTAGTTATTGGCCGAAACAGTCTCGGTAGCTTCAGTTTGGATGTCCATTATCCCAATGCGCAGCGACTTTGTTACATTGCCTGTGATGCGTGCTCCAGCCTGAATAGGAATGGCTGCTCCGTTTTGAATTCCAATTTTGCGTGAGAAAAAAGGTTTTACTTGCCACGATCCGTAATTGCTGAAGAGATCTGCGTTTTCTAAAAAGAAGTTTCTACGTTCTGGAAACAAAATAGAAAAGCGCGTGAGGTTTGTCACCTGTCTGTCTACTTCTACATTTGAAAAATCGGGCTTATACGTAAGGTCCAGATTGAGGGAAGAAGTCAAGGCAACTTTTGCATCCACACCCAATCCTAAACCCGGTTCCGTGCGTTCTCCATTTTCAAAATTTTGAGTAGTAGAAGTGGACGCATACGGAACCAGTGTAACCTTGCTCTGATTGGGAGTAAATTCTCCATCAAATTGTAGAGTGCCATAATGGCCTAAGTCCACCCCATTAAACTGCAGCGGCACTGGTGACCAGGTAGAGAAGACATTTCTCTTTTTATCGGTGCGTATGAAGTTAATACTCCAGTTGGTCACATCCTTATTAAATCGAAGCGCACTGAAAGGAATCGCCATTTCTACAATCCAGCGGTCTTCTTCTGTCTTCACAGCAGAGAACCATTTATTGTCCCAATTCTCATTTTGGATAGTCCAGGCCCCTTGTAAAGTAAGCATGGCATCTAATTGAGCACCTCCTGCATTTACGCCAAAGAGAAAACCAGTATTCTTCTGATTAAGTGGATCCACTACAAAAGCAAAATTTTCACTTGACCAATGGCCATCTAACTGATCCCGTTTCAGGGACTGAATAATCAAATCTTCTTTGCGTTGATACGCTACCGCTGAAACATAGAGAAAGTTATCATCAAAGAGCATACGCACTTCCGTTTGCGACTCCGCTCTACCACTATCTATCGGCCACTTATTTATGAACGGGGAAGAAAGAATTGCTTGATTCCAGACGGGCTCATTTAAAATGCCATCGATCTTAATACTTTCGGTTGCTTTTTTTGCCGTCAGTTCCACCCGTTCACGTGGCTGGGCAGTCAGATAGAAACTGTAAGAAGATAAGACGATTACAAAAAATACAGGGTTTACTCGCATACTATATGGCAGATTGGTTAGCCCTTTGTACGCAGTCGATAGTAACTCTTTTCAAGAACCCTACACACACCTAGTTAAAACAACCCAGTAACAAGCGCATGCAGGTGTATGCTATTAGGCAGGAGGATCACGTTACTGATGGGTACAACCTTGCCGACTGGCAACGATCAGTTCTTTTACCACTACATGTGGTATCTTTCCTGAATCTTTTTTAAAGATCTACGTTAAAGTAAGGTGTCATTGCGCATGAACAGTATTAAATGGATTTTTAGGAACAGGATATTCCTGCATGTTCTCTTCTGGACAGCCCACCTGGTTTTCTTTGGCATTCTCCACGGAAGCTTTTCAGATAACTATGGGCAAACCTTCTTCGAAGAAGCTATTTACCTGCCGGTAAAAATGGCCTTCACTTATTTTGTGCTCTATTTTTTACTTCCTCGCTACATCCTTACGGGCCGTTACACCTGGTTCATTGTTCTGTTTCTTCTATCGTCTTTCGCAGCCGGAACTGCCCAGCGAATCGTAGCGTATACTATTGATTTTCCAGTCTATTATCCGGAGTACCTGAGTGAGCCCCTCTTCTACCCGATCAAGATTATCAAAACCTCGGTCTACATTTACCAGATTGTTTTTACGGCAGTCATGATTAAGCTGTTGCGTTATTGGTATGCCAACCAACAAGCACAACAAGTGCTCACGCAGGAAAAACTGGAAGCCGAGTTAAAGTTTTTGAAGACACAAATACATCCACACTTTTTATTCAACACACTTAATAATCTTTATGCCTTAACGCTGAAGAAATCAGAAAAAGCCCCGGAAATGGTGTTGAAGCTTTCAGAGTTGATCAATTACATGCTCTACGAGTGCACCGCTAACGAAGTGCCCCTAAGCAAAGAGGTCAAGTTTCTGCAAAACTACATTGCCATTGAAAAAATGCGGTATGGCGATAAGTTAGAGGTCGATGTTCGCGTTACAGGCGATCAAAACATTCGCATTGCCCCGATGATTATTCTACCCTTTGTAGAGAACTGCTTTAAGCACGGTGCCAGTGAAGAATTGCAGCAATCATGGGTAACGGTACAAATTCAAGCTTCTTCGGAATTGATTACTATTAAGGTAGAAAATAGTAAATCCAATAATGGCAATAATCACCATGGCGATGGTATCGGTATTCAAAATGTAAAGAGAAGGCTGTCTCTGTTGTACCCTAATCGTCATGAGCTCAAAATCTTGGATGGAAAGGAAACCTTCCTGGTCATTCTTACGATACAAGCTTCAGAAGCTAAACACACGTAAGCATGCCGACTATCTCTTGCATAATTGTAGATGACGAGCCGCTGGCCATTGAGATCATGGAATCTTACGTGCAAAAGATCAATCATCTTTCACTAAAAGGGAGCTTTCGAAATGCTGTTACCGCTTTTTCCTTCCTTCAACAACAACCGGTAGATCTTATCTTTCTAGATATTCAAATGCCAAAGTTAAATGGAATAGAATTTCTAAAGACCTTAAAGAATCCACCAAAGGTAATTTTTACGACCGCTTACCGGGACTATGCACTAGATGGTTTTGAATTAGAAGTAGTTGATTATTTACTCAAGCCCATACCCTTCGAACGTTTCCTAAAATCCGTTTCACGTATTCTGCAACCAACCGCTGCCAATGAGGCTACCACAAAAAGTATAAGCTCAGAAACAGCGAAGGAGCAACCCCTTTTCTTTAAGGTAGATAAGAAAATGGTAAAGGTGAATTTGAGTGACATCCTTTACATTGAAAGTGTGAAGGATTATGTAAAGGTTAAAACAACGGATAAGGAAATCATTACACAACAAAAAATATCCTATCTCGAAGAGAGCTTACCCCAACATACTTTTATTCGGATCCACCGATCCTTTTTGGCTGCCATTTCAAAAATAGATGCTTATTCTGCTAGTGAAGTTGAAATTGGAAAAATCCAATTACCTATTGGCAGGAATTACAAGAACGATGTGTTAAAGACTTTATCACAACAGGTTTTTACCTCCTGAGTGTTTCTGATTTCCACAGGAGACTCCCCACCACCATTCCGACTAAACTAGACATCGTGCCCAGCACCAGAGAGGGTGTTGTGGAGGGATATAGTTCAAAATAAAACCATACCCCCATCCCCACTACAATTGACACTAGTGCTCCCTCGCTGGTCGCGCGTTTCCAATACAACCCAAACATGAGCGGGATAAAAAGCGAGACAAGACTCAGAATAGAGGACATGCCTACCAATTCATAAATATCTGAATTGAGACCTGCCATAATGGTAGAGATGAGGCTGAACAGCAACAAGGAAATGCGCGTGGTGTATAAGAGTTGTTTGTCCGAAAGGCGTTGCTTCATTAAAGGCTTTACAATATTCTCAGAGAATAGAGCAGCAGGTGCCAACATGGAAGAACTGGTGGTGCTCATAATGGCCGACAGCAAGGACCCAAAGAAAATGATTTGCACAGGCAAGGCCGTATGTTGCATCACCATGTTGAGTAAGGTGAGTTGTGTGTCACCATTAATTTCTGTCGGGTATAAATATTTTACACAAAGACTGATAAATAACGGAAGCATGGCCACGGTCAGGTATAGTACGGCAGCATAATAACACGACCTTACCGCAATGCTGGCAGAGCCGGAGGACATCGTGCGTTGAAAAACATCTTGAGAAGGAATAGAACCCAGACCCAATACAGACCATGCTGCTAACCAGGAGACAATGCCATTCCAATTTCCTTCAGGCAGAAACTGAAATGTAGAAGCAGGCACTTGTGTGAATACATTACTCACTCCGCCCGCTTTGTTTACCAACACGAAGGCAAGGATAAGAAGCCCCATAACAATGATAATACTCTGAATAAAATCGGTGATGGAAATAGCCCACATTCCTCCGGCATAGGTGTAGAGTGTGACTACCAACGCACTGACAGCAATGCCTTGCCACACCGGTATACCCATTACCACATTGGAGATAAGTCCCAGCGCTACTAATTGTGCGGCCGTATACCCGAAGTAGGCAGGCACCATAAACGCACTGGCCACAATTTCGGTACGTCTGCCAAAGCGAACTTTAAAATAATCGCCCAGCGTAAGCAAATTCATATTATATAATCTGCGGGCGAAAAAGGTACCGAAGAGCACGAGGCAAAGAGCCGCACCAAAAGGATCTTCGATCACAGAAAAGAGGCCGCCCTCTAAAAAGCGGGAAGAAGCTCCGAAGACTGTCTCGGAACCAAACCAGGTAGCAAAGAGAGCAGAAGTACTCAGTACCATGGGCAGGCTTCTACCCGCCAATAGAAAATCGCCCGAACCCTTTACTTTACGCGCGGCCCAAAAGCCAACCACAATGGTAAGCGACAGGTAAATAAGGATAGAGATGAGCAGCAAGTGGTTTAACTATTTCATGCAAAATTAATCCGCTCAGGAATGCACGCAAGACTATTTTTTCGGCTTCTTTACCTGAAAGCCACGGGTGATATTGAAACCCATGTGAATGTCTCCGTCAAAAAACGATCCTGTGCTTTCTGCTATATACGCTCGCTCAGTAAGCGTATTGGTATTGGTGAGGGTAAGCTGAAAAACGTGGCCTCCTGTTTCCAATTCAATACCAAATCCAAGGGCATCATACTTTTTCTCTAAACCTTGTGCAGCCAATTGATCATTATCAGGTGCATTGAGGCGTGGGTAATATTCGAACATAAGCGCCATGCTTCGTGTTACTTTCCAACGCCCACCTACGCCCAGTGCGAAGAGATCATTCTCTTCCACCGATTGATCAACGGCATTCTTATGCACCCAACTTGGCATGAGTTGTAAAGAGATTGCATGAGATAATTTTCGTGCTATGAATGCTTGCCCAACATAGGCGATTCGATCAATGGGTTCCAACGTTGGATCATCCTGCTTTTGCGGAGAGGTTTTATAGGCCATGCCTCCTAAAAGTGTGAGAGAGACTGGTGAGGCATTAGCTCCCTTCGCTTGCCGCAGCAACTGGTATTTTCCGTAGCCATCCCAGGTTTTATCGACTGAGTTTCTGCCAATACTAACTGACAGACGATCCGTTACACCGTAATCAAGACCAAGACGAACAAAGGCTTCATCCAATCCAAACAGTTCATACCAACCGCCACTGGTCAACCCAAAGCGATGTTGAAAGATAAATTCCAGCTCTCCCTCCCCACTCGTTTTAACGGTGTGGCCATTTACCAGGCGACTGCCCTTAAACGTTGAGTACACATATTCTTTCTTAGGAGCAGAATCTTCCAGTTCACTGAGGAGATCATCCTGGGCAACGGCCAGCATCGGCACAAGGCCAAGGAGTAAAAAAATACATTTCATAGTAATAAAGTCTATTGGGCTTTGTATATAAAGGTAAGAGAAACCTCTACTTCTTCGGCAATGTTTTGCCACATCAACTGAGGGATGGCCACTTGATAATCTTCCAATCGGATCATGAATTTAGAAGTCATGATCACTTTCCCATCTTTCAGTTGAAACGTTCCCGGAATGTCAACGTCCTTGGTGACTCCGTGAAGATTTAGCTTACCAGTAGCTTTTACCACTTGTTCACCTGTTACCCCCATGTTGAAGTTGCTGAGTGAACCCTGAAATGTGGCTTTAGGAAATTTATCACTCTCCATGTATTTCTCATTGAAATGTTCCTGCATCAGCGACTTTTCAAATTGAAATTCGACAATGGGAACAGAGAACGCAATCGCCCCTGTAGAACTGTTAAAGAGACTTGCCACCTTTTTATTTTCTGCTGTAATGTCTTCTAAGGTTGCATCCGAGAAAAAAACGATGCTTCCTTTTTCTACAGTATACTTCTGTGCGTGTGCAGCAGAGGCCAGCAGAAGTAAAATGACTGATAATGAGCGCATACAAGGGGGATTTGGGATGACGAATATACGCTATTACCAGAATGAAATTTCATCTCCCTGAAGGAACCGTGCTAAAAAATGGAATTCAAACTATCAAGGGCACTATGCACGCGGAGAGTGTTAGGCAAAAAATAGAAAATCCCCGGGAATCATCTACTCCCGGGGATAATCCCTGTCTATAGTTGGCTTTAATATGAGACTAAAGTAGTACCAGTCAGGCAGACTCACTACCTACTATCGACTATTGGAAAAATAGAAAGACAAATGGAAGCTTTTACAGGTAAATGGGAAATGGCTGGAAAAACAAATGCCCCCAAAGTACACGACAGCGGAGGCATTTTGTCAATAGTTGGCTTTAATCGAGGTAAAAATACAAGGCTTCAATTAAAATACAAGGTTATTTCTGAGTTTTAACACTATCGGTGACAGAAGAATCTTCCGGTACATATTGCTTGCGTAAGCGCTCTTGCAACTGTGGTTTCGACCCAGGAAAAGTAGTACGCCTGCTGATGTCATAACTGGCGTAGAAGAGTGCTGCAAAGAACACGACTACTGCTCCTAAAAATATCTTTTTCGACTTTGTCATTTCTATTGCGATAATTCAACCTTCACACCCAGGCAATCGCCTAGCAAATTAAACTGTTTTACCCACTCTGGTGAATGACCTTGATGCAGGTGTATATCTTTATAAATCTCAAAGTAAAGATTCTGTGTCTTATTTAGGTCAGGGCTAATTTTAAATTTAGCCAACAAGGGAAACAAGCGATTGATACGCTCCACCCGCTTGTGGTTTTGACGTTCAGCTCCAATCCGATTCAATTCCTTTAAAATACTTCGTCCGGCCAACTGCTCCACCTTTTTGGGGTCTTCAATTTGCAACTGCCACTTGGTAAGCTCTCCTGTTATCCGCTCAAACTCTTTAATATTGATCTTCTCGGCAAAGCACTTTAATAAATCAGCGTTGAGAATGTATTCAAAAGTAGTTCGGTAAGCATTTGGAATTGGAATTTCATTGTTGGCAAGTGCCGTTACCAAGGGGTAGTCGCGATTATAAATTTTTCGAAGAGAATCCTCCAGATCATTCATGCTTTGTTGCGTGATCTGATGAAAGACCTTGCGCTTCTCATCCTGAAACAATTGCCAGATGGTGTACTTCTCAGGACCGAAGTACTGTTGCATCAATCCTATGACTTCGCCTAGACGACTCTCGTCAAAGGCCTTTACCATGCGTATCTGCATGCTGGCAAACTTTTCCTCCTCCATGTCCAGAGAAATGTTACCAATAATATTATGCTTGCCCATGTAAATTACGGCAAAGGCAAATTTCTTTTCGGAACGAGTTACATTCGATTTCACTTTCGTGACACCTAAGACTAACTTTTGTTCACCCGCTGCACGCTTTACAAATACTTCATTAGAGGTAGTGTAATTAAAAACAGGAAAGGAATCAGGGTCTTCCTCAAAAATAGAAGAAACAGCATAGTGCATACCTACACGCTGAAGATTGGTTTTAGAAGGAAGCACAAAGCGCTTGTAGACTGCCGCAGCATCTCCGTAAGCAGGGATATTGCTTTGAGCAGCACTTAAACGCTTTAAAAATTCCTCTTCTAAGTTGGCATCTGCAATCTGACTCACTAACTGCATGGCGCGACATGCATATTGCATGATCTGTGTCGTTTCGATCCCGGACACTTCATCAAAGAACCAGCCACAACTCGTGTACATGAGCATGGCATGGCGTTGCATCTCCAGCAGGCGCAGCACTCTGCTGGGATCCGTATCCCTGATACAATGTTCTCTTAAAAATTTGCGAATGGTTTCATCATTGCGCTTCAAGATGATCTGGATGTACGCATTGCGTGCTTCCTCAGGATCCTTAAAAAGTTGAGAAGCTTCTGTAAGGTAAATTTGCCAAAGCTGATCGCGTAACCAATCGAGCGATTCTCTCAGTGGTTTACGCCATTGCTGGTTCCATTCTGATCGACCGCCCGTATTGCACCCACAATCAGCACGCCAGCGCTCTACACCATGCACACAACTCCAGGAGGAATTTTCGTGCAACTGAGCTTCGTACTGCGGAACATGCCGAGCTAAAAATTCTCCGTAGTTGGTTAACTCACATTGTTTATTTCGTTCGATAAAATCAAGACAATAGGCCAGGGCCATTTCTCCGTGCTTGTGATGATGTCCATACGTTTCGCCATCAGTAGCAATGTTCACCAGCTGTGTTTCACTTTGCTTGGAATCAAATGAATCCATCAGCTTGGAGGCAAACTTCGCCCCATCATTCAATAGACCGTTAAAGGCCACCGATTGAGAAATACTACCATCGTAAAAGAAGACTACTATGCTTCTCCCTGAGGGTAGGTGAACAGAGTACGGGCGCTTGGTGTCGATCAGTCCGTCATTCAAATTGTTAAAATCACTTTCACCCAATTTGCGATACGCCCTGGCTTGACGTGGAGCCAAAATGGTGAACCTAATTTGTTGATCAACTAACAACTCCAGGGTATCTAAATCAACGGCAGTTTCTGCTAACCAAATGCCTTCAGGTTTACGCTTAAATCGGGATTCAAAATCACGAATGCCCCAAATGATTTGTGTCTCCTTATCCTGACGCGTTGCCAATGGCATAATAATGTGATTGTACACTTGCGCCAACGCAGAACCATGTCCGCTAAAATTTTTCTTACTCAGCTCGTCAGCCTCCAAAATTGCTTCGTAAGTCTCCGGATCATTAACTTCCATCCACGAAAGAAGAGTGGGGCCGAAATTGAAACTGATTTTCGAATAGTTATTAATGATGTTTTTAATAACGCCCTGATCGTTTAAAATCCGAGAAGCCGCATTGGGTGCATAGCACTCAGCTGTGATGCGTTCATTCCAATCGTGAAAAGGGTGAGCCGAGTCTTGTACTTCTATTACTTCCAACCAGGCATTCTCGCGGGGTGGTTGATAGAAGTGACCATGTATACAAATAAATTTCTCCATCACTACTCAGTTATCTGTTATTCGTTACCTGCTGAGTCAATCAGCTTTCCCAACTCATAACTTGTAACCTTAAACTGTTAACTTAATTAAGAACCAATTTCAAACTCTACTACTTCTCGCTCCAGCTTTAGAATGCTGATCGCGAGGGGTGGCAAAGATAAAGAAACCGAGTAATCACGACCATGGTATTTTACCGGCTTAGTTTCTAAGTTCCCCTGATTTAATAAACCGCTCCCGCCATATTTCAGATCGTCAGAGTTGAACACCTCTTTCCAAACACCCCTAACAGCCACGCCCAACCGGTAGTGATGCCGTGTCTCCGGAGTGAAGTTGCAAATCACCAACAAGGTATCTTCCTTGCGTTCTGCTTTGCGGGCATAAATCATTACTGAATTTTCGCGATCGCTATAGTCAACCCACTCAAAACCTCTTTCTTCAAAACCGTAGTAGTATAAAGCAAGCTCAGACTTGTAGAGAGCATTTAAGTCACGAATCAAATTGAGAACTCCCTTGTGATAATGGTACTGGAGTAAATGCCAATCCAAACTTATATCGTGTTTCCATTCGCTGGTTTGCCCGAATTCTCCGCCCATGAACAAAAGCTTGGTTCCCGGATGTGTAAACATGTAACTGTATAACAAACGCAGGTTGGCAAACTTTCGCCACTCGTCACCCGGCATGCGTCCGATGATAGGGCCTTTCCCGTGTACAACCTCATCGTGCGATAAAGGCAGCATGAAATTTTCGGTAAAAGCATACATGACACTAAAGGTGATTTCGTTCATGTGATACTTGCGATGAATAGGATCTTCCTGAAAGAAGTGTAGGGTATCGTGCATCCAACCCATCATCCACTTTTGTCCAAAACCTAAACCACCTAAGTACGTTGGGCGTGAAACTCCTGGAAAAGCAGTGGATTCTTCCGCAATGGTAATGACATCAGGAAAGTTACCATAGACTACTTCATTGAACTCTTTCAAAAAAGAGATGGCCTCGAGATTCTCTCTTCCTCCGTATTGGTTCGGCTCCCACTCTCCTGCTTTCCGCGAATAGTCCAGGTATAGCATACTGGCCACGGCATCTACGCGAAGGCCATCAATATGAAAACGATCAAGCCAATATACTGCATTACTGATCAGGTAACTCTTTATCTCATTTCTACCATAATTGAATATGTAACTCTTCCAATCGGGATGAAAGCCCTTACGAGGATCGGCATGTTCATATAAGTGCGTTCCGTCAAAACGATACAAGCCATGATCATCGCCAGGAAAATGAGAAGGCACCCAATCGAGTATCACACCAATGTTAGCGGCATGCAGCGCATCAACCAGGTACATAAACTCCTCGGGGCTTCCATAGCGGCTGCTGGGCGCAAAATAGCCAGTGAGTTGATAGCCCCACGAACCATAGAAGGGATGCTCCATAACAGGCAAAAACTCAACATGTGTAAAGCCTGTATCTGTTATGTACTCGACCAATTCCTTAGCCATTTCTGTATAGGTAAGCGATCTGTTACCTTCTTCTACTTTTCTGCGCCATGAGCCAAAATGTATTTCATACACCGAATAGGGCTTCGGCTTTCCTTCCAACTCCTTTCGCTCCTTCAACCATGTAGCGTCTTTCCATTGATAGTCGCTTTCCCAAATAATGGAGGCTGTCTTTGGCGCTACTTCTGCAAACATGGCAAAAGGATCTGCTTTCTCTAAATATTCACCCGTGTTGGAATGAATGGCATATTTATACACTTCACCTTTGCTGATGCCTTCAAAAAAGCCCTCCCAAATTCCAGACTCATCCCACCGAGGAGAAAGTTTGTGTTCCGTATTATTCCAAAAGTTAAAATTTCCAATAACGGATACAGCTTTGGCATTCGGTGCCCATACGGCAAAGTATGTGCCCTTCTTTCCAGATATTGTAACTAAGTGAGCTCCCAGCTTTTCGTATAAGCGAAAATGTTTACCTGATTTAAACAGGTGTATATCAAAGTCACTAAGTAAACTAAAGTTTCCTTCCCTGATTGCTTGAGATTTTTTTGCCATGGTTTTCCGTTAATGCTAAACCCTCAGTACAATACACGTGCACTGCTTACACCCAGTAAAATCTATTTCTTTTTCTTTGTTTTCTCTTCTCTTTCTTTCAGGTACCGACCTATCAAATAATCGATGCCGCGCAACGGAATTTTGGTCCAGTCTGGCCTTCCATTCAACTCATACCCCAGCTCATAGATGGCCTTCTCTAATAAGAAAACCCGTACTAATGTATCATACTCAGAGGAAAGAACCGTGCCCATGCCCATGCGTTCCATGTAGGCACCTAAATAATAACGGCTTACATAGTGTTGCCACTGTTCCGCCCACGTTTCTAAAAAGTCTACATCTCGTGCACGGTAATTCTCATTTAACAAGATCTTACCAAATGCTGCATAATGGAAAGACCGCATCATGCCGGCAACATCTTTAAGTGGGTTTTTCTTAAGTCTTCGTTCACTAAACGAGAAACCAGGCTCACCTTCAAAATCAATAATGATAAAGTCCTTACCTGTAAACAATACTTGACCTAAATGGAAGTCTCCGTGTACACGTGTTTTAATGGCGTTGATGCGCACTTCGTACACATCCTTAAAACTCTCAAGAATAATCTTTTCCAGTCCCAATACTTTCTTGGCCAGTTCCTGGGTCTCGTTATCTAATTTATGCAACGAGTTTTCTAAGAGATTAAAGCGATCACGAACCAATTTCCGTAATGATGAGTACATGGCACGCTGGTAGTTTGCCGTAAAAGGTTCTGGCGCAAAGGAGGGGTCGGTAGCATCAGAAGCCAAAGCCAGATGCATTTCAGCCGTGCGCTGTCCGAGGCGAACCACACGTTCATAAAATCCTCGTCCGATAAACTCCTGAATCAGTTCAGGTGATTCCTCAAATCGAATGGCTGCTTTGTTAAGTAACTTAGGAACCTTTTCGTTCTTGGCTTTAGTCATCACCCGTTCAAAGAAGCGGCCCACGGAATCTACTGCCATGCCCCAGGCTTCACCCTGGTTTTCAACTTTCTCTTGCATAAGTCCAAAAACCATTACGTTACCGGTAGTGTCTTTAAACTCTATACTCCCTGCATAGCGCGGAGAGTTGGTGAAGCTTGTATGCTCTGAAAGAAAGCGCAGCATTTCCAGATCCGGATTAATCTCCATTTCAATGCGCCTGTAGAATTTACAGAAGTATTGATCGTTGTAGATAATGGCTGTGTTACTTTGATCGGATTTGAGAATTTTTGATTCTACTCCTTTTCTTATATCAATTTTGGCAAAAACACTGGAGTTAAATTCCAACACACCCTCTTCATTTTTGACACGGTGATTTTTCTCCATGCTGGTGAAAAGAAAATCGCGGAAGGTTCGGTCATAACTCGCATCCACCATAAATCCCGCCTTGCCCTGAATCTCCATGCGGCAAAGCACACTTTGCGGTGTGTACTCCACTTTATCCACCACACTATCGGAAGAAGCAAAACCTACCGGGATAAAATACAATTCAGGAAGTCGTTGGGCGTAACTCACTTCCACTACCGTGAAATAGTAGGTAATGCCCTCAATCTTGATTGGAATGACCTTCGCAAGAGAAACCTTGGTAACCACCTTTGCCTTTCCTCCAAACCATCGGCACTTTCGCATGAAAAGCGGCAATACCTTGCGCTCGAGCACACGCACTTCATTGTAATTGGTAAGCAATCGTTCCCACGAAATATCTGTCTTATGGAAAAATAGATCCTCGCTGACGTCACCAATTTTCATTTTTTCCACTGCATCTACCTGCAGCCAATAGTAACCATAAGGACCTATAGTAAGTGAATACTCTCCTTTGCCCACATTGCTGAAACGGTTCTGGCTAAACACCTCTGTGAT
>Ga0075163_10008805_pt1 | contig 13262 bp, 13 predicted proteins | sample JI1023141ADNA_FD_71478 | JGI IMG/M metagenome (GOLD analysis project Ga0075163, IMG submission 71478) | Wastewater effluent complex algal communities from Wisconsin, to seasonally profile nutrient transformation and Carbon sequestration -... | ecosystem: Engineered > WWTP > Effluent > Algae...
CATACGCACGAAGGATAAATATCTGAATTTTTATTGACACTTTTACTTATTTGTGTTTAAGAGCCTCGCGGTAGCTTAAACCCGAAAGCTTGCCCTTGTTTTTTTCTACAAACGCATAAACCTCCTTACGGTTGGTTTTAGCATATTGCCTTAACGCCCAGCCAATAGCCTTTCGAATAAAGAACTCCTCGCTATGCATATGGCGTTCGCAAACCTTGTAAAGAAATTCTGTATCTGTCTTTTCCTTATATAAAAGCTGATGAATGATGGCAACTCGGTTAAGCCACATATTCTTGTGTTTAGCAAATCGCTCCATTTCTTTTTTCACTTTTGGATACTTTAAAACCAAAGGTGCAATGGCGTTAGAACTTATTCCATCTACACTATCCCACCACGAATTGGTAACGATCATTTTTTCAAGTGTTTTAAAACTTGCGGGCGTAATTAATCTTTTATTATTCAAAAATAAATCTATAGCTACATAATGGAATTCTCTTTCCTTTTTTGCCCATAGCAAAGGTGCAGCTTCTAAGATCCACTTTTCGGTAATGAATGGTTTCAACTCTGCAAAAAGCGGTTTACACAACGCTGCACGTATAGGTTTCTTTAAACCAATAAATGCAAATTGATCCAATAAATACTTCTCCATGGCCCTTGCATTTTTAGCATTGGCATTTTTAAGTAAGGTCTCACTAACTTTTCTTACGAACTCCGTTGGCTTCATAATGATTTACGCAATATAGAACAGATAAAACAATAAATGGTGCAATAATACAGCGGTATCTTACAATAGCTCCAACATTTGGAGTTGCAATTCCAAATAATATCAAAAGAAAGACTGATGAAAAAAGCATAAAGAAAAGAATATTCCTTTCCCGAACAAAAAAAGCTCCAACCATAGAAAGTATCAAGCATAATGTTAAGAACAAACCTTCTAATGAAACTACGGCATTCATTAAACTTTCGAACTTAAAAGGGAATCCTAAAGCTCTGAAAATACCCTGAAAAACAATTCCTACGGCACCAATACTCGTTTGGATATTTGAAATAGCATAACCCGATCGGGCCGGAACAATTTCGTAGATCAATTCAAAATTTGTTAATGTATCTGCATTTGAAGCGCAATAAAGTGTATCCTTTTGATGCGAATCTTCCCAATAATGATAAGGCACACCCGGCTTGATCTTAAATTTTTTATCGCTTACTTCGTTTACAAGCGCTCTATTATAAGCTAGTCGCACAAATTTTGAATTGTCTTTTAAAAAAATGCCCCCTCTTGCCACATCATAAAACTCTGCTTGCTTTTTATTAATGAAGGAGAACATAGACATGTCTTTAAATAATAAAAATGAAAAGTTGATGAGCACGATCATCAAGATCATTGACCCCAAATACCAAATGGTCTTGTATTTACTAAAAGCAACCTCAACCACTTTAAACAAAAGATACAAAATAAAAATAGCGAACGTTACTTGCGGTTTTAAATAGTATACGATAAAAATAATAAACAGAAGGTAAGCTAGTTTTCTTACCATAAAATATTTTTGCTCAAATAAACGATCGGTTAAGAAGAAGATAAGTCCAACATTTAGCAACACGAGCGGCTCCTTTAATAATGCCCCGGTGAACAACCAAAGATTCGGGAGAAAAATAAATACGCCTAATAACCAGATCTCTTTGGAGATGAAATATTGCTTTAGCGAGCGATAAATTAACGCCATGCCAATATAACCAAGTAAACAAGAAATTAACGCGTGAACATAATAGGAGTTAAATGAAATAAAATGTATGAGTGAATGAATTCGAAGCAAACTTCGGTTATCATTAAAAAATAAGCGCCACGAAATACCCTCATCCCAATTATTGGTACGCGAAATAAATTTTGAAAACAATTCAGTATTCTCGCCATCATTTGCAAAACCAAACATAAGTTTAATGTATTCAAAAGGGCTATCATAAAATATATCATTAATGATCTTTGAATCGCGCAAAAAATTACCGGCATCATAATTTTCAATGCCACCATAATATATTTTGTAGATGTAATAAAAAGCGGGGATGGCCAAACATTTAAATATAAAAAAGAGGGTGAATTGTATTGGTGAAATGCTTTTATCGATAAAAATTCCGAATAAACCATTCTTATAGATGAAGAATAGGATGATCAAAAGATATATTGAGGCAAGGATCACTTACAGATTATTTACAACAACCAAATATTTATTTTTTTTGTCGAAACAAAACCGAGTTATTTTTTTTATTCCAAAAGTGGAGAGATCGTATAACACATCCCATTTTTGTTGCAATGGATCATATTTCAAAATTGTAGCTTGATGCGATACTAATAAACCATGGATAGGGTTCCAGATAAGATCTTCATTTACCGAATTGATGCTTGCATATAGGCTGGCTTTTTGTAAACGCGCATCGTATAAAAAATAGCGTGTAGATGAGCTATCTTTTACGCCAAACATAAACGAATGTCTATTCACTGTTTTAAATGTTCGGCAAGGATGCTCTCCCAAAAAACCGTCCTCTTTAGTTGAGTTTACAAAATACCTTAACGTATGTGGTTCCGTTAACTTATAATATAAAACAGTATCCGCATTTAAAAAATGATAATAGCCTGCCGAATCAAATGATGAAAAATTTGAATTTGTGATGGTAAATGTTTTAAGATCGAGCAATTTTACTGTTTGGATACTATCTAATGTTACATGCAATACCGACAAATAATTTCCAAATAGTGTTTCATTAGGTGAATATTCACTTTCTTTTGTTTTGGTGATCTGCGTTATTTTTTTGCTGCTAACACTACAAGCGTAAATATCTGCTTGTTTATCTTCATGAACCGACGTAAAATAAATGAGCTTGCCATTTTTTGAAAAGGAAGGTTGATTATCGTACCCTGGGCGATTCGTAATATTAACAGCTGTTTTTATCTTTCCGGGAAGTTTTGTATCCAACTCAGCAAGCCAAAGATCTGTTTCGGGCAATTGCGCTTTTACAATGCCCAACATAAAAAATGCTATGCAAATAAAAATTCTCAAGCAGAAGGTGCTTTTACAAAGTAGCGTGTCAAAATTTTATCAACCAGAATCCCTACAAGTATTCCAACTACGATTCCTGTAAAAATATCAAATGGATAATGCACGCCAAGATACATTCGGCTGTATGCAATAATAAATGGAATAAAAAAGAATAGATAACGCCATTTACGACCGAACATTCCACCGGCCATTAAAAATAATAAGGTGGTGATAGAAAACGTATTGGATGCATGGCTAGAAAAGAAGGTATATTTTCCTCCTGTGTAACCGTTCACAATATGCAATTTTGGTCCAACTTCTAAATTATGGGTAGGACGATACCGTTTCACTGTATGTTTAGTTAATTGCGACGAAAGATCTGCACAGGCCACACATAAACCAATTCCTAAAAGTGCGGCGGCAACATACCTACCCCCCTTTTTTTTATAGAATAAAATAAGGGCCATTATGGCAAATGGATAAAGAAAGAAATCGCCACTCACAACCCACATGATCTGATCCATCAATGGCGCATGCATCGAATTGATCTTAATGAGTAATTGTTGGTCGAGTCTTTCTAGGGTTTCTATCACTTTTTAAAATTACAGAATAATTTGGTTTGCAATTTATTATCAGGTAATGGTTTATAAGCTTTTTGTAAAAATTAAGCCATTTAACTAACATTTGCCTACTTTTGAACGTATATAATATTATCAGCATGTCGTCAGAAAAGATAGAATCATCAAAAGCACCTGAACCCGTTGGTTTGTACCCTCACGCACGTAAGGTAGGAAACTTGTTGTTTTTAAGTGGGGTTGGACCCAGGGAAAAGGGAAGTAAAAAAATTCCGGGAGTAGAGCTCGATGACCATGGCAACATCATCAGTTATGATATAGCCAAACAATGTCACAGCGTTTTTCAAAATGTAAAATATATTTTAGAAGATGCAGGTAGTAGTTGGGATAAAATAGTTGACGTAACCGTTTTTTTAACTAATATGAAAGATGATTTTCCGATCTACAATAAAATTTGGGCTGAATATTTTAAAGAAAATGCCCCGTGCCGCACAACACTTGAAATAAATAAATTACCAACTCCCATTGCTATAGAATTAAAAGTAATGGCTACTATTTAAAGATAAACTCATGAAGAAAATTTTATTTTCATTTTTAATGGCACTTAGTGTGTTTGCTTTCTCACAAACTACTTTCTCATTAATAGGTATTTCATATCCAACCTGCTTCGGGACTTGTGATGGTAGTGCCGTTTTTACACCTACTACTGCCATAAGCGGTCCGTTTACTGCGGTATTATCTAATTCATCTTCATGTCCAAACACCACAGTACAAAGCTCCATTGGAAACACCATAACCATTAGCGGATTATGTCCTTGTGTGTCCGACTATAGTGTGAGTTTTTATAATAGCAGCATGGTTTTGGTTGGATTTGAACTTTTGCAAATACCCATCACCTCAACAACTGCTTTAGTGATGCAAACACCTACTACAAACCCGGCTGTTTGTTCGAGCTGTTGCGATGGAAGTGTATACGTGGCTTTTAGCGGTGGTTATGTTCCGCCTCCAAATAGCGCTACAGTAACTTTAGATGGAAATAATGTTGGAGCAAATTATTTTCCAATTCCAACGGTATGTGTTGGCCAACATACGGTTTGTGTTACTGATCTTGCAAATTGCATTGTATGTAATAGTTTTTCAATGGGCTTTGTTCCAAATGTGGGAATTAGCGAACTTCATTCTGATCTTAAATTTTCTCTTTACCCCAACCCAACCACTGATAACATAGATCTTCTAACCACAGGAAACTCTTTTGCGCAAGAAATAAGGTTCCTCGACATAAATGGCAAACTTAGTTATTCTCAAAAAATACCTTTAGCAACTGGCCAAAAGATCACGATCACTATAAGTACGCTTCCTAAAGGGGTTTATATTGCAGAGATTGTAACCGCAACGGGCACTTCAAGACAAAAATTAATAAAACTTGAGTGATAGCTTAAAAACAGCTAATTGCCAATTTTCTATTAGTTTGCTGATTTTCTGAGTTTTATATTCAAAACCACCCTTTTTTAGGGGGGTTCATCCACTTTTTTAGTTCAAAATGATAAATGCCCCTCTTATTTTAGGGTGCATTTTCCAATTAACAAACGTTTGTCGGTAAAATTTTGACCTTAGTGGGCTATTTTTTTTATTCTATGCCTTTTTTCCGTAAATTAGTGGCAAAATCCTGCATGTTACTAAAAGAAAATAGCTCTATTTTAATACCCATCGACTTCTCTAAACAGTCCTTAGTTGCAATTAGACATTCTTATAACATTGCTAAATTAACAAAATCAAAGATCATCATCATGCACGTTCACAAACCCGGTTCTCCAAACCAGGCAGCTGAACTTGAAAGCCTTAAGGCTGATATTATAAAGGAAAGTGGTTTAGTTGTAGAGACCTTGAATTTTGAGGGTGATATTTACGATACAACAGATAAAAAAGCAGAAGAATTGCAATGCATGCTTATTGTAGTTGGTTTAGATACCCATGTTCGTTTCAGAAGTTTTATGGGCAGTAATCAGGCTAGTAAATTCATTAAAAAATCTCCTTGTCCTGTTATTACCATTCGTTCCACAACAGGACGTATGGATTGTAAAAATATTATTTTACCGTTTGACCTTAGTCCGGAAAGCCGCGAAAAAGTTGGTATTGCTGTTCAATTAGCAAATTATTATAAAGCTGACCTTCGTATCGTATCGGTGTTTCCACCAAGCGATCATAAGTATGAGAATAAATTACTTCCTTATCTTCAGCAAGTAAAAAAATTCATCAAAGAAAAAGGGGTTAATTGTACAAACAAATCTATTCCTGCAAATGATGTGGCCGAAGCAATCGTTGACTATGCTAATAAGAACGATTGTGATCTTATCATTCAAATGAATAAGAAAGATAAAAGTTTAGGGGAAATGTTTGGTGGAACCATGTCAGAAAAAATGGTTGACATCAGTAATGTTCCCATCCTAACTATAAATCCTATGAAAAGGGAGAGTTATAGTACAGGTATTCACTAAAGGCTTCTTAGTTTACCCCTCCAAAATTATTCAACAACATTGCTTTGCCCCATTTTTCTTTGCCATATTGTTTGGCAAGTTCCTCTCTGAACTCAGCAGTTTTTAAAGGTTTCTTTTTTGTTTTTGGTAATTGAAACACTTCAGGCTTGGGCTGGATCACTTCCACTTTTTTAGCAAAATAAATAGTGCCTCCATCTTCTGAAGCAAGGCCTAATATTAAACCGGGCAAGCCATTAAAACTTTCGGGACCAAAACCTGGAACAATTTCATCGGCATACCAAGCATAAACTCTACTGCTATCATTTTCTACCCAAATAGCTTTGCGACAATTGAACCCTGCAATAGTTCTTTGTCCATCGGTGATCTTCCATTTTCTTTTTGATAAAGAATCCTTGAGCATGAATTCCTCACCCCATATTTTTTTGAACGTTATCTTCGAATCAGTTGTTTTATTTTGGTAAGTGGTATTGAGTGAAGTAGCCCACTCAAAATTATCGCGGTATTCACTTTCAACAGGTTTAAAACACGAAAGTGAATCGGTGAATGTTAATTCAAATTCATCAATTTTTACTTTATCGGCTTCTTTAACCCACTCTTTCACATCTTCCCAATGTTTGAGGCGTTTATACAAATTAGTTTTGCGCTCATAGGTAACTTTACCATATGTGATTTGCGCACTCAACGTAAATGTGAACACTACTAAAAAAACTATACTATAGATCTTCTTAATCATCTCTGTCTTCGTCTTTTGTTTTTTGGCTGTTAAATTTATACGTAAGGTTCAATAAAAAATAACGTGTAATGATCTTTGTTCTTGAATCTGTAATGATGTTATTATACACTTGCCTATTAGCCACAATGTTTTGATTTAAGATGTCAAAGGCTTTGATCGCAACAATAAAATTCTCGAGTTTTCCAAAATGTTTAGATACAGAAGCATTAACGATCAAATATTCGATATTGTACCCATTGGCACGTTTGCTCTTAATATTGTATTCTGCATCCGACTCTATAAAGAATTTCTTTTTCAATTCAATCCGCACACTTCCATTGTATATTTGAGAGGTATACGGTCTGTTGTTCTCGTTGTTTATAGTAGAATACGGGATGTTGTACTCATATCTTCCGCCGATATTAAAATAAAATTTCTCAAGATCTACCGTTACATCAGTACCTCCGTTAATATTCGAATTTCGCGTAGTGTTTATCACATTATTAATGATATTATTGTTGCTATAAAAATTTGAATTACCATTAACGCTAAATATCAATTGGCGCTTTAATGTTGGCCAGTTAGCGCCTATCCAAGCAGCGCCATTATAATTTCCATTCATATTAGTAGCGGTAGAAATAGAACGGCCGATAGAATCGTATACTAAACTACTTGAGAACGCGTTTTGAGTGATGTTATAATTACCACCTATCCACATATATTTACCCGATACCGGTTTATACGAATTAAAGTTAAGATTGAATTGGTGTTGAAAGGTTGGAACAAGATTTGGATTACCAAGCGTAATAAAGTTTTGATTTGTATTATTTCTTAAAGGTTGCAATTGATTGATACTAGGTTGTTGCGAATTTGTATTATACGTAAAATACAAACGTGTATTCTGACTGAAATTATAGTTGTAATTCATAAATGGCAAAATATTATTTACCGATAGCTTTAACACACTATCATTATAGTTATTAGTGTTAGATAAACTTACCTGACGAACTCGTGTACCAATTACCAAACGGTATTTCTTTATTTCGTAAATGAGTCGCACCTTGCCCTGGTTAACCATTTTTGAATTACTAAAGTCATTCGAAAAAATTGAATCTAGTAATGAATAATCATTATTCAACTTATTCAATGATACTTTAGTTTGGTTATTATCATTATACGTAAATTCATAAGTTGCCTCACCTTTTATCTTTTTGGTAAAGGGTTCAAAAAAACTCACACTAGTCTGATGAGTAATATTGTTTGAGTTGGTCTGCTTTCTTTGATCAATATTACTTAAACCGGCAATAGTATCGGTATAAAATGAATTAATGGAGCTTAGCTGTCCATTTCCTTCGTTTGCTCCCTTATCGATGTAATAATAAAGATTCAAGAACCGATCCTTCTTTTTAAAATTTCGCGTTACTCTTATTCCTGAACTTACATCATAGTTTGAAGAATTAGTTACATTCGTATTCTTTGTTTCACGAGACACTATTCCTTCGGTAGTAGCAAAATTATTTTCGGTATAATATTCGGCGCTACTTATTTTATAATTCAATTTAGGCGTTATGATGAGCTTTGTAAGCGAATCCAGATCGTGCTCCAAATTCATGTTAAATACATGCCCTTGCTTTTTATCGATGTTCTTAGAATAATTATTTGTTGTATAACTGGTATCGGTTAAAAAATACTGACTAAACTGGTCGCTTTCCGTAACCATTATATTATTCTTGTACGAATAATTAGAGTTGATCTTTGTTTTTTTGCTTAATCTATCGCTATAGTAAATTCCGGTATTTAACGTTTGTGGAATACCTTGCCCTTGATCATTGTTATTCGTCCAATTATTGTTTTCCTCATCATAACTCCAATCGCGTTCATTTTCTAAACCATATTTATCAATATCGCTCCATCCAAAACCTGTTTTTGGTGTATTAGACCCTAAAGCAAACACCGAGATCTTTTGTTTGTTGCGAAATTTATTTATTAATAGATCGCCTTCGTAAAATGGCTTTTGATCTTTTTGAAGGTCAGAACCTCCGGCGCCGGATATCTTTCCAAAATATCCCTTTTTGGCATCGTCCTTCAATTTCAAGTTCATTACTTTAATGGTCTCGTCACTGGTATTATCAGCACTGGCATTCTCATCTTTCTTTTCATACACTTGAACCGACTCTACACTATTGGCAGCTAAGTTTTTTGTAGCCATGGTTGGGTCACTTCCAAAAAACTCATCTCCATCCACTAAAACCTTACTAACTTCTTTACCTTGCGATGTTATTTTTCCTGCAGCATCAACCTTTACACCAGGTAGCCTTCGTAAAAGATCCTCAACCGTTGCATTTGCTTTTACTTTAAAACTGTCAGCCGTATAGATCAACGTATCTCCTTTATAATATACAGGATCTTTGTAGGCGAAAATTGTCACCTCATCTAGGTCCACGCTTTTGGGAGGCATTATTATTTTATCGAAATTGAACTCAAAGCTTTTATTTGTGCCGATCACATACATGATCTTATCTCCAAATTTTTTGAAAGAGATAACCACTTTATAAGTATCAACGGGAAGTTCTTTTAATTCGAAAAATCCTTGTTCGTTGCTTCGTGTAAAATCAATAAGGGTTGAATCGGAAAGTTTGGTAGCAATTATAACCGCATTTTGTAGAGGCTTTTTTGAAACTGTATCTTGAACGGTACCTCGAATAGATAGTTTTTGAGCATTAGATAATTGCCCAATTAAAAGGAAAACAAATAAAAGGGCTTTTATCCTCATTATCGGCACAATAATACAAAACCTATAAAAAAGTTACAGTTAAAATAAGCCAAAATACATAGAAGGTGAACTTTGGGGATAATTCTTACCTTTGGGGGCTAAGACTTCGTAGCTCAACTGGATAGAGTGTCGGTTTCCGGAACCGAAGGTTGCGGGTTCGACTCCCGCCGAGGTCACTTTTTAGCTATTATCTCCCATTTAATTTCAATTAAGCTTTTTTTAATTTTAATTGTTAGTCCACTAAGCTAAGAACACTATTAAACTAAAGTATTCGATTGCTCGCTGCAAATTTTATATAGACGGAATATAAGAGCATACTAAAACTTTGTATCTCACCCTTAAGTTACCTACTTTTACTTGTTAGTGTTTTAATGAGAAAGTGTCTATTTATATCCTTTTTATTTTTGTTTGGCATACTTGCCAATGCGCAAAATTTAGCTTTATCGGGAACCATTTATGGGTTTTATGGCGAGAAGGTGATGTTGCTTAAAAAGGCGAGTAAGAATTTAGGTTTTGAAGGGCCTATTAGTGGTGTTGAAATAAATGTAAAGGGTATTGATACTGATATTATTATTTATTCTGATCTAACTGGCGCGTACACATTTTCTCTTCCTAGAACTGGCGAATATATTGTTACAGTCTCAAAAGATGGTTATTCAACTTTAAGTTTAAAACTAAACTATCAAGATGCCGGCGCGAAGTCTATCTTTTCGCTTATATCTTTTGTTATGCGAAAAGATGATAAGTCGATGAATGATTTTGGAACCTTATCAATAAGTGATAATGGCGCCCTCTTTTTTAGTGCTCCATCATCCAACAAAAAAAACGTGAATCAGGATGTGATGCAATCCAATAAGATCTTGTTTGAAAAAGCGGTGGCAGTTAACAACAGTTCCAAACAAAACATCGTTTCAACCCTTCATCAAAAACATTCGGATAAAAATACAGTTGATAAAAAAACACCTGATGTTTATACCAACGATCTAAAGAAAGCGTCCCAAAAAGACTCTTCACTGGTTAAGCACACTAACGATCTGATGAATTCGTTGAACAGATCTTTAGCAGATTCGGCATCTGATCTAAAAGAACAAATAGAATTATCTAAGATACTTTTAAGTTCATATAATGATCAAGATCCTCACTATCAAATGTTGCTGAATCAAATAAAAAATGCGGAAGCACAACTCGCGCTTAAAGAAAGTTATTTAACCCTTCAAAAAAAGGAATTAGGTCAGGCACAAAAACTCATCCTATTCATGGTGGTTATGATAGTTATTGCCGTGTTGTTGATGGGATTGATGTATTATTTCATTGCTCAAAAACGTAAATTCAATAAAACGCTCACCGAAAAAAACACACAGATCAGTAAGATCAATGATCGCTTGATCAGCAGTATTAAATATGCATCCATTATTCAGTCGAATTTATTAATGGATAAGGAACAGATAAAAAAATTGTTCCCAAATTCATTTGTATATTATCAGCCTAAAGATATTTTGTCAGGGGATTTTTATTGGTTTGGCGAAACAGAGGGTGCCAAGATCATTATTTCAGCTGATTGCACAGGACACGGAGTTCCAGGTGCGCTATTGACCGTTTTGGGTCATGGCATCATTGAAGAGTTGATAGAGAAAAATAAATTGAACTCCCCAAGTCGTATCATCAATGAACTCAATAATCAATTGAACTTGGCTTTTTCAACTCAAAATTTAACGGAGTATGGCATTGAACTTACGGTGATGTGTTTTAACGAGCGTGATAAAAAAGCCGCATTCGCTTCAAACGGAAATGGTATTTACAAATACTCTGATGGCGAGATCTTGAATTATTTACCCGTAATTCATCGTCCTATAAAAAATGATCTGCAACCTAAATATGAGGATGTGATGATTGATTATAAGACCAACGATTGTTTTTATCTAATGAGCGATGGCTATTGCGATCAATTTAAAGGTGACAGTTTGAAGCCTGAAAAATTTAATTTGCGTCGATTTGAAGCCGTGCTAGGCAAGATCTCTGTAAAACCAGAACTTACTTTAGCGGATAAAGAATTGCATGAAGAATTTGAAAAGTGGAAAGGTGAAAGAGAACAAACCGATGATGTGCTTGTGGTTGGGCTTAGAGTGTAATTGCTTCTTCAATAGAGAAATCAACGCCATCTATAATTAACCGCATCTCCTCACCCTTCATTTTAATTAACTCATCGCCTTTTGAATATCTCCATATCACTTTTAATTCAGGATCATTTTTGAAAGATGCACTTATTAATTTAAGAACCTGTTTGTTCGACATGGAGTTCATGTACTCCAAATGAAATACCAGTTTATTTTTTTTAGTGCCTGAACAGATCTGATCGATCTTCTGTAATAATGGCACATAAAAATCTAATGTATTTTCGGGCATAGATACTCCGGCAATCGTGATAACATTTGAATCCCCTTCCTTTTCATGTTTTACCATGGGGGTGTCTTCCTGAGCTTCTATGTATAATGCTTCGTTACTCATTATTTATTTGTATGCTAAAAAGCAATCCTACGTGATCATTCGATTGGTTGAAAACACTCACGTTTATCTTGTTTGGATAGATCAAATTTGCAACATCTATCAATCCTAAGCCATTGGTGCTTTCCAGATCAGCTAATACTTCTTTACTTTTTTGAACAAGCTGCTCTTTGTTTGAACCGTTTAAATCTACAACTTTTTTTTGTAATTCTTTAGCATTATCAAGCTGGGAATTATTATAGGTACTAACCTCGATGTGTTCGTCCTTCCATTCTATGAAAATTCTACCTCGCGCACTCTCGTTGTGAAACTGAGCATGCTTTTTTATATTTTGAGTGAGTTCAATTAAAATATGGTGTACTTTTTTATTGTCATTACTTTTTTTCTCTGCTTTTTTTGAAACCAACAAACCTAATAATGAAGAAATAAAGCTATTGGAAAAATCGCCGCCATAATAAAAGCAACTTTCGCTTGCTGCCGAAAGTTGATCTAACTTGGCCTGGATACTGATAGCTTTAGAAAAATCAAAGACTGTTTCCTCCTTTATATTTATTGGTAGTGCAAAGTACAAATTGAAAAGAGAGTACTCCTCATCCACTTTTTTTATTTCGTAACGAATGGACTTGTTTGATTTACGGGTGATCTCAATTAAACCTAATCCTGCGCCTTTTTCTGTTGTTTCGCCCGACTCCATTTTATTAAAATACAACTCATCTAATTCCGAAACATCTTTTGAAACTAGCGCATCGAGCCTAGCCTTTAGATCTTCGCTGTCCTCATTATGGATGAGATTTTGCGTAACAACCTGATACGAATCACCATCAAAAAACACTAGGTAAAAGTCAGATTGGGATCCTTTATGGGCGCTGTATCTTTGGATATTTTGAATGGCCTCTACCGATAAGAACATCACTTTTCGGAGTTGACTTTTCCGATTAGCTAATTTCTCATTGGATTCAATGATATTGATAAGTGTCTCCGTTGAAATATCCTCATAATTCCCTCTATAATAAACTATTAAAGGCAAGCCGGAAGTGTCGTTTATGAGTTGTTCTTTAAGTTGCATCTTTCTACTAAATTATTAATTTATTTGTTTGATTCCCCATAATAAATTTGAAAATTTTCACCTGTAGCATTAGAAGTGATCTTACCCTTCCTTTTTGTCTTTATAATGCC
>Ga0075163_10008806_pt1 | contig 13260 bp, 11 predicted proteins | sample JI1023141ADNA_FD_71478 | JGI IMG/M metagenome (GOLD analysis project Ga0075163, IMG submission 71478) | Wastewater effluent complex algal communities from Wisconsin, to seasonally profile nutrient transformation and Carbon sequestration -... | ecosystem: Engineered > WWTP > Effluent > Algae...
CAACGGTCCCAAAGCTGCAAACTGGTCTCGTTTGTATGTGCGAAGTAGCTCGAGCCGATCAATGAGTGTACTCTTGTCTAGTTCCCCTGCATGTATGGTCATCTCATCGTGAAACATCATGTCCATCACTGCTTCAGAAATACCTTGTCCAGTGCTTCCATGCCTATCATTTCCTCGCGCTAGTTCCCGTAAGCGATTGCTTGCCCTGTGAAAAGGAGTAACGATTCGTGCATCTTCATCAACAGTTACTCGTTGCCACACATCCTTAGCCCCTATGTCGTCTAGGTGCTCTGCTTCAAAATTCATGTTAATAGGGTTCACCCACATGTCGCGCGACAAATGCGTAGCAACGTCTGGAAGTAAGGCACCGGCCCCAAACTGTGAAAAAGTATGATGTCGCCCATCGGGCGTGACAATATTATGCTCAGCTTGCCCACCACCATTAAATCGTATAACGACCGCCGAGTCTGACTCTCTGGCGAGCCACTCAGTTGTGGTACCTTTTCCGGCGTCACCATAGCTCAGATCAGTTGTAATAGTTGCACGTGGTCGCTCTGTACTCATATCGTTACCTTTCATATATAAAAATTAAATCGTGTGATTTGGTGCCGTGCTCCCGAGGAAAACCTCAGAGGGAGCACGGCACCGGAAGAGGTGATCAGATGCGGTCTGCGCCGTTGCCCGTGATGTCCAACGGGCCGGTGGTTGTAGCCACCGTGCCACCATGAACGGGAGTGATACGAGCCAGCGCCTTGACAGCCGACGCAACGGTCGTTGCGTTTCCACCGGCTGCAATCATCGCACGCGCAGTCTGGTCGCCGTCGAAGTCACCCTCGAATCGAGCGATCAGCGCCGCGATGACTTCGACGACCGTTTCTGCGTCATCGAGCATGACGACGTTTTCTCGACCGATCATCCGCTCCCATGCAGGAACGATCTGATCTGCCGAGTAACTGCCCTGCTTCTGGAACAAGAAGAACACGTGGTTCTTCTCGCGCAGCTCGTCGAAGACGACCTTGCTACGAAGCGGCTCGTCGAGTGTGTCACCTGTCAGCGACTTGAGCGTGTGGCCACTGTAGTAGTGGCCCCTCGTGTAGTCGTTGTTGATGACCTCGTAGGGCATCTCGTCACCGATGAAGAAGACGAACCCCTTCTTGCCGAACAGCTCGTACGGCTCCTGGTGGACGTGTCGTGTAGCCATGTAGGCGCCCAGTTCGTAGGTCTCGTGGACCTGACCACCGCCGTTGCCCTCGAGGATGAGAGCTGCGATCTGGTCGTCGAGTCGGTTGTCGCTTTCGAACTGCCCGAATTGCAACGGGTACGAGTCCGAATTGGCGTCGCCGACCGCCGAAACATTGATCTGAGGGTCGCTGCAGAACTGACCTTGCTGCAGGTAGGCCTGCAGTGTAGGCAGCTTGGCATGCACCGTCTTGGCCGCCTCGAAGTTGCTGCCAGTGACGTCCAACCAGATCAGGATTGCCGTCGGGTCGGGATGCTCGTCGGTCACGCAGACCTCTCGCATCACCTTGCCAGCGAACGGGCTCGCCGAGCCGGCCACCGTTGTCGGGTCGAGCAGTGGGTTGACCCCACTCGCTTGCCCGCTCCGGATCCTGTTGTCGTAGTCGAAGGTGCTCTTGCCGGCCGCAGCCGCTGTTTGCACCCTTGCTGTGTAGGAACCAACGTCCCAACTTCCGCCACCCATGATGGCACTTCCTTTCGAGATAGGTACTACAGGGTGAGTTCTCGGTATCGCCGTGGAAAATACGGCGAACCAAGTTGTTGTAGTAGCTCATCAAACTGCGCGAGCAGCTCAAATGCGCTACCTACGTTGACGCCACTCGTGATACGCACGAAATAGCGCTTCATGGCAGTAGGCACGGCATCAGGCATTTTCATGCTGACTGCATCGCCTCCCAACAGGTAGCACATGGTACGTGCTGCCATTGTGGTATCGACCTGGTGAGATGGTGCTTTCTTCTCAGTAACAGCACTCGGGTACCAATCGCGACGACTTCCAACAATCGCTTTGATTGGTTCGAACGACCCTCCGATTGACTGCTGTGAGTAACACCAGTCAACCAGTAGCACGCCGTGCATTTTGGGATGCACTATGATGTGCTGAGGCAACACCGCGCCATGGATCAGCTCTGCTCCGTGTGCACCTCCAAGCGCCCACAGTAGTCGTCGCCAGATCCATGCCGTATGCAGTGGACTAAGACCTTGAGGTCGCAGAGTTCGTATCTCATCGAGATTGTAGAACCCGTCCATCCACTGCACCACGTTGACCTGCAGTCGACGACGATCGTTTGCCGTGACGAACGAATCCACCAGTTCTGGAAAGAACATTCTGAATTCATCGCCAGCAGTGTCACGAAGTAGTCGCAACGTACTCGCCTCAGAGAGAAGCAGGTCATTGTCGCTGGGTGTACGGGCGATCTTCACGAAGGTCTCGTGTTCACTACCACGTACCTTGCTGTGTGAGCGAAAGCCTGCTGTCATGTCGCAGTAGTCACCCTGTTCAGCATCGAGCCTGTGGGTTCCATGCCTTGATGTCATGACAACGACAGGTGAGTCGACGCCGTAGGTATTCGCGCGATGAGCTGCCTGAGCAGCATCGTAGAATCGAGCGAGCTGAGCAACGAGGTCCGTTGCCAGTCCTTGATGACGAGGGGACACCCGGTCAGGGTGAATGACCTTCATTAGTCGTCGGTATCTCGTCTTGATCTCACATGGCTCTGGGAATACGTCTGTGTACCTGTGAGCTGATTGCACGATCTCCTGAGCAGCCGCAAAACTGAGCGTCATCTGTTTCACCTCCTTGTAAAAGTACTCGCGAGTCAAGGGGACTCACGTGACCCTTCGTCGCCTTTCGGCGAGACCAAGACTGCCTGTGCAACCTTGATAGTGTCATTATTACACTTAGTATTTAATATAGTCAATAGTAATTGTATATTTTACAATAAGTATGTATTGTACCTAGTCGTTCAGCCAGCGTTGGCTTTGCTCAACCTGTGATAAAAGTTCTGTTGGGCTGTACCTTACTCGGTCTGGTAGTTCTACCCATTCTCCATTGTCTGGTGAATTGTCAGGATCAACCGTATGAACAAATCGGCGCCATTTGAGATGCTGACGTATATCGTGTGCGTCGTGAGGATTCACTCGGGTATATTGCAGAATGCTGCAGTTCTTAAAATCATACGATTTATCTCTATCCAGTACTTCCCAGTCTTCTGGCAACATACGTTCAACCGCGTATCTCCAGACATTCATCAAATCGCCATGGGTGACCATCATGACCCTGCTTTCGGAGTATTCACGATGAAGTGTTCCTTGCATATCCCGAATTCTTCCATATACATCGATCATGCTCTCACCCCCGTCTAATCGAACATACAACGGATTTGCACGCTTTTCGCGGTACGTATGCGGAAAATGCTTTTCTTGGTCTTCGGTCGTGAACTTACCGAATTGGCCCCAGTCTCGCTCTATTATTCGATCGTCCGGTGTTAGCAATACTTCCTCGGTGCCACATATATAAGCGGCGGTTTCTCTGGTTCGTATAAAGGGCGAGAAATATACGACGTCAAATGATGAAATTTGACCTATATGCTCCCTGATCCATTCACCAGCTTGCTTCGCTTGGTCTACCCCGAGGTTAGATAATCGTTGCAGCCAATCAGGCCGATTATAAATTTCGCCTACTATCTCAGGATCAATGTCCGTGCGGCGTTCGATCTGAACTACATTCGCTTCTGACTGTCCGTGGCGTACTAATACAACATCAAGTGGCATAGACATAATACATCTCCTTTCGTCACATCATAGAGTAAGTTATATTTTTTGTAAATAGTGTTGACTTTACAATAACTATACTTTACAGTACTGAGTGTAAGTGTATATTTAACACTAAGTAAAGGAGCTACCATGAGTGAACAGACACGAAACCGAAATATCATCCTCGCAGTTGATGTACAAAACGATTTTATAAATGGGAGTTTAGCAGTACCCGCTGGTGAAAACGTAGTTGAGCCCCTCAACAATCTGACTGAAGCCGCTCGAGTTGCCGGTGATACAGTCGTCTTTACAAGAGACTGGCACCCTGAAACAACACCACATTTTGACACATGGCCAGTACACTGCGTACAGGGTACTGAAGGAGCGTCTTTCTACCCTGCCCTTGACATTGACTCCGGCGATATCATCATCAGCAAGGGTATGGGCCAAACAGACGGCTATTCAGGTGTTGAAGGAATAAGTGACGATGGTACAACACTAGAAACACTCGTCGCACCCAAGTCCCCTGCCGAAAAGGTGCGGGTATTTATCGGTGGGCTTGCGACAGACTATTGTGTCAAGGCAACGGCGCTAGACCTTGCGCAACATTTTGCCGATGAACCTCGGGTTGAATTATTTTTGATACGGGACGCCGTTCGTGCAGTGAAATTACAACAAGATGATGAACGAAAAGCACTCGATGCAATGGAGGCAGCACATATTGCGGCCCTTACATCAGATGAAATAATGGCACGATTTTATACGCAGGAGGCTTAACATGAGTGAATCATACCTCAGTCGCGGACTCGACTATTACAAAGCAACCATGAGCCAAGTGGAATTCGAAAAAATTCCAGACGAAATAGTTACGTTTGAGCTCAAGAACCGTGGAGACAACCTGCTCTCGGAGTATTGTACTCCCGAGGAGCTCAGTCTGCGACTCGCAGAGTTCCGTGGTGGCTGGAAACCTGAAGAAGTGGCCTATCTTGCAAGTCTTCGTAATCAAACACGCAATGATGCACAGTTTAGTGAAGAGTTTTTGGATTATCTCGTAGAGAGCGATCTGCCTGAAGTTGAGGTACGGCTAGATGAACTGGGCGAGCTGACAGTAAAGACAACAGGACCAGCACCTCTTGTTACGTTCTGGGAAACAGTTGTGATGAGCGAAATCAACGAGGTTTATTTCCGCAATAAACTCGCATCGGAAGGCCACTCGATCGATGAACTGTACAAGGAAGGCGACCGTCGCCTAAGTGATAAGATTGCTCTGCTTCGGGATCGTCCAGACATTGTATTTTCTGATTTTGGTACTCGTCGTCGATTTAGCTATGAATGGCAACGCCACGTAATAACACGTGTTGCTACCGAGCTTCCCGATAACTTCGCGGGTACAAGTAATATCTACTTGGCACACGAGCTCGGCATAAAACCCATAGGAACCTTCGCTCACGAATTGCCTATGATATACGCTGCGATAGCTGACAGCCGCGGTGAATCTCCCCTGAGTGGTCACAACAAAGTACTGCAAGATTGGGACGAAGTCTATGATGGGGATCTCTCTACTGCACTGACAGACACATTTGGAAGCGAGTTTTTCTTTACCGATTTCACTCCCGAGCAGGCCAAAAGCTGGAAGGCACTCCGCCACGATAGCGGCGATCCGTTCGAGTTTGGAGACAGAGTAATCCAATTTTATGAAGAGAGTCAGATAGATCCGCAAGAGAAAACCATCGTTTTTAGTGATGGCTTAGACATCGACATGATTATTAAACTCGCAGACTATTTCAAAGGCAAAATACATGTCATGTTTGGCTGGGGTACAACCCTTACGAATGATCTTGGTATAAAAACTAATAATATCGTTATGAAATCTGTCGGCGTCGGGGAGACACCTACAGTCAAGTTGAGTGATGTTGACGGCAAACATACTGGGCCCGAACAACTCATTGAGCGTTATATCGCGGAGAAGCAGAGAGTAATTGCACTCGGAGCTCGTGCATGGCGTGAGGTAAGCAATCAAGAATCACCAATAATGATGGATGTAGCGTAATGGAGCACATAAAACCACCTGAACAGCTCTGGCATGAGGGCCCAAATTATACTTCTGATGCCATCATAATCGATGAGCATGATCGCATATGTTTAATTAAGAGAAAATCAGATGGAAGCTGGGCCTTACCTGGCGGGTTCCGCGAAACCGACGAAGGTGCTCTAGCTGCTGCCCAACGCGAAGCATTTGAGGAAGCGGGCTGCGTGCTTGGTCAAGGATACATTGTCTATTCAGGCAGAGTAGAAGATCCTCGCAACAACGATAACCGGTGGATAGAGTCGGATGCGTTTTTATTTAAAGCTACGGGTGAGACACTGACAGCGGGCGATGATGCAACTGATGCCATGTGGTGCGCTCTAAACCAACTACCTGAATTGTATGGCTCGCATCTGGACATGATACTGAGTGCACTGGATGTTTTATCACAGTACGGGCTTGCAACTACGGAGGTGCTAGCCTGACGACCCTTCAACTAAGGGATTATTGCTTAGGAGCGTGTGGGTCTGGCGTATGAATATACTTTTTCGGGAATAATACACCGTCATATGGCGTAATAACGCCGTCAGAAAAGATCTTTATCATCGCTTCGGCTGTACCAGGCAGGAATGGCAAGAGCAGCTCAGCAATTTGTTGGAGCGTACTGACACAGTGCAGCAAAATTTCTTCGAGGTGCCCCTCGGCGTCAGGGTTCGTGTCCTTTTCTTTGGCAACCGCCCACGGTTTTACGTCCTCGATGTATTGGTTGAGAGAACGGACAACCAACCACGCTTCGTCCATAGCCTTGTTAAATTCAAGAGAACGCATTCTATCGTGATATGCAGTTGTGTCGTGGGTTGGCGCTGCACCTTCACCGATCACACCTGACTGGTATCGGTTGATCATGGCGACTACCCGCTGTACCAGGTTACCGAGCTCATTGCTGAGCTCGTTGTTATATGCATTTTCAAATTTCTCAAAGGTGAAATCACCATCCTCTTGTGTTGATACGTGTCGTGAGAAGTAATAGCGAAATGCATCGACACCATACTGTTCGATGATCTCTATAGGGTCAACAACGTTTCCGAGTGTCTTGCTCATCTTAGTGCCGCCGACGTCGATGAACCCATGAGCTAGGAGTTTCTTTGGGAGCGGGAGGTCGAGCGCAAGGAGCATAGCAGGCCATATAGCAGCGTGAAATCGCATAATGTCTTTGCCGACCACCTGAATGTCTGCTGGCCAGTATTCTTGCCACTTTTCGTCGTCAGGATAGCCCAGCACCGTGATGTAATTGCTCAGAGCATCGATCCACACGTACATGACCTGCGTATCATCGCCAGGAATAGCAACACCCCAGCTGAGATTCTTTTTTGGGCGTGAGATGCTGATGTCGTCGAGTCCGCCTTCGAGTAGTTTTAGTATCTCGTTCTTGCGAAATGCTGGAACTATATCAAACTTATGAGTGTCGATTGCTTCTTTGATTTTCTCAGTGAAAGCGCTGAGTTTGAAGTAATAGTTATCCTCACTTAAATGCTCGTATGGCTTGTTATGATTGGGACAAATGCCGCCGTTGGCTTCAACCTCTTTATCGGTAAAGAACGCCTCGTCACCAACACAATACCAGCCGGTATATGTGCCCTTGTAAATGTATGGCTGTAATTTTTGCCAGATATACTGCACCGATGTTTTATGGTGGTCGTCGGTCGTTCGAACAAAGTCAGTATACGACGCACCAAGTTCTTTCATGAGTTTCTCGAAGTTCCCGTACATACCGTCAACATATGCTTGTGGCTCTTGGCCCGCTTCCAGCGCTTTGGCCGCTATTTTGTTACCATGCTCGTCTGTGCCGACCTGGAAACGAACGTCTTGCCCGTTGTGGCGGTGATATCGTGCCCAAATATCAGCTATCAGGTAGTCAAGCGCATTGCCAACATGCGGCTTGGCATTTACATACGGAATAGCTGTTGTAATGTAGAATTTTTTGCTCATTATGACTATTGTAACAGATTACGACATGAGTGCAGCAGCAACCATCATGCGACCCTGGCGCTCCGGCTGACCACCCTCAACTGCTGCGCGATGAGAAAAGTAGCGCTTACTCGTGTACGTGTCGATTGAGCTCACCGATATATTTCCCTGTGCGACTCCGAGACGCTCGAAGCAGTTTCGGTTATGCCCTGGGGCATCGATGTGAATTTTGCCGTCTAGCCCGGACTTCATAAAGCCTTGCCACTTGCTGGAATGTGGAGGTTCGAAATAGTCGAGAGCGTTATTCGCTATTTGCAAACTCGGGCTCATCCAGACATGCCAATCGCGTGGGTCAGAACCGAGCTCATCCGCCACCCGTATAGCGAATTCTTCGATCAGCCCTGCTACACTCGAATGACGCCCAAGATGGAGCACACCAAGCATCCTGGTAACTGGGTCGTGAACAACAGTGGCCACACAGTCAGCAACTGGCAGTGTAATAGTCTTACCGACGACTGTGGTAAACAGTGCATCACACTTAATCGCACCTGCAGTGTCCTGATCAGCTCGCTCGATGTGGGTATAGGTATTTTCTGGCAAATAGGTCACAAATACCCGTGCTCGTCCACGAGGTTCGAATCCATGCTTTTCCAAAAAAGCGACGCTACGTACATCGTGCTCAGGCAAAGACGGACTACCACCACCAGCAGCAATAGAGCCATCTTCAATAGAAGAGAATTTGATACGTATGCTTGGGATATCATTCATATTCGATATAGTATATCAGTTCACTAATTTTGGAATACAATAATTGTGTAGCCCCCTATGCAACCCTCGATAGCCGACGAATTACACTGGAGCAAACGGAGCCAGGTATGGCTGACGACCGTTGCAAGGCCGCTGCAGGGTTGGCAGGGAGCTTTATCGATCCCTGCCAACCCATATAATCCCTAGTTATTACAGATTTTAAGCCACTGCTCGATCGAGAGCTCTTGGGCTCGGGCATCGAGCGATACACCAGCACGAGTAAGGATTGCCTCTGCTTCGGCCTTTGAGATACCGAGACCGCCCGACAATGAACTACGAAGCTTTTTACGTCGCTCAGAGAACCCAGCTTTTACAAATCGAAAGAATTTCTCTTGCTGCTCGGTAGGCACAAGTGGCTGTGGACGTTTCGTCATCACGACTACTTGGCTGTCGACTTTTGGCGGAGGGGTGAAATACGCCGCGGACACAAGCGGTCCAAGACTGACCTCGAAAAATACTTGTGTTGAAATAGTCGGCAACCCCATTTCACCAGGACCAGATGCAAGTCGCTCAGCAACTTCCTTCTGCACCAACAGTACGCAAATTTCAGGGGGATTCAGTGTCTCAGTAATTGCTCGAACGATTTTATTGGTAATGTAATATGGAATATTCCCAATCACCTTATAGGATTTTGGTAACGTGGTGAAATCGTATGACAATATATCTTCATTGATAACACCGAGATCCTTACCAGGAAACTGCGCCGGAAGCTTGTGCGCAAGCTCTTCGTCATATTCAACTGCAATGACGTTCTTTGCTCGAGACAACAACACACTTGTCAGCGTACCAAGACCAGGGCCAATCTCCAGTACGGTGTCATTTTTGGTCACATCCGCACAATCAACAATCGCCTCGAGTATGAGGCGATCCTTTAACCAATGTTGGCCAAGTGATTTATTGGGCATGAATTAATACCAGTGGTTTGCCTGCCAGAAATTATATGCACCAGCCCAGCCGCCATAACGACCATTCACATAACCATTCATCCACTTGAGCGAATCGACGGGGTTAAATGGGTTACCAGGAACCTTGCTACATGGGAGTGCTTGAGCGAGTCCACAAGCGCCAGATGATGCGTTAAGCGCATTTGGATTCCAACCGCTTTCTCGCTGAACGATAGAGTCTGCATAGCCCCACGATTCACGAGGAATACCAGCGGCTGTCAACCACTCATCTTTGCTACCGCCACCCGTATATGGAGCAACGCGAGATTTCGCACCTACAACAACAACCTCTTTGGTTGGCTCTTGGGTTGTTACACTCGCAATCTCCTTGCGCGAGACTTCTTTGCCGTTCTGGATCTCAATCTCATAAGTAACCTGCCGTTTGCCATCGACACCAGGTGTGCGAACTTCTTTAAAACCGAGTTCACGATCTGCGTCTTTTACTTCTTCGACTGGTTTCGGAATTGCGACTTCTTGAGTAACTGTCTGTTTCCCATTACGCCAGACACTAACACTCATCCCAGCTACGAGAGGTGTTTGATCTGCTACCGACTGGCCATCGTCTGGTCCTAGTGAAATATTCTTTTCATCCAGCATATCACCGACAGTTGTTGCCTGTGAGCGGGCTTCAAACGTTTTCCCGTAGAGATTGAATGTAAACGCAGTTGCACGGTCAACCTGAAGCTGTAAGCCTGCGCCACCATCGGCTATAGGGTCTCGTGAAAGCTCAAAGGTTGATGTGTCTTCGTCATACATCTTCAGGCCACCAATCTCCATGATCCGCCGCGGACTTTGCTCAGCAGTTAGTACCTGGACTTTGACAGTCCCGTCATGAATCACGACAGATCGTGCACGATAAACGTTTATCTGATAATTTGACGCAACGAGCTTTGTAGAAGCCCGCGGCTCTACGAGATCCGTCTCCTCGAGCTGAATATCTTCATGTCGTAGCGCATCACCAACGGTTGTTTTTGTGGTCAAAAAAGTCTTTTCTTCACCCTGGTCATATACTGTTATTAGGCGCTGATCACCGTCAGGGGTTTGTTCCTGCGCAGAAACATTCGTAACGCTTAAAGCAAAGATTCCGAAAAAGAATACACAAACACTCCAAATCAGCGTAGAACTGAGGGCAGGTTTGATATACACAGCTGTTTGTTGAATTCTCACGGCTATGGATAAAGATTATACTAGTTTTCTGAATTAAACGCAAGAGCAATTGCGTGTTTTGTAGGCCCACTCACCAGATCTGGCAAAGCACCTGCTGGGTGCCACTGCCTATCAATTATTTCCCAATTGTAGGGCCACTGCAGCACTGGAAGATCTCTTCGTTGGACTTCAGCGGTAAACATCACCAAATCTGCGCGTAATCGTTCGCTTCTAACAGTGGTGAGGTAGCGTAGCGCTGACCGTTCAATGCGAATACCCGTTTCCTCACTAAGCTCGCGGACAGCGGCTTGCTCGGTCGTCTCATGCTTTTCCACACCACCTCCAGGCAACGCCCAGCGTTGCTGAGAAAGCCAGGTTTTGACGAGTAGTACTTCATTCGTTTCAGTGCGCAATACAACACGAACACGCTCAGCTCGCCATCCTGGCAAATGCCGAGTTATGTTCCCGACAAGACCATACAATATCCTACCAAGTGTATTCATAGTTTCTCTAGCGGGGCAAATGCCACATTTAATTTCTTGATACCCTTACCTTTAAACGCAACGGTCACCACCGTGCCATCGATATGAGTCACGAGTCCTGTTCCGAATACTTGATGTCTGACATTATCACCAGTAAACAGCTCAATAGGGTCTTGGTCTACGTATTGTTCCTGCGAACCATATGACGACGCAGACTGATAGCTATTCATCGGTGATGTAATCTCAGTAGAGTCTATATCACTGAGGAATCGCGAGGGTGGGTTGTGCTGTGTTGTACCAAAAATCATACGACTGCTTGCAGAGCTCAGATATAGCTCCTCTTGAGCACGGGTCATGCCCACGTAGCATAGTCGTCTTTCTTCTTCCATTTGCTCACTATCGAACAATGCACGACTATGCGGGAATATTGTCTCTTCCATACCAACCATAAAGACTACAGGAAACTCAAGCCCTTTCGCTGCATGAAGTGTCATGAGCGTTATCACATTTTGTGTGTCGTTGTTCGAATCAAGATCCGAGAGGAGGGCCAATTCTTCTAAGTATCCTGCGATATCCATGTCGACACGCTCTTTTGCATCTGTCACGAGTTCTCGCACATTCGCCATACGGTCATCTGACTGAGCACTTTTATCATCAAGAAATTCCAAGTATCGAAATCGTTTAATTACTAACTCTATGAGTTCTGCGAGTGGTATGTCACCCATGATTGTTTGTAATGAACTGAGTGCTTCACCAAATTCTTTGAATGCTACCCGTGCTCGTGGTGTCAAATCCTGACACAGCTCAACCGCCGCCATGGCTTCGATAAGATCCATGCTGGTTTGTTCTTGCCATGCGAGGAATCGTTCTATTGACGTCGCCCCTAGACCTCGTGTTGGCACATTCACAATGCGCGTGAAACTTGGTCGATCAAATGGTTGGTACAGTAATCGAAGATACGCAATAATATCTTTGATCTCTTTACGATCATAAAACCGAGTCCCGCCGACGATACGGTATGGCACGTTATAACGTATACACATCTCTTCAAACGCTCGTGATTGAGCGTTCGTGCGGTACAGTACCGCCATATCTTTATACTGCCTTGAGCGTTGCTCAACAGCAGCGCGAATCCTTGTAATGATAGTCTCGGCCTCATGGAGCTCTGAGCCGGCATAGATTAGCTGTACCGGCAGACCGAAATGCTTATCGGTGATGAGTTTTTTGTCTGTACGGTTGGTGTTTTTAGTAATCACATTGTGCGCGGCGTCAAGAATTGGCTTAGTCGACCGGTAATTTTGCTCGAGCTTGACGACCGTTGCGCCGGGGTAATCACGTTCGAAGTTCAATATATTTGTAAAATCAGCACCACGCCAACTATAGATCGACTGCCAATCGTCGCCAACCACACAAAGGTTTTGCTGGTCGTTAACCAATAGTTTGATAAGCCGGTATTGTGCTGCGTTGGTGTCTTGGTACTCATCTATCATGATGAATTGAAATCGCCTACGCCATAGCTCTCGTAGCTCGTCAGAGCTCTTTAGCAATCGAACGGCCTCTGCGATCAGATCATCAAAATCAAGCGCTGCTGTCGCTTTTTTGAGACGTTCGTATACGGGAAATACATCTGCGACTACTTTTTGTAGCGGAAGCCGTGCGAGTGCTGCATATTCGGATGGTGATACCAGATCGTTTTTTGCAGTACTAATCTGGCCTGATACCCCGCGTGGGGTAAATGATTTCTCTGCAATATGTAATTGTTTCATTGCTTGTTTCACGATGCTTAGCCGGTCGGCATCATCAAGGATAATGAAGTTTGGCGGAATGCCGATATGTTCGCCATCATACCGTAGCATTCGCACGCAGATGGAGTGAAACGTACCCATCCAAGGCATAAAGCTGCGATTGTGCGCGTCTTCGCCCGTAATTTTTGCGAGACGTTCACGCATTTCTTTGGCAGCCTTGTTGGTAAATGTAACGGCGAGGATTGATGAAGATGGTACACCAGCATCGATAAGATGCGCTATTCTGTGGGTCAAAGTCTTCGTTTTGCCAGAGCCAGCCCCAGCCAAAATTAGCAACGGACCTTCCCGATGCATAGCAGCCTGCTTCT
>Ga0075163_10008807_pt1 | contig 13259 bp, 9 predicted proteins | sample JI1023141ADNA_FD_71478 | JGI IMG/M metagenome (GOLD analysis project Ga0075163, IMG submission 71478) | Wastewater effluent complex algal communities from Wisconsin, to seasonally profile nutrient transformation and Carbon sequestration -... | ecosystem: Engineered > WWTP > Effluent > Algae...
GGCCTGAGCCAGCGCCCGCCAGGTCGGGGGCGTGGGCAGACCCAATGCGCGCCCCTCGGCGTCATCGGGGGGTGCGCCCTGGCACGCTTGCGCGGCGATGGCCATGGCCGCCTGCACTTCAGTGCGCTCCGCCGCGGTCAGGTGGGGCAGCGCCCAGTGGTGGATGGCCCAGGCAAGGGCCCCGTGGGCCGTCTCATCAGCCGCGATGCGGGCAAAGACCTGCCGCGTCGTGGCCTCCTCGGCGTGCTGCGCCTGGTGCCATCCGACCAGTGCACCGAACGTCTCGCGCACACATCCCTCCACCGCGTTCTCCAGGGCGATGGCCATCAAGCTGCGCGGCGGCCCCTCGGCCACCACCACCTCGGGCACCGGCACGCCGGCCAGCGCTGCCACCGCGCGGGCATGCCGGCGCTCATCCTGGGCGGCGCGCTCGGCGCGTTTCACCAGTGACGTGGGCGCCCCCTCGCGGCTCAGCTCGGCCGCCAACCGCTCAAACGCAATGACCGAGGCCGCCTCCAGCCGCGCCCACGCCAATAAGCGCGCGGCCCCGGGCGTGTCGGCCAGCCCCGCCGGCCGCCGGCCAGCGGGCATGTTGCCCACCGGGTTCCAGCAGCGCTCCGAGCCCTCGTAGTGACAGACCGCCACCTGGGGCGCCTTGATGCCCGGGTAGTGTGTATGGGCGAGGTGGCAGTCCTCCACCGCAGCGCCGCACAGCTCGGCGCAGGTGAAGTCGTCGAGGTAGCCGGATTTCAGCTTGCGATCCGCATACTTCTTGGGGAGCGGTCGCACCGTGTTGATGCGCTCTCCGAAGACTTCATACCAGTGCGGGCGCGCACAGCACCCACCCGCCGTGCCCGCCACCAGGATGCCCCACAACCCCCGCCTGAGCCCCGCCGCTCGGTGCCAGGCCACCGGTCCGCTATCGATCATAGAAGCACACGACGCCCCCCTGGCTCTCTCGACCGTCGCGGCCGATCAGCGCCTTGCCGTTGAAGCTCACCGCCGTGCAGTACGCGTAGTGCTCGCCCTTGCAGGCGCGGTTGCAGCCGTCCATGTACGAGCCCCCCTGGGCGTAGGGCACCAGCACCGCCCGTCGAAGTCGGGGCCGGGGGGCACCCCCCATCGGGAAGCTGGGCATACAGCCCGCCAACATCAGGACCACCAGGGCGTACCGCATGGCGCCATGATGACAGAGGGGCGCCCGGCCACTCAATCCATGCCGGCACGCCCCCTCGGGGTTGGCACGCGCCCTGCTCTCTCCACGGGACCATGGATGCCTCGCCGCGCCCATGTCAGACCGAGCCGCTGAGCGGCGAAGTCCGGACTGAACCGCCGAACCGGGGAAAATGCAGTGATTTCAACATCTCTCGACACCCGCAGCCCGCACGCCCCGGCCCACCAACCGCGCCCCGTGCCGGCACCGCATGGTCGTGGCCCCCGCCGAGGCACCGCCACCGACATTGGATGTACACGGGGGTTACGCACCCGATCATTCGGTGTACACCGGCTCGCCGCGGTGTGGGTGGCCCTCGCGGTACATACGGCGCAGGCCGAGGAGAGCACCACGGCCCTCACCGCAGAGGTGGCATCGGTCACCGCCCAGAATACCTGGCGCCCCTGGCGGCTGAGCCTGAACTCAGAGGTGCGGGGCGACCACTGGCGGGGCCACCATACCCAGCTCGCCACCGCGGTGGGCACCGCCCACGAGACCGCGGGCGGGTGGCGCTTCGGCCTGCACGTCGGGCGGATCGCGGGTGAGCCGGAGGGCAACGGCGACCAGGATCCGCTGCGGACCATACGGCGGCCCGGTGACACCGAGCCCCTCCCCATCCCCGATCACATCGACCGTGCCTATGCGCTCTGGGCGGTGAGCGGCCAGCTGGGGCGTCGGTGGGACCGAGTTGCCATGGACGGGGCCGCCACCGTCATCCTGGGCCCCGATGGAACGCAACGCCTCGTCCCGGGCCTGCGCGCCCGCTGGGGTGAGCTCGCCTTGGACGACGGCCCGCGTCAGTGGGTCGAGCTCACCTTGGGCAACGTCGACAGCTTCCCGGCGGTGGGCCAGTTCGCCCTGGGCGTGGGTTTCGAGTTCCGGTGGTTGCAGCTGCGCCTGGGCCTGGAGGCCAACAACATCCTGGTCTACGACCCCACGAGCTGCGACCGCCCCACCCAGCAAGGCAACACCAGCTGCGCGCTGGTGGATGAGGCCGATGGCGGGGGCCTGTATGCCGACATGCTGCTGCACCTGGGCCCCGTGGACGTCCACCTGCGCGGCGTCGCCCGCGAGACTCCGTGGGGCCTCGTGGGGGTGGGCAGCACCTTCTAGCGCCCCGTATGAGCCGGCCCCGGCCGCGCTGGGAATGGGGCCGCTTGCCCGCCTCACCGCCGACCCCTCCGCACTCAGGCCAGGCCACCCAAGGAGGTTGCCCTGATAAAAAAACAGGCGCAGGATTCCCTGTAGAACCGACAACCAGGAGTCAGCCATGGCCGATCACGCCCACCCGGGACTTGATGATCTGTTTCGCTATCCACTGATGGACGCACTCGTCGAGCGCCGCACGCGCCGCGTCGCTCAGGGTGTCTCCCTCAACGCCGGTCCACTGAGCTACCAGTCGCCCAACCAGCCGGAACCGTTGACTCCGCTCGAAGAGGCGGTGCTCATCCTCACGGCCACCGGCGTGACGGGTATGACCATGCATGACGGCCCGCTGATCAAGGTCGACGGCACCCAGGAGCTGGGCACCCCCTTCCTGAACATCGTCGGGCGCACCGGCTCCAGCGCCGACAACTGTCAGGCCACTCACTTCTTCATGATCAACGACGATGGCATGTTCCTGCTGCGGGCCCCCAAGGGCCGCGAGGCGCTGGCCATGCTCAAGTCGTTGCCGCCGCGCTGGACCGACTGGAAGGAAGCCGACTGGCTCGCCGCCGCCGAGCAGGCCAAGGTGCGCATCTCCGATCGCCGCATGTCTTTCCCGCGGGAGTGGCCCTACTACCTGGGCTGGAATGCACAACACTCCAATGTGCCCGGTTCGACTGTGTTTTTCCCGGTGGTGGACTGCACCTGGCAGTACATCAATGCGCTGCTGATCATCGAGGCGGAGCCCCGCAAGCACCGCATGATGATCATCGACGACTGGGCGCGCTTTAAGCCCAAGGGTCTGTACGAGTGGATGGCCAAGATCGCCGGCAAGATCGGCCTGGCGCCCAACATCCCCTACCACCCGGTGGGCGGCCTCAAGCACGTCCGCAGCGGCTTCGTCAGCAAGGATGATGTGGCACCGTTGGCCTTCGGCAACACGCTGCGCACCGACTATGGCTCCTTTTTCTACCTGCAGAACCTGATGCTGGTGGGCCAGGCGCTGGGTGTGGGTGGCTGGGTCCACGGCTCAGTCTTCCCGCCCCATATCTATCGCCGCGACGACGCGAAGAATGAGCACGGCCTGGGCTTCCGCTTCCAGACCCCCAAGGTGCTCAAGCCCTGGGCGCCCGTGCCCGGCTCCCAGCCCAACCCCATCGGCATCGACGGCGTCCTGGAGGGGCTGACGCCGCCCTATGTGAGCTCCATCGACGAAGCGGTGGACCGCGTGGTGGAGATGAAGTACGGCGGCAGCGGCGGCGGCTACGGGGAAAAGGAAGTGTTTTCGAGGTCTTACCGCAACCCCGACGACGCTGCCACCTATGTGAAGGAGTCGCGCAACTTCTCGCCCGAGTCCATCGCCTACGTCAAGGAGGTGTGCAACTACATCTACGACACCTACGGCCGCTTCCCGGCCCACGTGGATGCGTTCTACACCCCGGGCATCTGGCTGCAGTTCCACCACGTGGAGCTGGAGTACTACCAGCGCTTCTTCGATCCGGGGCTCTACACGCGCCAGGCGGCCCACGGCGGTGTCTGGCACAAGGAGTAGCGGATGACACGCAAGGGACGCATTGGCCTCGTGGTGTTGGGCGTTGTGCTCCTCCTGGGGGGCACAGGCGCCTTTGTGGTCTGGAATAACCTGTTTCGCAAGGAGATCCCCCGCTACGACGACATCCGCGAGTTCATGAAGTATGGCTCCCTGGGCCAGGACGTCTCGGCGGGGATACCCTTTCGCGTCTGGCAGGTGCTGCCCGAGGTCTTCCCCGACCTGCTCCCGCCGGGGGCGGACCCCAAGCAGGGGTACGCGGCCTTCGGCTTCGTCTACGAGAAGGGCAAGGACATCCCCATCGGCATCACCCGCAGCCGGGTGGGCTTTGACCGCATCTCGCTGGCCTGTGCGGCGTGCCACAACTCGCACTACCGCGCCCGGTCCGAAGACGAGCCCACCTACTTCCTGTCGGGCACCGACACCTCGTTTGATGGGCAGCGCTACTTCAATTTCATGTTCGCTTGCGCCTCCGACCCGCGCTTCAATGCCGACACGCTGATGCCGGCCATCGAGAAGGCCGGCCCGCTCGGTGTGTTTGAAGGTCTATTCTTCCGGCACCTGATCATTGATCGCATGAAGGACGAGCTGCTCCAGGTGCGCAAGCGGCTGGACTGGTGGTACACGGTGCCCGAGCCGGGGCCGGGCCGCTGGATCGCCTTCAACGACTTGAAGTTCCACTTCGCGCAGCAGCCCCGAGATGGCTCCATCGGCAACCCCGACGTGCCGACGCTCTTCAACCTGAAGGTGCGCCAGGACATCAAGAACATCCACTGGGATGCCTTCACGGACGACGTGAACAAGGCCATGCAAAACGCGGCGGTGGGCGCGGGGGCGGTGGAAGAGACCATCCCCCGGGCCGACCTCGACCGCCTGCGCGATTGGTGGATGACACAGCCAGCGCCCAAGTACCCCTTCCCCGTCGACGCCACCCTGGCGGCCCGCGGCAAAGAGGTCTGGAACCAGGGGTGTGCCGGCTGCCATGAGATCGGCCACGCAGGGGCCGGGCGGGTCATCCCCATCGATGAGATCGGCACCGATCGCCACCGCTACGACCTCATCACGCCGGGCACCGTGGAGGGCTACAACCGCCGGGCGCGCGAGATGTATGGCTGGCCGCAGCCCTGGTTTATCCGCAAGACCGAGGGCTACCTCGCGGTGCTGTTGGACGCGGTCTGGTTGCGGGCGCCCTACCTGCACAACGGCTCGGTGCCCACCATCGCCGACCTCCTGGAGGTGCCCGAGAATCGGCCCAAGGTGTTCTACCGCGGCTATGATCTCTACGATTCCAACAAGTTGGGCTACGTCTCGGCGGGCTCTGAGGCCGAGAAGCACTTCCGCTATGACACCGCGCTGCCCGGCAATGGCAACCAGGGCCACCTCTATGGCACCGACCTGCCGGCTGACGACAAGGTGGCGCTCACCGAGTACCTCAAGACCCTCTGAGGCTGCCCCATGTCCGCGCTGTGCATCGTGTTGTGGGTGGTCGGCGGGGTCCTGGGCCTGCTGACTGTGGGGGTGTTGTTCAGCGCCCGTACCATGGTGCGCCCGGGTCGCCAGAAGCTCTGGACCGATCCCATGCGAGCGGCCCAAATCCCCTTTGAGTCCGTGACGTTCCCGGCTTCGGACGGCCTCCAGCTCAAGGGCTGGTTCCTGCCGGTACCGGGCGTGCGTTCGGCCCCCACGCTGATCGTCATCCCGGGCTGGCTGTGGTCGCGCCTGGGCAATGCCCAGGACAACCTCCTCAACGACTTCCCCGGGGGCAAGCGGGTGGAGCTGATGCCCCTGGCGGCGGCCTTTCACAAGGCCGGCTACCATGTGTTGATGTTTGATGTGCGGGGCTTCGGCGAGAGCGAGCGGCGCGCGGTGTACACGGCCGGCTGGCTGGAGCACCGCGATCTGCTGGGCGCCCTCGACTACCTCGGCACCCGTGCCGAGGTGGATCAGGCGCGCATCGGGGCCATCGGCTTCTCCAATGGCGGCAATTGCATCGTGTTTGGCCTGGCCCACACCGATCGCCTGGCCGGCGCGATTGCGGTTCAACCCACGGCGCTTTCGCTGTTCATGCGCAACTACACGCGGCCCTATGGCCCCATCGGTCGGGTGCTGGCCTGGGGCACCGAGCTGGTCTACCGGCTCGCTGGCGGGCCCGCGCTGCGCCACATCGACCCGGTGCAGGCCCTGCGCGGCGCGGCGCCCACGCCCATGCTCTACGTGGAAGGCACGGGCGACCGGTGGGGATCGGTGGCCTATGTGGAGGCGATGGTGGCCGCCACCCCGGTGGCCACGGGCCTCTATCCCGAGACCGCCCACCGCTTCGACGGCTACAACCACATGGTGAAGCACCCCGAGATCGCGCTGGCCTTCTTTGAGCGCCATGTGAAGGGGGCTGGCCCAATGCCGGAGTCCAATCCATGAGCTCAGCCCGGAACCGCAAGCTCGTGGCGCTGGGCGTGCTGGTCGTGGCCGCCGCGGGTGCCGGTGCCTACGCTCTGCACCGCTATCCCACTGATGTGCCGGTGACCTACGACGACCCGTTGACGCACTTCAAGTACGGCTCCATCGGCGGCGACACCGACAACGGCCTGCCCAAGCGCATCATGGAGGTCCTGCCCGAGCTGTTTGCCGACCTCCTCCCACCCGGCTCGCCCCCCGACTGGACCGCCTTCGGCTTCCTGGTAGAGCCGGGGCAGTGGGTGCCCATCGGCTTCTCCGAGCGCACCATGCGCGTGCCTCTGCTGGGCATGAACTGCGGGCTGTGCCATGTGGGCGCGCTGCGTTCGGCGCCCGACGCCCCACCCACCCTGATCCTGGGCCTGGGCAACCCCAACCTGGACCTGGGGGCCTTTTTTGCCTTTCTGTTCAAGGTGGTGGCCGATCCCCGCTACACCCCCGATGGCCTGCTGGCGGCCATGGAGAAGAAGGCCCCCCTCGACTTCCTGGATCGCTTCGTCTACCGGCGGGTGGTCACCCAGTTCAAGGACGGCCTGCAGGCGCGCCAGAAGCTGCTGGGCCAGCTCTTTGATCCCGCGCGGCCGGCCATGGGCCACGGCCGCATCGACACCTTCAACCCCTACAAGCTCTCCACCCTCGGCGCCCACTATCCGGACGGCCTCACGCCCGAGGAGGCCATCGGCACCTCGCGCTACCCATCCATTTGGGCTCAGGAAAAAAAGCGCGGCCGCGCCCTCAATTGGGATGGCAACGCCCCCCGCATCGAAGATCGCAACGCCGGCGCGGCCTTTGGCGCCGGCGCCACCTACGACTCCATCGACATGGCCGCCGTCGCTCGGGTGCACAGCTGGCTGGAGAAGCTCCAGCCCCCCCGCAACCCCGATCCCGTCGCTGAGCCCGCCACGCTGTCGCAGGGCCTGGGCGTGTTTCTCCAGCACTGCGCGCGCTGCCACGCCGACAACGGCGCCGACATCGGGCAGGTGGTGCCCATCGATGCCATCGGCACCGATCGCAGCCGCTTTGCCTCCTACACACCCAAGCTCAACCAGCTCTTCCTCGACATGGGCAACGGCCGCCCGTGGGACCTCACCTCCATGCGCAAGACCGACGGCTACCTCAACCGCAGCCTCGAGGGCCTGTGGGCCCGCGCGCCCTACCTGCACAACGGCTCAGTGCCCACGGTGGCGGACCTGCTCAGCCCGCCCGATCAGCGCCCCGTGACCTTCCAGGTGGGCCACGGCGTGGTGGACCATGAGCGCCTGGGCCAGCGGGCCGACGTCGCCGAGGTGGCGGGCCGCAGCACTGAGCGCTTCGACACTCGCCTCCCAGGCAACGGCAACGGGGGCCACACCTACGGCATCGACCTGTCCGCCGAGGACAAAGTGGCGCTCATCGCCTACCTGAAGACGCTCTAGATCGCCAAAAAAAGTCTTTCAGTTCAGCACCTTGCCGAACTTTCGTTCGGACCGACCTCATTTTCTGCGTGGGGCGTGAAAGATCGCGCCCGGTGGTTGCGAAAGGGTCAGGCAGGAGGTGTCTGTATGAACACGATGACCAAGGTGCTCTTCTCCCTGCTCTCCACCACCCTGGCGCTGGCGGCCTGCGACGACGGCGGCGGTGACGACCCGGGCACCGGCATGAACACAGATGGCGGCTCGGCCGGTGGTGCCGGCGGTGCTGGCGGTGCGGGCGGTGCCGGCGGTGCTGGCGGTGTTGGTGGTGTTGGTGGTGCGGGCGGTGCTGGCGGCGTCGGTGGCATGGGCGGCGTCGGTGGCATGGGCGGTGCTGGCGGCGTCGGTGGCATGGGCGGTGCCGGCGGCATGGGCGGCGCCGGTGGTGTCGGCGGCATGGGTGGTGTCGGCGGCATGGGCGGCGCCGGCGGTGGCGGCGGTGAGGCCCACCTGGGCGAACCCTGCGGCGGCTTGGAAGCCATCAACTGCACGGCCGGGCACTACTGCGACCTGGGCCAGCAGTGTGGCGCCGACGATGCGCCGGGTGTCTGCGCGGCCATCCCCGAGGTGTGTCGCGATGTGCAGGTGCCCGTGTGCGGCTGTGATGGCCAGACCTACGACAATGCCTGCCTCGCCGCCGTGGCCGGGGTGAGCCTCGTCGACGAGGGGCCCTGCCGGGCGCAGATCGTCGTCTGCGGCGGAGTGGCCAACCTCGGCTGCGACCCGGGCGAGTACTGCGACCTGGGTGCGGCCTGCGGCGCCAACGACCAGACGGGCCGCTGTGTGGCCACCCCCGAGGTGTGCCGCGACGTGGAGGCCCCGGTGTGCGGCTGCGACGCCCAGACCTACAGCAACGCCTGCGTGGCGGCGGTGGCCGGGGTCAGCGTGCTGCACGACGGCCCCTGCCGGGCAGTGATCGCCGGATGTGACGCCGAAAACCCCTGTGATGCCGGCGAGTTCTGCGACTTCGGCAACCAGTGTGGGGACGGGGGCCAGCAAGGCCGCTGTGTGGAGCAGCCCCTCGCCTGCCGCGCCATCGATGCGCCGGTCTGCGGCTGCGACGGCCAGACCCACACCAACGCCTGTGAGGCCGCCCTCGCCGGGATCTCGGTGGTCAGCGACAACGCGTGCCGCGCGGGCACCCCGCAGCGCTGCGGCGGGGCGGCGGGCCTGCGCTGTGACCGCGGCAGCTACTGCAACTTCGGTGACCTGTGCCCCGACGACGGCGACCGCGGCACCTGCGAGCCGACCCCCGCCAACTGCCGGGCCCAGGACGCCCCGGTGTGTGGCTGCAATGGCATGACCTACAACAACCCGTGCCTGGCGGCGGCGGCCGGGGTCACGGTGGCCAGCGACGGCCCTTGCCGAGCCCGCTGAGCCCTACTGCGCTCAAGCCCGCTCAAGCCCGCTCAAGCCCCTGATTTGACAGGCCTTCTCGCGACCTACCGCGGTCCCACCCCCGGGATCGGGGTCGCCGAGAAGGCAGCCGCCCCCACAAACTGCGCCTGGTTCCGGCTGCTCAGCCGCGGCGCGCCCCCCCCGAAGTAGCTGCCCGTGATGTCGGCGCGAAAGCCCCCGCCGATGTCGAGCAGGTGGGCGTCGGTGCCCTCGAAGTGGTTGCCCCGCAGATCGGCCTCGGTCTGCGCGATCATCACCGGGTTGGTTGCCCCATCAAAGATGCTGGCACTGATGCGCACCCCGTCGGGGGCGGCGTTGATGTGCAGCGGGCAGTGGCACCCGGTGAAGCGCACGTGGTCCAGGGTGGCGCCGCCGCCGTCGAAGTTGGTGCAGTCGGGGCTGCGGGTGGGGTGCTGCAAATCGATGACCGAGTCGGTCATCTGCAAGACGCCGCCCGAGACCTGGATGGCGCTGCCTCCCAGCACCGTGGTGTAAGCGAAGCGCCCGCCATCGGCCAGCGTAATCCCGCGATCACACTCGGCAATTCGGGCATGGCGCACGTCGATCTGGCCGCCCGGCGCCCCCTCAATCCCGTTGGCCGCCCCCGACACCTCGAAGTGCTCGGCATCCAACACGCCACCCACCCGCAGGCCGCGCCAGGCGCCATCCGCCAGCAGCCGCACCGGCGCCTCGTCGGTGCCGCGAATCTGCAAGGTGCCCAACACCACCAGCGCCGTGGCCCCCCCGCCGGTGGCCCGCACCTCGCTGCCCGCACACACCGTCAGCACCTGGCCCGCGGGCACGGTCACCGTCGCGCGGAGCGTGATGTTGCCACACCAGACACCCGCCGCATCGCCGCCGGGCAGGTCCTGATCGCGCCGGCCTTCCACTGCGGCGTCGGGCTCGGCAACCGCGGCATCGGGATCGGGCGCCGCACCGGCGTCCGCCGCTGGATCACCCGCGTCGGGGCGCATGGCAGCGTCCGCGCCGGGCACCCGCGCATCGGGCGTCGGGCCCGCATCGGGCGTCGGCGCATCGCAGCAGGCGTCGGGCCCGCGAGCCGCGTCGGGATCTCCGCCGCTGCTCGACTCGGTGTCGGCTTCGGCGCAGGCGTTGAACATCAGGGCGGCAAGCCCGGCCGTGAAGAGCCGGGCCAGAACAGGTTGGGGGGTACGCATGGCGGCATGATACGCCAAGGCGAGTGGTTGGTTTCAGCCCACCGACGGGGCGAGCGCCAGCACCTGATCGAAGGCCGCGTCCACCTCTTCCACCGGCAGGTAGGGCGCCGGCCCCAGCCGCAGAATGTCCCCGCGGCTGTCGGCAAACACCCCGCGTGTGCGCAGCGCCTTCACCAGCTCGGCGGCACCCGGCACCCGTAAGGCCACGAAACCACCGCGGTTTTCCCGCGGGGTCAGCACCTCGAAGCGCCGTGTTGCTGCCGCTGCCCGGTCCAGCAGGCGCCCCGTTTGGTGGAGCGACAACACCCGCAGGCGGGCCACGGTGAGCTGCTGCTGGTCAAAGAAGTCGGCCACCGCGGCCGCGCGGTAGAGGCTGGCGGGCTCGAAGGTGCTGCCCGCAAACCGCGCCGCGCCCCCGGCGCCGTAGGCCACCGGCCCGTCGTCCCGGGCGGCGTCCAGGTGCGCGTAGTCGGCAAACCAGCCCGTGTAGACCGGCCGCAGGGCGCAGTCGGGCGGCACGTGCATGAAGCACACACCCTCCCCCCACTGCGCGTACTTGTAGCCGCCTGCCACCAAGAAGACCGGCCCGGGCCCATAGTCGGCGAGCTGGAAGGGCACGACGTTGAAGGCGTGGTAGGCGTCGAGCAGCACCTCGGCCCCGTTGCGGTGGGCGGCGGCCACCGCCTCAGCCAACCCGGGCACCACCGCGCTCGTGCGGTAGAGCACCGTGGACACCATCAGCGCCGCGGTGTCCGGGCGAATCGCCGCCGCCAACCGGCCGGCCAGGCTGGCCAGCGGCTCGACCGAAACCCGAGTAATTTCAACCCCTTCCTCCCCCAGGCGCCGCAGCTGGCGATCCATGCTGTTGAACTCGCCGTCGGTGGTGACGAGGTGGCGGCGCCGGGTGAGCGGCAGCGCGGAGAGAAACCGGCTCACCAGCTCGTGGGTGCTCGCCGCCAGCGCGACGTCCTCCGGCCGGCCGCCGATGCGGTCTGCCACCGCCTGGCGCACCCGATCGGCCCGCGCCATCACGCGGCCCCACTTGTCGTCCACCCAGTCGGCGGCGTCGTCGTAGGCGCGCAGCATCGCGGGTCGGGCCACATCGGGCCACGCCTGGTGGGAGTGCCCCGTCAGGAGGATGCGTCCAGGGTGCAAAAAGGCGGTATAGTGCCGGGCAAGCGCTGCAGGTTCGATGGGCTTCATGGAGCCACTATAGGCCGGCGGCTCGGCGACGAGGAGGGGTTCATGAGTCAGATGGTCACGTCCGCCGACGACTGGCGGTCCGAGAGCGAAAAGCGCCGGTCCATCCTGCGCAAGGCCACCATCAACCTGCTCAAGCTCTGGATCCCCGATCATCCCGAAGCCGGCATGCAGAAGGTCGAGCTCTACAAGAACTGGCGCGAAGCCATGGACGGCTGGGCGGACCGCATCACATTCGTGAATCTGTTGTCTTCGGGTGTCGAAGACATCATGGTCCACGACTTCGATCGCGGCTCGGTGTCGGTGCAGTCGCTCATCGTGCAGCGCGAAGGCACCGATGCCTTCCTCGACGCGCGCAACGCGCTGCGGGTGGTGCGCCGCAAGTTCAGCATGATGACACTCATCGCCCGCATGGCCGGTGTGTTTGAGCAGCGCAACATCCACGCCATGACGGTGCGCGCCGACATCAGCGAGGCGGACCTGCTCAGCCTGTCGCGGCTCATCGCCACCCGCGTGGAGGGCACCTCCAACGAGGAGGAACAGCGCTTCCGGATGGCCGTGCGCCGCGCCAACCTCTCGAAAGTCGACATCTTTTACCACGCCGAGATCATCGGCCGCCGCCTGCCGGTGTCGTGGCACGTCAAGGCGCTCTACAGCCACCTCGCCCGCCGCATCCGCGCCGGCCAGCCGCACCCCGAAGCCGCCGAGATGATGGTGGCCGAGTTCGGCGAGCGGCTGGTGCCCAAGGGGTTGTCGGATACCGCCCAGTACGCTGAGCCGCTGCGGCTCGACCTGGATGCACCCGGCGGCTTTGATCCCGCCGACATGATCCTGGCCGAGGCCCCCGAAGATCCGCTCCTGGCGGTCACCCGCCGCCTCTACGACGACTTCAACCTCCTGCGGCGCGAGCGCGAGCACGAGCGGGCCCTCATCACGGGCGCTGTCATCCAGCTGGAGCCGGCGGCCACTGAGGTGGACGCCAACCAAGACTTCGTCAGCCTCGCCGACGCCGCTGACGACGACCAGCTCCCGCGCCTGGCCCAGGCCCTCGACCGCATCCGCCGGGTGCGTGGCCGCGCCTTCTTCGGCCGCATGTCCATGGTGGGCGAGCAGACCGACTTCTTCGAGGCCGCCGAAGGCGCCAGCCTCGAAGACATCGAAGCCCGCCTGGAGAAGATGGACCCCCAGGAGGGCCTGGCCCGCGCCCGGGCGGTCAAGGAGCCCTTCTACCGGTGCCGCGGCCTCGAAGTCGCCGTGCGCCGGCTCATGTCCGCCGGCCTGCTGGAGGTGGCGGCCACCGCCGCGCGCGAAGCCCTGGTGGCCGCCCGCGAGTGTCACGGCGAGGATCGGCCGCAGGCCTACTCGGTGGCCCTCTCGGCCCTGCTCGCTGCCGGGTGTGTTGAAGAGGCGGGTGCGGCCACCGAGGAGTCGCTCCAGACCGCCCACGCCAACGAAAACCTCAACGAGCGCGCCGCGGCGTTGATGCGTGTCGCCTCCACCCTCATGCAGGCCGGCGCCCTACCCCCCAGTGTCCGCGCCCACCTCTCCCACGCCCTGCTGGGCCAGGATGTGCACTTCTGGGGCAAGCCCGAGGCCAGCCCCGCCCTGGTGGAAGCCTGTCTGTCGCTGCTGCCCCCCCAGGACGATAACACCTTCATTTTCCTCCAGAA
>Ga0075163_10008808_pt1 | contig 13258 bp, 10 predicted proteins | sample JI1023141ADNA_FD_71478 | JGI IMG/M metagenome (GOLD analysis project Ga0075163, IMG submission 71478) | Wastewater effluent complex algal communities from Wisconsin, to seasonally profile nutrient transformation and Carbon sequestration -... | ecosystem: Engineered > WWTP > Effluent > Algae...
AAAGGGCTCGTGCTCGTGATCGAAGACGACGAGTGGGTCAGCGGCCTGCTTGCGGGCTCGATCCGTGATGCAGGCTATGATGTTATTGTCTGCAACACGGCGAGGGCCGGCCTCGATGCCGTTTGTGATCGAGAGCCGGATTGCATTATTTGCGACATCGATCTGCCGGATCAAGACGGCTATTGGGTCGCGCGTAACGTCCGCACGCAGCCATCACGCGTGTCGGTGACGCCGTTTCTCTTCCTATCCGCGCTCGACGACCAAGCCGCGCGGCTCGAAGGGTTCCATGTAGGCGCCGACGCGTACATGACGAAACCGTTTCGCGTGGACGAGGTCGTCGCGCAGGTCGGAGCGCTCGTGCAAATGGCGTCGCGCCTGCGCAAACGTCGCGACTCGCTCGTGAGCGTGCCGCCGTCCTCGGCCAGCGTCGAAACAACGGCGATTCAAGGCGATCTCAGTCAAATGTCGATCGCCACCGTGCTCACAGTTCTCGAGCTTGAGCGACGAACCGGCATCGTCGAAGTCACGAGCAAAAAACGCAAAGCGCACCTCGAGGTCGCGATGGGCCTCATCATCGCAGGAACCTTCGGCGGCGCGAAGGCCGACGCGCTGACGATCCTGTGCTCGATTCTAGCTTGGAAGGTCGGTCGGTTCTCCTTCACTCCGCTCCCGGACAAACCCCCGACATCGGACGCGCTGCCCATCGGCCATCTGCTGCTCGAGGCTGTGCGTCTGGAAGACGAAAGCGTGCACAACGGAGAAGCCGTGCGATCCACGCCGCCAGCGCGGCTTTCGGCTCCTTCGATGGGCGGGCCTCCGTCACGCCAAGCCGATCTCGGCCCGCCGTCGTCACGCGCGTTCGGCCCGAACGCGCGGCCCAACAAACCCAAAGAACCAGCTCCCGTAGAAGCAAAAGCGCCGAACAAAGAGCAGCCCGCTCCCGATCGACAGGCCTACTACGACTGGGCCGATTTTGGCGACGACGAGGTGAAGGCCAAACCCGCCAGCGCGCCCGAAAGCACGAGCGCACCCGAAGGACCTTCGTCAGGCGATCTGATCCCGGAGTCCTCGTTCGGAAACGAGGAACAACAACTTCAAGATCAGCTGACCGAGGTCGGCGAGGAGCAACTCGACGAACTCGACGATGATTCGAGCACCGACGAAGAGCAGCTCCTTGAAGACGATCTCTCTTCAGAGCGGCCCGACGCGCTCTTGCAACGGCCACCTCCGCGCCGCCCGGGCGCGTTTCCTCCGATGCGCCCAGGCTCGGCCGCCGCGCTCACGCGAAGCCCCGGCGGACCTCCGCAACGGACGAACACCAACATGAGGCCCGCTGTGGGTTTGCCCGGACCACCCCCGCGACAAAACGCGCTCACGCGGACCTCCATGGGTTTGCCCGGACCACCTCCACGGATGCCAGGAGGAGCGAGCCGTCTGCCTGGACCGCCGCCGCACAAACCACTCGCGCAAAGACCAAGCGGAGAGTTTGTCCGTCCCACAGCTCCCACACCAGGCGCGACGCCGCCAGCACGCCCGCCATCAACGTCGTCTCAGCCCGCGGTGCAACCAGGCGCGCTGCGCAGCACGCCTCCACCCCTGCCAAACGCAGGCGGAACGCGGACCGGCACAGGGCCGATACCGGGAGCCCGGCAACCAACGGATCCCGGCGTGCGCCCTGCACCACCACCGCTTCCGCCACGACAAACCCCGACGGGGGCGCGCACGCCTACGTCGCCAGGCACAGACGAAAAAAAACGCTGATCAGGCCAAACGCCGGCCCGGATCGTTCTCGCTAGGATCGTGATCGCGCAGGTATCCGAGGTTCGCCGCGTTCACGATCGCATGCGCGAGAAGCGGCCCTACGAGGGATCCCGTGCTCGCGAAAATCGCCCCCAAGCAAAGCCCCACCCCAGTAGCCCAGCCCATCCAAACCCAGCGGCTCGGTCCTCGAATTTGATGAAGCACGCCAAACAAAATGGCGGAGCCCACGACGCCAAGAACAGGCGTCAGCAACCCTCGAAAAAGCGCCTCTTCACCCAAACTCGACAGGCCAGCAATCACCAGGATCTGGACGACGGAGAGATCGCGCGCGGCAGGCCGAAGCTCGGCGTGAAGCGCACGTGCCCACGCATATCGTCCAACGGCGAAACGCGTCGTGACGACCAAGACCAAAGCGAGCGCCATGCCGCAGAGAGCGCTCGTCAATGTCCCCACGATCACCGTCATACCGAGCCACGGCGTCGGATAGGTCCACGGCGGCCCATCGCGTAGCGCGAGCGCGAGCGCCGTAGCGAGGCACGCAAGAAGCGCATACCCAGCGGCCACGTTCCACGCTTGTGCGTTCCGACCCGTCCGGGTCCAACGTGCCCGCATATGCGGCATCTTGGCACGTCCCGAGCACTCCGGGAAGGCGCCGATCGCGGCAGCGCATGCCGGAAGCGCCTGCTGACACGCCACGAGACGATCTCGCCGGTCGCTCTGGCCAAGCGGCCTAGGCCGGATTAGATGCGCCCCTGATGCAGAGTTTTGTGGTCAGCTCGTCTCTCGACACGGACGCATTGTTGATGCGTTTTTCGAGCGAGGAGCACGCGCAATGACAAGCCAACAAACCGCGGGCCGCTGCGCTGCTTGCTCCGCGGAGATCCCTGATGGAGCCGCGGTTTGTCCCCGTTGCGGCACATCACAACGCATGGAGCCTTGCCCGCTCTGCGGCGCCGTGACGGGCATCTCATCGAACGACGAGATGCGCTACGTCTGCGATGTCTGCGGCGGCCCTCGCGTGCCTCTGGACGCCAAAGGCATCAAACGAAGCGGCAAAGACGTTGCTGCGTTGAAACGCGCCGATGCCGCTCGAAAATCGCGTGCGAAGAACCGCGCAGGCGCCGTCGTCGCAGGCGTCGGCCTCGCTGGCGTGTTGGGCCTCGTCGCGCTCTACGCGGTGCTCGGTTTTCTCGGCGTCGTGAGCCCTGGTTTTGGGTTTGTCTTGGCCAGTTTGCTCACGGCCGGGCCGCTCGCGGCGCTCACGGCGTCGCTTGTCTCACGCTCCAAAGCGCGTGGTAAGGAGATCGGCCCCGCGCTCGACGCTGCGTGGATCGCTGTCGCGACCGACGTAGCCAGCCAAAGCCGTGAAGCCGTGACGCCCCAAAAGCTCGCGCAAGCACTGCGGATTGAGGAAACCCAAGCCGAAGAGCTTGTCGCAATGCTCGAAGCGAACGACGTGCTGCACACAGACGGCAAGCTGAGGTTCGCGGCCCACGCGCGAATCGCGGAGCCAGCAGAGCCAAGTGCGGAGATTGAGGCCCAAGCGGAAGCCGAAGCCCAAGCGGCGCTTCAACCCGAGAAGGCGCGAGAGAGACATTGACGCGCATGCCCCAGGACAAACCCAACGTTCGTCGCGCCCTATCGCATGTCGGCGGTGAAGTCGTCACGCAGGGCGACCCTACACGCAGCAAGCTTCTCGCCGAAGCGCTCGACGTGGCGACATCCGAGGTCGCTGAGGAGGCTGCTAGGGCGCACGTCCATGGCTTCCACAGCTACCCAGCGCGAATGCACCCGACCACGGCCGAGAGGCTCGTCGAGGCATTCTCGGCGCCTTCCGAGTTCGTGCTGGATCCCTTTTGCGGCAGCGGCACAGTGCTCGTGGAAGCGCGGCTTCACGGACGCAGAGCCATCGGCGTGGATGCAAATCCGCTCGCCGTGCGGCTCGCAGAGCGCAAGACCCGAGACTCCTCAGAGGCCGAGCGGCAGCTGCTCGTCGAAGTCGCGCGCGATGTTTCTGCACAAGCCGACGAACGACGCAAAGCGAAGAGCGGGCCGACGAGGCGATATGGCCACGCGGACCTCGAACTTTTTGATCGTCACGTTCTGCTCGAACTCGATGGCATTCGAGCAGCGATCGATCGCGTCTCCGATCGGACGCTGCGCGGTGATCTCGAGCTGGTGCTCTCGTCGATGCTCACGAAGTTGAGCCGCCGCACGTCGGACACCTCTGATCGCGAGCTGCCGCGGCGCATCGCAGCGGGGTATCCGGCGCGGCTTTTTGTACGAAAAACAGAAGAGCTTGCCGCGCGCCTCGCAGAAGCATCGTCAAAAATCTCGTCGACAGAACGAACGCTGCGAGCGCGGGTGCTCGAGGGGGACGCGCGGGTGCTCGAGCGCGTCTCGGACAAGTCGATCGATCTCGTGGTCACGTCGCCGCCGTATCCAGGCGTTTATGACTATCTGGCGCATCATGAAGCGCGTCTTCGTTGGCTCCGCCTCAAGCCGGAAACGTTTTCCCGCGTGGAAATCGGCGCACGCCGGACGCTCGATTCGCTCGGCCCAACGGATGGCGTCTCGCGCTGGGCCCAAGAGATCAGCGAGGTGCTCGTCGCCTTGAGTCGCGTGCTGCGCCCCAAAGGAAACATCGTCTTGCTCATCGCCGACAGCGTCGTCGCGGGCCGCGCTGTGTATGCCGTCGACTTGCTTCGCCGCATCGCACCTGCGGCCGGGCTCCTTGTGGATGCCGTCGCGTCACAACCCAGGCCGCATTTTCATGCACCCACGAGTCGCGTCTTCGAGGCGAGGCCGCGTGAAGAGCACGCGGTTCTTCTCGTCCGCGGTTAATCCAAACGCGACAATCTTGCTCGACCACGGTCTGCGTGTGGCAGGATGCGATCACGCGGCCTCGTTGCCGCATGCACGGAGACGGGCACGATGTGGAGAGGAACGAGCGCTCTGTTTGTCGCAGTCTTGCTGCTCTCGGGCTGCAACAAAGGTGAACAGGGAGAAGGCCACACCGAGGCTGCTGAGGCAGCGCTGGGTGTCCCCGAGTGCGACGAGTACATGAAGAAGATGGACGCCTTCCTTGATGGTTTGCCCGAGGACGCACGTGCCGCGCGAGCCGCCGGTTATAAGGCGATGCGGAGCGAGTGGCGTGAGGTGCTGAAGCAGCCCGGCGGCAAAGAGAGCCTAGCCGCTACGTGCAAGCAACACCTCGCGACAGTCAAGTAAGCACAGCGCCGTAGAGCGCGTTCTTCATAGAAAACTAGGCAGTTCTGCCGGATAGCGTTCCCGGACAAACGAGGCCCAAGTCGGCTTGATTTCGCCATGAAACACGTCCCCCGAGAGGATGGACGTGATGAGCCTGCGCATGGTCAAGCGTTGGTTTGTCTCGAAAAGGGTCTCGCGGAAATGTCCCGCGTAAAACCCTTGAACCACGCCGAGAAAGAGATCGACGGCGTACCGAACGCTCGCCTCATAGTCCGCGAAAGAAGCGCGTGAGACGTCGCCCGTCTTCAGCGCGGCGTCGATCGCGTCTGCGGCGAGCGAGCCGCCCTTGATGGCTAGATGTGCGCCGGTCGAGAAGAGCGGATCGAGAAAGCCGCCCGCGTCTCCGACAAAGAGCCAGCCGTCGCCAGCGAGTTGATCGATGCGGTACGAGAAATCCGCGAGAGCGCCGACGGGCCGCAGGCGTTCCGCGCCCGCGAGCAGATCCTTCGCCCACGACGAGCAGAGAACGGTGCGATCAAAAAAAGCCTCGAGGCTCTCGCCTTTTTCGCGCGTTCGAATCCACGCGGAGCTGACGACAGCGCCGACGCTCGTGACCTCGCCGCGAAACGGGATGAACCAGAACCAGCCGTGCTCGAAGATGACGATTTGGATGTTGCCTTCGTCGATGCCTTCTTGTCGTTTTGCGCCTCGATAATGCGAAAATAGGGCTGTCTTATCGAGCCGTGCGATGTTCGCCTTCCTGCGCGTGCGCGACGCGAGCAGCGTATCTCGACCCGTCGCATCCGCGATGACAGGCGCTCGAAGCTCCACGATCTCCTTCGGCGAAGACACGGCTCGCGCTCGCACGCCTACGGCGCGTGAACCTTCAAAAAGAATGTCGAGCGCTTCCCACTCTTCACGCACAACGGCGCCGCACGACTTCGCGTGCTCGAGCAGCAGATGATCAAACTCCGCGCGCGGTACTTGGTAGGCGTATTCAAACTCCGCCTCGAACGCGTCTGCGAAGCGATACGTGTTCACTCGTTGCGTCATCGAGCAGAGAAAGCGCGCGCCGTACTTGCGTATGAAGCGCCGATCAAGCTCATCGTCGACGCCAAGCTTCCGAAACACCTCCCGCGAGCAAGGCAAGAGTGATTCGCCGATATGAAACCGCGGAAACTTCTCGCGCTCGAGCACGAGCACCCTGCGGCCGCGCGTCGCGAGTTCGCTCGCTAGCGTCGAGCCTCCGGGACCTCCACCAACAACTACGGCATCCCAACCTTCGCTCATCGTTTGTGGATATCGCGGACGATGCCGCGCGGCCAATGGTGGGTCTCAGAGGTCGACGTCTTGGGATGCTTGCTCTAGATCGCTGCTGGTGATCCTCGTCGAGTTTTTGGCCAACGAGCTTGGTCCGTCCGTGCAAAAGGCCGCTGACCCCGAGACGGCGCTGATCGACGTATGCGACGCATGCCGCGCCCCGGTTTCCTTTTCTTGTCGCTCGGCGAGCTGTGGGACTTGCAGGGTAGAAGTCCTCGAAGGTGCAGCGCTGCTGCTCCCACCGTCCCATGACGAACTCGAGGTGCTCGATCTCTTCGACGCAGATGCCTCGCAGCGGCTCGCGTGCAGGGCGCGTATTGGTCGTGGTGAGGGCCTCGTGCGGCTTCGTTGGTGTGGCGATACCTAGTCAAACTTCCAAGCGCCGCGGAAGCCGAGCTTCGTTCGCCAAACCTCTTCCGCTTTCGCAATCCGCGGCGCGAAATAGCCCGTAGCGCAGGCCAACGTGAGCCCCGCAGCGACGTCGACTACGTAGTGCCATCGCAAAAACACCGTCGAAAAAATGATGTTTGTCGCAAAGAACCCCGTGATAATCGCTGGCCATTTCCAGCGGGGATCGTCCTTCGCGTTGTTCCATGCGTGAAGGGCAAACCAAGTCGGAAGCGCCGTATGCAGCGAGGGGAAGATGTCCTTCATGGCACCGCCCGCTTGCACCGCGTCCCAGACGCAACCCCAGAAGAAACCGCCGTTGATCGGTCCGTGAAACTGCGACGCGAGATACTGGTGCGGCCCGTAGCCAGGCACCGCGATGTAGCCGACTTGCCCCATACAGCACACGAAGACGGTCCCTAGACCAAACGCCGTCGTGCGGGCGCCAGGTTTGGTAAGCCAAACCGAGACGATCATGTACGTCGCGCCGATGAAAAAATAGCTGAAGTAGAAGAACGAAAACCACTCGACGACAGGTCGGACATTCAGCGCTTCCAGAATGAGCGCAGGCTCTCGACCAAACACAAATTCATCGATCCGAAGCAACGTCGCGTCAACGCTATCGGGCCTAAGAACAGGCAAAAGATGCCGCAAAATCAGGTAGTTTTGGACGATCGCGCCGACGATGCTCAGGCGGTACACCACCTTGCGCGCGATGCTCGGCACGGACGGGATCGTTCTTCCAAAGATCGCTGCCGCGATCATGACGAGACCACATAGCTCGGTGGTGTGGATGCACGTGTCACGAACAACGCTTGGTGCCACGCGCGCAAGCAGGACACGCGTGAGGACGAGGTAACCAAGGAGCACCAGGTCTTGCGCCGCGAACGTGCCGAGAAAAAAACGCAGAACGATACTCTTCGGCCATGCGCGCGTGACCGGCAGCTGCCCCTCGCCATCGTCCGACCCACGCGTGCTGGGCTTTGACGGAGGCGAACCGACGAGCCCGTTGGGCGTAGAAGTGCTCACGTTCTTCCCCTGCTTAACGCTCGGTTGACCATCACCGGCCACAAAAAATCACACAGAAAAGGAAGCTCATTCGTGATGGTCTCGCGCCGCGAAAGCGCCGCAGAAGATACCGGCCCGGAGCCTAGGTCAGCAAAAAGCGATGACCAGCTGAATCGACGTCGAGCCACCATCACACGCCGAGGGTTAGCAAAATTGGCGCCGACGAAAAGGCCTCGAAACCGTCGATGTCTTGTCAGATCCGCAGCTCCCGTGCGTGCTCGCTGCGAACACATCTGCGCTGCAAGCCGACACTCGGCAAGCGTCTACGCAGACAACTTCGCGTGGCAGACGTTAGCTCGCATCGCCGCCGTCAAGCGAAGGAGACTCGCCCTCACCGACGATCCGAAAACACGCGTTCCCCCGACAAACGGACCCAGCTTCGCACTCAGCGTCGGACTGGCAACCGGCCAACGTCGCATCACCCATCACACAGGCAGCCGTGAACACGACGATCGGTGTACACACGAGAAGCAGGCCGAAGACGCGGACCCGTTGCATGCCTCAGAAGCAGATCAGAGCGCAGCGAACACAGCAAGCGAAGCGACGTGCTCTGTCGCGTCCGGGGTATCGTTCGGACATGCCGATCCACATGCGGCGCGCGTCTCTTCTTGTGCTCGCCATCGCGCTCGCGGCATGTGCGGCAGAACCAAAGCCTGCGTCGATCGGCGCGATCCTGACGCGCAACAATGAGACAGGCTCGCTCTTGCTCCGCGAGGTATCGCCAGGGCTTGCCGCAGAACGCGCAGGTCTCTTGCCTGGCGACGAACTCTTGATGATCGACGGCGTCTACGTACGCGACCTCGACACCGCCGCTATTCGCGCTGCGCTCCGAGGCGAGGTTGGAACCACGGTGGCCGTCACGGTTGTTCGTGGCGAGAACGTCCTCCGCCTTCGTATCGAGCGCGGCGCGCTTCGAGACGCCGAACAACCACGGCCTCGCGTGCAGACGATCGCCGAATGAAACGTCGCGCTTAACCGCCAGCCATTTTTGTTACGTCTTGGTGGTGTTTGTCCGCGTAGAACGAGAGCACATCGACTGCGTCACGAATCTCGCTCGGGTCGAGATGCTCGATGCGATATTCGACGCTGAGGATGATGTCTCCGTCGTCGTCGACAGAGTACTTGGCGAGATTGATCTCGCGGTTCATGCGCAAGAGTTCCGCCATGAGCGCGTCAGCCGCGTCGGGGTCCTCAGGCAAACGCGCGTAAGGGATTACGGCGAACGTCACGAAGAGGGGCTCAACGTGGACGAAAAGCGGAAACACTCGGTCCTTGCTACGAAAGCGGCTGCGGATCGTAGACTCGGAGAGTCGCTCCACAGGCCACCCTTCTGCCGCGAGGACGGCACGGATCTCGTCCAGGGTCATCGGATCGTCATCATCAGGGTTTTTCGCGTTGCAGCAACGTGAATAACACGTCTCTTGCGCCGTCAACCGTTTCTGTGGCGCCCTCTTCCTCTAGCTGTCCGGATCGTTCACCCACCGGACCAGGAGGCGAGCCCCTCGTTTCCCCTCTCGATGCCGCAGTGCATCGTGAAACAACGAGGCGCTGGCCTGCCTATCCGGGAGCAACAAGCTCCGGTATAGGGCTTGACCGAAGCTATGAGGACCCCTCGACGAACATGACCATGAGGGTCGCCCGAAACCGAGACGGAGGCTTCTGATGATGCTGCGAAGAGCGGTAGTAAAACTCCTCGGCGCCCTAACAATCCTCGCAGGCGTGGGTCTGTCCGAGGAAGCGAGCGCTGCCCAAGTGATCAAGCTCGGAACGCTGGCGCCCAAGGCGAGCCCTTGGGGACAAGTGTTCAGCGTTTGGGAAAAGGCTGTGAAGGAGAAGAGCGGCGGCAACCTAGAGTTGCAGTTCTTCTACGGCGGCCAGCAGGGCGACGAAGGCGCGATGGTCGGCAAGATGAAGGCCGGCCAGCTCGATGGCGCTGCGGTCACCGCGGTTGGTCTTGGCAAAGTGTACAAACCGATCCTCGCGCTCCAGATGCCTGGCCTGTTCAGCTCATGGGCGAAGCTCGACACCGCGCGCGAGTCGCTCCGTGGTGAGTTCGAAAAGGGCGCCGCCGACGCGGGTTTTTTCATTGGTGGCTGGGGTGATGTCGGCGCCGTGCATCTCATGACGAAGGGCATCACGGTCAGGACGCCCAACGACGTCAAGGGACAGAAGCCTTTCTCTTGGCGCGATGATCCGACGCTCGCTGCGCTCTTCGGCGTCATTGGCGGTGTGACTGCGGTCCCGCTCAACATCCCTGAGGTGCTGCCGAACTTGAACACGGGCGCCATCAACATGATGAGCGCGCCGGCGCTCGCGGCGGAGCAGCTTCAATGGGCGTCAAAGCTCGACACGATTGTTGAGGACAAGTCTGCGTTCGCCATTGGCGCGCTTGTGCTTTCCCAGAAGAGCCTTGACGCGCTCCCCGCTGACCTCCGCGCGATTCTCACGGATACGGGCAAGGTCGCTGCTGCTGCTCTGACCAAGCGCATCCGCAGCGAAGACGATGCGGCGTACGGCCGAATGGCTGGCAAGATGACGGTCATTCGTCTAACGGCGGAGGAGCGGGAGACGTGGAAGGGCGTCTTCAAGCAAACGCGTCAGCGCCTCAGCCAAGGCACGTTCCCGGCCGATCTCGTCGCCAGGCTTGAAGGCATGGGCGGCTGATTTAGGCCTTTCTGTCGTGTATTCGTCGCGCCGACCTCGGCCTCGCGTGTTAGCGGGGCAGAGGCCGGCGCTTCGCTTTTGTCACGTTCGGCGCGTTGACGGTACGTCTCTCACGGCGTATGCGTACGCCCCCCCAAGGAGCACACATGCGCCGTTATCAGTTCACGTCTGAGTCCGTCACGGAAGGCCACCCCGATAAGATTTGCGATCAGATCTCCGACGCGATCCTCGACGGCATCATTGCCCAGGATCCGACGGCGCGCGTCGCTTGTGAGACCATGGTGAAGACCGGCATGGCGATCGTCGCCGGTGAGATCACCACGTCGGCGTGGGTCGATATGCCTGTGGTCGTTCGGAACACGATCAAGGACATCGGCTACACAGACTCGGCCATGGGGTTTGACTACGAGACCTGTGCGGTGCTCACGGCGATCGAGAAGCAAAGCCCTGACATCTCACGCGGCGTCACCGAGGGCGAGGGGCTCTTCAAGGAGCAGGGCGCTGGGGACCAGGGACTGATGTTCGGCTACGCGACGGACGAGACACCGGAGCTGATGCCGGCGCCGATCTCCTTTGCGCATCGCATGGCGCGCAAGCTCGCGGAGGTTCGGAAGGCGAAGAAGGTCGATTGGCTCCGCCCCGATGGCAAGACGCAGGTGACGGTGGAGTACGAAAACGACGTGCCTTCGCGTATCGCGGCGGTCGTGCTCTCGACACAACATGGGCCGGACGTCAAGCATAAGACGATCGTGGAAGCGATGCGTGCGCTCGTCATTGACAAGGTTCTTCCGGCCAAACTCATCGACAAGGACACGAAGTTCTTCATCAACCCGACGGGGCGCTTCGTCGTAGGCGGGCCCTTCGGGGATGCGGGGCTCACGGGCCGCAAGATCATCGTCGACACGTATGGCGGCATGGGCCGGCACGGCGGCGGCGCGTTCAGCGGCAAGGATCCTACGAAGGTGGATCGCTCGGCTTGTTACTACGCGCGGTTTGTCGCGAAAAACGTCGTCGCGGCGAAGCTCGCTGCGCGTTGCGAAGTGCAGATCGCGTACGCGATTGGCGTAGCGCAACCTGTTGGCGTCCACGTCAACACGTTCGGCACGGGGCGCGTTGCTGACGAGGTGCTCGAGAAGTACATCCTCGACGCGTTCGACATGCGGCCGAAGGCGATCATCGAGCAGCTTGATCTGCTCAAGCCGATCTACAGGAAGACCGCTGCATACGGTCATTTTGGCCGCGACGAGTTCAGCTGGGAGCAGACGCACCGCGCGGCGAAGATGGCCGACGATCTGCTCCGCCCTGCTGCCACAACGACATCGGCCGGGACAAACGGCACGTCGGGCGATTCGAAGAAGAAGCGCAAGAAGGCTGGCGCTGGCGCTTCCGACGTCGCCTGATTTTTCATCCTCAGATTGTCTCGCGGGGCTTCGGCACCTTCCTACGCGCTCTACGCGCTCTACGCGCTCTACGCGGACGAGCGCTCGCTGCGCCCTCCTGCCGCGTATGAGAATGCAGCCGTTCGCGTGACTCCCGCGCGACCAATTGGCTACGTTAGGATATGCTTGCGTTTGCGGTATCCAACGATACTCGCGTCCTCCTTACAATACGGTTCCGCTGAGCACGCCTCCTCCGAAGCGCTCTCGTTGCTTAAACGGCAGAGAGCTTTGTTGGAACGTGACGCACGGCGGCGTGGTCCGAAACGGATTCCTTTTTCCATCACGAGGTCGTCGTCATGAAGCGGATCAGCTCTTTGGTTTGGCTCGGGTTTGTCGGCGTGTGTGTCGCGGCGGGAAGTACCGTCGGCGCTTGTGCCAAGCCTGTCTCACCTCCTTCAACGAGCGATGGCGGCTCGGGCGGTGCGGGCGGCACGAGCGGCGAAGGTGGTCTCTTCAATATGACTTCGAGCGCGTCGACGGGCGGCAATACGCCCGATGGCGGATGTGACGAGGGCCTCCAGGACAAGGACAACGATGGCGACGGCTTCAACGAGCTGGAGGGCGATTGCAACGACTGCGATCCGAACGTGAACCCGAACGCCGTCGAGGTCATTGCGGAGCCTGACGCGATGGGCAACACGCCGACGCCCGTCGACGAGAACTGCAATCAAATGGTCGACGAGCCCCCGCCCTCGTGTGATACGGGGCTCGAGCTAAAAAGCGAGAATCCTGAAGACGGCGCTAAGGCCATTGGCATTTGTCAATTCATGAAGAGCGCCAAATGGGTTCTCGCCGACGGCCTGCCTCCGCCCGTGGACGCGACACAAGCCGCAAATTTCCATAAAGGCCACGGCATTTTGACGAAGTTTGGCACGAACAACTCGCCTCAAGAAGGCAGTGCGATGTTGATGGTCTCCTCGGGCACCGCGCGCGAAAAGACCGATCCAGAATCGGTGTATCGCAATTTCGAAAAGGGGTATTCGGGCAACCCCCCCACAGGCTTTCCAAAGCCAAGTCCGAAATGCCCGAACGTTACGACGGGAGCGCCTTGGGATGCGACAGGCCTCGAGATTGAACTCGACGTCCCGACGAACGCAAAAAGCGTGTCGTTCGATTTCCAGTTTTTCACGTACGAGTGGGGTGGATTCATCTGCCAGCAGTTTAACGATTACTTCGTCGCACAAATGGTGCCGTTTCCCAAAGGACCGAATGGGGAAACGCTCGACAACGGCAATATCGCGTTCGACGGACTCGGCGCGCCAATCAGCGTGAACAACGCATTTATCGACGCTTGCCTTTGTCCAAACAACCCGCCAGCCAAATGCAACGTCAGCGGCTTCGATTTCCCATGCACACTCGGGAAAAAACAACTCATCGGCACGCCCTTCGAATCCGACCCCGGCAAACCC
>Ga0075163_10008809_pt1 | contig 13257 bp, 14 predicted proteins | sample JI1023141ADNA_FD_71478 | JGI IMG/M metagenome (GOLD analysis project Ga0075163, IMG submission 71478) | Wastewater effluent complex algal communities from Wisconsin, to seasonally profile nutrient transformation and Carbon sequestration -... | ecosystem: Engineered > WWTP > Effluent > Algae...
CCTTTTCCTTCTCCTTTTCTTTTTCTTTTTCTTTTTGCTTATCCTTTTTATCTCGTTCTTTAGAATCCTTTGGTTCCTTAAGCTCATTTGATGGCTTAGTCTCTGTTGTATCTACTGATGATTGCTGTTGTGTATCAGATGATTGTTGTTGTTGTTGGGATTGAGGGATGGGTCTACTCATTCTTTTATATACAACCTTAATCTCGTGAACGACTGGTGCACCATAACCTATCTGGCTACAAACCTGACCCACAAGTTTATTGCTCTTGGTCAAACCACTATCTAAAGATAGACCTATGCCAAGAAGACCACCTGAAACAGCAATATCCAATTTCTGGGTTTCAGAAAATAGAGTAGTAACTCTTGCCATAAGGGGGGTAACAACCCATTCTGTAGTTGTATTTTTAGCGTCTGTATTTTTAGGAGATTTATCAGCCTTATCGTTACTAGAATTAGAGGTCGATGCCTTAGTAGACACTATACCAGGACGAATTTCCAAAATATCCCCGAGTTTTAAGTGACCACATTTAAGAGAACCACCAACTACACCACCTTCCAATTTTTCTAAGATTGCATTTGGTTTATTAACATTAAAAGAACGAATAATGACTAATTGGGATGGTTCATTTATTGAACCATTATCTTTTGTACTGAAATGCTTCGGTTTTACTGTTGCTAGATATTTTAAGACTGCATCCACATTAGTACCTAATTGGGCAGAAATTGGTAAAAGAGGCAATTGAGCTGCCGGAGATCCGTCAATAAACTCCATTATCTTTTCCTTATTGAGCAAGGTTTCCTCCTTTGATATCAGATCCAACTTATTATGTAATATTAAGCCAAGATCTAACTGTTTCTTGACTGCGGCTAAAGCAAGTAAGTGTTCATAGGTTTGACTTTGAGGCATTACCTTATCATTGCCAGCTATTAACAAGAAGGCTACATCGAAATTATGTGTACCACTAATCATGGTACTCATTAAGCTCTCATGACCAGGAGCGTCAATAAAGGATATATGTTGCATAAGTTGGTAACGTGAATTGTCAGTTTGAGATTCTTTTGGAGGAGGTACGTTGCTTGGAAGAGAAAATAGTTCGTCTTTTTCTTTGTCATACCAAATTTTTGCATTGGCGTAACCAAGGTTGATAGTGATATTTCTTTCTAATTCAGCTTTATGTTTTTGCGTCTTTACGCTAGTAATTTTGCGAACTAAGGTCGATTTGCCATGTGCAACATGGCCTAACGTGATGATCGTTAAAAGACCTTGGTTCTCAACTAATTTGCTGTAGGGTATTATGATTATTGTGGGTTCCATTTGTTTTTCTTAACTAAAACAAATTAGATGTCTTCAATTTTCGCTACGTCTAGATCTCTTAATTTTTGAGGTATTACCTAAGTTATTACCAAAGTTATTACCAAACTCATATGTGCATTCCTTGAAGGAGAAGTACCCATCTTGGAGATTAGAAACTTTTATTGATGAAACAGTGCGACCAAGTGTCTTAACTGAAGATTTTTACAAAACTTGGGAAAGATATAAAAAGCCTAAAAGAATATCCAATTAAAGTAAGCTTTTTCTAGACCTTTTAATGAAGATTATGATAGGACTGCCAAAGGACTAGCGATCCAATAAAACAGCATGCGGTTTTCTTAGGGAAATTCAAGAAACATACTGTGCTCTTCATTGAACATCAGGAAAAGCTCGCGCTCTTTCATCATAAAAACTTCCATCGAAATGGTACATCTCATAAAAATAATCCAAACGTTCCAATAATGGACCAGTTGGCATCATGACATATTTAGGATCAGTCTCATATATTGTTTTGTACATTTCACGAGCAAAATAGTAACATATCTCAAGCGTGTCTCCTTTAGTATCAAACGTAAATCTACTGTATGGTATGAAATGTTTAATTCCCTTTTTAAGAAGGAAATCGCGGAGCCGACTATTGCAAGCAACAAGACACTTTGGTATTAAGTTTTGTAACGAGATATTGTCGGGTACCTGAATAGCGAAGGTTCCAACCTCTTGAGCCAAATTATAATCGAACACGTCTTTATTAGACGCGACTTCATAAAACATAAACTTAACCTTTTGATCCTTAGTCATTTCCTCTTGCTAAATGTAAACAGAAATACAAAATAATAATTATTTTATCAATTTTAATAAATGAAGAGATAGCTCATGTATATAAAGAACAGAGAAAGAGAAAAGAGCATGGTCTTGGGCGTAATAGCAATATAGGTACTATTGATTTGTGTCGCAATCTCATTAATCAATGCGGTACCTTTACCTTCTATGTATTCGCAGGTCTAGCTTTCATAGGAGCGATCATATTGCTCTTAGTATATCTAATAAATACAAAGTTATTAAAATAAAGTACCAAGTATAAGTAAAGTACCAAAGTAATAACAAAGTAAATACAAAGTAGTATAAGTACTTGGTAGAGTACAAGTTAAAATCCATCACTATCAGAATCCCCATCTGATTCTGCAGGATGATGACGAGTCTCCCAACGGTCTACGAAAGCATTAATAGCTTCATGATTATCAAAAATTTTGAGATCATACCGATACCCTCCACAGATCGAAATTTTTTTTGGAACAATCACCGATAATTCGTATGAATCTGAATCGAAATCACGGAGGCCTTCCTTCAAGACCTTATCACGATGGATAAAGGAAGAATCACCAATTCCAGGATTTGGCATTTGGCTTCCTTTTTACATTCTTGTTCAGCCTGTTTCCAATTAGCCACAGCATCCTCTCGACCAGTTTTTTGCCAGATAAAATAAGCACGATCCGAAATACATTTGTGATCCATTTAACAGGAATTAATGTAGACATTAATTTTAATAATCAATAGATAGCTATGTACATATATTATACTTGAAAAATGATATAATTTTGGACTATTTATGTCTGTCCATATAAAGCGAAAAATGGCTGCTACTACTGCTGCTGCGGATGCTGAAAAGTGCATTAAAATTGATTGCCCTCCTGGTTCTATCCGTCCAGATGAAGTCTTGAAGATGGTTCTTGAGTCAACCATCTTGACAAGTGATGACTTCGTTATTTCTCACCGTTTTTTTGGGGAATGGACATTTGTCTTGAAAACAGGAATGGAAAAAATATATGAGGATGAAAAAGCTGTTATAACACAAGCACTCAAAAAATGCTATTCAGCTGGTGCTATCCGTTTCGCTTCCTGGACATAGGGAGCAGAAAACGTCTTTTTCAACCAAAACAAAACTTTGTATGAGATCTGAATAGATAGAAGGCTTTGAAAACTATAAAAACAATAATATTTAAGTGTATTTAGTTCTAATTTTTTGACTGGAAATATGGTAGTCCTGAACAAGTAATGGCTTTTAAACTTTGGATTAAAAAAGTTTAAAAAGAAAAGAGAAGAAAGAGAAAGAGCATGGTCTTTGGCATCGTAATAGCAATATCGGTCTATTGATTTGTGTCGCACTCTCATTAATAATAGCAGTACCTCTACCTTCTATATATTCGCAGGTCTAGCTTTTATAGGAGTGATCATATTGCTCTTAGCATATCTCAAAGTTAATCTAATTCTTTTGCTCTAGCGTTATACCAATCTCCTATTTGTCTGGCCATCTGTTTATTGGTTTGATTTTGGGTGAAACTTGCATATTGATTCCATCTGTTAGCTAGTGCTTCATATGCAGTCGACTTGGCTCCTCTACCAGTAGCTCCATTTACTCTAAGATTTAGAAAGTGAATAACATTCTGTGTTGATTCAGTTAATTGTGGCAAAATAATCTTAATCATTTGTTGTATTTTTTCTGGTACTGGGGTCGATGGGTAAGAAGATCCACCAAGCTGAACAATGTTATCAAATAGTAATGATCTATGATATTGTTGCCCTACACGACCTAGACGTCGGTTAGTAGGATTATCCACATATGTGAAGACTTTCATCTTATATTAATAGCAAAGTAGTTTATTTAATCCGAAAATAAGTTCAAATGGATTTTGATCTTGGTCGACTATGTCCATAGCAGTAAAGTATTGAATGTCGACGCTGAGGACAGTTGGGATAAACGCATTTGTGTTGCTCACAGAAAAGCGATTTTTGGGCAATTTTCCAACAACTAGAACTCCATTTGCATTTTATGTTAGGCATATATTCTTTCTGGGTTTTGTTATGAGGTAAAATCATTTAAAAATCTTCAATTTAATAATATAATTGCGGCCAGAAACAACTCTTCGTGGATCGAATTATCGTGGTGAGGTTTCGAATTTTTAGGGATAAATAAACTTTGAAATTTGGATTGTGTTATCTGGTTGATTTAAAATGGTATTACCTACAATATTTTTAACAAATTTAATGATAGATAACCATGAATTAGCAATGAAGATCTGTCCTTTTATTCCTTCATCTTGCTTTAATTCGGCTACAGACTTAAATTTAGTTAAATCCTCTCGATTATGTTGATCAAAACCTGGATCTCCTGTAAATAAAATCAGATAGGGAGCATTTTGAACATTTTTGTACGATTTGGCGATATCTACTAGAATATCTAGTGTGTCGTCAATCATTATATCACATCCCAGATATTGACACACAAATTTCTTATTTTGTTTTGACTTTGTAAAGTACAGCTGACTAAACAAATCTGTAGATGCTTGGAGTGATAGTTTCGTCTCGGCAGCTCTGGTCTTTCCTGCAAAAGAGACTAAATGATATTCCACAGCATCAATAGTCTCAATCTTCGCATTTTTTAATATCTTAAGAGCTTCTAAAGCGTGAGGCATATTTACGGCAGTGGAACGATGTTGTCCAACTTTATCGTCAGCATTAATTTTGTCGTTTTTATTATGGCTTTCATGAATACGATCATGTATTGAAAGTACCCCACCAAAATCTATGCCTATTTTGAGGACTTTCTTATTGCTATTAGCTTCTTCATTAAGGTGGGCAACAGTAGTTTTTTGTTGAGACAACAAAATTGGAGTCAGACTCATATTACTTTTGTTTTTGCTATTAACAAAAACAAAGTACTATTGATACGATCATTTTTTGATTAAAAGAGGACATGGGTTATCTCTAGATTAGCTTAGAGAAATTCTCTGGAAGTTCTTCGATCGTAGTGTGAAAATATTGCTCAATCTTTTTCAAGAGGTACAAATCTTGGCTTGTTGTGAGATTAATAGCGACTCCCGTTCGACCATAACGACCAGAACGACCAATACGGTGAATGTAGTTCTCGAAGTCCTCTTCATTGGGAAGGTCATAGTTAATGACCAATTTGATTTGCTGAATGTCAATACCACGAGCAAGAACGTTAGTTGTTACCAACATACGAGCAGAACCATCACGGAACTCTTGCAATGTGCGATGACGCATTTCTTGACTCATACCAGCATGAATACAGCGTACTGGGAATCCTTCCTTTTCAAGGCGTTCCGTAACACGATCGCACCATTTCTGTGTGTTTGTGTAAACGATGGTCTGAGTGAGATTGAGTGCCTTGTAAATATCTATAATACAGTCAAGTTTTCCGTCCTCATAGACTGCATCAACATAGAATTGCTTAATACCTTCAAGGGTAAGACCCTCACGATTGATAAGAATCTTGATAGGTTTGTTCATAAACTTCTCAGTAACATCTAATGTATCGGGTGATAATGTGGCTGAAAATAGGCCCGTGGTGATCGTGTCGGGAAGACGTCGGAAAATATCTTGTATCTGAAGTTTAAAACCACGAGATAACATTTCATCTGCCTCATCAAGAATGAATGTGTGAACATAATTGGTTTTGAATGATCCACGACTGATTAAATCCATAATACGACCAGGAGTACCTATCAAGATTTGTGGTCGAATACGACGAATTTCCTCAATGTCTTCTGGAACTCGAGTACCACCAATCGCAAGTTTCATCTTCACTTCTTTCAAAACCTTAGTTAAACTCTGCATTACCTTGTAAGTCTGATCAGCTAATTCACGTGTAGGTGAGATAATGATCACTTGGATTTCATACAGACTTGGCTTAACACGTCCTAATGATCCAATCGTAAAGGCACCAGTCTTTCCTGTACCTGATTGACTCTGGGCAATGATATCCCGACCCTTGATAAGTGGTACGATTGCCTTTTTCTGAATGGGAGATGGTTTTTCAAAACCAAGACTATAAACTCCTTGGAGAATTTCGTCAGAAAGATTCATGTCATCGAAACTTTCGTAGACAGTAATTGTATCGTCCAAGAGATCAGGTTCTGAAAGGTCAGTATTTTTCTCTGAATTGGTCGCAACAGAAACGGCACTTTCCAAATTTGTTGCATCGGCAGTTCCTTGAGTAACAGGACTGGCTGCTACCTGAGACCCTTCAGCATTTCCAGTTGAAGATGTGGCATTCGTAGCAGTGGTGTTGCTTTGATTGTCATCTCCCCATACGTGGGCATTGACATCTCGATTGTCACGATTGTCACGGTTATCTCGACTGTCACGATTATCACGGTTATCTCGACTGTCACGGTTATCTCGACTGTCACGATTGTCACGAAAATTCTTATTATCATTACGATAATCTCTATTATCACGGTTGTCTCGGTTATCACTACGATATTGTACTTCTCGGTTATCACGACTATCACGGTTATCACGGTTATCACGGTATCCACTGTTACCATAGCGACTTCCTGAACGGTAACCATTGCGATCTGAATTACCGCCGCGATCCGGATTACCGCCGCGATCTGAATTACCGCCGCGATCCGGATTACCGCCGCGATCTGAATTACCGCCACGATCATATCCGCGATCACCATATTGATTGCGACTCATATCACCTCGGTAATTGTCTCGACGATCCGAACGATCGTTATAACGGCTACCATCACGGTTTCCTGATTGATAAGGTCGAGAATCATCTCTCAACGGCTCCTGCTGCTGTGGCTGCTGTTGAGAATTTGCATCCTCCTTAGATAAGTCCTGAGTACCTACTGCCGTACCCACATTTACATCCTCTCGATTATTGTTACGATTGTTGCTCATATTGTTGTTCTATAAACTCATTATAACTGAGTTATTTTATTGTTATATCAATTTTTTTATTCATGTATTTAAAAAGGCAAATTGTGTTAAGCCAAAAAAAAGGCTGATTTTCAAGAGGCATGGTAAAAATAGTATCCACAGTATCGGATAAATGCCGATCATAGAGTCTAGTCAGAAGACCATTGAACAGTATTTACAAAGTCTTCAATCTGTGGGTACCAAAATTCTAACCAAGGTTTGCTATAATCCTTCCAGTAAATTCTATGAATTCTGTAATGACCTATTTTGCCATCCTTATCAAAACAACAACTGACTAGATCCCACCAATCCCTCTTATACAAATGTAAATATCCCAAGATCTGAACTAAGTAATATAAAGGCACTGATGGTAACGCTTTCTCCTTTCCATAATGGCATTTTATTTCTATTCCCCCATCTTTATCTATTAGTCCATCCGCCTTAGCTAAGATTCGATTAACTTTTGGTTTGAGTAATTGCTCTGATTTATTTACCACCTGCTCTGATTTATTTAACCCTGAACGTATCCAATGGGCTTGCTTCACCTTCTTTTCCTTAATTTTCTCATACAACTTAATAACCTCTGATTCCTTTTGAATACCCATTGACATAGCCGGATTTATGTTTTCATTTCTGACGAATCCTACCTCTATTTCCGATTGTAAATCTTCGATCGTTTTGTACTTATTAAATCCTAGGATCGCACTATAGTGGCTAGGTCCGATGTTCTGACGCCTAACCATGGAATTTAATGACATTTATTATATTCAAAATAATAAATACAAAGTTATTTACGAATCTCAACTTAAATAAAACATATGTAAGATCACTAGTATGCCACCCTCTTCCTCCTCTTCCTCTACCTCTCTATCTTGTGCTGGTTTTTCCTTATCTTGTGCTGGTTTTTCCCTATTTTGTGCTACTTTTCCCTTATCTTGTGCTGGTTTTTCCCTATTTTGTGCTGGTTTTTCCCTATCTTGTGCTGGTTTTTCCCTATCTTGTGCTGGTTTTTCCCTATCTTGTTCTTTATCCCTATCTTGTTCTTTATCCCAATCTTGTTCTTTATCCCAATCTTGTTCTTTATCCCAATCTTGTTCTTCTTCTCTTTTAAGGTATTGATTAAGATTTTGGTTTGTTGACGATTCGTATCGGCGAAGATATGAACAAATAACATAGGAAGCTAAACATAAACTCAGGAATTTGCCTGTAGTACAAAACTTAGATTTCGGGAGGATATTTACTATCATTTTAGTTGTACTATAGTGTTTAGTATATTTTATTCTGCTTCTCGAGTCGCTTTTTGAATCGCTTTTTGAGCCACTTTTTGAGCCGTTTGTGTGCCTTCACGACGAGCACCCATATTCCTTTCATAATCTTTTAATATCTCATTGGATGCCAATGTGAAACGAAACTCAACTGATTTACTATCATGGAGTTTTTCATGGTCCTGTATCCATCCAAATAAAGAGGATCCAGCTGCATAGTTAGCTCCCCAGCAATTTGGTTCAATAAAGTATGGGGTTAACGAATGCACGAATTCTGAAGTTAACTCAGAACTGTTATGATTAGGGTCCTGAAGTAAGGCATAGTCCATTACATAGTTTGTAAGGTAACCGGCCATCTTGGGTTTAATCAACTCTTTAAAAGGTATTAGTATTTTTTCTCTGATTAATGTTTCGAGCATGTTCTCATTATAAAGATAAGTTAGCCAGGGATTCTGATGATATAAACTTTGCTGAGAAATGGCTGTGATCTCACCTTGAAAGACGAAGACGCGAAATTCCTTTAAATGATCCAAACCTTTTATGAATGGCAGGAAATAGAGAGTCATCATCTTATCATTATCCTCAAAACATCTATGAGTACGATTAGAACTGACTATTGATTTAAGAACCATTTCCAGGTTTGTATATGGGCCCGTGCCATATATACCGTTTTTCAGACTGACTCCTTCTGTTCTTATAAACCACTCCCCTTTAGATATCCATTCATCATGCATCTTATTCTTTTCTAGTGTCCATTTCAGATCTTCTTCGAATAATTCTGAAAACTTTCCAGTAATAGCACCAATCGAAGTAGCTTTTCGTATCCATTCAAGGTCCTCTTGATCTAGCACTAGTGTTCGATAAGTCGAAGGATCACGAAACTTATTGATCCAAAAGCGTGTGTTACCAGCGTTTAGGACTTCATGGTAATCCGCGGGAGGCATCAGGGATTTGGGATGATTATCTGTTGATTGAGTGGAATTAAAGAGCGACCAACAGTTATTAGTATTGATTGATATCTTGTCATTCCTAAAGACATCATCGATAAAGATGGGCTTAATTGTGATCTCACGTTCCTCCATTTTTAGACTAATTACTTTACATGAATCATATATTAAATTCAATTTACGTAACTTCCTTTTTAGACTAATGAAGAAGCAATTAGAAAAATGAAATGAATAATCACATTGTAAAATCTCAGAATACACTGAAGATAAAATGTCGAGGGATAACAGAACAGAGTTGTTGGCTGGCCAAAAGATTTCATTATGTAATTATTGTGTTAAGACAATGTGCGAATCCTTCAAATGTGGTACCATTGGCGTCAGATATTGTTATGGATTATATGCAAATCAAAATAAGGGAACTATTTCACATGTTGGGATTGAAAAGAATAGATATCCGCTAATCCATACTGCTTGGAAATATGGTAAATTTGTAAAGGTATCCAATACTGATCGTCGCGCTTTCTTGCAAATGGTTGCTAAAGGAGAATTGGGACAGGCAGCAGATATTGGTACAGATAAATAAAGATGTTATGGATAACAGATATGTCTTTGAATGCATTATAGGACCTGGAAAAACCATGTGGCTCTAAAAGTGTTATGTCTTTAAAGAAGTTGAAAGAATTATTAACTGGAGCTCATATATAAAAATTGATTTAATTTTTATTTACATCCATTTAAAGCACGCATTTAATTTAAGCAAATGAGCACGACGGAAACTTCGACTATGACTACCACACCTTCTTCTTTTGAAGAATGTCTCTCTCTATTTGGTGAACAGATGAAAGAATCCTACACAATCAACGAACAAGGTGAACCAGTCACCTTGCCCGAAGACCAGATGGCCGATATTGTAAACATTATTGAGGCATCACAAGAACGCGTTTCTGAATGCTTCAAACCCCTCTTCGATGATATTGCGAAGCAGATCGAGGCGAACAAAGTCCGCATCAATCAGCTGACCCTTCTGGTTCAACAGCGCAAGGCTGGTGCTGCTGCTACAGTGGCAGCAGGTCAAGATGATGACGGTGAAGCTGGTGCATCAGAAGGGGCTGAAGGATTGCCCACGGTTGATTGGTTGATTGCCAATCGAAAGAGCAAGTCAGGAAAGGCCGTCACTGGCTACAATTGTTTTACCATGTGGTACATGGCCCAGAACAAGTCTGGCTTCCCACCGAAAGGACTCTGGGACCAGCAAAACAAAGCTGCCTGGAACGCGCTTGCCGGTCAAGTCAGCAAAGGTGAAACGTCCACAACTCCTAGTGCTGCTGCTTCTACTACCAGTGCGTCAGCTCCTATTGAGCTCCCTGAAATCAAGGGTAAGGGTACGAAAGTTACCGCTTACAACATGTACACCATTGAGTACATGCAGAAGAATCCTGGTGCCGGTTTTCCACCCAAGGGTTCGTGGGCCAACGTTTCGAAAGAGGAAGTTGCCCGTTATCAGGCCATGGCTGATGCTGTCAAAGCTCAACGAGCGTAAAGTTAACTTTCGTCTACATTTACCAAAATTTAGAATACTTTGCATTGGTGTCGTGGCCGCCGTTGTCGAGCACTAGGGTGAAGATGGGCAACGAGTATTGCTGAGCTGCAGGATAAGAACATTGTATTTTTACTTTACATGCACCTGAATTATCAGACGAAGCTTTGAACCTTAAAACAATCCCTCTTAAAGACTTGGCCCATTTATTATACTTAAAAAGTGAATTATTGATTATTTCATCTTTGCTAGCTGCAAAGCAAATACAAAAAACGAACCCACAATCGAAACTTCGATGGAGAATTTTCCAACAAAATCCTCGACCTCAAATAAATTTTCGGACAATTCGTTGCCAAAAGCTTGTGGTGAAACTCAACTAGAAATTATACACGAAAATGCTTCCATGAGTGGTAAAAAGTTCTTCCAGAATTGCATGTTTACTAATGACGATAACAAGCACATAAGGAAATATTTTGGAGATAAATTACCTATAGACACCATAACTGATTCAAGGATAGATCCATTAGATCTGGATGAGGAAGAATTGGAGTTAACCAATCTTAATTTAGATGACATAATCAAGATTATACTTGATGAAATGGATACAAATGGTTATGTTGCTATTGATCTGGCTATGGGTGGGGACTGCTCAGACTTCTATCATTGTTTCGCAATTAGTAAGGTCCAAATGGGAAACTATCTATTAACTCACACATACCTTGGGGAAATAGATGATAAAGTTACAGTACCTTTTTCCTTGATAAAGTTTCGCGAACTCTTAGAAACTGGTAAGAAAGAGATTTGGACAGAAATTTTTAACGTGGACGAACTCGAAAGTGGTTCCCCATCTTGGAAAATCATCATTACTAGGATACTTTAATACATAGGGCTTAGAGCATGGGTGTTTTAAATCAGTCTTATACTTTGATTAACATGATCTCCCCCGCCGACCTATGGCGCATCGAAAATCTGACCGATGGAGTCAGAAAAACAAATGGACTTCTTTTCCACCGCAAAAAATAAAGACCCTAGTGAAAACTTCGACCCCGCCATCCAGCTATAAACAAAGTATTGTATTGTTGTTTTTGTTGTTTTTTGCTTGTAAGTGTTGCTTACTGGTCATCGGCATCGGCCCAGACAGAACCCTGACCAGTACCAGTGAAGGGTGCCGTCAGTTTCGTGCTCGGTCCGAGCACCTTACGAGGGATGATGGGGACACGCACGCGTGTCTTGGCTGGAACCTCCGACGTGGAGGATGCTGTGGTCATTGAAGGCTGCGGCATCGCAGCTCCAGTACCACTGGTTTTGGAGGTCGAAGCTTTGACTGGACTGGGAGCTGCCACAGGAGCTGCAGCAGGGGTATCAGCATTCTGATCCTCGTCTTCGAACTCGGGCTCTTGACCTTTCTTTTGGTACCAAGGGACACGTGGCTGATTTGGATTGCGGAAGTTGCGTTGCTGCTGTTGCGGCTGCTGCTGCTGCTGGCGTTCCTGGTATCGTGGAGGCCGGGCAAGTCGATCTTCATCATCGTTGCGACGATTGTGATATGGCTGTGGACGACGAGCTTGAGCGACCTGCTGGCGATGGACCACTGGCTTCTTTGGATGCTGTGTTTCCTCATCCCAGATCAGATTTTCGAGTTCCATGCGAACGCGCTTGGAAATGTAGCTGACCGCCTCGATATCTTCAGAAGCGACGAGAACATATCCGGTGGCGTAGTCATCGTCTGACTCGGCTTGACTTTCGATGAAACGGAGAACCATGCGAGAGTCAATCTCGCGATGCATACGATTGATAGCCACGATCAGACGACCGATCGACGGACGACGAGACAGTGATGTCACAGGGATTCGTACCTCAGGTCGCGAACCGGGACGAATTTGACGCGTCGGTGGAACTTGAGCAGGAGTGGGGGTAGGACCACGACCACGACCTTGGTTAGGATTGACACGACCACGGCCACGGCCACGACCACGGAACCCACCTCGCATTGGTCCACGGTTCTTTCCTTGGTTCGCAGGTGCACGAGATTCCTTGTTGTCGTCCTCCTCGTCCTGATCATCGTCCTGATCCTCACCTTCCTCTCCTTGAGCCTCCTGATCAACCACCTCGTCTTTGCCTTCCTTCTCGGCCTTCTGGCCTTCTTCTTTGCCGCCTTGATCGGCCTCGGACAGAACGGAAGAGAGGATGCCAGGACCCTTGGTGGTAGAATCCTTCTCGGTAGGAGTAAGGACCAGTTTCGTCTCCGAATCGACTTTGGACGTCATTTCAGTGCCAGTAGAAACCGGTGTAGTATTGCTAGTATTCGAGCTCATTTATTTTTTGCTTTGTGCTTGTATATTTCACAAGAGAAACAAAGAAATTATTTCAATTTTTATACATAATAGATAGACGGAATAATTCACTGACTGCTAATTTAGCTCTTCCAAGAATTTTATTTATTCTTGGAAGTATATCTTAATTTTG
>Ga0075163_10008810_pt1 | contig 13256 bp, 9 predicted proteins | sample JI1023141ADNA_FD_71478 | JGI IMG/M metagenome (GOLD analysis project Ga0075163, IMG submission 71478) | Wastewater effluent complex algal communities from Wisconsin, to seasonally profile nutrient transformation and Carbon sequestration -... | ecosystem: Engineered > WWTP > Effluent > Algae...
CTTCACGAAACTTTGTGCAACGAGTTCACTGTTGGAATCCTTGAAGAACATCAGGTAGAAGGTAAAGACGACATGATAGAGCTCGTCGAGTTCCACGTTGAGTTGTTTCACGAGTGACAAGTAGTTGGGCAAGACATGGATGAACTGTTTCAACTTGCGTTCTTTTTCGGCATCGTTGCATAGCTTCGTACTGCCGCACAAGATCGTAAGAAGTCGGAAGCGCCGATCGTTCGCAGAGCCACGACCACGAAGTTCCTTGGCCGCCTTGTAATCGTTGCTATCCAGACGAAAACGTGAGAAACCATCTTTGTCGAACTTTGTGGCAATAAGACCCACAAAATTGACCGGACTCTTCAAATCAATCTTTGTTGGCTTGTCGTTGTCATCATCTTGGTTGGATCCAGGAACAGATGGCAAATTGCCAAGAAGCGAATTGCGGAGAGCCGGTGTCGACATCACGTCATCGAAGCTCATCGAGAGATTCTGTCCGTTAGGAGCAGGAAGTGCAGGACACTCCAGATCGAGACTCTCGACGTCATAGAACGGCGCTTTCTGCGAGACTTTCACGGAACCAACAAACACAAGATTGGGCTGGGTATGCTGGATGATGATGATGTTCTCCTGGTGCTCGAGCAAGAAGAAGTAGACACGGTCAGTCTGCAACTGACTGTAGTTCAACTGCATCTTTTCCGCAGCCTCCGAAAACATCATGTCGAATGATTTCGTCTGCGAAAGTGCCGGATTCACCTTCTCCAGATCCAATGAGAAGTTCGTCGCCTTGAGCCACTTTCCTCCATAGTAAAAGAGGCGCACCAACGTACCATCACCAGCACGCTGGAACTTGAGGCTCTTGGGATCCCAGTCATCCAAGAGTTTCTGCAACTCATGCGCCTTCTCATAGGGGGTAGGCAAGACTGGGCAGATGATCTTCTTGGTCTGATCGGTAAGACCTTCGACGAAGACGGTGCCAACAGGAATGTCGGCATGTGAACCCACTGCGACAGGTCCAGTCGTAACAGGATCGACGATCTGAAGAGGACCAAACTCTTGAGTTTCCGAAGTTTTCGAAGTATCAGAAGTTTTAGTAGTAGTATAATCGGCAATAACCGATGAAATGAAGGATGGCATGGACATAGTAGTAGAGAATGTGTTAAGATATATATTCTATCCTTTACAAAAATCATCAATTTTTTAACATAATATTAATGCATGTATATTATGTTTAGGCTTATTTTTGGCTTCTACTTGACAATTTTATATATAATTTCCTAAGAATTGGTAATAACTTTCTCCTTTCATCATTCGTAACTCTAATATAGTTAGTATCTAATACTAGAAGGTGCCTTCCAACAAAAACATTACCTGTATCTCTTCCTTCCCATTCTCTAATAGTAGCCGTAAATCTCGTACCAGACGCAAATGCTTTTAACATTATTGGTACGCATTCCTCTGTAATACAAAAAGTATCCTCTTCGAATTCCCGTATCGTACTGCTCATGGTATTTCTAGTTTGTTGTACCCCTTGTGGCCCTATCGAACCTATCTGTCCCTTTTTCCCTTGACCTAAGTTAACGATATCCATTTATTTGATTTATAATATATTTTAGTAGTAGTAACAGAATATTTTTGTCATTTTTTCCTTAGCCATATTTTGAGGTAACGAGTAAAATGCAAATTTTATCTGGTTACGATAAATGGCTAATTTTATGAGGTAACGAGTAAAATGCTGATTTTGCGACGTTAGGAGAAAAATGCAAATTTTATCTGGTTACGATAAATGGCTAATTTTTATGAGGTAACGAGTAAAATGCTGATTTTCTGGTTACGATAAATGGCTAATTTTTATGAGGTAACGAGTAAAAATGCAAACAAATAGAATAAAAGTATAGGCAAGTAACTGATTTCCTTCTTATAATATAAAGAGATAGTTATCATGAAGATAACAGTCTACAAAAAAGAAGAATTACAAACCAAGATTGAGTTTAAAGAAATAATTTCTAATAGCAGTTGTTATGGTCTTATTTGGTCTGGAATCTATAATAACATGGATGTAGCCATTAAGATGGTAGTTTTACGATCAGGTCATTATTATGACCACAAAAAAACCAAATATAAAAGAGGACATGACAACGATGATAGTTCTTCTGATAGTAGTTCATCTAGTGTATCCGTCGATGAAATTGGCATTCCTAAGTGTTTTACATGTAGTGATTTAAAACCTTTTTTTCATTCTGAATTCATTGGTAAAAGATCGATGCCCATGAAGAAGTTCGTAAGGGAGATGATGTCCTTATCCGAAATGCATAAAATGGGTCTGGGTCCAGTATTCCATGACGCTTTTGTTGTAAAAGACTATGATATCCACTACGCTTTCCTCATAATGGAACTCATGGATTGTTCTCTTAAGGATATTTTGTTAAGAAGGCCATTATCCGATATGGAGCAAAATATGATCAAAGAAACGATTGATAAAATGCATAATATGGGAATTATTCATGGAGATTTAAAGCCAAGTAATCTTGGCGTCTCGCTATTATCTAAATTTTCATCTGCTTGCGATAAAATGACTGATTTTTCGACTTTAGGAGAAAAATGTAAAAATTCATTTGAAAGTGAGAAGGATATTCACATTCATGACAAGCAAATTATAAAAGTAAACTTTTTAGATACTGGAAAAATGCAACACAGAACTGCGCTATCACATGATAAATTTAATAAACTCAAAGCTACTGATTTAAGAATATATGAGAAACATAGACATAAAAATAGAACTGAAGGAGAGAAGCAATAAACCTGCGACTTTGTCCGCACGATACGATCTTCCGTTGTGTCATCGACTTCGGGACCGGTAAGTAACCACACCCTGTATTTGGAGTTTCAACTACTAAAAATTGAAATATTATTAATTTCGTATAACTTTGTCAGCCTATCATACTAAGTAAATGAAGGACACAAGTCGAATCGTATTTCTGCTGGATAGTTCGGGCTCTATGGAAGACATCAAAGAGACGACTATCAAGAGTTTTAACCAGTTCATAGCCGAACAAAAGAAAGAGAATGAGAAAGGTAAGGTAAAATTTAGCCTTATCACATTTAGTACCAAGTGTGATCCGATAGTTCCTATCGATATTCACGAAGTCAGAGATATGAATGCCAAGACGTTTAGACCAGATGGTAGCACTGCATTATATGATGCGATGGCTATTACGATCGATGATTTAGGAAAGGAGTTAGCCAGTCTTCCAGAAGAGGAGAGACCACGGAATGTAACCATGGTCGTCCTCACAGATGGAGAGGAGAATGCCAGTCGTAGATATACTCAAGATGAGGTGTTTACCAGGGTCAATCACCAACAGCAGAAGTATTCGTGGCATTTTATCTATTTGGGCGCCAATCAGGATGCAATCCAGGAAGCGAGAAAGATGGGTATCTGTCGCGAATCAGCGATTGATTATGGTTACAATGAGGAAGGCGTCTGTGCCGTCATGAGCGCGTGTAGTGCGGCTGTGAGTAAGACGACTCGTGGCGACAAGTGCGCATTTTCACAGGAAGATCGTGATCGTTGCGGCCGATAAAAATATACAAGTCTATATTTTTATCTTTCAAAAACGCGGGCAATCAACGTATTAAGCAAAGGCATACAAGGCGATTTTCATCGGGTGCAGTTCACCGCTCCTTCAACCAGAATATGGCCGTCCGCCAACAGGCCGATCAGCATCCGTTCATAAGCAATGATACGATGAAACAAAAAAACACTTTGCCAGCTTAAAGTGTTTTTATAATATCAACTTCGGAACTATTTCGAAGAGGACGCCAAAGCGATTAATGGAGTTGGGCTTAAGAGATAGGGGTGAAATGAGAGGAGATATTAATTTTAGCCAGATTACTCTTTCCAACGATTACCACAATTCATGCACGTAATAAAGGTTGTCATAGCCTCATCACAACTACGTGTCTGCTGTTCCATGTACCGACAAATCGTACCCTTGCATTTACCACACTTAAATAGGGTAGTAGTACCTGCCATACTCTGCTTTGAACTGGCTTCTGCCATCCTCAATCTCTCTTGTTCTATCGCGACCCATCTCTCTGGAAAAAGTTCTTGAGGTTTTGCAATTACAAGATCTAATGGACCTAGTCTATGTTGTAGTAATTTAGGTAGAAGATTCTTATTCTGTATATAGCTTTGTGGATCTAGATTATCTCTGATTGATAACGATTTATGTAGATAAAACTGTTGAAATACAGGATTTGACCAATCTGCCACCCTAAGTTGACAACGTTTAATAGAATAAAGTGCTATTTCCCTTTCGATTAAGATAGGAAACCATTGTATTAGTTCAGGTTTAATATTCAATGCCTCTATCGTATCTTTATTTCTTATGAAGAGTTCCACAAACTTCTGACGAACATGATCACGATATCGATTGTTAAATGTTAACATTTGTTTCTCAAGTTGATCTAAACTTTCTTCACTCCTGACCATGCGATCTGTAATGTTCTTGTAATACTCCAGACCTGCTCTCACTTCTGCAATTTGTGTAGGGTTTAATTGTAATTTGTTTTGTATCACTGGTCTAATCTTCTTAGCATCTGATAGACTCGTAGAACAGCTTGAAGTAATTGAACCTGTACTAGGATTGGTATTGACGTTAACGATAGGCCAAACATTGATGCTATAATAAGACCGTCCTTTAATTTCTTCCTCATCAGCATCTTCAGCATCGGCCAAATCAGCATCTGGAATGTAACCAGTAGTTAATTCTACTTCATATGAAAAACTGCTACCACATGCTTCGTATAACAGACTATCAATCTTTTCAGTATGTTTTTCATCACTCTCACCCTCTGGTGACATCAAATGTATATGTATTTTAGCACCAGTAAAATTAGTGGAAGGTATCTGTGAAGAACTTGAACTAGAGGAACTCTTTGTAGGAGGTGGTGATGTAAAATTACCTCCTACATCTCCCTCAGGATACTCTTCACTAAAGATGTACATTAACTTGTTGAAAAACGTCTTGATTGGCAACATCGGGTCCAATTGAAACTTCGGAACTATCTTGATCTTTTCCATGTCTGGATTGGGTACGTTCTCTAAATAAAATCCTTAAAATTGTCTAATAGATCCGACGAAGATCGAGCATCATTTTTTGGTTTTCTTGTTTTTTTCTTTTTTAGAATACATACAATTATTTACAAGAACGATAGTAGTTCAGTATTTTAGTACTTCGGGTACAAGGGTCCTTAGATTGTTATTATTTGGAAAAAAGAAGGTAAAAAATATCTAAAATGATTAATTTACCCGAAGGTTTTATATACGATATTATATAGAATATGGATTTGTCAACTATCCTTTTAGTGCTACTTGCATTATGCTTGATATGCTCTTTGTTCGGATATTTTAACACTGATCAAGAATATCCTCAAATTGCGACATACAATTCTGGAGCTACTGACAGCACGGAAATGCCCGGATACACTCCTGGTGGATGGAATGAGGACGAATATACCCAAGCCGAAATCGACGATCCTTCTGGTGTTTTACCTTATGGAATCGAGAATGCCGGTAAGGTAGGAACATCAGGTTGCGAACAGGTCGGAGGCCGTGGAGGAGGAGGTGGTCGTGGTGGTTCTGGTGGTCGTGGTGGATCGGGAGGTAGAGGATTTGGAGGTTCTGGTGGCCGAGGATTCTCTGGAAGCCGAGGATTCTCTGGAAGCCGTGGAATTTCTGGAAGCCGTGGTTTCGGAAACCGTGGTTTTGGAGGTAGGGGATGGGGTGGCCGCGGATGGGGTGGCCGTGGATGGGGCAATCGTGGATGGAATCGTGGATGGGGCAACGGTGGATGGGGCAACGGTGGATGGGGCAACGGATGGGGTTGGAACAACTGGAATAATGGTTGGTGGGGTAATGGCTCATGGTGGCCATACTATAGTTCGAGCTGGTGGCCCACGACTACTGTCATAGGTACAGACTCTTGTACTGACTTAGCTGCTAACCAATGTGTTAACTCTCTAGACTATACTAGCTGCTATAACACTGCTTACAATAACTGTGCTTCTCCAACGCTAATTATATAATTAGCTAATTAGTATGGTCTATTGATTGTTAAAAGAATATTTCGTTTATATACGATAAAATAACCATTTTATCGCATAGTTAACAAAAAAGAATTAGATACTATTACGTCTAAGCTTCTTATTTACTGATATATTGAGTGAATGAGATCCGAAAGCTTTTAATATTGCCTGTTCTCCATGGTGATAAAGATAAAGTCGTTTAGTACGATCTAAAGTAGCTTGGAAAGCCGTAATATCTCCAGTAGGAATAGATATAATCATTGGATTTTCCTTAAAAAGGTATTGTGTCTTTCGTAAAACTTCTCCTGTACTTTCTATTCTATTTAATACACAAGCCATTATAGATGAAATATAAGCATTAACACCATTAAGATTCTTCATGCCTGGTGGTCTTACTAAGTGCTCAAAACACAGACCTAAAATAGTAGAACCTAGAACGTTTTTATCCTTGAAGTAATCAATCGGAAAGTTATTTACCAATCCCCCATCAACGAATAGATGATTATTATACCTAACCGGAGTAAATAACCCAGGTACTGAGATACTAGCTCTTATTCCCTTTACTACTTTCATATTTGGGCTTTCACGTAGACCAAAATAATATAACTGAAAATCGTCCAAAGCAACAGCATTTACAACCAGAGATAAACCTACTTTCTTGTATAATTCTGCAAATGTGGGATCGTCTAATCCAGTCTTATTCTTAATCAACTGTATTAAAAATGTCTCTATTTTTGACCCAGATTCTACTCCCCATTCTGTCATTATCTTAAAAAAATCTAAGTCCTTTAACTGATCATAGTGAAAATGTAACAAGAAATCATGCAGCTCTTCGTCCGAATAGTCCAACACAATTAATAGGGCAAATACTGCACCTATACTGCAACCCACTACCTCATCTATATGATCTAAGACCTTTATTTTTCTAAGCGCCTTTACAGCTCCAACATATGCAAGTCCCTTTAATCCTCCCCCTGCTAATACGAGTTTTTTATGTTTTGTTTGCTTAAGTACCCTATTATTTTTTGTTAATTTCGTATCTTCTTTTAGTTTTATGGGTTCTTCTTTTGGTTTTATGAATTCTTTTGGTTCTTTTATTGGTTCTTTTATTGGTTCTTTTATTGGTTCTTTTATCGTTTCTTTTATGTATTCTTTTATGGAATCTTCTATCGATTCTTTTTGTGCTCTTATGGGTTCTTTTATGGATTCTTTTATGGATTCTTTTTGTTCTCTTATGGGTTCTTTTATGGTTTCTTTGGATTCTTTGTTTATGGTATTTATTTTTTGTACATTTTGTACATTTTGTGTATTTTGTGCATTTTGTGTAGTTTTTGTAATATCTTGTTTCTTTCTTAACGAATAATTCTTAGGCCTTTTTGTAGTTTCTCTATTCATATCCCTTAGCATATCATATTTACTATGAAACATTATGACATTCCCTTATAATAGTTTCCTTTATTATAAAGGTTCAAAAGAAACGTATTCATACGTTGTACTTATACAGTTTTTATAAACAATTCCCCCTCCTAATATCTACGCTTCTTGGAATTGATAATCACCTAACAAGAAGCGATTATCAAAACGATCAGCCTCTCTATCGAATTCATTTACTGCATTATTGTTATTACCTGCTACACAACGGCGACCACAATTAGGTTCTCCCACAAAAGGTAATGGCTGTATGGCTGCTCCGGGACAATTTGGTCTATCTAAACTATTATTATTAAAGTTGAATTGGTTATCAAAATCGTTGTTTTGTCTGTCAAAGAAGTTTTGTGCATTATCATTATCACAATTCTTTCCACAATTTCCAACTCTTCTAATGGTTGTTTCGCCCGTACCAGATACTCCTAATTCCACCTGACATTTTTGATTACGGCATCTACATTTCTCTGCATAAGAGTAATTACAATTACGTCCTCTACAAACAAAATTAACACATTTGTAAATTGGCATGAAAGGGTCCATCATATTATCGAACAATGTTTTCATCTGAGTAACTTCATCTGCAGCTGCTGATCCTGAATTACACTGTTTGCAACCACATTTAACGGGTCTAAAACCAGGTAGGCAACGACAACCATCATTTAGACAATATGGTCTAGGATGTAAGATCTTTCGATTTTCAACACCTATTCTTTTCCTTCCTTTGTTTGCTAAAACAGGCTTCTTAATAAGATGTCTTGATGTTTTACTTTCTTTAGACATTTCGTCTTCTTACTTTATTAGATGATTTTTATATCTATGCTGTTGCCACTAGGTAGAAAGTGTCAATCTATATTGATAAAATTTGTAAATTATTTAATTTTCAGTGACTCAATTGTCTTTCGAGTTTAACTATAAAATGCGTAATTTACTATATTTCCCAAGAAAATGGTGATAATGATAGTAGTGATAGTAGTGATAGTAGTGATAGTAATGATAGTAGTGATAGTAGTGATAGTAATGATAATAAGAATGCTAACATAGAAGATGTAAGCCAAATAAAAGGTCTACAAGAAAGCGAATTTTCTTTTTTTGTGGTTCGTAATGAAGATAATCTCTTATCTAGTAAACTTGTTTACAGGTCTTATGTACCTGCAGACTTATGACTGAAAGCGTGATGTGACCTAAAAGCAGCAAAGTAAAGTGATCTTATTTTATCAATGAAATTGATGGACTGATAAAAGAGTGTAATGATAATGATCGTGATCGGACTCTTGTGGTATTTTGGTGGCTTCTAGATTGGATCTTCGTGCTTACGCTTACTTGGAAAACCTCTGCCAACGGTTGTTGCTTCGCAGATAACATGAACCTCTAGATGTCGGCATTCAAGTTTATATTGCCCTTGGTCAAGAAGTCGTGCCGTTGGTAATTACACACACTAATATTACTTTGCCTTTCAGCTACATCTTTAATAGCAAACTAAAACCAAAGTAGTGTATTGTTGAGTGTTTGAGGTTGTAGGTGTGTGATTGTTGAATGTTTAAGCGCGTTGAGCCTTGAGAGCATCGGCCTGTGCTTGGTAGCGAGCGACTTCGGACTTCGGAACCTTGGCCCATGAACCCTTGGGCGGAAAACCACCGCCTGGATTCTTCTGCATGTACTCAATTGTGTACATGTTGTAGGCGGTCAGTTTCTGACCCTTTCCTTTCGTCTGCGGCAACTCAATGGCTGCCGCAGCAACTGCCGCCGAAGCAGAAGTAGATACGGTTCCAGAACTTGCCGTCGCACCACCGCCCGAGTTCACTTCCTTGGCCAAGGTGTTCCAGGCAGCTTTGTTCTGTTGATCCCAGAGACCCTTGGGCGGGAAGCCGCTCTTGTTCTTCGCCATGTACCACATGGTGAAGCAGTTGTAACCCGTAAGATCCTTGCCGGACTTGCTCTTTCGATTGGCAATGATCCATGCAGATGTAGGAATCTCGGCATTCTCATCAAGAGCGACAGCCGTAGTTGCCACCGCACCTTTGCCACTTCCAATCTGTGCGCTCAAGGCAAGGACTTGCTTCTTCTGAATTTCGATCTGAGCAATCAGAGGCGCGAAGAAGGGCTCGAAGACTTCCTTGGCACGCTCCTTGACGGAGTCGATCGTGATCTGGATCTCGGCCAGTTGATCAACAGACAATTCGACAGGCGCACCGTCTTGGTCCAGAGTGTAGGATTCCTTCATGTTCTCACCCAATTGCTCAAGGCACGAGTCGAAGGTGACAGTCGAAACCACCGAAACCGCCGAAACAGCCGAAGCCGCCGCAGCTGGGGTAGCTGTCGCAGCCGCCGAAACCACCGAAGCCACCGAAGCTGCCGCAGCAACCACAGGAGCATCAATGTTCATGTCTGTTCCTTCCTCCTCCTCCTCGAGCGCCCGAGCTTGTGCCTCAGCATCCTGTTCTCCATCATTGTCATCATCGTCAGAGACAGTGATAGGCTTGGAAGCCACGGCTGCCAGGACTGGCGAAGACTCAACCTTCTGCTCAAGCTTCTGCTCAAACTTCTGCTCAAGCTTCTGCTCAAGCTTCTGCTCAACCTTCTGCTCAACCTTCTGCTCAAGCTTCTGCTCAAGCTTCTGCTCAAGCTTCGGTTCCACAGGTGGAGTCACGATTTCCTGAACAGCAGGAGTAGGAGCAGTAGTCGCAGCAGGAACGGCGGCGGTAGGAGCAGCGGCCGTTGACTTGCTTGGAGCGAAAACTTTCTTGGCATTCTTCGAGGTCGTGCTCGGGGCCGAGGTTTGGGTAGTAGTAATGGTAGTGTTTGTAGTAGACATAGTGCTGTCGAGAGATGTTGAGACTTGGCTAGTGCTTCTAAAAATTTTTTTCATTTTTTATATATAATATGTATACTGCCAATTCAAAGTAAAACATAATATATTGACCGAAGCTAAAGGACCCTAAATACCCTTATATATAAATTACACTTTATGCAAAAAACATCTAAATCTTCAGAAAGGAGAGAATTATTAATCAAAGAAACCTTGTCGCCTAGGTCAAATAACAAAAATACAAAAGTGCTTTTTATCCATGGTTTAGAAAGTGGTCCCACTAGCTTAAAAGCAAATACATTACATAGCCACTATAAAAACTTTAGTTGCCCACATTTAACAACACCTAAGAATATATGGTCTTCCATGGCTAAGATAATTAGCGAAGTTAGAAATTTTAAACCAGACATGATCGTAGGTTCTTCATATGGTTCGATAATTTTAATGTTGCTTTTACAATTTGGGGTATGGGATGGCCCTTCAATAATATTGGCATGTGCGATGTCATTAGTAGCTAAACATCGAATGTATTTACCATTGAATGTTGATACTGAAAACATTGTTATAATTCATGGATTAAAAGATACTATCTGTGATATCGAACCTGTAAGGAAAATGGCACACACATATAACATTGAAATGATCGAACTAAATGATACTCATTCTCTAAAGAGTCTCTGTCAAGAGGATTATAAGCTGATAAAAATAATCGATAGAATCATGGACAAAGTCATTTTAGAACCCATAATTGAATACAATAGAAATATTCATTCTTACTATCTATTACGTCTTACCTTCATTATGTTATGGTCACTAATAAAATATCCCTTTAGCTTGTTTTGTTCTCATTTACCAGAAAAACAAACACTTACGCTATAGTTTGCAAATTTACTCGTACCCCGTAAAAATCAACCATTTATCGTAAATGGCTGATTTATCATAACAGATAAATCAGCCATTTATCGTAAACTTTGACATTATGAATTTAGCTATTAATAATGTTCTTTTGATCCTAATTGGATATGCAAAGTATTTAAAGTTTTATTTTGGGGTAGGATTCTTAACCATCAAGATCCCAAGCTGCATCTGTATAGACATTATCCTGTTCAGTATCATCAATATCTCCACCATCATTGAATCTATCCACATCAAGGTATGTTCCGAAAGCATTGTCAGGATTGGCATCGTCAACATCAGCATTTTCACCACCATATTCATGAACATCAGCACCTGTTCCAGTTCCTTCCAGTGTTGGTGCATCAATTGCAGCTCTACTAGTGTCACCAACTGTTAATCCAGTACCAGGTTCAGGCTCGACGTCTTCTTCGGCTATAAGATCTCCAAATCTGTGTAGACGAGCCATTTCAGCAGTAAATGAATCTTTCGCAACCTTTTTCTGTGGCCTTCTCTGTATGCGTAGATTATTCAAATGTTCATTGGTCTCTTCGGGTAAGAAGTAAGTTTCTGTTGCTACTACCATCAGTTGGAGTAATCGATACACAAATCCACTATACATCTTAGCTTGATTCGTGCGTTCATGTTGAAATAGTTTATAATAAACATCATATATATCTTGCAATAGTGTATGCATTAGGAATTCATCTGCTGTATTAGGAGCTATTGCTTCGCTTGGTTGCATACTCTGATAACATTTGAGAGAATCGTCAATGTTTGCAAGAAGAAATTCGCTCAGTTTCTTAGTGATTATCTGCTCATTAGTCATTCCATTAGCTGTAGGTTGTGTTGGAGTAGCAACCCATTCATCACTCTGATCCTGTATATGCGTCGCAATCTTTATTGGCGAATTCACTCCTCCAGGACCATAAGTTGCCAGAAGACCTCGATCACCATAACGGTCTGTCTGATAGACATAGACTCTTTCAATCATGCTATTCGCAATAGGAGAACTAAATAGGTTCAGAACTATCTTCCAACTATTCAATACTGTTTCGACCTGATCATCAGGGATACCTGCTAGGAAGATTTCGGCTACTGTTGGATGAGTGGTAATTAGCTCTTCTACACTATCCCAATTAGAAAATAGACTATGATAGAATCGTGAATAGTTGATGTTCAGATTCTTTCTCAATTGGATTGTATTTAGATATTGTTGTGTCAGAAGTTCCTCATCTCCTTCGAAATACTTATTCTTATTCTTCTTAAGTTCTTCTACACGCTTCTCTGGCATACTTCCAATCTTATTGATGAGATTGGCTATACTTGCCTTAGTAATACTAGGACCTTTCTCCTTTTTCTGTCTTACGTCCTGAGTTCTTTCTAAGTCAGTTGCGATGCGATTGCTAATATATGCGGCTAAAGCTGCCGTAGTCATACTGTTTGGAAGAGTCATTGGGTCACGAACTACCATAAGTTGGTCATCACTTAGAATGGGTTCTTCTGGTGGAAAATCATGAGATCGCGAATGATAGGCCCCTGTTGCCATATTGACGTAAGTAGTCTTGCTAGGTCTTGTATATGGAATAAGGTTCGGGGTGATACTTTGATTATGTACAATAAGTTGGTTAAATCTATTAGATAGTTGAGACACGTAGTATTGTATTAAGATTATGCGATTATAAACAGTCTTGATGGCATTGACAAATTCTTCCGTTAGGATTGTATTTAGTTTAGCCTTTATGAATTCGGAATCTGAGACTGCATTAATATCTTCATTATTGCCTAAATACTGCAAGACAGCTTGGAAATAGAATTGTCTCATATCTACATAACAAGTAGTGTTGGCCGTGCCACGCACGTTGGAGAGCACCCAGGCGCGAATCTTCTGGACTTCGTCGTCGGTGGCGTCGCGGCCGTTCTGAATCTTGAACTTGGTGAGTTGCTGCTCGAGCGCGGTGTTGAAGAACATCGCCAGGATGATCGGCGCCGGGCCGTTGATGGTCATCGACACGGAGGTGGTCGGGTTGACCAGCTCGAAGCCGTC
>Ga0075163_10008812_pt1 | contig 13256 bp, 12 predicted proteins | sample JI1023141ADNA_FD_71478 | JGI IMG/M metagenome (GOLD analysis project Ga0075163, IMG submission 71478) | Wastewater effluent complex algal communities from Wisconsin, to seasonally profile nutrient transformation and Carbon sequestration -... | ecosystem: Engineered > WWTP > Effluent > Algae...
AAAGGGAAGACGATAGCGCTGGTGGGCAGCAGTGGCGCCGGGAAAAGTACCCTCGCCGATCTCATACCAAGGTTCATTGATGCCAGTGAAGGAGAAGTACTCATTGATGGGGTGAACATAAAAAATTATTCCCTGCATTCAATCCGAAACCAGATGGGTATTGTTACACAGGAAGCGATTCTTTTTAATGACAGCATTGCAAACAACATTGCCCTGGGCAAAGACAATGCCTCCAAAGAGGAAATTATTAATGCAGCCAGGATTGCCAATGCAGCCAATTTTATTGATACCAAAGAAAACGGTTATGATACCAATATCGGCGACCGTGGCCTGAAACTCAGCGGTGGTGAGCGTCAGCGCATGACAATCGCCAGGGCTGTACTTAAAAATCCGCCCATACTCATCCTCGATGAAGCTACTTCTTCATTAGATACAGAGAGTGAGAGACTGGTGCAGGATGCCATCAACAACCTGATGAACAACCGTACTTCTATTGTAATTGCACACCGGCTGAGTACCATCCGCCATGCCGATGAGATCATCGTTTTACAAAAAGGGGAAATTGTTGAAAGGGGAACCCACGACAGTCTCATCAATCAAAACGGGTTTTACAAACGGCTGGTGGAAATGCAGGAGGTGAAATAGATCTGTAACCCTTTCGGCTTTATCATTATTTCTGGCGCAGGTCTCCAACCTGTTGCCATACAGTCACTTTTCCAAGTAACACTGATGCACAGGTCAGAGACCTGCGCTAGGAAGTTAAGGCAATTAAATTCACATAGACTCATAAAAAAGCCCCGCAATTGCAGGGCTTCATCAAAATTATTTTTATAACAATTAACGCAACTGGTGTATATATTCGTTGTTCTTAAACTGCTTGCGCACATCATTCAGGTCGCTTAAAATACTGGCATCAACCAGTTTACCGCCTACTTCCAGTTTAAAACCTCCAATGATCTCTTCATCAACAACAGATTCAAGTTCTATATTCTGAATAGCCGAATTGCTGCGCACTTTACTTAATATTACTTGTTCTGCTGTTTCACTCAACGGGAAAGCTGTGGTCAGTTTAATATGATGAATATCTTTCAGTTTGTTGTACTGTTCTTTAAATGCCTTTACTATTTCAGGTAAATTACTTTCCCTTTTTTTACGAACCAGCAACTGGATAAACAGCGTAGTTACATTGGCTACCCTTCCATTGATGATTGATTGGATAACCTTTTCCTTTTTATCAGCATTTATCACCGGACTTTTCAGCATAGCCACAAAATCCGGATTGCTTTTATTGATAGCCTGTAAGAATTTTATGTCATTGTATACTGCGTCAAGCTGGTTTTGTTCAATCGCCAGATCCAGTAAACTCTTTGCGTATCTTCCTGCTAATCTTGGATTATTCATATAAATAGCTTTTAGTTGTTAGCTGTTAGTCATTAGCTTGTGTAAATCGTTTCTGCTAATAGCTAACGGCTTGCAGCTTGTTCTTAATTCAACTTCATGTCTTCGGCCAGGATCTTTATATAATTTTCCTGCTCTGCTTTATTCGACAATTCTTTCTTTAAAATCTTCTCACTGATCTCGATAACCATTTTACCCACTTCATTCTTGATATCAGTTAAGGCTGCCATTTTCTGGTTGTGAATAGACGCATGTGCATCTGTAATGATCTTGGTTGCCTGAGCTTTGGCATCATCTTTTGCATCATTGATCATTTTATCCCTGATCTCTTTTGCTTCTTTCAGCATCACAGCCCTTTCTTCACGGGCAGCAACCAGCAGCGCTTCATTTTCGCTTTTTAAATTAGCCATTTCAGCCCTCACCTTATCAGCAGTGGCAATGGAGTTTGCGATATTGGCTTCCCGGTCATTCAGTCCTTTCAGGATGGCGCCCCATGCATATTTCTTCAGGATGAATAATACAACCAGGAAAGCAAGAACTGTCCAGACAATTAATCCTAAATGTGGTAATAAAAGATCCATAAATAATTATTTTGAATTTTATATTATAAATGTTGAATGCACAATGCGTTTAATTTAAAATTCAACATATTTTTAAAAGTATTACTGCATCCTCCGCCCTGTGCTTCAGATGCAGTAATGATGTTGTGCAATTAAGCTTTCAATACAGCCAATAATCCTGCGATTACTGCGAAAAGGGCAACACCCTCAACAAATGCAGCTGTCAGGATCATGTTTGCACGAATGTCATTGGATGCTTCCGGTTGACGGGCAATAGCTTCAACAGCACCTTTACCGATCTGTCCGATACCGATACCGGCTCCGATCGCTGCAAGTCCTGCACCTATCGCACCACCCATGTGGGAAAAACCAACTTCTGCTAACAAAGTCATCAAAGTCATGATACTTGTTTTATATGTGAAAAATAAAATACAAATTATGCAACGGCATGATCCTTATGTCCGTGCCCGTCGTGAGCATGGTCATCATCATGTCCGCCTTCAAATGCCTGGCCGATAAATACCGCTGTTAAATTGGTAAAAATAAAGGCCTGGATAAACGCCACCAAAATCTCAATAAAATAAATGAAAACCGTAAACAGGATAGATACCGGAGAAAAACCCCAGCCCGCTCCTTTGTTCATGGCTCCAAAAATAAAGATCAGTGAAATGAAACTTAATATAATAATATGCCCGGCCACCATATTGGCGAAAAGACGTATGATCAATGCCGCGGGTTTGATGATTAAAACACCAGCCAGTTCTACCGGGATCAATATCACTTTTACCAGGAACGGCACTCCGGGAGGCCATAAAATATGAGCCCAGAAATGACCGTTGGTGCTGGCTAAAATCACCACAGCTGAAATAATACCCATAACAGCAGTGAAAGCCGTATTTCCGGTAACATTTGCAGAACCGGGGATCAACCCGAAAATATTATTGATCAGGATAAAAAAGAAAACAGTGAGTAAGTAAGGAAGGTATTTTTGCCATTTTTTACCCAGGTTTGGTTTGGCAACATCATCCCTTACAAATGTAATAACAGGTTCAATGGCGTTCTGCCAGCCCTTTGGGGCACTGGTTACACCAAGGCCCTTCTTATATTTTTTGGCAATTCCCGTCATCAGTAAAACGAGTAAGGTAAGCGCCAGTATCATTTGGACCACATTCTTGGTTATGGAAAAATCATACACAGCAGTTCCGTCAACAGCAGATATCTCTCCTTCATGTATCTTATAACCTTCATGTTCCAGTTCTCCCTCATGGCCAAAACGGCTTGAAGAGAATGCAGACAACCCTTTTGTGGGTGAATATAATATTACCGGTAAAGGAATGGTAGCATGAAAATGGCCAACTGTAAAAAAGTGGAATTCATGGGCATCTTTGATGTGATCCATGATGATCTTGGCCGGATCCAGCTTTTCTTCTTTTACCTCATGTTGACCTGTAGTGGTTTCATGGCCGTTTTCCTGTGCTTTTAACACTGGTGAAAATAGTAGCACCCCAAGGCTAAAAACCGCTACCAGTAATGATTTGATACACTTTGCTGCCATATCTTTCCTCAAATTTGGCGCAAAGATAAGGGCATAGGGCTGAAATCTGAAATTTGGAGCAAACTAAATAAGCTTATACCATGTTTTCCTGGTCGCCAAACTGCATTTTATGCAATTGGTAATAATGTCCTTGCTGCTGTAGTAACTGCTGGTGGTTGCCCATTTCCCGGATCTCACCTTTATCCAGTACCAGGATCTGGTCGGCTTTACGGATAGTGCTCAGCCGGTGAGCAATAATAATAGATGTACGCCCGGCTATCAGTTTCTCAATGGCATGCTGTATCAGTAATTCACTTTCAGAATCAATGGATGAAGTAGCTTCATCAAGGATCAAAATTGAAGGATCATACAACAATGCTCTTACAAATGACAGCAATTGCCGTTGCCCGAGTGATAAAGTTGCTCCTCTTTCCATCACATTGTAATCATAACCGCCAGGGAGCCGCATGATAAAATCATGGAGCCCGATGAGCCGGGCAGCCTGTTCTACTTCCATTTTACTGATATCAGGGTTGCGCAAGGTTACATTATCAATAACAGATCCGCTGAATAAAAAAACATCCTGCAAAACAACTCCTATCCTTGACCGTAAAAAATCAAGGTCATATTGTTCAATTGGTACTCCATCAATACAAATCTCCCCTTTCTGAATTTTATACAACCTGTTTATCAGGCTTATGATAGAGGTTTTGCCACTGCCCGTATGGCCAACAATTGCAATGGTTTTTCCGGCGCCGATCTCGAAACTGATATCTTTTAATACGTATTGATCAGCATCATAGGCAAACCAAACATTTTTAAATGCAATATTTCCCGGCATGGAAGCAGGTTTATGGCTTCCTTCTTTTTTAGTTGTGTCATTATTGTCTAGTACTTTGAAAACCCTTTCGCTGGCTATCATACCCATCTGTAACACATTGAATTTATCTGCCATCATTCGCAAGGGGCGAAACAACAGGTTAAGGCATAAAATAAAGGATGTGATGATACCGCCAATATTACCTGCTTTTTCAGGCGAAACCAGTAATGATTCTTTAGCCGCCCACCAAACCAGTAAGCCAATAGACAAAGCAGATACCAGCTCCACAACCGGAAAGAAAACTGAATAAGCAAAAATGGCTTTAATATTTGCATTGCGATGCTGCTTGTTTATTGCCTTGAATTTATCCTGCTCTCGCTGTTCTGCAGCAAAAACCTGTACCAGCGACATCCCGGATATATGTTCCTGTACAAAAGCGTTCAACCCCGCAACCGCATTCCTCACTTTTATAAAAGAACGGTTCACACTTTCTTTAAAGAAATAAGTTGCCAGAATAAGGAATGGAAATGGTACCAGGCAAACAAGCGTAAGTGTTGGGTCGGCCCAAAACATATAAGTAAGCACTGAAATAATTGAAAGCATATCTGCAATAATGGGTATAAGCCCGTCACTGAAAATATCATTCACCGATTCAATATCGTTAATGGTACGGGTGGTTAAAGTGCCGATGGGTGTTTTGTCAAATTGTGCCAGGTTCAGGTGAAGGATTCGGTCATAAGTTGATACACGAAGGTCTTTAACCACACTTTGTCCCAATGAAGCGGTGCTAAATGTAAAGTAGAAACGGGTGGCAGTTTCTATTATCAGCAATAAAATCTGGATGATCGTTATTTCGATGATGAAACCACCCGGACCGTCAATAAATTGTGCCGCTTCATTTCCTTTAAGTCCGTTGTTGATGGTTACTTGGATCAGGAATGGCCTCAATGGTGCCATTGCTGCCAGTAATACAGATAATAAAAGCGACAGGTAGAATCGTTTCTTATAAGGTGCAGCAAACCTGAAAACCCTTCGCAACAATGTAAAATCGAAAATTTTTTTTGACGGGCTTCCGTTACTCATTATGCAAAATTAGCTGCATCACTTAACAGGTAAAATTATTTTTTACCCGCAAATAACACAGATGAAGAAACCGCTGATGAAAGATGAAAATAAAAATCTGTGAAATCTGCGTTACAAATCAGCGAAAATCTGCGGGAAATATGCTTTACTCGCTTTCCATTTTTTTATTATACGCTTTAATAAAAATAGCGCCCAGGTTTTTATAAGGAGGTATGTAATCTTCCCAGCTTTCAAGCAGGGTTTTATTTTGATCTGCAGAAAATAATTTAGTAAGCGATGCCCACATATTTTTCCAACTTACAGTTGCGCCAGACTCAAATGCCTGGTTGAGGTAATTGGATATGGGCCTGTTAATTTCACCGGCGCCAATTTCTTTGGTAGAAATAATATGTGCATCCGGGTTGCTGTCTATGATATCATTCAGATTTTTATAACCGCCACAAGAACCCAGCACAACAATTTTAGCATCACCCGGCATTCTCCTGATCGTACGCGGAAGCCAGTAACTATGGCCCCTGTGTACGATCACAGCAGGGTGCAGCTCATTATCTTCCAGGTATTTATTCAGGTGTATCTGTGCGCTGTCATCCAGGTTGGCATCATTGTCAAGCGGCCTGTTGGCATAAATCCAAACATTCCCTTTTAATGAATTGATCTCATACCATTCTTTCTTCGGCGTTATTTTCCATTCTTTTGGAGAAAAAGAATTGATGAATGCAGGAAAATAAATTTTACCGTCTTCATCTCCATACCAGTATACCTGTTGAATAATTTTGCCGGATGTATCACGAAGGCTTTTATTGTCTATTTCATAAATAGATGGAATACCCAAAACACTGGTGAGGTCAATTTTATTTGTACTGTCTGCCGACAGGAATATTGATTTCAATAACCCGTAAATAACCTTTCCTCTTTCATTCTCTTCGTTTATACTTGACTGTTCATTTTCCATTACATAGTTAAGAATTGTACGCTGAAGTTCACGATCACTGATACTGCTATACGCATCTGCCACATCCACAGCATCTTCCAGGTTTCCTGTTTTATCAAGCCGCGAAACAAAAGCTTTCATCACCAATTGTGATTTATCTGACGGCATGGTTTTTAAAAATGTATCCAGCTTATTGTAATTGGCCGCCATCTTGATGAACTTCCGGAAATAATCAAAATGAACACTGAGCAGCAGCGAATCCCCGCTTGGCTTTGTACCCATTTGCTGCAACATGCGGTTAAAACTATGTTTGTAACTGGATGTATAAATATCATTCTCACCCATCACCATCATATAATATAATTCCTGAGGAGTAAGGGGCTCTATTGCTTTCATCCGTACAGCCAGGTTACTCTGGTCGTGCAATACATTGATTGGAGTTACGAAATGCTGCAATGCCTTTACTTTCAGCACCTCTCTTAAACCGTTAGCCCCAAACATGGCAATAGGTGTATCACGCATTGGCGGAGCCATTCGTTTGTAATATTCAACTGATGTTTTTACAAGCAACTTATAATATCCAACACTGTCGTAATCATTGTCATTTTTTCCGATATACCTGCTGATACTGTCGATTGTTTTTTTGCCATTCAGTATATCATCTAAAAACGGAAAATAAAATAACGCATTGGGGGTCTGGCTCAGTTTTGCAACAGTTTTTACCAGGTTATCTGAACTGCTGTGTATGAGTTTGCCTTCAGCAGATGAGGTTGATTGTGCATAAGAATATAACTGTACAGGGTTTTCACGGGCAGCAATGATGACCAGGCTGTCGGCAAAAGGCCTGTTAACATAGTTCTTGATTGTCTGTAATATTTTTTCCGGATTCTGTTTACAGAATTTAAGGTAAACAAGATCCTTTGCTTCTTTATATCCGGGATTATCGGGGAATATTTCTGTATTGATCCTGGCCACATCATAAGAAACTGCTTCCAGGAAGGGAGCCATGCTATTGCCTTCAACCTGTGCTTTCAGTATCTGTTCAAAGTTTTCCATCAGGGATGGGAATATCACGGCATTTATTTCCCGCTTCTTCCAGTAAATCCTGAATGATTTCAACATATTTTCTATGTATGCGAGGTAGCGTATCTTATCATTATTGTTTTTAATTACATTATTCAGTTCTATCCAGTTTTGCAATTCTTTCACTTTACGAAACATAGCATCGGTAATGTGCTGATTGACCGATTCATTTTTCCCGGCTTGTATAAAAGAATCTATTTTGCCATCAGCCTTATCGCACAGCTTTTGTTCATTGCTTATCTTATCATGGAAATACCTGCGTTGCAAAGGCACAATTACCACTGTAGTATCATTGAAAGCATAACCTTCTGCAGCAGTTAAAATCAAAAACAGGATTGAGTATATATATTTCATCAAAATCTTTGTGTTTTACTTTCGCCGATTACATAAGCGAAAACAAATTTCCGTTGCAAATATGATGCAATTTTATTGTTTAGAATAATTGTAAGATCATATTTATTACCCTTTTGGATGCTTTGCCTTAACAATTTAATAATATTATAACTTACATTTAACGAAGCGATTGCTGGCTTTGTTAAGCTAATTTTGCGAAACAATTTGAATATGACAAGTGGAAATAAAATATTGATTGCAGATGATGAGCCGGATATCCTGGAGATCATTGAGTTTAACCTCCAGGCGCAGGGATATGATGTTACTACTGCAAAGAATGGCGATGAGGCATTTGAGAAAGCAAAGCAGGTTAAGCCCGACCTGATCATATTAGATATTATGATGCCGGGGAAAAACGGAATAGAAGTATGTAAAATGCTTCGTATGATCCCGGCTTTTAAACAAACACTGATCGTTTTTTTAACAGCGCTTAGTGATGAAACCACAGAAATTAAAGGGCTTGAAACCGGTGCCGATGATTACCTGACCAAACCGATCAGCCCCAAGGTACTGGTTAGCAAGATCAATGCACTTTTCAGGAGGCTTAATAAAGAAGAAACGGGCATCATAAAGATCGGTGACCTGCAGATAAACCGCGAAAAATACAGCGTTACTTTTAAAGATTCAGACATAGTGCTTGCACGCAAAGAATTTGAATTGCTTTCATTACTGGCCTCTAAACCAGGCAAGGTTTTTTTAAGAAACGAAATACTTAACCAGATCTGGGGAACAGAAGTGATCGTTGGCGACCGCACGATTGATGTACACATACGAAAGATCAGGCAAAAATTGGGTATTGACTGTATCACAACTGTAAAAGGGGTTGGATATAAATTTGAAATGTAAAGAGAAGCTGATAGAGTTAGCCATTAGCTGTTAGCCATTAGTTTTAACATAATAACTTTAAGCGGTCATATCTTAGCAAATTATCCTTTATAAGAAATTATTTTTCTTTTTAAAAACTTTAACGAATAGCTTGTAGCTTGCAACTAATAGTTCAGTTATGCTTTCTCAAAAAAATTTTACTCCTCAACAACTGGCAGCATTTACTGCACTGGTACTATCTATACCGATCTCCCTTGTTATATTATTGTTTGAGCCCGTTTGGTGGATTGGGCTTATATTTTTTGTGGTGATTTTCATTGGCAGTTTTGCATTGATATTGTATACCCTTCAAACATTTATTTACAGAAAAATAAAGCTGATTTATAAACTGATCTCACAAACCAAGGCCAGTAAACGGGAAGAATTTTATTATAAAAATATTCTTCCTCAAAAAAGTATTGATGAGGTAAGGGAAGATGTGGAAGCCTGGGCAAGACAACGGAAAGCAGAGATAGAATTACTTCAGCAAAATGAAAGTTTCAGAAAAGAATTCCTGCAAAACCTCAGCCATGAATTAAAGACACCCATTTTTGCGATCCAGGGATATGTTGATACTTTGCTCAATGGTGCCCTGCACAATGATGCAGTAAATGTAAAATTTTTACAAAATGCGGCCCGTAATGTAGACAGGCTCGTTAATTTGGTAGATGACCTGGATGAAATTTCAAAACTGGAAATGGGCATTCAAAAACTGAATATGCAGAATTTTGTGATCCAGGACCTGTTGAAAGAAGTATATGAATCGCTTTCCATCAAATCGGATGAAAAAGAAATAAAAAGCATCATAAAAAAAGGATGCGAGTTGCCGATTACTGTTTATGCCGATAAAGAAAAAATCAGGATGGTATTTATCAACCTGGTTGAAAATGCCATCAAATACGGCAAACAGCATGGAACCATTGAGGCAAGTTTCTACAACGTAGATGGCAAACAGGTACTGATAGATATCAGCGACGATGGAGCCGGCATTGCGGAAGAACACCTGGGAAGGGTTTTTGAAAGATTTTACCGTACAGACCTGGCTCGAAGCAGGAAAGTGGGCGGCAGCGGCCTCGGGCTTTCCATCTGCAAACACATCATTGAAGCGCATGGGCAGAGCATTCATGTAAGAAGTAAAATTGATGTAGGCACCACAATCGGATTTACCCTGCATAGCAAAAAGAACTGATAAATTATTACCACCAACTAGCTTCAATCAGTGGTAATAAAATATCATAAAATGCACTTCTAAACAGATTGAATAACATTTTGTGGTAACGGATCCTGAAAACGGGACTTGAAAAGATTCCTGGCGGAATCAGTTATTTTAAAACGGTTATATACCAAATACACTGAAAATATTCCTGATAAAGAACCCAACACAGCAGCAATTAAAATATCCGGTAAAAAATTCCTGGCAAGATAAATCCTTGAATACCCAAGTAAAACTGCAGCAAGTAATAAAAGTATTTGCCAATAAGATTTCTTTAATCTAAGTATAATTACAGTAACTGTTGCAAATGCAAGTGCAGTATGGCCTGAAGGAAAGCTATCATTAATACCTCCAAAACCCGCTACCGGGTTAAAGATCGTTTGCCCTTCTTCAAAATAAAGCGTAAAGCCATTTGTAATATTCAATAAATTCTTTATTACCTGTATTGACAATTCTGTAAACAGAAATGCAATAAAGAGAGCAGTTCCCTCTTTTTTTCTTTTTAAATAAAATGTTACCACTGCAACCAGGCCAATCATAAAAACCGCATCACCCATGAATGTATAATTGATAAAAAAAACATTGAGCAAAAAACCATGTGCCGTATGTATGCCATGATCAGCATTTCCAAAAAACAATACAGTTATAGAACCAAAAATTAATAAAATCAACAAGCCGGCAAAATAATATTTCCTGCTTTTAATCAATGTAGTGATGCTTCTTTTCATAAACAATACATTTATAATTTCCAATCCTGCTGCAAAATAATTACCCGGTATTACCATAGCATTAACCCGGGGTTAAGCAACTGTTACCAAAATAAAAAAGGCGGTCCTAAAGGTTCCGCCCGGCATCTTCCGCCAAGGATATTCCTGCTATCCGTTTGTAGTGTCCGGTATAACCGGATAAATTGACTGCACAAAATTCAGGCTGCAGTTTTATCTAATTGTAAATAAAAGATTATTAAATAAAAAAAAGACCAGCAATAAGAATAAAGCTGGTTCAAGCATGATTAAAACTTGCTATTTGCTTAAGGAAGATCTTGAAACTCCCTTTTGCCAATGAAGCTGTAAGATGCTGAATATATTTAATGATTTATTCAACTTCAGATTAACTAATTATTAATTAATCTTCAGAACAAAAAATAGCGGGGTGCTGATAAAATATTATTTATGCTGAGGAAGGTATTCGTATACAACCTGGTACGCAACTGTATTTAATTCAGGCATTAGCTGGCCAACAGGCAATTCAAGACGCTGTGGTGTTGGTTCACAAACAGAAAATTTTCTGCCATTGTAAACAACCGGTGTTCCAATGGGCTGCTGTAATTCCAGCGCTACCGTAACATGTGATGGATAAACAAGTACGATCATTGGAATATTATATACTTCTTTTACCAGGAAATAGAACAGGGCAGCACGGTCATCGCAATCACTTTTTGTATTCATCAGGGTTTGTTCAGGAGACAGCCTTTTTTCTGTTCCAAAATTCTCCTGGTCTGTCTGAAACATAAATGCATGCCGGGTAAAATTCATCAGGTAGTCAATTCCTTTTTCTTGTTTCATTTTACTCAGCTTTTCCTTCAGGCCGGGAATCAATGAACCATACGTTATCCTGCTAAGCGGTATATTAAAATAGGTTTCAAAATCTACGGAAGGATAATTGCTGAACATTTTTTCCAGGGAAGGATTAACCTTAACTTTATAACGGTTCTCCCTGTCATCATAATTAAACACCAGTTCCTTTTCATTGTAATCTTTTAAATTAAAATCGGGAATCTGTTTTACACGGTAAGAAAAAGATTGAACCGCATCAGGAATAGATATGTCAACTTTAATAAGCTTGTCGTTTTCAAAATCGATCTTTCCAAAATCATGAATATTAAGGCATACGAATTGTTTGCCATCTAAATTGAATAAAGGGATATCATAAATATTCTCATCGCTTTGAACATAAAACAGCAGTTTTTCATTCACAAATGCAAGCTGTGCATTGTAACCACATTTATTTAACAGGAACCATTTATACAGTGTATATCTTTCGTAGTTCTCTGCTTTAGGGCTTAATTGTTGTGCCGTTCTCCTGATCAACTGGTAAAATAACCAGTCATCCAGCTGTTTCTCTTTTTTATATGCTAAAAGCGATTTTACAGTACCCTGAAAATTGTTGTTACTTAATGAATGGTAAAATTGTTTGATTGCTTTTTCATCAACAGGTTTCTGAAGTTCAACCTGGAGATCTGAACTGCTTTCTATTGTTAGGGTATCACCAAAATAACCCACCTGCAATATTTGAGGTATTTGCTGGCCTACAGCAGAAAAATGGCTATTAAATATTAATGCACAGAAAGATAATATGGTTACAAAGGTTTTCACGTTTATAGCGTACTGCTATAAAGTTAATAAATGATAACAATTATTTAATATTAAATTTTGAAAATTATAAATTGAAAACTGTATTAATTTCTAAATTCATGATAAACAGTCATTTAGGCTACATATTACAGGGTTCATCTAAACAAAAGAAAATAGTTATTTATCTGTAATGTGGGGATCTTTTGCCAATACTTTAAAAGAATATAGTTTTCGGGAAAAATCCGGGTTTAAGGAACTATAATAAAACTGCCCGTTTTTAATGATGTAAAGAAAGTTGCATTCCTCGTTTAAAGCTGAAAAATAGATCGTTTGAAATATGTCTCCTGCCGAGAAGCACCAAATCTTACCTTCACTTCTGCAGGCTTTTATTTTATCAAGTTTTTCTGTTTTGGCAGTTAATTGTTCTTTCAATAAATGAATGAAAGATGTATCTGTTACAGCGTATTGAGTGTAGTACCTGGTATAGCGCAATGAATCTTTGCCATGCGGATCTTTATAAAAAACGATTACCAGGCTGTCGGCTTTTTTTAAATTTTCATCAAGTTGTATGATTGAAAGATCGCCTGAAACAGCTGTATCATTCATAGAAACTTCCCGTTGAGGCGACTCCTTTCTCTGTTGGTTATCTGAACAGGCAAATAAAAGGACTGTGCAAAAACAGAAACACTTATAAATTACTTTCTTCATAATAAAAAAATAAACCGCTTACAAAATAAGCGGTTTATAAATTATGTTTTACAATTGAATTAATAAATGTTGGTTTTTGGGGTAAAGCTCGTCCAGCCCTGTAACCAGTTAGTGGTTCCTACTGCACCTACATAAGTAGTAGTTGTAAACCCGGATAATCCATAAAAGCTGGCAGCATTGGCAGCAGTTGCCGGGCTTCCGGCTTTTGGAGAAAAATCAGGCGCTGTTAAGTTGAATGGATTTTCCAACATAATATCTGCAGCATTTACATAAGATTTACTGCTGTCAACTCCTTCTGCTTTTGTTTTTACGGCA
>Ga0075163_10008813_pt1 | contig 13255 bp, 11 predicted proteins | sample JI1023141ADNA_FD_71478 | JGI IMG/M metagenome (GOLD analysis project Ga0075163, IMG submission 71478) | Wastewater effluent complex algal communities from Wisconsin, to seasonally profile nutrient transformation and Carbon sequestration -... | ecosystem: Engineered > WWTP > Effluent > Algae...
CTGATCCGGGGTGTGCCGCCGGCGCTTATTCGTTGCCATGTCGTTGGTGATTCTTCCTGCCCGAGCACTCGGGCAACAGAGTCCCACAACGACTGGACCACTACAGCGGGCTCACCTCACGGGGACTAGCCGTGCATGTGGAGTATCGCTGCAGTGACTCCCACTCGCGGTCGGATATCACTAGCGGGCCAAAGACATTGGGCTCAACGCGGTGGCAGCGTCATCGTTGCTCGCGACCTATTGGGCGTTGATGGTCACGGAGTTTCGTCGCGGATCTCGTCGATCGAGAGCAGGTTGTCGCTGACGCTTTGCTCGCGGTAGGCAAGCTGACCCACTCGATGTGCGACCACCGGCGCCGTGATCAGGGTGAACAACCCCGTCAGGATGATCATCCCGACGTCGACGTGGTCGCGCAGTCGGATCGCGGCTCCGCCCAGCACCAGCAGAAGCCCGAGCACCTGTGGCTTGGTCGCCGCGTGCATGCGGGTGAGGGTGTCCGGAAACCGAACCACGCCGATCGCCGCGGTCAGAGCCAGAAAGGACCCTGTCAGAACCAGCACCGCCGTCACGACGTCGAGGGGGTTCATGACGCACCGTCCTGAGCGCCATCGAGGTCGGGGACTCGGAACCGGGCAATGCTCACTGAGCCGACAAAGCTGATCAGGGCCAGCGCGGCCAGGCTGTAGGTCACCGTGGTGTCGCGGCTGTACGCCGCCCAGGTCCCCACTCCACACGTCGTCACCGCAACCAGCGTGTCGGTGGCGACGAGCCTGTCGAGGGTGCTGGGGCCGGCGAGCAGCCGGAACATCGTCACGATGGCCGCCGCCACCAGCATCGTCCCTGCGAGCAACCACACGGTCGTCATGCGACTCCCTCGGATTCTGTCGTTGCCGGGTGCCATTCGCTGTCACGCTCGAATGCCGAGATCAGCAGTCGTTGCAGTTGAGCGGTCTGGCGGTAGAACCTTTCTACCGAGCGTTGGGTCGCAACGTCGAGAACGTGGATGTAGAGAAGCCGGCGGGACTGATCGATCTCCAGCACGATGGTCCCGGGGGTGAGGTTCATGATGTTGACCCCCAGCGCCAGAACCAAGTCCGATTTCAGTGCAAGGCGTGCCCGGAGTACGGCGGCCAAGGGCGGAGCGCCGGGCCGAATCGCCAGCCAGACCACCTGAAGCGAGGACTGGACAAGCCACCACATGACCCACAGAGCAAGCCGCAGGAAACTCAATGGATGGAACCTGCCCTGAACCGGCACGTCGGGAAGCGGCAGCAGCACTGTGATCAGCAGAGCGAGGGTAAGGCCTGACAGTACGTTCGCCACCGATGGGTTGCCCCACAACAGCAGCCAGACCAAAGTCAGCCACAGCACCACCCAGATCCGGAGAATCCACCGCCTCATGGGCGGCCTCCCAGAACGGCTGAGATGTACTGGCTCGCATCCAGAACTTCGGTGGCCGCCCGGTCGGTGTAGCCGAAGATTGGTCCGGCAGCCACTGTGAGTGCGAGGCCGACGACAATCAGGCACAGCGTCGGAATCAGCATTCCGGCCGGTATGCGGCCGACGTCGTCGCGGTCATCGAAGGCGATGTCGTCGGAGTGTTCGGTTTCGTCGAGCAGGGCCGACGGTATCGCGTCGGACAGGGCGCCTTCGGGGGCGTCGATGCGTGCGCGCCAGAATGCGCGGGTCCACACCCGGGCCACGACGTAGAGAGTCAGCAGACTGGTCACTACACCGCCGGCGACCAGCAGCCAGGCGAGCACCGAGGCATCCTGAGTCCCGGCTTCGAGAAGCGCGACCTTGCCGATGAAGCCCGAGAAAGGTGGAATCCCACCGAGGTTCAGTGCCGGAACGATGAACACGAATGCGAGTACGGGGCTGGCCGCGGCCAGCCCGCCGAGGCGCCGGAGGGTGGACGCGCCGGCCTGCCGCTCGATCAGCCCCACCACCAGGAACAGGGTGGTCTGCACGATGATGTGGTGGGCAACGTAGAAGATCGCGCCGCTCATTCCGAGCCGGCTGGACAGTGCCACACCGAACACCATGTAGCCGATGTGGCTGACCAGCGTGAAGGACAGCAGCCGCTTGATGTCGTTCTGCGCGACCGCGCCGAGGATTCCGACCAGCATCGTCAACAGGGCTGCGACCAGCAGAACAGAGTCCAGCCCTCCGTGCGGGAACAGCAAAGAGTGGGCCCGGATGATGGCATACACGCCCACCTTCGTGAGCAGTCCGGCGAACACCGCGGTCACCGGCGCGGGTGCGGTGGGGTAGGCGTCGGGCAGCCAGGTCGACAGTGGAAACACCGCCGCTTTGATCCCGAACGCCACCAACAGCACGGCGAACAGAGCACTGCGGGTGCCCGCGCTGACACCCTCCAGCCGCACGGACAGTTCCGCCATGTTGAGCGTTCCGGCGGCCGCGTAGATCAAGGCCAGGCCGATCAGGAAGATCAGCGACGACACCATCGACACCATCACGTACGAGATGCCCGCCCGCACCCGGTCTTTGGAGGCGCCGATGGTCAGCAGCACGAAGCTCGCGGACAGCAATACCTCGAATCCGACGTACAGGTTGAACAAGTCGCCGGCCAGGAACGCCGTGCAGACCCCTGCCGACAGCACAAGATAGGTGGGCAGGAAGATGGAAACCGGCTGCCGGTCGTCACCGTCGCGGATGCCCTGCCCGATGGCGTAGAACACGACGGCCAACAAGACGATCGCCGAGACCACCAGCATCAGCGCCGAGAGTCGATCCACCACAAGCGTTATGCCCAGTGGCCCGAGACCGTCCGGCGTAGGTCCCCACCCGCCGACCTGCAGCGCCTGGGTCCCATGGCGGTCGGTCAGGTAGATGAGTGCGGCCGAGCAGGCGAGCACGGCCGTCAGCGCCACCAGCGCGATAACCCGCTGCAGTCGTGGCTTTCGCCCCGCGGCGAGAGTCAAAGCGGCGCCGATCAACGGGATCAGAACGGGTAGGGGCATGAGCACCCCGGCTGCGCTCATCGCTTCGGCTTCCGGTTCTCGGGCAGTGCGTCGAGTTCGTCGGGGCCTTCGATGTCGCCCGTCTCGGAGCTGCGCGTGTCGCGCGGGTGGGGTCGATCCTCGCCGACTGAGGAGGCCTCGTCGTCGGGGAGATTCGACACCCTGGTGTCCTCGGCGTCGTCGGGTACCTCTTCCTCGATGGTCAACCGGAACGACCGGTACGTCAGCGCCAGCACGAACGCGGCGATTCCCATGGCGATGACGATGGCGGTCAGGATCATCCCCTGCGCCAGGGGATCTGCTGTGTTCGTCTCCGATCCGCTGCTGCGACCGCGGATCGGCGGATTGCCCGACGGCCCTCCGACGGTGATGATCAGTAGGTTGACGGCATTCCCGACTAGCAAGAGCCCCAACAGCATTCGAGTGAGATTTCGGGACAGCAGGAGATAAACGCCGCTGCTGGTGAGTCCGCCGATGATGATGAGCGGGACAAGGTAGTTGGTCATCGGCGCCCCGCCCCCGCCGGCATTGCCGCTATTTCGGTGTCGATCCGTGCCCCGAGGCTGCGCAGGACGTCGAGCACCAGTCCCACCACGATCAGGTAGACGCCGAGATCGAAAAACAGGGCGGTGACGAACTTGACCGAGCCCAACAGCGGCAGATGCACCGAGATCACGGCCGACGACAACACCGGTGCGCCCAGAAGCAACGAACCCACCGCCGTCCCCGCGGACAGTGCCAGACCGGCGCCGAGAATCTTGCCGGCGTCGAATGGCAGGGTCTCGCCCAACTCGTAGCGGCCCCCGGCGAGGTAACGCAGCACCAGCGCGAGTCCTGCGGTCAGGCCGCCCGCAAAACCTCCGCCGGGGGTGTTGTGCCCGGTGAAGAAGAAGTAGGCCGACAGCACCATGATCAGCGGGAAGATCATCCGTGTCGCGACCTCCAGCACCAGAGAGCGATGCCGTGGATCACGCAGCTCACTGCCGCGCAGCCACGTGGTGTCGCCGGCGGCCGGGCTGTAGGCGACTGCCGGGGTGACGGGAATTCGGGGTTGACTCGCCGGCGAATCCAGCGGTGCCCTCGGGGCCGCCCCGAATCGGCGATTCCGGAACACCAGCGACGCGACCCCGGTGGCGGCGACCACCAGCACCGACACTTCGCCGAGGGTGTCCCAGGCGCGGATGTCCACCAGGAGAACATTGACGGTGTTGGCGCCGTGTCCGCGGAAGTAAGCGGCGTCGGGTAACAGCTCAGCCAGTGGGGTTCCGGTGCGGGCGGCCATCGCATAGGCGGCCAGCGTCGTCACGGCCACCCCGACGCTCACAGCCAGTAGTGCTTTCGGCAACCAGAATCGGCGTGCGGTCGGTTCTTCGGCCTCGGCGGGCAGGGTGCGGAGCACCAGCACGAAAATCGCCAACGTCAGGGTCTCCACCAGGAATTGCGTCAGTGCCAGATCGGGGGCGCCGTGGAATGCGAAGATCGCACCGCAGCCGTACCCGGTGATCCCGACGAGCAGCACCGCCGCCAATCGATTCCGCATGACCGTCGCGCTGACGGCGGCAGCCAGAATGAGAAGGCCGACGACCGGCTGGATCACTGAATCCCACAGCCGGAAATGCGGTTCGGGCTTCGTGCCCAGTGTCAGTACCGCCAGCGGAAAGAGAACCAGGGTGGACAGGATCACCGCTTGGGTGATCGGAATGGAGCCCCGCTGTGTGAAGCCGGTCAGGCGCACCGACAGCAGATCGGCGCCACGCAGGACTGCGTCATAGATCCGATCGGCGTTACCCAGCGGCGGCCCGGGTGTAACACCCAAGCGGCGCAACCGATCTCGGCTGAAAAAAGCCACGGTGCCGATGGTCAGCACAGCGGCCGACAACAGCACCGGCAGCCCGAACCCGTGCCACAGTTCCAGTGTGTAGCCCCCATCGGTGGGACCTGCGGCCGGCACGGTCACGGCGAAGTCGTCGAGCACGGAATCGAGGCGTCCCGGCGCGAGGCCCAATGCCAGGCCGGCTGCCGCGAGCACTGCCGGCGAGGCCAGGAATGCCATCGGAGCCGGGTGGAGTCGGGCGACCAGTCTGCTCGGTGCGGGAAAATCCTTACGCGCGAATGCACCCCACAGAAATCGAAGACTGTACATCGTGGTGAACACCGAACCGGCCGCCGCGCCGGCGAGCACCAGGGGTGCCCATCCGCCCAGCGACGGGCTATGGGCGATGGACTCGAAATCGGCTTCCTTCGCGACGAACCCGAGGAACGGCGGCAGCGCGGCCATGCTCGCGGTGGCGCCGGTCGCGATCACGAACAATCCGCGCTGGCGGCTACCAAGCCAGGCGAGCTTGCGGATGTCGCGGGTGCCCGTCGAATGATCGATCACACCGACCACCATGAACAGCGCCGCCTTGAACAACGCGTGGGCGCACAGCATCGCGAGGCCGGCGAGCATCAGGTCCCGTCCTCCGCCGCCCACCATGACGGTGATGAAGCCCAGTTGGCTGACGGTGCCGAAGGCCAGAATGAGCTTGAGGTCGTACTCCCGCACGGCGCGCCACCCGGCCATGAGCATGGTGAGCAGCCCCAGCGAGATGACGATCGGCCGCCAACCCGGGGAGTCGGCGAAACCCGGCGCCAGGCGTGCGATCAGATACACCCCGGCCTTGACCATCGCCGCGGCGTGCAGGTAGGCGCTGACCGGGGTGGGGGCTGCCATCGCCCCGGGCAGCCAGAAGTGGAACGGCACAAGCGCCGACTTGGACAGCGCACCGAGGAGAATGAGTACGACGCCGACACCCACCGCCATCCCGTGCGGTGGCGCCGAAACGACCTCGGACAGTAGATAGGTGCCCGCGGTGTTGCCGACGATGATGATCCCGACGAGCATTGCCAGGCCGCCGAATGTCGTCACCAGCAGGGCCTGCATGGCGGCTCTTCGGCTGGCGGCGCGCTCGGCGTAGTGACCGACGAGCAGAAAGCTCAGCACCGACGTCAGTTCCCAGAACACGTAGAGCAGCAGCATGTTATCGGCGGTGACCAGCCCGAACATCGCTCCGGAAAACGCGACCAGCTCCGCCGCGAAACTGGGCAGACGCCGTTCGGTGTGGCCGTCGCGGTGGTGGAAGTACGGCGCGCAGTAGAACAGCACCAAAGCCCCGATACCCAGCACCAGCACGCTCATGATTGCGGCCAGGGCGTCGAATCGCAGCGTGATGTTCATCGAGAGCTCGGGAACCCACGGGACGTTCAGTGTCGGAGCCTGCCCGCCGTGCGGCCAGTTGGACGCCACCCACACCAGCGACGCCGCCGGGACCACCGAGAGCGGATAGAACGCCCGCCGCCCCCAACGCCGCACCAACACGGGTGCGACACCCGCGGCGATCCCGTGCGCGATCAGGATCAGGAGCACGGCATCGTCACCGTGAGGAGGCGAAGGCGCGTAGCGACTCCACCTGCACTGGATCCAGGGACGGTCGGACGTTCTTGCGGGCCGCGTCGATATCGGCTGCGGTGACGTCGGCCGCGTCGATGGATCGGCGCATTGCGGTCAGCGCTGCCTCCCGGAGCAGTGCGACGCAGTCCGCGGCGCTGTACCCGTCCAGCTGTTCGGCCAAGGTCCCCAGGTCGACGTCGGCGCTCAGCGGCACCGACTTCCCGGCGGTGCGCAGGATCTCGCGGCGTGCATCGGTGTCCGGCGGTTCGACGAAAACCAGCTTCTCCAGCCGACCGGGGCGAAGGAGCGCGGGGTCGATCAGCTCCGGCCGATTGGTGGCGCCGAGCACGACGACGTCACGCAACGGTTCGATCCCGTCCAGTTCGGTAAGCATGGCCGCGACCACCCGATCGGTGACGCCAGAGTCGAAACTTTGTCCCCGCCTCGGCGCGAGCGCGTCGATTTCGTCGAGAAATATCATCGACGGCGCGGAATCCCTTGCCCGGCGGAACAATTCGCGGACGGCCTTTTCTGACGAGCCGACCCACTTGTCCATCAGTTCGGCGCCCTTGACCGCGTGCACGCTGAGCCGCCCGGAACTGGCAAGGGCTCGCACCACAAATGTCTTTCCGCACCCGGGCGGCCCGTACAGCAGAACACCTTTCGGAGGTTCCACGCCGAGGCGGGCGAAGGTGTCGGGATGCTGCAGTGGCCAGAGAACGGCTTCGGTGAGTGCCTGTTTGGTGGCCACCATGTCGCCGACGTCGTCGAGGTTCACCGAGCCGACGGACACCTCTTCGGTGGCGGATCGGGACAGCGGTCGGATGACGGTGAGCGCCCCGGTGAAGTCGTCCTGGGTGAGCGCCGGTGGTTCGTTGTCCTCGCTGGCTCGCGCGGCCGCGCGCAGGGCAGCTTCGCGTACCAGCGCGGCCAGATCGGCGCGCACGAAACCCGGTGTGCGGTCGGCGATTTCGCCCAACTGGACATCGCGGGTCGGAACGTCCCGTAACAGCACTTCCAGCAGTTCGCGACGGGTGCCGGAGTCGGGCAGGCTCAGGCCCAATTCGCGGTCGCAGAGGTCGGGTCCGCGCAGCCGGGAATCGAGCGAATCGGGTTGCTGAGAGGTGGCGATGAATGCCACACCCCGACAGGCGACGGCCCTGCGCAACTCTGTGAGGATCAGCGTGGCGACGGGCTCAGCCGGGGTGGGCAGCAGCGCGTCGATGTCGGTGAACAGCAGAACGCCTCCGCCATCGGTGACCGCGTCCACTGCTTCGGCCACGGCTCGATGCCGATCTTGCGCGGCGAGCGCCCCGACGTTCGGCCCATCGAGTTCCACCAGTCGCCGGCCCGCGCACACGGCCCGAACCAGCATGGCCTTGCCGACACCCGCGGGCCCGGTGATCAGGACCCCGAGATGTGGCTTGGCGCCGAGCTTCTCCAGCAGGGCGGGTTCATCGAGCGCCAGCTTGAGCCACTCCGTCAGCCGTCCGGCCTGAACGTGCTGGCCCTTAAGGTCGTTGACAGAGATCGGGGGCGGCTCGGGCCACTGCGTGGGCGGACTGACCTCAGTGGCGGGAGTGCCGGTCGCCGACACCCCGTCGCCCCATCCGACCGATGAATTCGGCTGCACACTCACCGGTCCGGCCGGATCGGTTCCGGTGACGGTCAGCAGCTCCGAGGTCCAGGTGATCCCGACCGAGGACGTCAGCGCGGAACTCGCCGCCGATGTCGAGGTGCCCGGGCCGAGGTCGCGCGGTAACAGCGACACGGTGTCGCCCACCGTCATCACCTTGCCCAGCAACGCTTGCCGCAGGGTCGCGGACGAGATGGACTGGGTGGCCAATGTCGAGCCACGCAACGTGACGGAGCGGGCCCCGTACACCGTCACCGCCGATACCAGCACGGTCGAGTTCTCCCGCAGCCCGGCATTGGAGAGGGTCACGTCGTCGAGCAGCGCGGTGCCCGCCGGAACCCCGGGTGATGCCACCCCCGCGACCGCTGCGGTGGTCCGGGATCCGATCAGCGACACCGCGTCCCATTCCCGGATGCCCAGCGCTGCGATGGCCTCCGGATGAAGCCGGATCACGCCGCGACGCGAGTCCAGAGCAGTGGTGTTCAGCCGGGCGGTGAGGGAGAGACTCGACACGGCCGCGGTCAGCCGCCCGGTCTGCGCAGGCCGAGTCGGGCGACCGAGCGGCGATTCGGATGAGCTGCGCGACGGATCTCGCGTCGTGCCGCGCGGCGCTGGCGGGGTTTGTCGTCCCATGCCTCGGGGTGAGCCGCCACCCAGCGCTGGCTGCGCACCGCGAACGGGATGTGGATGATGTACGCGGCGATGATCGCCAGGATCACCAGGTACGGGAAGGTGAACGATGCGGCTGTGCCGATCCCGAGCAGCGCCAGCAGTGGCGCCACCATGTTCGACGGCACCGAGAAGGTATGGATCTTGCGCATCGGGATGCGACTGACCACCAGAAGTGAGACCGCGATCATCCACACGATGACTATCAGGTCGGCGGTCTGCGTGGTCCACCATTCACCGGGCCATTGCATCTTGGCCGCCAGTGGTCCGATGGCACCGATGGCTCCCGCGGGCGCAGGCATTCCGACGAAGTATTCCTTGGTGTACGCGGGCAGATCCGCGTCGAGGAGTGCGTTGAAGCGGGCCAGCCGCAGCACGATGCACACCGCGTACATCAGCACAACGATCCAGCCGATCCGGGATTGGTGCAGCAGCAGCGAATAGACGATGAACGTCGGCGCCACTCCGAAGTTGACGGCATCGGCAAGCGAATCGATCTCTTCGCCCATCCGGGAAGTCGCCTTCAATAACCGCGCGACCCGGCCATCGAGCGCGTCGAGGATCGCGGCGAGCGCCAGCAAGGCCATCGCCTCGGTGGGCTTCGAGTCCAGGGCGAACTTCACCGATGTCAGACCCAGGCAGACCGCAAGGACAGTGAACCCGCTGGGGATCATCCGCACACTGAGCGGAATGGGCCGGGGTTTGATCACGGCAGCCGCGCAAGGACCGTCTCGCCGGCGAGCGCGTGCTGTCCCGGCTCGACGAGGATTTCCGAACCGGCGGGCAGATAGGTGTCAAGCCGCGAGCCGAAGCGGATCAACCCGTAGGTATCACCGATGTCGACGCGATCTCCCGGATGGAGATCGCAGATGATGCGGCGAGCGATCAGCCCGGCGATCTGAACGACCACCACGTCATGTCCTTCCGCCGTGCGGATCAACACACTGTTGCGCTCATTGTCCTCACTGGCGGCCGCTAAGTCGGCCGAATGGAATTTGCCCGGCCGATGCTCAACCGCGATCACCTGACCCCCGACGGGCGTGCGCTGCACATGTGCGTCCAGCAGGGACAGGAAAATGCTGATCCGGGGGACTGCCAGCGCTCCCAATCCCAGTTCGGCCGGGGGCACCGCCGTCTCGACGAGGCACACCAATCCGTCGGCCGGTGATACCACCACACCAGGCCGGGTGGGGGGAGTGCGGTCTGGATGCCGGAAGAATCCGGCGTTGGCTCCGGCTGCGGCGAGGCCGGCGCGCCGTATCCAGCGGTGGTTGCGGCCCAGCGCAGCCACCGCCAGACCTGCGGCGATGAAGGGGAACCCGGCGGGGTGAACGGGGGGTACTGCAGAACGCACCAGTGTCAGCAGCCGCTCGGGGCCGGACTTCAGGTTGTCATCCTCAGTGCGGGGGCGTCTGGCCATCGGCGTGAGTCTACTTCTCGCCGGCGCGCAGGTCCCACACCTGGACATGTTGCCCGGCCGTCAACTCGGTGGTGTCCTCGTCGACCTCGAGTAGGCAATTGGCCGAGGCGAGCCAACGCAGGTGATGTGACGCGGGCGGACCGTACGTGGTGACGGTTCCCATTTCGTCCCGGGTGCCGGGGGAGTAGACGCCGCGGCGGAACTGCCGCTTGCCGCCGGGCGACGTCAGATCGTCGGTGAGCACGGCGGTGCGGCGAGGCCGATCAGGATGGGCGATAGCCATGGCCCCGCGCAGTGCGGGGCGGACGAACACTTCGAACGACACGAGCGAGCTGACGGGATTGCCCGGCAGTGTGACGATCGGGACGCCGCGGACACGGCCGGCGCCCTGTGGCATGCCGGGTTGCATGGCGACCTTGGCGAATTCGACGCCCCCATCCCCGTCGCCCCCATCTTCAGCGAAAGCGTCCTTCACCACTTCGTAGGCTCCGGCGCTGACGCCGCCGGAGGTGATGATCAGGTCTGTCGCGTTCAAGTGCGGCTCCAGTGCGGCCCGGAAGGCGTGGACGTCGTCGTTGGAAGTCGGCGTCGCCACCACCTCTGCGCCGGCCTCGCGGACCGCGGCTGCGAGCATCGCCGCATTGGATTCGTAGATCTGGCCGGGCAGCAGTTCGGCACCCGGCTTGATCAATTCCGAGCCGGTCGACATCACCAGGACCCTCAAGCGTGGGATCACGCTGAGCTCGCCGAGTCCCAGCGCCGCGGCAAGTCCGACCACCGCGGGACTCACGACCTGTCCCGCGCGCAGCACCGTGGTGCCCGCGGTGACATCTTCACCGGCCCGGCGGATGTGCTGGCCCGGCTGGGCGGTGCGGCGGATCTCGACCAGGTCCACCCCGGCATCAGTCAGTTCGACGGGGATCACCGCGGTGGCGCCCTGTGGCAGCGGAGCCCCCGTCATGATCCGATGTGCGGTGCCGGGAGTGAGCGTGAGCAGGTCAGTGCGTCCCGCTGGAATATCCTGTGCCACAGGTAGTTTCACTGGATTATCCAGGCCGGTGCCGGCGGGGACGTCGGAGGCCAGTACCGCGTAGCCGTCCATGGCCGAGTTGTCGAACATCGGCAATGACAGCGGAGCGACGACATCCTCGGCCAACACCAATCCCTCAGCGTCTGTGAGCCGTACGCTCCGGGCGGGGCGGGTGGTGATCAGATCGGCGACGATTCGCCGGTGCTCCGCGACTGAACGCATCAGGTTCCCATCAGATCGGAAGGCTCACGCCGGTCAGGAACCATGTGTGCTCCGCTAGCTCTAATCGGCCCGTCTGATCAGGTGTATCCGCCGCTGTACACGGGCTGGGGCTCATGGGATGGACTGTACGGCCGTCGAGTTGCATACCGGCGAGCGGCGTTTACTGTCAGGTCATGACCGTCGGTGGGGTGCTGTTCGACATCGACGGTGTCCTGATGACGTCGTGGCGCGCCATCCCGGGAGCTGCCGAAGCGCTTCGGGTGCTCGCCGACCACAAGATCCCGCGGTGTTACCTGACGAACACCACCACGCGGACCCGCGCACAGATCGCATCGGCACTGCGCGAAGCCGGCATGGAAGTCCGTCCCGATGAGGTGACCACCGCTGCGGTGCTCACGGCCGACTACATCCGGACGAAATATCCCGGGGCCCGCTGTGTTCTGGTGAACAACGGCCAGATCGCCGACGATATGCCGGGGATCGACATCGTCGACTCGTCGGCGATCGAGGGATCCACGGCGGAGCCCCCCGACGTGATCCTGCTCGGTGGGGCCGGTCCGGAGTACAGCCATCTCACTCTCAGCCGGGTTTACGAGTGGATGCTGGCGGGAGTGCCGGTTGTCGCGATGCACCGCAGCACCGCCTGGAACACTGCTGACGGGTTGCGTGTGGACACGGGAATGTACCTCGTTGGTCTGGAGGCGATTTCCGGTCGGAGCGCAACCGCCGTGGGTAAGCCTGCACCCGTCGGATTCCTCACGGCCGCAGGCTTTCTCGGTGTCGAACCCGACGAAATGTACATGGTGGGCGACGATCTGAACAACGACGTGCTGGCGGCTCAGGTGGTCGGTATGACCGGTGTGTTGGTGCGGACCGGCAAGTTCCAGCAGAGTGTCCTGGACCGTTGGGCCGCAGACGAATTCACGATGCAGCCCAATCACGTCATCGGCTCGGTGGCTGACCTTCCGGAGTTGCTCGGACTTCGTTAGCCCTGCAGGGTGCGGACGGCCTCGATGCGCGCGGCGAGTTGTTCGGAGTTGGCCGCCGCGACGACGGGGCCGCCGCAGATTCGGCGCAGCTCGTTGTGAATCCAGCCGTGTGGTTTGCCCGTTCGGTGGTGCGCGATGGTCACCAGTGCATTGAGTTCGCGGCGAAGATCGCGCAGTTGACCGTGTGTGGTGGTCGCTGTGGGCACGGGCGCACCGTCGACGGACGCGGAGCTTTTTGTTCGGCGGTCCATCTGCTCTTCTTGTTTGCGCCGCAACAGGTCTCGCACCTGAGTGGAGTCGAGCAGACCGGGGATCCCCAGGTAGTCGGCCTCTTCGTCGCTACCTGCAGGGGTCGCAGTGCCGAACGATGATCCATCGAAGATCACCTGGTCCAGTTCGGCTTCAGCGCCCAGCATCTCGTAGCCGTTCTCCAGATCGCCGGCCTCGTCCTTGGTCTTGTTCGCCTCGTCGACCAGATCGTCATCCCACTCGTCGCCCAGTGATTCGCGATGGGGTTTGCCGAGAACGTGGTTGCGTTGTGCTTCGAGTTCGCTGGCCAACTGCAACAGGTTCGGGACTGAAGGCAGGAACACGCTGGCCGTTTCGCCGGGCCGGCGGGAGCGGACGAAGCGGCCGATCGCCTGGGCGAAGAACAACGGCGTCGAGGCGCTGGTGGCGTAGACGCCGACCGTCAGGCGGGGCACGTCGACACCCTCGGACACCATGCGCACCGCCACCAGCCACCGACTGGTAGCGCTGGAGAACTGACTGATCCGGTCGGACGAACCCGGGTCGTCGGAGAGCACCAGAGTCGGCGCCTCGCCGGTGATCGTCGTCAACAACTTTGCGTATGCCCGGGCGGCGGTCTGGTCCGA
>Ga0075163_10008814_pt1 | contig 13253 bp, 7 predicted proteins | sample JI1023141ADNA_FD_71478 | JGI IMG/M metagenome (GOLD analysis project Ga0075163, IMG submission 71478) | Wastewater effluent complex algal communities from Wisconsin, to seasonally profile nutrient transformation and Carbon sequestration -... | ecosystem: Engineered > WWTP > Effluent > Algae...
TATTTCATTCTTTCGCCGCTACGCGGCTATGATTTCTAATTAACTGATAACATAGGACTTACGTCCTACGCTACAGATATTACGCCCTTCCAGGGCTTAAGAAATAACGCCACTATTTTCAATTGTTTACTTAAATTGACACCAGTGACCAAGGTGTCTGTCCTTCTTATTCTTAGAGGGTTATGTCTTTCTAAAACAAGGCAGACAAATATATTTATCCTAAGTTCCTAAGGTTTTAAATATTATGCAAAAACTAGCAGAAATTTGTATTCATCGTCCTGTCTTTGCAGCAATGATTATACTTGCTTTAGTAGTAGTAGGCTCAGCAAGCTATTTTCGTTTAGGAGTAGATCGTTTTCCATCCGTTGACTTACCTACAGTTAGTGTTAGAACTTCTCTTCCTGGTGCATCACCTGAAGAAGTTGAAACACAGGTTTCCCAACGAATTGAAGAAGTAGTTAACACGGTTGAAGGCATTAATGAACTTCGTTCAGTTTCTGCCGCAGGAACTTCATTTGTAATTGTTACTTTTAACCTTAATCGTGATATTGACACTGCTGCCCAAGATGTACGAGATCGAATTGCTACAGTAATACGCGACTTACCAGAAAATATTGATCCTCCTATTGTCTCTAAATTTAATAATGATTCTTCCCCTGTTTTAACACTCTCACTCTCTAGCAATCGCTCTATCCGTGAACTAACAGAAATTGCCGATAAACTAGTAAAAGTACGCCTTGAACGCTCAGAAGGAGTTGGTGAAGTACGTATTAATGGAGGATTAGACAGAGCAATAAATGTCTGGGTTGACCCTGCAAAACTATCCTCTTACCGTATTCCTATTACTGCTGTTCGTAATGCTATTGCTAATCAAAATGCTGATATTCCTGGAGGTAATGTAACAACTAATGTCCGTGAACAAACCCTTAGGACAATGGGACGTATTAATGATCCAAGAGAATTTAATGAACTAGTAGTAGCTAACATAAATGGAATGCCAATTAAAATTAAAGATATTGGCAGAGCCGAAGACGGCACCAAAGAACAACGCTCTGTTTCTAGATTAAATGGTGTTCCTACAGTAAGTTTAGAAGTCCGCCGTCAATCTGGATCAAATACAGTTGCTGTAATTGAAGCAGCTAAGACCAATCTAGAACGAATTAAAGGACAATTACCTTCAGATGTAAAACTAGAAATCATCCGTGATCAATCTCGCTATATTTATACTGCATTAGCAGAAATCAACTTACATTTAATATTAGGTAGTATTCTTGCGTGTCTAGTAGTGCTAGCTTTTATGCGAAGCATACGATCTACATTTATTGCAGGAATTGCAATTCCTGCCTCAGTTATTTCTACTTTTGGAATGATGTGGGCGCTAAACTTCACCCTAAATAGTGTAACAATGCTAGCGCTGGTCTTAATGGTAGGTATTGTTATTGATGATGCTATTGTAGTACTAGAAAACATTTTCCGCTTTATAGAAGAAAAGAAAATCTCTCCTTTTGAAGCTGCCCGACTAGCCACAGCAGAAATAGGTCTAGCTGTAATGGCTACTACCCTTAGCTTAGTAGTAATTTTTGTCCCTGTTTCTTTTATGTCTAGTATTTCTGGACGCTTCCTTTATCAATTTGGTATCACAGCAGCAGTAGCAGTACTAGTAAGCCTACTAATTTCATTTACCTTAACTCCTATGATGAGTGCTAGGTTACTAAAAGAAATTACAAGTCATGGTGAGATAGCAGCTTCTCGTGGTGGGTTTTATAGCTGGTTAAATTGGATATATGTTAAAACTCTTGGGCTTGCTATGCGTCATAGGCTAATAGTTATTACTATAGCCTTAGCAGTAATTGCCTCTTCTGTCCCACTTTATAGACTAGTTAAACAAGAATATATTCCAACAGATGTTGATGAAGCAGAATTTGATGTAAACATTAATGCTCCTGAAGGTGCTAGCCTTGCTGCTATGGATTCGGCTATGCGCTTAATTGAAAAAGATATACAAACCACTCCAGGGGTTTTATTTGTGCTTTCTACTACTGGAGGTGGCTTTATTGGTGGAGTAAATCAAGGTAGTGCTTATGTAAGAATAGAACCTCATGAAAAACGTACTTTTTCTTTTTCTAGACTATGGAAGGCTTTACTAGAAGGCTCTCCAAGCAAAGCATTTCGCGGTAATTACTCACAACGAGATGTAATGGGAGAAGTTAGAAGTAGATTAAGAAAATATAAAAGTCTAAGAGCCTCTGTACGTAATGCCCCTTCATTTAACATTGGTGGGGGTAATTTTGAAATAGATTTTGTTATTCGTGGCCCAGAACTAGAAGCTTTAGCAAACTATGCTGAAGCCCTTAGGAAAAAATCAGAGGAAATAGGCGGTATAGTTGATGCTGATACCACAATAAAACTAGATAAGCCTGAATTACGAGTTGAAATAGACCGAGAACGCGCCGCAGACCTAGGAGTTGATATTCGTGATATAGCTAGTGCTTTGCGAATTATGGTTGGAGGAGATCCAAAAGTTTCTAAGTTTAGAGATGTGTCTGTTAATTATGATTACGATGTAGAACTTCGCCTTATAGATGGTGCCCGAAATAATTCAAAACAAATAGCTCAACTCTATGTTCCAAATAAAAATGGTGAGCTAATTTTATTAGATAATTTTGTTCGTATTGATTCAGCAAAAAGTGCTTCAAGAATTGACCGGCTAGATCGCCAAAGACAAGTAAGTCTACGTGCTGCTACAGCCCCAGGATTTGCCCTAGCTGATAGACTAGACGCTTTACGCAAAGCAGCAGTAGAAATGAACCTACCAGCAGGTTATACAACAAGTGTGTCAGGTCGTGGTAAAGAATTAGAACGCACCTTTACAGAATTTCTTTGGGCTTTTCTACTTTCAGTAATTTTTATGTATATGATCTTAGCATCTCAATTTGAAAGCCTAGTCCATCCATTAACCATTCTACTTTCTTTACCTTTATCAGTACCATTTGCATTACTTTCGCTATGGTATACCGGAAATACACTTAATCTATATTCTGCTTTAGGTTTATTAGTTTTATTTGGAGTAGTAAAGAAAAACTCGATTTTGCAAATCGATCATATGAACAATTTACGTAGAGAAGGAATGGAGCGCCTACCAGCAATTTTACAAGCTAATCAAGATAGACTACGCCCAATTTTAATGACTACTTTAGCTCTAGTAGCTGGAATGTTACCTTTAGCAATAGGTTCAGGCCCAGGTTCAGAAGAACGCCGTGCTGTAGCTGTGATAGTTATTGGAGGACAAACCATGTCCTTATTTTTAACCTTAGTTGTAACACCTGTAGCTTATTCAGTTTTTGATGATATAGGGCTACTAATAAAAAGACTCTTTTCAAGAAAATCATTTGTTGATAACCAAGATACTACACCTGTTGTTGCTGCGCAAAATATTGTTAATAAAGAAGTTGCTGGTGATTAACTAATAGACTCAGGATCTACACCTAAAGCTCGTAATTTTTCAGCTAATTGATTAGCTCGTTCTTGGGCTTGTTTAGCACGATTTTTTTCTTCTTGCACTTGATTTTCTGCTTGTTCAGCACGGTTTTCTGCTTGCTCAGCACGGTTTTGTTGGGCAAGTCGTTCGGCTTCAAGTTCGGCAAAAGAAAGGAAACGACTACCATCAGGATGAAAAAGCTTAAGTTCTTGGTTAGAAAAATCAAAGCGAATATTAAGCAGTGGACTAACCCAACCATTCATTGGTAAGACTTCAATAAGTTTACCATCTCTACGCGTCCAACCACGAAGACGAACTTTATAAACAAACTGTTCAGGATCATATAAATAATATTCTTGAACATCAAAATGTTCATAGAACCTTAATTTTTCTTCCATTTCAGGTCTTGAATTAGTATAAGAAATAGTTTCAAACACTACTTGAGGGGCTATGTCGTTTTCTTCCCATTGTTTATAGGAACGACGATCACCTTTAGGCCGTCCTAAAGCTACCATTACATCAGGAGCTATTTTAGTAAAAGGATTTCCTTCAATTGGATACCAAAACAAATCACCTGCAACAAAATCATCTTTTAATTGTAGGTCTAAGCCTTCTTTTATAGTCACTATCCAGCGAAATTGTAGTGTGTTATCAGCCATAGGTTTACCATCGCTTTCTGGGTAGAAGACTTCTTTTGTCACCCTTTCTTTTGACATAGTTTTGTCCTTTTTTAGGAAAGTAGAGTTTTTAATTTGGCTGTATTTTACTTTTCTTTAAGATAAGATGCAAAGTCTAAAACCTAAAACTAGTTAAAAAGAAAAGCGTAGCCCTATTTGAGCTTGTCTTGGGCCAAAGGCATTGTTTTTTTTATCATCAGGCAAAATATACCTACTACCTTGTTTTGGGGGTAAATTAAAGTTTCCATTTTGATCACGAGGAAATACTACTCCTGGATCTGTATCAACACTAATATTTACACGGTTAAATAGATTAAAAGCCTCTATAAAACATTCTAATTTAACAAACTCTTTTATTTTAAATGACCTAGTTATCCTTAAATCAACATTAGCAAAACCTGGAGAAATACCAACATTACGCCCTAAACCTAAAGGTCTATCCCCTCTATCTCCATCTCTATTTAAGTCATCTGTTACCAAATTATAAGGATGTCCACTTTGTAATACTATAATTGTAGAAAGTTGGAAATTCTCTAGCCATTTATTTTTAGTATTTAGGTTCCAAACTCCTGATAAAATAAACTTGCTGCGTAGATCTTGAAGAGATAAACCCCTTTCAGAACCTATATCTAAGCTATCGTTTCTATCATTACCACTAAAATCAGTAAAATTATCTATAGATTTTGAATAGGTATAATGGGCTAGAAAATTAACCCCATTGCTAAAGGTTTTCTCTATACCAAAAGTTGTTCCATGATAATAACTATCAAAAGCAGACTCATACTCAATCATTGAGCCTTTGCTTGGATCTAGGCGGCCTGTAAGCAAATTTTCTAAAAGATCACTTTTAGGATTAACAATAGGGTTTACCTGTCTTGATGAAAATAGTTTAATCCCTCGAATAAATATATAGTCAGCAAATACCCTTGTAGTATTATTAAGAACATACTCTAAACCAAACTTAGCTTGCTGATTATAGCTATTACGCAAATTAGGTTGATAGCCAAACTCAGTTCCAAACTGTCGTATTAGAGCAAAATCTTTAGGAGCTTCTAGACCTTCTGGAAAACGGTGGTTTGGTTGACTAAAAGGAATAATTGAAAAAGGAAAGACTAAAGTTAGTAATTTAAGTCTATCTAATTTACTATTTTCTACTAGTATAGCTGGGGCTGTAAAAGGAGAGCCAACAAACAAACCATAACCAGCATTAATATTTAATTTAGTTATAGGGCGATAAGAAAGTGCTAAACGGGGGCTTAAGTTACCATTGTTATTTGGGGCTGAGCGGATACGATTTAAATCATAACGAATGCCTGCTTTTACTATTAAATTTGTTTTTAGGCGAATATCGTCCTGAAAAAAACCACTAAAAAGCCTATTAGGAATATCACGTCGTTTTGATCCAAAACCTTGCGTATAAAAAAGAGGCAAAGAAAGGTTAGGTAAATCTGTCCCTCTAGGAAACCCTGGAAACATATCAGGTAATAATCCTGATAAAACAGTAAGAAATGTTTTTTGTTCTTTACTACGTAAAGTAGGGTCAAAAGCTTGTAGGGCAGTGAATTTAGGTAAATTAGGGATCCCTGATAATTCTGTAAAATCTATAGGGTCAAATGAAGCACTACCTTGACCAAATAGTGAGACTTGAGCAGAGACTTGAGAGATACTAACATCAGCGCCAAATTTAATTTGGTGTTTTCCTTTTGTTAAAGTAACAATATCAACTATTTGATAGGTATTTTCTTTACGTGGTTGAGGAAATAGTCTTCCCCTACCAATTAGAGCACTGCCTTCTGGTGCTGATATAGCTAATCTTGGGCCTTCGCCATAAGGGTTTAGAGCTTGGTCTAAATGTGCATATAAAAAGCGTGTCTCATTAACCAAATTACTTTGAGTATTTACATAAGTATTACTAAGAGCAAATGCTTGATTATTTAATATAGAAAAAGCTCCATTTGTTTGGTCAGAACGGCCTCCTGGAGCATCAAAGTCACCTAGATAAAAAAAATCACCATTATATCGTACTGATAAAAAATCCCTTGTTGTTAAATTAAAGTTACCTTTTGCTATTACAGAACTACCTGTTGATGAAAGAGGAACTACTCCATTACTAATAAGAAAATTCTGTCTTCTAGCAGCAGCAATAACTTCATCTGAAATAGTAACTACATTTTTTATTTTTTGAGATAACCTTTCAAAAGCAACAAAAAAGAAAGCTTTATCTTGTTTTATTGGCCCAGATGAATTTAATCCAAACTGATAGCGCTCAAAAGCGCTTTTACCAGCAAAAAATGCATTACGTCCAGAAAGTTCATTATTACGTAAAAGCCCAAAAAGCCCACCATGAAATTTATTAGTACCACTTTTAGTAACAATATTAATTACCCCGCCTAAAGCACGGCCAAATTCAGCACTATAGCTATCAGAAATAATTTGAAATTCTTGTACTGCATCCTGGCTAAAATTTGAACGAGTTGTTCCTGTACTAATATCATTATTGCTTAATCCATCTATAGTAATATTGTTAAAGCGTGATGACTGAGAGTTAAATGATATTCTAGAGCTAAGCGCTACTATTGCCTCTGGAGCGCGACTTGATGTTACACGTGGAGATGTAAAAGAAAAGTCTAAAAAAGTGCGTAGGTTAATAGGAAGGCTATCAATACTTTGGTTACGAATTTGGGTACTGCTTTCTGTTCTATCAGAAATAATTGCACTACTATCTGTGACTTCAATAATATTACTAGAAACACTTGTTGTTAGCTCAAAATCTAGTAAAACAGTTGTTCCAATATTTATGTTTAGTGTTTCTGTTTTTTCAACAAAACCCTCAGAACTAATAGTTATTTTGTAAACACCTGGAGGCAATTGTGGTAAAGAATAAATACCTAGCCCATTTACTTCAATAGTGCGCTTTAACTTAGTTTCTTGTTGCTCAGCAGTAACAACCGCTCCTACTAGTACCCTTCCTTGGGGATCTTTTACTGTACCCACTATTGCCCCTACAGTTGCACCACTTTGGGCAAAAGTTGTTGGCATAGAGAAAAACATTATAGGTAATACTAAAAGAAATGGCCAACTAGGGCGCAGTAAGCTCATAGATCTTTCTCCAACAAAGCTAATTTTGTTAGAAATAGCCAAATTTTTAACTTTGATAAAATACTGCTTTTTTAATAATTTTCCCAGTAAAAACATTAATTACCGCATAATATAATTTTTTTCCTGGAATAAATTGGTTAGCTCTCTAATCCTATGGCTTGAAACATTGCTTGAGCTTTAATTAATGACTCTTCATATTCGGCTAAAGGGTCAGAATCAGCCGTAACGCCACCACCAACATTAAAATAACCTTGATCGTTTTGAATAAAAAGTGTCCGAATTGCTACATTTAAGCCTAAATCCCCATTGTAACCAACCCAACCTATTGACCCCATTGATAAACCTCGCCTAGTTGGTTCAATCTCTTCTAAAATCTCCATTGCACGTAGCTTTGGCGCCCCTGTAATTGAACCACAAGGAAATGTAGCCCTAAGCAAATCACTAAATTTTATATCCTCTTGCAGCTTACCACTAACTTTTGAAGTTAAATGAAATACGGTTGGTAAGCTTTGTAAAGACAGAATTTTACTTGCGTCTATTGAACCTATTTCTGATACCCTCCCTAAATCATTACGTAATAAATCTACAATCATAATGTTTTCTGCTCTATCTTTTTGGCTATTAATTAATTCTTCAGCTAACTGCTTATCAGATTCAAGATCACATCCTCGTTTCCTTGTTCCTTTAATAGGAAAAGCAGCAATTTGTTGTCCAAAACGCTCAAGAAAGCATTCAGGTGAGGCGCTTACTATAGACCAATCAGGAGTTTTTAAGTAAGCAGCAAATGGAACAGGGAATTGTTCACGAATTTTAAGAAAAATCTCACTAGCATCAAGTCCAGATAAATTAAACTGAAATTGTTGAGTTAAATTTGCTTGATATATATCTCCTGCTTTTATATAAGTTTTTATTTTTTCTACTGCGCTTATGTAAGATTCTTTAGTAAAAGTTGAATTACATTGATATTTTTTTAAAGTTTTATTAGTAGTTTTTAACTTTGGAATGGATTGGCCTACTTTCTCTAGATAAGAAAGTGCTGATTTAAGACGCAAGTTAGCTTGGTTAGGTTGTTGGCTACAAGCAATTAATGTTGCTTGGTCTAGAAAATAATCATAGACAATTATTACAGTATAAAAACATAAAAATAAATCTGGAGCAAAATGATTAACTTTAGCTATTTTAGGAACACTTTCAAAATACCTACCTAAATCATAAGAGAAAATTCCAATAGCAGCCCCATTAGCACAAGGCAATTTATTTGCTAACTGCTTTTCTAGTGGTAGTTTCCAGTCCTCTAAAACTTCATCTAGAAAAGCCATTGCATTTCCACTAACAAGTTTTTCTGCTTGTCTAGATAAAAGATAGCTATTGTTATCTATTATTTGTAAACAATTTTCTGGCTGATAAGCAGCTATTAAATAGCGTCCTGTATAAAGTCCATAGTCTTGATATTGACAGCTATCTAGTAAGCAAGGATAGCTACTACTAGGAAGTTGTAAAATAAAATTAAGGATTTGTTCTGGGCTAAGATTTAGCGTGCAATGAGCAACACTAGAAATCATAACTTTATTAAGTCTGCTGCTGCGGGGATTGACTCGTATTGAGTAGCGGCTTGAATTCCATTTAGTACTGCACTAGCCATTACATCTGCTGCTAGTGCGCCTAAGGTAATCATATCTACATGTTGTGGGTAATCTCCTGTAGATAAAGCAAAAATAGTATCACCATCTAAAGGAGTATGAACAGGGTTAATAGTACGTGAAAGCCCTGCATGTGCCATTGAAGCTAGTTTAGCTACTTCAGGTTTAGTTAATCTAGCATTAGTTGCTACTATCCCTAAAGTAGTGTTTTGAGCACCAAAAATATTAGGACGACGGCCATTTTTTAAGGCGGCCATTGCATCAAGTAGGGTATCTCCTTCATCTGAACGGGCACCAGCAACACAAGAGCCTACTTGTGGATCAATAATATCACCAAGTGCATTAACAACAACTATGGCGGCTACTACTAAATTACCTAAGCTAATGCTAGCTGTCCCTAGTCCTCCACGAGTTGCCCTTTCTGGGCCAAAGAGTTTTCCTACTGTAGCACCAGCACCAGCACCTACATTTCCTACGGCAAAAACACCTATTTGAGCGTTTTTAGCGGCTTCATAACCATTATCAGCAGTAGGACGGATACTACTATCTCCTAGTTGTAGATCAAAAATTACTGCTGCAGGAACAATTGGAATATGTGCTACTTTTGTATCAAACCCAACACCTTTTTCTTCCAAGTAGCGCATTACACCACTAGCACTGTCTAGTCCAAAAGCACTGCCACCAGATAAAACTATTGCATGCACTACTTGTACAGTATTTATAGGATTAAGTAAATCTGTCTCTCTAGTACCTGGGGCACCCCCACGCACGTCTACACCTGCCGTAGCACCTTTTTCCACAAGAACAACTGTACAACCTGTGGGACGTAGTGTGCTAGTAAAATGCCCTACTTTAATTCCTGGAATGTCTGTAAGATAACCAACCATATTGACAATTTACCACTGACAAGCGTAGAAAAGAAGAAGTTTTTACGATAGATTTGATTCATATTTTTTCAGCCTAAAATTAAGCTAAAAATAAAATCTCTAAATAAAATCTCTAAAGATGTAAATTAAAGCCTATGACAGAAAAATTATTCTCTTTAGCTAATAGCATTTGGCCAAGAACTGGCGGCAATCGCGCTAACAGCGCATTATCTACAATAACAGGGCCAACCAAAGGTAAAATACTCAAAAAAATAGCTTTACCTTTTGATGGAACATCGCTTAATACCCTAATTCGTGGTGTAGTAGTTGCAGAAGATGGCTCACTTAGAGCAATTTGTAATGGCTCTCTTTCAGCTATAACCATAGAAGGTGAATTGCTTTGGTCTGTTCCTCTAGCCCAATACAACATTATTGAAGATGATTTTGAAGACGATGATGATGCTGAAGATAACCAAGACCTTGAAGATGCTGACGATGGTGACAATGATGAAGATGACGATGACGATGATGAAGATGATTTAGAAGATGACCGTGACTTTGAAGATAAACATGTATCAAAAATCTTTCGTGATAATATTGATCAAGACGACCTAGACGACCGCTATATTTATCACTCAATCCCTGTTGCATTATCTAATAACCGAACCCTAGTAGTACTTCGTAATACAATACTAATTTTTGATGGTCAAGGTGAAGTGGTTTGCCAAATAGGTATTGATGAATTAGCCCCTGATGATTCTGGGCTATCACCTAATATTACATATACAGGAGAGCTAATCTTAACTTCCACTCAAGGATCAGCTTACCTATTTGGTGATGACTATGTAAGGGAATTAGGGATGTTTGGCTATGATATTCGACCAGTAGCAATGTTTGATGATAATACATTTTTAATTACTGGTTATTCTGAACTAGGTATTTGTAGAGTACAACTAGATGGCAAAATACTTTGGGATACAGGCTTAAAGGATGCAGACTTAATTCCAGTTATTAGTTCTCGCCAGTTCTCTGCCTTAGGTTCTTTTAATGAAGAGTTTTCTGCAATTTATAGCCCTAGAGGTGAGCTTTGTGGTAGATATCCAAAACCAGCAATTTTTGCTGAATATCTTAATGGTGATTGGATTGCCTTTTCTGAAAGCCATATTGCTAGGCTTCAAAGCAATGGTAAAGTGATTTGGGAGCATGAAATTGAAGCTATAGGATTACTACTTAGACATCAGCCTATTGTTGATGCTGTAGGTAATATTTATTTGTTAGATAATGAGTTTTTTATGGCTTTTAGTGGTGATGGAAAGCGCTTCTTAAAATTAAAAGTAGGTAGTGATGCTGGCCCTTTAAGTTTTGTGAAAGAAGGTCTAATTGCTTATATTAGCGGTGATAAACTGATTTTAATGGAATAAATCGTAAATTATCTATATCAAACACAACTTTGATCGATATAATCCCGATAAAATAAGAAAATTAAACTTTAATATTTAATATTTTATTTTAGGGGGAATTATGATCAAAAGCGTTAGTGATAGCAATAATACTAATAGTTCTACTAGTACAAACGGTAATTCCTATAGCGTTAAATCTGGAGACACATTATCTCAAATAGCTAAACAAAATGGAGTTGGAGTTAACGATATAATGAAATCCAACCCTCAAATTAAAGATGCTAATAAAATTTTTGCTGGCCAAGAAATAAATATTCCTAGTAGCTCATCTGGTGGTAATTTGGATGGATTAAGAGTAAGAAAAGCATCTAATCCTGATGAACGTCCACCATCAGGGATACTTAGAGAAGGTAGCAAAGGCGCAGCAGTTAGTCAGTTACAAAGAGCCTTAGCAGATAAAGGATTTAATCCTGGTCAAATAGATGGAGACTTTGGCCCACGTACTGAATCTGCATTAAAATCATTTCAAAAAAGCCGTGGCATTGAAGTAGATGGAGTATTTGGCCCACAAAGCCGCGCTGCATTTTCTCGTGGCCCCTCTTCTGGTAGTGACGGCGCTCCTCGGGCTAATAGACCTGATAATAACCCGAAAGCCCCTGATACCAATGGAAATGGCAGTATTACCTATAATGGTAAACGCGTTTCCGATCCTGCTCTACGTAACAAATTAGAGCAAGTAGCTGATTTCTTTGGCCGTAATATTACAGTTACTAGCGGGGATCGTGACTTTGTACCTAAGGGTGGTAGTCGTACTAGCTTACACTTAGCACATAGAGCAGTAGATTTACATGTCCAAGGTATACCTGATGCAGAAGTTTTTTCCAGATTAAAATCTAGTGGTATTTTAAGTAATGGATACGAAGTAATTCGACATGGCCCAAATACTGCTACAGGTGGTGCTCACATTCATATCGGTCGTTATGGTGATGGTCGTCCAAGTCAATTTAAGCTTGAAGGTGTTCCAGGCCGTGCTGGTTCTGGGCAATATGTTAGAGTCTAAAATAACTCTTAAATAGCTTTTAATAAATAAAAAGAGGGCAATTTGCCCTCTTTTTATTTTAAGCCAAAATTTATTCATTTTTATTCATTACGTAAGGCTATTAAAGGATCTACTTTTGTTGCTCGATAAGCTGGAATATAGCTTGCTATAAATGCAACTATGACTAGTAGTAATGGAGTGACTAGAAAAGTTATAGGTTCAATAGCTTTAACATTAAATAACAGCCCTGAGAAAAGACGAGTTACAAAAAACCCACCTAAAAGACCTACCCCAATACCAATTGTTACTAAAATCATAGCTTGGCTAAGAACAAGCTTTAAGACATCAGAAGCATTTGCCCCTAGTGCCATTCTAATCCCAATTTCTTGTGTACGTTGGTTTACAGAATAGGCTAAAACACCATATATACCAACACTAGCAAGCATTAAAGCTAAAATCCCAAAAAGGGAAAGTAACCAAGCACTCATACGTGCTGCCCAAAGATTTTGGTCAATAATATCAGTAATTACTCCAGTATTAGTAAAGGGTAAATTAGGATCAAGAGATTGAATTTCTTTTTGTACTACACCTAGTAAAGCTTTAGGATCTTCCTGACTTTGAACATATAGTGTTACAACATCTGTATAACGTTGAACTATAGGAAGATAAACACAAGGAATAGGTTCTTCAACCATAGTAATTTGCTTAGTATTCTCAGCAATACCTATAACCTCAGTAAATTCTTCATCTCCAAAAAACTTAAACCTCTTTCCAATTGCATTTTGAGCAGGCCAAAAGCGATTTGCCATAGCTTGATTAATAATACAAACTTGTGGTGAGTCTTCTTTATCAGTTTCATTAAAATCTCGCCCTTGTAAAATATCTATTCCAAGGGTTTCAAAATACTTTAAGCTAACACCATTAGTAATAGTAAGAATGCCTTTACCAAGAACTAAAGGATCTCCTCCTTCAGGAAACACACTTCTTAATAAAGCACCTACACGCAAAGGAGCATTAGCAGAAATAGCCGCAGTTTTTACACCTCTAACGGCTC
>Ga0075163_10008815_pt1 | contig 13253 bp, 6 predicted proteins | sample JI1023141ADNA_FD_71478 | JGI IMG/M metagenome (GOLD analysis project Ga0075163, IMG submission 71478) | Wastewater effluent complex algal communities from Wisconsin, to seasonally profile nutrient transformation and Carbon sequestration -... | ecosystem: Engineered > WWTP > Effluent > Algae...
AATTTCGCGGGAGCCAATCTCGGAGGTTCCAGGTTTTTGAAGGAAGCCGATCTCCGCGATGCCGATCTTCGAGGCTGCAATCTGTCCCTCGCCGATCTCCGGGGCTGCGATCTGCGTGGAGCCGACCTGACGGGAGTAAGCTGGGGCCAGAAAGCACCGCTCATTGGTCACACGGACGATGTCTGTTCCCTGGCCTTGTCTGCGGACGGTCGATTCCTTTATTCCGGATCCTTCAACTCCAGCATCCGCGTGTGGCACATTTCATCGGGCCAGTGCTTACACACCATGGAGGGGCACACTGCCTGTGTCTGGTCCCTGGCCTTGTCTGCGGGCGGCACCATTCTCTACTCCGGATCTGACGACAACACCATCCGCATGTGGAACACCGATACCGGTCAGTGCATTCGCACTATGGAGGGGCACACCGCACACGTCTTCGCGCTGGTCTTGTCAGCGGGCGGCACCCTTCTCTACTCCGGATCCGCCGACAACACCATCCGCGTGTGGAACACCGACACCGGTCAGTGCTTGCGCACCTTGGAGGGGCACAATCGCTGGGTCTTTGTGCTGGCCTTGCATGCGGACGGTCGGTTCCTCTACTCCGGATCCGCCGACAAGACCATCCGCGTGTGGGATATCTCCGAACACATCTCTGGATCGCGAATAGACCTTGACGCGAACGCGCCCTCAGGATCCACTGGTTGCAAGACCGGTCCTCCTACCGGTCAGTGCGTTCGCACCATGGGGCACCCCTGGTCCGTTTATGCGCTGGTCTTGTCTGCGGACGGTCGGTTTCTCTACTCCGGATCCCGAGACGATACCATCCGCGTGTGGTTTACAAAAACCGGTCAGTGCTTACGCACTATGAAGGGGCACACCCGCTCCGTCTATGCGCTGGCCTTGTCTGCGGACGACAAGTGGCTCTACTCCGGATCCGGAGACAGGACCATCCGCGTGTGGTTTACAAAAACCGGTCAGTGCTTACGCACTATGGAGGGGCACACCGGCGCTGTCTGTTCCCTGGCCTTGTCTGTGGACGATCGGTTCCTCTACTCCGGATCCTCCGACAACACCATCCGCGTGTGGGACCTTGTTTCAATGCACGAGGCCATCGGGCCAAACAACCGATTAGACTTGACGGGTGTTAAGCGAGACGAAACGACCAAAATGTCTGATGAAGACAACAAGTTGTTTATGTCGTTTTCACAGGTCTAGATAGATTCACTGAACCGCGTATCGTATACGAATCCACGTGTCAAAAGAAGTATAATTAAAGAAAATGGACGATCTTGCGTTTTCCATTCATTGTTTGAGTGTGAGTTTTAAGCGATGGCACAATTTGGAAGAGTACGGTTTGGCGCAAGCAAAAAATGAGAATCGTTTGATTCCGAGTATCTTTTTTCGTGGTCATGTGCAGCCTAAACCGGAATTTCGTCTTCTATTCAATCCCTCCGACTGCTCCTCCGGCGATGTAGAGGAACTGGGTCAGTCGAATCATTCGGTAGTGTATGGAAAGGGATTATTGGCGTACAAAGTGATTCATTTGGATTTGATGAGTCGTCCGGAATATATCATTGGCAGTTTGCGTGAGCTCGCCTTTCTCCACAGTTTTGGCATGGCGCGTGTGATCATGCATCCTTTGCGTAGTCAATGGTCCTTGAAAAACGGTTCATTGTACACGGTGATTCATGAAATGGCCCGTTCTAAGTGCACGTTATACGACTGTTTAAAACGGCATGAGTTTACAGGCCTGTCGTCCATTAAAACGGCAATGACTGACGTCCTTGTCGCACTTCATTATCTGCACGACCGTGGGGTGGTCCATGGTGACATTAAACCTCACAACATTCTGATAACGCATGGATCCTTCCATACGTTGTTGACGGATTTTACATTGACTCATTTTGAAGGCCGTGGACTAATTCGTTCAGCGGCATCGGCGTGCTGGAAAGCTCCTGAGTTGGACAAAGGAGCCACCTACACGAAAAAGGCGGACATATGGGCTTGGGGCATTACATGGATGGATTGTTTGCATGGATGTATATATGGCACGCTGTCCCAATCTGCAGGCACGCGGAAGGGAGATGAGGAAAGGAAGGACGTGACATTGCCGTCCCCTTCCATGATTATCAAAATGTCCGAGGATGAGCTGAAAGAGTGGGAGGACCTGCGCAATGGAGTTTTGGAACCTGACCCCGAAAAGCGATGGTCTACTGACCAAATTCTTCGACATCCATGGTTTAAGAATGTCGAGGTGCGTTTACCTCCCCGAGTCACGAGTGTACAATGGGAGCCTTCTGAGTACGAGAACATGAAGAGTCAAGCCACAGCGGCTCTCTTCCTTGTCCGACGCTGTACCAGTGAATCCTGGTTGATAGAGGATGTGACTGTTCTTTGCAAGCGATTAACTCAGCATTTGATTCGGCACTCATTTCGGTTTCAAATGGAAGATGTGGTTGCCATGTGCGTAGAAACAGTTCTCTTTTTGAATGGCTATCTACATGTCTCGGCCTATCAAGACGATGCGCTGTTCTGGTCCCGTATTTATCATGTGTTTCATATTCTCAACAATCGTTTATTCGACGTGTGAACCGATAGTTAAACAAAGTTCGTTGCTTTGTGATGTGATGAAATCAAACTTCGTTTGAAATCGAACTTCGTTCGCAAACGTACGGATCACTTACATGAAATGTCCCATTTAAACAAAGTTTCACTTAATGATTTAATGACCATGAGATGACGGCTCGGTTGTAAAACATGTAAATAGTGTCCATGTGACTCGATACACATTCATGGTGCATCGTGATCATGTCGGGGTGTAGAAGAAAGCGATGGGCGCCGGTGACGGCGTTTATGGCTACAAATGATGACGCGCTAGTGCGGTAGTAGAAGTAGGAATCGGTGTGCAGCAGTCGGGAATTAGGGAATCCCATAATGCGATGATCTATCACTGTTTCGGCAACGAGTGTGGCAAGATTTACTCGCATCAGATGCGCGCGGGTACGTCCGTTGTTTAGTAACAAGATGCTGAGGCCTATGACACAAAAACATGTGCACTCGAACGGGAACGGTGTCCGAATTTCCTGCTTGGTGGCGCAGTTGTAGACAACAACTAATATTTCCAGCACATGAATGACGACCGACCCGATCACAAACGCGGCAGATGCGCGTGGTGTGCCATAAGGACAATTGTCCTTGAGATAGGAGATGGTGGGCATTAACTGCGGCACCTTCATCATTTCATCTACCCGATCTTGTACTTGTTCAGGGTACCGAGCGCATACAGCTTCATCGACGATTCGATTAAACTTTCCATTGACCACGCATCGTTTGGATACACTGGCCAGGTCTCCGGGCCGCGCATCAGGGAATTGGATGTTGCAGGACGGACATCTTTCGGTGGATAGTAGGCAGAACCAGCATATGGTTTTTCCGCACTGGAGGGTGAAAGGACGGACCAGTAGTTTCTGACAGATCGTACAACTTTCGTCCGGTCGAAGCATGAGTTCTGCTGGTCGGAACCCGACAGAATCATCGTCCTTTTTGTCGTCCGGTCGTTTAGCCGACCAATCTGGCGGCTTTTCACCGGGAGGAGGAAGAGATAGAGGTCGTTTTTGGCGACTCATCTTTTGTGACTATTCACGCCGGCGCAAAATAATGACAAGGCTATTTGATTAAATGTCTATACAGGAAGAAAGACATTTGATTTGTGTTCTATATCCAATTTCAAATTCAATTTTATGTTTTTTATTCATTGGTTTATTCAGGGAGACAAAAATATTTTTGTCCTTTTATGGAAAATACAAGCATTCTTCTCTTCGATCTAAACTGGCCACGTATTCTTGTCTCATTGTCACTATTCAAAGATCAATCTCGAGTTTCACGTAGAACTCAAAAGAGGTAGAAAAAAAAATAGAATACGAACCTTTAAATCTTTAATCGTCTTTAATCGTCAAAGATTCTAACCAATTCGACCATCTTTGTTTGATGCATAATTCAAACAATTGATTGGTTGATCAGACATGTCCAAACCAGGGAAGCCCATCAAGAAGTCATCCGCTCCACCTGTCGTAGTGGAGAAAAAGTCTTTTGTACCGCCTCCTGCCAAAAGCAAGGCTCCCGTTGTCGACGATATGCCTGCCAAACCTCGTCGACGCGACTGGAAAAAGGCGCAACGAGAAGCAGATGCAGCGGCTTCTTCAGCGGCAGCGAGTGAAGAGAAGAAGGACAACAAGCTTCAACAAAGCGCCGTTCGCGAGAGAACCGCGGCAGATGTTCGTGACGCACTTCGCGTGGCCGAAAGGAAGATGGAACAATTTTTGGCTCATGATGCTGCGACTTGTCGTTGGAACGACAGGAACCAGCGGTTCGATGGGTTCGGGTCCGTCGATGTCAACAACAAGTATAATCAACTTCAGCAGACGCTCAACCTGGAAGGGCTTCGAAGAGAGCTCGAAGCCATTGAGAAGCGTGACCACCAACGACTGGTCGATGCCGAAGTCGGTGGATCTGTGTTTGACAAAGCCTTGTATGAGGCTATGGTCAATGGAACACCAGCACCGTCCTTCTTCAAAGGATCCGTCACCATCGAAGACATCCAGCGCCACATTGCGAATGTCAGTAAACTGGGTCGTCTACCATCGCACGCCTTTCCTCTGGTGTGTCGCTTCATTCCCGGCAGCTTCTTGCCCACTCCCGACCGGTTGGCTTTTGACTCAGTGGTCTGTGTTCACTGGAACGAAAAGGGCGAGCAGGAGTCATGCTCGTGTGAGCGCAAACTCACGCGCCTGCCTCTTGTGTCGGCCGAACATGGCGCCAAGATTCTTCGACACGAAGTCACTCTTCTCAACACCGTCCTCAACCAGCAGCTGGAGCTTGCACGCGCCTTCAACACCTATTCCGGGGAACGTTCCTGGTTCTGCCGTTTTGGTGCTCCCAATCCTCTTTACGTCGACGTGAAGCGGCACGCGCCCAAAGAGAACGAAGAGGGAGAGGAAGGTGCAATCCAATACCCACCCGCCCAAAAGGGGTACTTCAATCTTGAAGTCATCAACCCTCTGGCTGTATGGTTGACGCAACTCTTCAATCGAAGAGAAATTGTTATTTTCACGCCGGAAAATCTGGAGCGGGTGTTTCTAATTCCGAGCAAAGATGTCATGGACAAGAAAAGCAGTCTTCGTGAACCGTACCTGTACTGTAGCCCGGAGAACGAGTTCAACGCTGCTACAGAGGACCCGTGCTTTTGGACGCTTCCGTCGGACGGGGACAAGCCGGAAGAGACCGAGAATGACCTTATTCTTTGAACGATTTGGTTGATTCCGAGCATGTCATTTTGCTTGCATTTTTTCCTTTTAAGGTCTTAATCATTTATTGGTTTTGTTTTACCGCGCTGAAAGTCGGTTAGATGTAGATGTGTTCTAAAATAAACATCTTGTAACAACTCAAATGCCTGGTTGCAAAAGTGTTCACGATCCAAATGACATGCAGTGTCAAGCCGATCCAAGCAATGTATGCGATCTATGTGACTCTCATGGCTGTGCGTGGAACACTCGATACAGTGGACTAGTGCATTGCGGAGAAAATGCCAAATATTCAGGATGCGGACGGCTTTTATGTTTCTTTTGTTGCATGAGTCGCGATGTCTTCGGTGGTCAGCCGTTATGTCCGGATTGTCGAAATCGTGCTAGGGGAAAATGATGTGAGTTCTATTTCGACGGGCGGTCCCTTATTGGAAATAATATTGTGTGCTCGCTCGTGTTCTTGATTCTGGAGTAAATATTCTAAAGCATATTGGAGATATCGACCTTCGACACCGTCAGCAATGATTTGGTCCATAATTAAACGGTTTTCTATTGTGAGTTTAGTCGTGTCCGATTTAATTTTAAATGTAGACTTTCGGCGTAAAATCCAAATTCCTATGGCCAACAGTATGCAGGCTATAAGAACCCCGACCACTGTTCCTGCAATTTGTCCAGAGGACAGAGACATGGAACAGGTGTTTATTGGGAGTATGTATATATCACATTCAAGTCGACAAAGTTGAAGAAGCAACGTTCACTGTTCCATCGACACACAAACGGAACCATTGTTCTAATTGGACACGTGCATCATGTGTCAACCATTTATCGTCTTTCCATTTAAAGACGACCGCTTGACAAACGGGCACCATGGCCCGCACGACGAATGCATGATAAAATTCCGGGATCGTTCGTACTTCGTAGGAATGTGTGTAGCGACAAGCCGTTTGGACTTCAAGTTCTCGTTCACCGGACGAGGTGTACCATAGTTGAATACCATAATCTGTTTTGCGGATGCCGAGTTCCTCGAGTTTGCGATCGACTAATTTGGTCCATATTTCCGACATGCTTTGCTCGACCAACTCCTTATAACACTTTCGCATGGGGTCCCAGATGTCAGTGTGCGTGATCCAATCTGTTTCTAATCCGCAGGGATCAGACAGCAATCCTTGTGCCATGACCATCATCTCGTGCGTCGTATGCTTCATGGTTAGAGAGGAGCGTTTGGATCTGCTCTGTCCGTACGCCGCGGCGACGTCGAGTAAACTGGTCATGGCATATTTTTCCTGTTGGACTACGGTTTCTTTGATATTTCTGTTTTGCACGGACGAATTGTTGGATTTTTCGGTCAGTAAAAAGATTATCACCAACGATGAGATGAGTATGATAAAAGACAGAAGGGTCCATGCTGACATGATTCTCAGGTCCTATACAACAAGCGATAAGCACTGTTTATTTAGACGCATTCTTCAAACCGTCTCACCTGGTCATAAAATCAAAAACAAACGAGATGTCGAAGCGTCTCAACAACCATTCACCAGACCGACCTCTGGTGTACTCTTTGCAAAAGCTCTGCCAGATTGGCGGAGATATGTATGCGATGGGTGTGACACCGGATGGAGCATCGGTGGTCAACCGCATCTTGTACTTTCGTCCGACCTTCCTCATGCCTTTGCTGGACGACTGGCTTATCGGTGTAGACAACTTGGATGCTGAGATGGATGATGATCGTGACCAGGAGATTTTCGAAAAGGTCAATGAGTTTTTCAAAGACCTTATGGTGGATGACTGCGTCCATGAAAAGGTCTTGATCCATCGCTTACGAGTGGTCGGATTCTGCAACTATAATAAGGATTTGTTGCTCGAGGTTCACTGTAAGAATTTGTTCTCTTACATGAAGATGACCAAAGTGTTGCGCAACGGGAATCATGTGACATATCACACGGACATTCCGTTTACTAACCAGTTGCTGGTACAAAAGGAACGTCCGGATCTCTCGTACCAAGACTGGGTCCAGGTTGACCACCATCATCTCAGCGGGTATGTCAATCTTGCTCGGGAATCAGTGTCTTTTATGTCCCCGGGCATCAAGACTACGTCCACGATCTTCTGTAGTTCGCCGTTTGAAAAACTTCGGGTTCAACCTACGATGACTCATGCTCCTAAGCTCTTAAAAGCGTTTGTCCGTGTCTTGGCTGGCAGCCAATCCGCTATTCGTACAAAGGAGCGTCATACCGTTTTGCCCGATAGTCGCTTGCCAAATGACCGCATCTTTTTCATTGGTGTGACTTATGTTTGGCAAAGCGCGGAACCCATTGAGCCCGATGAGTATATCTTCACGACATGTCCTGTAAACGAAGAGGATGTGCAGTCCAAGTTGTCCTCAATTCAAGGACCGCACTCCATCAAACCGAATCGACACATTGTTTGTGTAAAATCGGAACTGGAGCTTTTGTCGAGTTTCGTGACCAACTTGATTGATCACGATCCGGACGACTTGTTTCACTACCCGGATCGGGAAGAAACGTTTACCTATATAGTGGATCGCATCCATCGTTATGGTGATAAGGACCTTTTGAAATGGGAGCGGTTTCGTAGTGAGTCTCTCGAAGTGCCTCGTTCTAGCGATATGGCCGTCCAGTTCAAGACGAGAAACTGTTTTGATATTTTGTCTATGATGAAGAAGAAGTTCAAAGGCTCGGCTGATGAATACGACCTCTATTCTATGTCCTTACACAAAAAGGCTCGACACAAAGACGCGAACATGAGGAAACTCAAGGCCACTTTTTTACGTTCGGACACACTGGTGGCCCAGTGTCTTCGTACCGGTGACGTTAGTACGCTGACGTTGAGCTTGATCCAACAGTTGGATTTGATGGTGGGTATTGAGCGCGATTTAAGTATTCGTTTAGAGTGTGCCAATCTCAGTCGAATCACAGACGTGGAGATTTCCCGCATCGTGAGAGGAGACGAGCAGGTCCGTGTATATAGCGCCATTTATCGTTTTTGTGTCAAGGGCAAGCAGTACCTCAACTTGGATGCGCTGGCAAAGAAACCTCTGAGATACGACATTCAGAAGCACCCACCCACGTATGCTGATCCACCTGACAATCCGCTGAATCTGGAGTATCGTGAAATGTGTAAACGAAAGTTGGCTGAGAAAAAGCTTTATCACGAACGTATTCGCCGCGCTAAGGACGAGTCCTTTATTCGGGCCCGCATGACGGAAGACGAATATGCTCGTCGCCTACAGAAACAGGCTGAGGCTATTAGTAAGCTGGATGTCAAAGACGATATGGATCCGGAGCCCGACGACGAGATCGATGAAGACGAGGATAAGGGGTATCGCTGTTTAAAAGATGTGGAAGATGCAGCGGCAGATGAAAAGGAAGGAGGAAATGTGGTTCTTCCTTCACCGGCTTATTACGGAAACACCCCTATCGCCGTGCTCGATTTTAACTCCTTGTACCCGAGTATCATGATTGCTTACAACCTATCGTACGACACGGCGGTGTACGATCCTCAGTACGAGGCAGTCCCTGGAATTAAGTATATCAATGTCAGGATCAATGCCAACGAAACTGTTCGGTATGCTCTAGGACCGGAAGGTGCCGATTTGGAGAGCATGGCCTGTAAGGGTTGCATGCCTCGTCTTCTTCGCCTTCTCCTGGATCAGAGAGCGGCCATTCGTAAAGAGCAGAAGAATATTACTGACAAGTTCTTTTGGACGGTGAAGGAGATGCTTCAACTGGGCATGAAAACCGTGAGTAATGCGGTGTACGGCTTCCTCGGCGTCAATCGCGGCGGTAAATTACCTGTGCGCTCAATGATGCAGTCGGTGACGTCGATCGGGCGCTACTTGCAAAAAGAGTGCACGGACGAGCTGGCCAAGCGATACAAAATTATTGTGGTGTATGGAGACACGGATTCTATTTTCATCCTAGTGTTCATTATGGACGGTGCTTCGTTAGACGAGCGAGTCTACAATACGATGGTGCATTACTGTGTGCCGGGTATTCGCACTTGGGAGGATGTATGCTTGTATTATGAGAAGCAGCAGCCATCGTTTAAACCTGAGGATCGTTTCGACATTCGTTCGTTTAGTCCGGAGGATCAGGTTCATGCCATCCTCTTTATCGTATACAATAAGTTGGCGGATGAATGTACCTCTTTCTTCCCGAAGCCGATTAAGTTGGGATTCGAGAAGATGGCGCTGAACGTGTACATGGGCCAACAGAAGAAGTATTACTTCTATCTCAAGTACGATGAGAACAATCCTTCGAAGAAAAAGTCCTTGGAGATTACGGGAATGCCGTGCAAGAAGCGCGAGTGGACACCTTGGACGCGCAAGGCATTGGATGCGGTGACTGGGTTTATCCAGAACGACCAGCTGGCCAAAATCGAACCGTTTATTCGAGATCATGTGCAGCAGCTGATTGAACGTGCGGTGCCATATGATCAGTTGACGGTGACGAAGAATTTCAAAAAGATGTCGGAGTACAAGTCGGTTAACAATCTGAGTGTTCAGCTGGCTTTGCGGGTGCAAGATCGTATCGGCCGTCAACTCATTCCGGAGACTCGCTTACCGTTTGTCATTGTCAAGGGGAACGAGCCGTTTTATAAGCGTGCAATGCATCCAGAGGAGGCCAAGGCAAATGGACGTGACTTGGACTGGATGTATTATCTGACCAAGCAGTTTTACAAGCCGATGAAGGCTCTTTTGGTGTACCATCCTGAACTATTCGATTACGAGTCGTTCATTGTTGATGCCATCGGTCGTCTTCAAAGCAAAATCAGCGGGATCATTCCGATGTCTTCGTTCAGCATTCCTGTTTCATCGGCTGCCTCATCGGGCAAGAGACTTGCGGACTTTGGTTTCAATTTCGGGCCACCGACGAATGCCGCAGTCGATGGTTTGCAAGTGGACAAAAAGATCAAACAAGATATTTGATCGATATTCCAAATAACATCAATAAATGTTTAAAGATTTATTTCAAATTCGTCTGGCATCAAAGTTCCGCCGGACAACGTTGCATGTTTCTTCGAGCGTGGTGTTTGATGTATATTACACTTGTGACTGTAAACGATACGTGGGTTCCCATCTCCATCTGTCTATAACTTTCAAATTAAAGGGTGTGTTCAAAGACCCTACGAATATTAATGGACCGTTGTTGCCGCTGGTTGATGCGACCAGCGTTCCGTTGGCTACTTTTACGAAAGGTAAAGCGCTTTCGAATCGTCCAGAGTATATTCCGTAGGGAGTCGGGTTCCCGGACAGAGTTAAAGGCTGGTCAGCATTGAAAGGCATGGTTATACCAAGTGTAATTTGACTATTATTATCGAGTGGAGCATATACGATATTTACGGCGTCTTGTATGTTTCTTCCTGGATAGTAAACGGGCGAGATTGACCATACATTCTGCTGAGGTGACGAAGAATCAGCGTTTTGTACCCCGATTTGGTTGGATTGAGGAGAATAGACGAGTGACAAGTTTGATCCTGAGAAAACATCCACTCTCAAGAAATTGACCCGTTGATCTCTGACAGTCCATAAGGGATTGTTACGGAGAGGGATGCACTCCACCTCGACGGGAGAAATATATGTATACAGAGTGGAGAAAAAGGTTGAAGTGCGAACTGACACAATGTAGCCGGGCTTGACGAAATTTCTTCGAGGTCGATCATAACGACCGAGGTCGGGACTTTGAATAGAAAAGGACAAAACAATCGTATTAGGCAGCCAGAGGAAGCTGGTCTGGTCGAGAACTTCGTGGACAACTTGTGTATTGTCGGTCGATGTATACACCAACACCATTTTAACAGTGTACTTTGCATTGGCCAGCAAATTGGAACCGAAGGTAACTAATGCGTGCATGCGTCCGGCGGTTGCGCGTTGAGTGAATGTTGAGTCGAGATCATCAAACATAAGCAAGCGCGAGCGATTCACAAGGCTCCAACTCGAAAACGGAAACACTGACAGCACGAATTCAAAAAATCCCGGTTGACCGCGTGTCCGATCAGGTGGTCGGACTATGATTTGATAAGATCCCAGCGTAGTCTCGGGAATGGTATACGAGAGTGTAATTTGTGTGGCGGATGCGACTGTTAGTGTATACGGGAATACTCTGGCAAAGGACGATCCATTGTTTGACACTTCCAGTATAATTTCTGCAGGATCTGAGGCGCTCGTGATTGTTCTAGTTGTCACAATGGATGAACTTCCGTATTCGATATCCATGATGAGAGGTTTGCCCGGCTCAGCAGCAAGTTCGACAGAACGAAGATTGACTTTCGATAGAGTGAACCCAAGGAACACCAGACCGATGGAGCGAGTGGTTTTTGCACTGTCCGGCGTTACGTGTGTCAAAACAGTCGAACCTGATTTGACTTCGGCTAGCTGTAATGAAAATTCTGCGTACTTGGCTCCGAACTCTGTGACACCCAAGACAGGTGGTGCTATAGGTTTCAAAGTAAACCCGTTCGTCATGGAATACTCGTTATTAGGATTGAGATTGCTTGGCCAAGTGCCGGTATACCCGAAGAAGACGAGAAAGGGTGCCGACGGGTTCAAGGTTTGCGGATCGCGCAAGGACATATTGGTGATAGCGAATCCGGGCTCGCTGAACACCGTCACGAATATGGGCACTGGCTGGCTCTTGTAGGAGACTCGTAGTGTGATACCACCAGAAACGCCAACCGGTATTGTCCATCGATAAGTGCCTGATGTCTTTGTAATGTCTGTGCGTGTCATGGTGATCGACGTCCAATCGATATCGTTCAGGCTCGATTCCCAGACGAGTACAGGATCCTCGTCGATGGGTGTTTCGCTCCAGTTTACACGAAGCGTAACGGTTTCTCCGGGGACATACTTGGAAGCCAATGGAGTGGACGTGATAGTGATAGACTCAATGGCTCGATCCTTGACGATGGAGATAACTGGGCTCGTGGAAGCAGTTTTGTACGTAAGAGAGCGTATTAAAACTTGCACGAACGGATCACTTCTTCCCGGTCTCCAACTCGCCATTAAGGAGGTGTCTGACATGACTGTGAGAATGGTGGTCAGTGGAGTCCACGACTGATCCGCAGCGTATCGAACAAATGTCTGTACGTCTGTGAGCAAGAGGTCGACCATGTTTTCTGTAGTGATGGTCATATCGACTTGTTCACCCTCTATGAAAGATGTCGATCCAGTCGGGTTCTTAAATGTTATATTTGTGAATTGAAACTGTCCTTGCCCCGGCTCGATATTAACAGATATCATCGTTGGGGACATGATTTGATTAGACACACCTTGATTAGGGAGTCGGACGGTAAGTCGGATATAAAATACGTTGTAAGGCAGCGATTCATCCAGCGTCCACACGAGCTGTTTGTTCGACAGATTGACAGAAAAGTACGTAGATTCGACGGGTTTCCACGTGGTCACTGTCTCGTCGGGTCGGTGATTGACCTCTAATGTCCATTGGGATGTTTGATCAAACGGGTAAGACCATGATAAGGGGATGACAAGAGATGTGCCAACTTCATGATTAATCGATATGTCAGGCAGATATTGAAAGTTGATACGAGGCAGGACACTGAATGTTCGGACAAGATTGTCGGGCATGGTGGTTGGTGTGCCGTTCACAGGATTGACAGTTATACGAGTCCATTTGACAGTTACTTCAGAAGAAACCAAGGAACCGGGTAACTCTAGCACATATCTTCTCTCTTCATTGAGTTCGAAACTGAATCGACCCGCGGCCGCCAGGGCTTCCAGAGTCTCTAATGGATCGCCAGGTTTTAAAGACATGAGAAACGTGTACTTCGAAGTGTCAACGGGATCGGATGATTGGATGAGGATTCGGTCGCCACCGTAAAGCGTCGTGCCAATCGTATTCATATTGACAATCTGTAAGGTGTCTTGGTCGTTCTTGTTAAAGACTAAGAAATACAATAACAAGCCGACAATCAGTC
>Ga0075163_10008816_pt1 | contig 13253 bp, 11 predicted proteins | sample JI1023141ADNA_FD_71478 | JGI IMG/M metagenome (GOLD analysis project Ga0075163, IMG submission 71478) | Wastewater effluent complex algal communities from Wisconsin, to seasonally profile nutrient transformation and Carbon sequestration -... | ecosystem: Engineered > WWTP > Effluent > Algae...
CCTTCCAGCGCATCGAGCATCCGCCTTTCGTCATGCACCTTGCGCACACCTTCGCCGCGTTCGCCCACATCCGGTTTCACGATGAGGGGGAACGTGAAGCCCCGTGAGCGCACGAGGGCAATGACCCTGTCCGTGCGTGTTCCCGCGATCAACCGTACCGTCTTCGGATAACTGTCCACTGGCAAGAGGGCATAGATGTCGCTCTTGCGCTCACCGAAAAAACCGCCCATGTCGATGGCGGGACATACGTTGGTGAAGAATGCCGCGCGCCGCATGCGCACCGCTTGCCACAGATACAACGGCAGCACGGGCAAGTAGATGAGCCACCAAGGCCAATACTCATGGTTCAACCGGTCGAGCAATCTCCTCATCAGCCGATCATGCGGACGGTCCTCCGCGTATTGGCGACCAGATCGTGATAGCACATCGTCCATTCCTGGTCGCTGCGGCTGATACCGGTAAGACAGACCGTCTCAGGTCCCCCGGGGCGGGCCATGCGGATGGTGTTCGTGGCCGATGCCCGACCTGCGCCCCCGTTGTTGTGGAAGTCAAGCAGGCGCTCCAAGGCGGGCAGCTCCTGGCGGGTCGCGATGGCTTCGGCGAACCAGATCCCGCGTTCTGCTTTCATCTCCGCATCATACAATGTGCTGGACGACCAGATGCGCGGTTCACCGGGAGCATGTTCGATACGCTCCAGGTCGCTACCGGTCCACACCAGATCCGTCACTGTTGGTATACCATGGCCGATGACGACAAGTGTGAAGGGTTCGAGGCCCTCCGGATCGAACACGTCCAGGAACGGATCGATCCCTCCGGCCTTGGCGAAGAGGATCGGGATGTGGCCGCGACTGTGGCGGTAAGCGCCTCCCGGAGCGTGTCGCACATGTCCGCCATTGAGCAGGTTGAGGCTGAAGCCCGCTACGGCGGTGAGGATCCATGTGCCGCCGCTGCGCACGTCGACAGGATACAGGGCTCGTGCGGCTTCATCATGCACCGGGTGGCCCATGGATCCGCGTGTGCGCATCTCATCCCGACTGGATACCATCGCGAAACCGCTACGGTACGGCAGGTAGGTCAGGGTGCACATCAGCGCGCGTGATGGTTGCGTGTTGCCGCAGCGACGCCGAGTTCCTGCGGGAAGGCCACATGGGGCAGTTCCTGTCGCACCACGATGCGCACCATGGCCAAGTGATGCACGCAGTGGTCCGCCACATAGGTCAGCTCACGCAAGAGGCTGGTACCTTGGGTGACCATGCTCGCGCCTTCCGGCAATTCCGTCTCCAAGAGCAGTTCACGGTCCCCGGGAATGCAATGCAACTCGTCTACGCAGCGCTCGATCGTTCCGCGGGCGTGGTCCACTTCTGTTTCGATCCTGCGATCACGCTCACGCAGATCATAGTTGATCCGACCGGACCCGTACTGCTTCAACAAAAGCGAATGGTACTCCAGAATGTGGCGCACATGCTGACCGATGCTCGCTTCGAAGATCAGGCTGCGCGGCGCTGTGAGGTCCGCGTTGTGCAATTGGGCAAGCAGGTCATCCAGCTGGTGGAGGAGCGCAGCGTTGTAGTCCTTGGTCCCTCGCATAGCGCGCGCTGTTGGTCAGACCGTACGGCCGCGGCCGGTCACACGTGCCCAGAGCGGCTGAAGCCGCTTGAGAACGATCGTGCGCTCGCGCCATAGCACGATCACGCTGCACAAGGCCACCGCCATGGCCAGCATGAACAGGGTGCCCCCATCGTTCATCACCTCAATGCCCAGCACCGCGAAGTGACTGAGGATCGCCCCGCCCATGATACCCAGTGCCAGCGCAGCACCCATCCACATCGTACGCGGGATGACCAGCAGCGCAGCCGCGAGCAGTTCAGCGATGCCCGAACCGATACGGCCCCACGGTTCAACCCCGAGGGTACTGAAGATGTACACGGATTCAGGAGCACCCGTGAATTTGAACCAGAGGGTCTGCAGCAGGATCACCGCTGCCGCGATAGCGGGGAGCCTGCTTGGCCATGACATGGAGCTGTTGGTACCGTTCGCCATACTACCGTCCGATCAATTGCTGTGTTTGAACGCCGCCCAATGCCGGTTCGCCGCGGGCAGCAACCGTCCCTCGTCCTTGTTCCAATCCTCCAGCGTGTTCGTGAAGAACCGGTTGTAGAACAGGTAGACCTTTCCGTCCGTGATCTTGAACGTTTCGGGATCCACCTCCACCTTCTCGTTCTTCGCGCCCATGGCGTAGGCACACCACCCGCCATACGCGGGCAGGTAGCGTTCGGGCTCTTTGGCGAACTGGTCGCGGTGGACCTGGCTGGCGAAACGGAAGATCGCCCCACCGAAGGTGTGCGTGAAGCTCTTGCTGCCTTGTACCGCTTTCCGGTCCACCGAGTAGGAAACCGGATCATAGCCTTCCACCCAGAGACCATCATCATCCACATTGTACCGGGGCAGCAGGCCCGACTGGGCACTCGCTGCCAGCAACGCGAGGGACAGGGAAATGGCGAGCAGGTTGCGCATGGCTATCAGTATCGCGACAAATGTCCAAGGGCTTCGCGATCCGGAATGTCAGCGGGCCGACACCACCCTCAGCGCACCCGGATGGACTTGCGCGAATAACGGACCAGGCCCTCACGCTCCAACTCGCCGATCAATTCGGCAACGGTCTGCCGGGTGCTGCCGATCAGCTGGGCGATATCCTCCTGCCGCAAGTGGTTCGGCACAGAACCGTCCGCATCGCGTTCGGCGGCGAACTGGTCGTTGTAGCGCCTGAGGAACTCCAGCAAGCGCGAGCGGACATCTTTGAACACCAAGCTTTCATACTTCTGCTCCAACGCGCGCAACTTGTCCCCGATGTGCGACGCCAGCTTCAACGAAACCTGCGGATCGCGCGCGAGCACCTCCTCGAAGTCCGTGCGCTTGAAGGTGCAGATCGACACATCATCCGTGAGCGCGACAGCATGCTCTCCTTGAAGTGACGCACGGCTGCGCGCAGGCAGGTGCCCGAACAGGTCATGGTCTCCGAGCACGTCCCGGACCACTTCGTTCCCGTCGTCGTCGGTCTTCACGATCTTCACGGCACCCGTCTTCAGGATGAAGATGCGGTCCGTCGTGTCCTCCGTGAAGAAGATGTGTTCACCGCGCCGCGCCTCCTTGTAACGGGAGATGATGCAAAGTCCTTTGACGGCATCACCGGACAGCTGATCGAACAGCCGGTGGTTCTGGAGGTACCAGAACTTCTTGTCGCTTCCATCCGAGGGCCCATCAACCATGAAGGGACAAAGTTACTGGAGCGTGCCTGCCAGAGAGATCCATAGTTCGAGGGTATTCGCGCAACGAGCACGGGATATCGCCCGGACACGTTGTTGATACGCATGCTCTTGGTCAGGTCATCCTACCTGTAGCCTTCCTGACCGGCGCATGTCCGAGCAGGAACGGGACCGCACACCCACATTCATCACAGCGCTGCGGGTAAAGCCAACTTGCCGCACATCCCTCACTCCAAGAGGTGAAGCGAATGGCGCCTCCATCGACCACCTGTCGTTCAACTGGCAGGGACCGTCCGCCATCAGGTTCGGCGTTACACCGGCCGAAATCGCCCACTTGGCCGACGAGGGTACCCACCACCATGTGCGCCGATCCCATCACCGCTTCAACCGGCGCTTGCGGATGAGCATCACGCCAACACCTCCTCAAGGATGCGTGGCTCCGTTGCCACCCGATCCGGCAACCACTTGTGAAGCAAGCGCGCGATCACCCCGGTGAACGGCAGGAACAGCAGCACGCCCAGGATGTTGAACAACATGTGCGCGTTGGCGATGCTGCGCGCCACATCGGCACCACCGCTCATCCATACGACCAGTGCGGTGAACGGATGCACGAGCGATAACCCGAGCACGATACTCACCAGATTGAAGCCCACATGGAAGAGACCGACCCTGATGGCTGGTCGGCGGCAGCGCACCGTGGCCAGCAGTGTATCGGAGCAGGTGCCCAGCTCGGCGCCCAGCATCACGGCGATACCGGCCGGCAAAGAGAGAATGCCCTTTGCGGCCAAGGTGATGGCCATGGCCACGGTGGCACTGGAACTCTGGATCACCAGGGTGATGAGCCCGCCGACCGCAGCGCCCCGCAACGGATCTTCCAAGCCCTGCAGCCAGGCGATGAACCGCGGGTGGTCCTTCAGGGGTTCCACCGCATGCCCCATGAGGAACAAGCCGGTGAAGAGCAGGCCGAACGCGAAGATCGCCGCGCCCGCTTTCTTCCATCCTGTCCGCCGACCGAAATGCTGCAACCCGAGGCCGAGGAGCAAGGGCACCGCGCTCCACTCACCGATATCGAACGCGATGAGCTGGCTGCTGAGCGTGGTTCCGATGTTCGCGCCCATGACAACGCCCAATGCGCTGCGGAAGCCCATCATGCCGCAGTTCACCAGAACGATGGTGAGGATGATCACGGCCGACGAACTGTCCAGCAACATGGTGACCACCGTGCCCACAGCCACCGCACCCAGCACATGGGTGGTATAGCGCCGCAACCATTCCTGCAACGCGCCACCGGCCATGTTCTCCAACGCGCTGCTCAGACTTTCCACCGCATAGAGGAACACGGCCAGGCCCGTCAGCACGAGCAGGATGATCCGCAATACGTCCACTTCAAGGGTGGTTTCCACGCACCAAAGCACCGGACCGAACATTGTCCGGACATTAAATGCCGCCTGATCCTTGTCAGTGCGCGGGTCTGCCGTTCCACTTGCGGCGCATTCACATCTCAGCGGTCAACACATACCGGTTCACACCGCGCGGACATTTAACGGCTCCTTCACGCACCTGCCATATGTTCGAGGGATCTTCGCCGCGCGTATGAAGCGCCCCATCGACATCCTGGTCCTCAGTGATCTGCACTTGGGCACCTTCGGCTGCCGTGCAGCGGACCTGCTGGACTACCTGCGGTCCGTTCAGCCCAAGACGGTGATCCTCAACGGGGACATCATCGACATCTGGGCCTTCAAGAAGAGCTACTTCCCGCAGGACCACATGCGCGTGGTGAAGAAGCTGTTGAAATGGAGCGCGAAGATCCCGGTCTACTACCTCACCGGGAACCATGATGAAGCGCTGCGCCGCTACAGCCCGGCGGTCTTGGGGGATCTGCGGTTGGCCGAACGGTTGGTGATGGACATCGACGGCCGGAAACACTGGTTCTTCCATGGCGACATCTTCGATACGACGATGAAGCACGCGAAGTGGCTCGCGCAGCTCGGGGGCTTCGGCTATGACCTGCTCATCCGCATCAACCATGTGGTGAACTTGACGCTCGTGTTCTGCGGCAGGCCGCGCATGAGCTTCAGCAAGAAGATCAAGGACAGCGTGAAGGGGGCGGTTAACTTCATCAGTGATTTCGAGCGCACCATGGCCGAAATAGCCGTGCATGAAGGGTACGATGCGGTGGTCTGCGGGCATATCCACCAGCCACGCATCACCCGGCTGCACACACAGAAGGGCGACATCACCTACATGAACTCCGGGGACTGGATCGAGAACATGAGCGCGCTGGAATACAGCGATGGACACTGGGTACTGTATGCGCATGATAGCAACACTTTCCAGGAAACCGCGAAGAATGGAGAAGCCCCGCCCAAGGCCAACGTAGCGCTACTGGAGCTCGCCTGAGCCGGTCGTGGTCGCTGGCCGGCCACTCCTATCGCGAACTGATGGGCCGTTCAAGCGCCTGTAGCACGTCCTGCCCACGACAGAGCAGGCCAACCGAAGGAGATCAGGGGTTCATGCATTGGCGAGACGGCACCCTTCGACCGACGGACCAGCATGTGCAGCACATCGTCCTCCACATAGGTCCACACTGCCAGCACTTCGACTCCCTCGTAGTCATAGCTCACCAATTCCGGAACGCTTCGCCCATCGCCCTGTATCTGGTTCCGCCGTACGCGCTTTTCCCAGTCGGGTGGAAGCCCATCCCCCTCTCTGGCGGCATGGTACATCAATACCCGCTCGACCAGAGAGCTCCCGCGCTGTAGTGCCGCACGCACGTCTTCCCGCTTCGTAGAGCTGAACTTGCGCAGTCGGAAGTCGCGGACCTGTCCACGAAGCATGGGAGGCAAGTACCGCGAACGGATCATGGCGCAAGGATCGGGCTGTAATGCGATGTGGATATGCGCAACATGTTATATTATCCATACCCGACGGACGTGGGGTCCTCCTCGAGGCAGTGCGATGGAAACAAGAGCGGGAGCCCCCGCTCCCGCTCCTTCCCTCGTTCCATCTCCGGCAGTAACCAAACCCGCCGGATACGGCCGCAAAGAGCGGGCAGCCGTATTTCCTGAATGCGAGGCGAACATCAGATCTTCCGGTACATCCTTGGACAGAGATGGCCACAGCTCGTGGAGGCGATCGGTCAATATCAGCGTTCAATAGATGGGGCGGGGTCGATCCCGATAACCGATGCGCACCAGCGATGCAGCTGGCGAAGCTCACCCCCCTATCCTGCAAAGCTCAACTGTGCGCACGCTCCGTCCGTGACAAGGTCCAGCGCGGACGAGGACAGCCCTGAGTGAGCGCTTCTAGCGCTCGAGCACGAGCAATGGGATGCGCGTATGCATGGCGAGATGCTTGGCGATACTCCCGTGGAACAGACTGTCCAGGAAGCCCGTGTGGCGGTGGAGCACGGCCACCAGGTCCATGTTGTCCCGTTCCGCCGCGTTGCTCAGCGCGAGCGCGATATCATCACCCGGAACCGCCATGTATTGATGATCCACATCTTTGAAGACGGTATCATAGTCGGCCACCACGCGCGCATCGGGCTCCTCGTCCTCTCCGCGCAGCACATGCGCGATGGTGACCTGCGCGGCGAACCGGCTGGCGAGCTCCACCAGAAGCCTCATCGCCTGCGGTTCCACGCTCGTGTGGTCATCGGCCAACATAATGCGCCGCAGACCCTGGAAGCGTGCATCCTTCGGCACGATCAGCACCGGCACCGTGCTCGCCTTGGCCATGGCCCCCGCATTGCTGCCGAACAAGGTGATCCCGGAGGTGCCTTGGGTGCCCATGACGATGATGTACTCACCCTTCTCCTCGCACAGACCGGTGAGCGCAGCGGCGAGCGTACCGTAGACCACCCGGGTGGTCACGACCGCACGTTCGGCACCTTGCAAGCTCCGGAAGCGCCGGAGGAGATCGGCCATGCCTTCCACCGACGCCGCATAGAGCGCACTGCTCATCTCCACAATGGCCGCGTAACCGGGTACGGGATCCATATACGAATGCACCAGCATATATGTATGGCCGTCGGTACCGAAAAGATCAAGCGCGTATGCGCATGCGTTCAGCGATCCATCACTGAAATCCGTAGGGAGAAGGATATGGGCCATGTTGGTGGTGATGTTGCGCACGCTTTCCGCTACGAACCTACGGTCGATGGCATCATGCCGCGCTGATGTCCGTCATTCATCACCGGCACAGCGCACGGTTGTTCCGTCCCGCCGGCGGATCAGGGTTCCGCCATCGGCTCGTTCGGTCCTCCTGGTGTCGGGAACGCCAATACGACCCATGCGTGGGTACCATCCGGCGCTCGACCTGACGACAGACCATGCGCGGCTTCCTGTGCCGGGTACCTGATTGGATCGAACAAGCAGGTCACCCCTCCTGTATATCGCACCAGCGCAAGCGATCCCCCTTCGGCAGCCAGTTGGAACGAGGTGTGGATGCCGTCCAGCACCACATCCTGCCCATCGCACCAGATCACCAGGTGCTCTTGTTCGCCCAGGACCAGTCCCGGCAACTCGTACTTCAGCGGGTCCGCCGGTTCATCCGAGAGGTACCATTCCCCGGCCTCCATCCGCAAGCCGGTTCCAGCGTTGTAGATTTCCAACCAGTCGGCGGTATCGCCGAACTCGTTCACACTCACCGAGCCAGTGGCGAGCACCTCATTGATCGTAATGGGCGATGCGCAGCCGGAAGCCCCATGGGACAGGAGCGGCTCTTCCTGTTTCACGCAGCCGACCAGTGCGATCAACGAAACCACTGCTGCTGGTCGGATGGTGCGCTGCATGCCGCGAATTTCTCCCGGGCATATTTCCAGGACTTCGCGGAAAGGCTACCGGATCGTTTCGCCCCAACCCGGTCGACCTGCGGAATGAACGCTGGCCGTAAGCGCTCGCAGCGCGGAATCTTCATACCGGTATCATGCGCGCTTCATCCCGCCATGTTCCTTTTGCGGCATGAACGTCCTGAGCGCCTTCCCCGAGATCAGCACCATGTCCACTGCCGAAGTGGCCTCACGCTTCGCCGACCTGTGCCGTGAAGGCCGCTACGTGGAGGCGGTGACCGAACTGTACGCGCCCGACGTGACCAGTATCGAGCCGGAAGGCGGCATGTGGCCGGAATCCACGCGTGGATACGACCGCGTACTCCAGAAGGCGTACATGTTCGCCGAGCTGGTGGACAAGCAGAACCACGGCTATGTGAGCGAACCGGTGGTGGCCGGTGAACACTTCTCCATCTCGATGATCCTGGACGTGACCTTGAAAGGCGGAGGGCGGTTCCGCATCGAGGGCGTGAGCGTGCACCATGTACGCGACGGGGTGATCACCCTGGAGCACTTCTTCTATCCGCCCATGCGCTGAACCCAACGCCATACACGCTTATATATATGGATGGGGCCTCCCGTAAGGGGCCCCATTCTGTTTTTCCTCAAGCCTGATCGGCATCGTTGCATAGCGGAAACACCGCGGTCACCTGCTCTTCTCGTTCACGGCACGGAACCATCATGTGCGCACGATGATCGGCTCACATGGGCGCGAGTGATTTGCCCCACCTGAAACATACCCTGATGACCCTTCATTCCTCCTTTTCGCTTGTGAAACGCTCGGCGTTCCAGCGTTCCAAAGACCATTTGGTCCATCTGGCCCTCGCCGCAGGGCTGGTCGGGCTGGCTGGCATCGCCCGCGCCCAGATCAGCATCAGCCACTTGGGCACGTACGCCACCGGCAGCTACAACACCGCCGCTGCGGAGATCGTCTCCTTCGACCCCGTCACCGATCGCATCTTCTTCGTGAACGCGCAGTTGAACGAGGTGCGCGCGCTGAACGCGAGCAACCCCGCTTCGCTCGCGCTGGCCTTCACCATTCCGATGGGAGCGTACGGCGGTGGAGCCAACAGCGTCACGGTGGTGCCTGGAGGCATCGCGGTGGCCATGCAGGCCAACACGAGCACCGATCCGGGCAGTGTGGTCTTCTTCGACGCGAACGGTGTCTTCCTGAGCCAGGTGACCGTGGGCGCATTGCCAGACCATGTCAGCGTGACGCCGAACGGGCAGAAGGTGCTCGTGGCCAATGAGGGTGAGCCCAACACGGCCTACACCATCGATCCGCTGGGCACGGTAAGCATCATCGACATCAGTGCCGGCATCGCTTCGTTGACCAACGCCAACGTGACGACCTTGGACTTCAGTGCCTACACTCCCGCGATGATCCCGGGCGTGCGGATCTTCGGTCCGGGCGCTTCGGTGGCGCAGGACATGGAGCCTGAGTACATCGCGGTCAGTGACGACTCGCAGAAGGCCTTCGTGACCTGTCAGGAGAACAACGCTGTTGTCCGGATCGACCTCGCCACGAATACGATCGAGCAGATCACCGCGCTCGGCCTCAAGGACCACAGCCTTCCGGGCAACGGCCTTGATGCGAGCGATAGCCCGACAGGCATCAACATCGCCAACTGGCCGGTGAAAGGCTTGTACATGCCTGATGCCGCTGATGCCTTCACCATCGGTGGGCAGACCTACGTGGCCTATGCCAACGAAGGCGATGCGCGTGAATACACTCCGCTCAACGAGCCGCGCCGCATCGGCAACGCAGCTTATGTGCTGGATCCCGCGGTGTTCCCGAACGCCGCTACGTTGAAACTGAACGCCAACCTGGGCCGCTTGAACGCCAGCATCAGCAGCGGGAACCTGGATGCCGATCCGGAGTTCGAGGAGATCCATGTGTTCGGCTCGCGCTCCTTCACCATCCGCGATGCGAACGGTGCCATCGTTTGGGACAGTGGCGACCAGCTTGAACAGATCACTTCCGCGGCCTTCCCGACCAACTTCAACTGCAACAACAGCGCCAACGGGACCTTCGACACGCGAAGCGACGACAAAGGGCCCGAGCCGGAAGCCATAGCGGTCGCCAACGTGTACGGCAGCACCTACGCGTTCATCGGACTGGAGCGCATCGGCGGCATCATGGTCTATGATGTGTCCGTGCCGAACGCCCCGGTCTTCGTGCAATACCTCAACAACCGGAACTTCGCCGGGAACGCCGCAGCAGGAACCGCGCTCGACCTGGGTCCCGAGGACATCAAGTTCGTGAGCGCGAGCGACAGCCCGGATGGCACTCCCTTCCTGATCACCGGCAACGAGATCAGCGGAACGGTGAGCACCTTCCGCATCAACCCGCCGCCGTTCGAGCTGCAGATCCTGCATGCTTCGGACTTCGAGGGCGCCGTTCCCGCGACCGAAGATGCACCACGCTTCGCCGCCATCGTGGACAGCCTGGAGCACACGTACACCAACTCGCTGACGTTGAGCAGCGGCGACAACTTCCTTCCCGGCCCCTTCATGAGCGCCGGTGAGGACCCCAGCCTGGTGACCCCGCTGAAGAACGCATACATCAACTACTACGGAGGTGCCTTCGCGAACAACGACCTGCGTGCAGGGATCGGTCGGGTAGATATCACCATCCTGAACCTGATCGGGGTTCAAGCCGCCACGCTGGGCAACCACGAGTTCGACCTCGGCACCAGCGAGCTGCGCAACATCATCGGTGGTGTGAACAGCGGAACGAACATCCGCTGGTTCGGCGCCCAGTTCCCGTACCTCAGCAGCAACCTCAATTTCAGCGGCGACGCTAACCTGAGCGGCTTGTACACCGCCACCCGCGAACAGAACACCTTCTTCAAGAGCAACCCGTCGATGACGGCCGCAGCGATCAATGCCACGAAGAAGCTCGCGCCCAGCACCATCATCAACGTGAACGGTGAGGAGATCGGCATCGTGGGGGCTACCACACAGATCCTGGCGAGCATCTCTTCGCCCGGTGCCACCACGCTGATCGGTCCTTCGGTGGACGACATGCCCGCATTGGCCGCCATCCTGCAGCCGGTGATCGATTCGTTGATCATCGCTGAAGGCATCGACAAGATCATCCTCATGTGCCACCTGCAACAGCTCACGCTCGAGAAGGCCCTTGCCCCGCTGCTGTCCGGTGTTGACGTGATCATCGCCGGTGGTTCGCACACCCTGATGGCCGACGCCACCGACCGCATGCGCACGGGCGATGTCGCTGCGGAGAGCTATCCCTTCCTGACTACCGGCCTCGATGGCAAGCCCATCGCGATCGTGAACACGACGAGCGAATACAAGTATGTGGGCCGACTGGTCGTGGACTTCAACGCCAATGGCGACATCATCCCAGCGAGCATCGATCCCGCCATCAGCGGAGCTTATCCGGCCGACAGCCTCGGGGTGGTCGAAGTGTGGGGCGACTACGCCAGCGCTTTCACCCCCGGCAGCAAGGGCCAGGAAGTGAAGAACCTGTGCGATGCGGTGAAGAACGTGATCATCGCCAAGGACGGCAACCTCTTCGGCAAGACGAGCGTGTTCCTGGAAGGTCGTCGTACCTCCGTTCGCACCGAGGAGACCAACTTGGGCAACATCACCGCCGACGCCAACAAATGGATGGCCCGTCGCTACGACCCCAGCGTTACCATCAGCATCAAGAACGGTGGTGGCATCCGCAGCGCCATCGGTTACGTGAACGCCGTGGGCGGAAACGTTACGCTGGAACCGCCGCAGGCCAACCCGCTCGCCGGCAAGGCCCAGGGCGACATCAGCCAGCTGGACATCGAGAACTCGCTGCGCTTCAACAACCACCTCAGTGCGCTCACGCTGACAGCGGCCAGCCTGCGCACCATCCTGGAGCACGGTGTAGCCGCCAGCGGACCCGGCCAGACGCAGGGCCGTTTCCCGCAGATCAGTGGTGTGCGATTCAGTTACAACGAAACGCTGCCCGCCAACGCGCGCATCCTCAACGCCGTGATCACCGACAGCACCGGTGCAACGGTGGATACGCTCGTTCAGAACGGAGCGTTGTACGGGAACCCATCGCGCACCTTCCGGGTGGTGACCTTGAACTTCCTCGCAGGTGGTGGTGATGGCTATCCCTTCAACACGCTCGGCACTGGCCGTGTGGACCTGAACACGCTGCCAGACGCCGGCCCAGGCGTGGCCACCTTCACCAATGCCGGCTCGGAGCAAGACGCCTTCGCCGAGTTCATGAAGAGCTTCCATGTTGCTTCGCCGTACGCATCGGCGGAAACGCCAGCATCAGCGGACGAGCGCATCCAGGAGGTGAACGACCGTCCGGACTGCATCCTTCCACCGCGCTTCTTCGCCGATAGCGACAACGACGGCTTCGGCGACCCGAACGACTTCGTTACGAGCTGCCCCGGCGGCGCACCTTCGGGCTACGTCAGCGACGCCACGGATGATTGCCCTGTGCTCTTCGGCAAAGTGGGAGACAGCTGCGATGATGGCAGTGCGCTCACCAGCGGAGATGTCATCGAAAACGACTGCGTGTGCCGCGGCACCTGCACGGGCAATGAGGTCGCACTTACGCTCACCACCGACGGCAACGCGCTAGAGACGAGCTATAACATCGTGCTGACGGGCACGTCCACCGTCGTCTGCGCTGGAACCGGTTTCGCGAACAGCTCGGTGATCACGACCACCTGCTGCCTGGCCAACGGTTGCTACGACCTGCGCGTGTTCGACAGCGCGGGCGACGGTATCGCCAACCCCGGCGGCTATGTCCTGCGCGATGCGGCCAACAACCGCATCATCGACAACGACGGCAACGGTGCCACCTTCATCTCCAGCAGTGTGAGCCCGCTCGGATTCTGTGTCCCGCTCGGTACAGGCGCCTTGCAGGCCGCAAGTTGCGACGTTGTGAACGCCACCCCCGCCACGGTACTGCGTGCCGTGATCGACCCCGCCGTAACCGCCACCTACATCCCCGGGCACCCGAACAACGCCAACAACGGATACCAGTACTGGGTGACCAATCCCAACGGCGGTTTCACCCGACGTATCCTGTTCACCCACGCGGCTCCCGGATCAGGATGGCCTGCGGGCACGTCGGCCGCCCAGCGTGCCACCTATTTCCGATTGAGCGCCATGAGCAGCCCTGCGGCCATTCCGCAAGGCGT
>Ga0075163_10008817_pt1 | contig 13253 bp, 10 predicted proteins | sample JI1023141ADNA_FD_71478 | JGI IMG/M metagenome (GOLD analysis project Ga0075163, IMG submission 71478) | Wastewater effluent complex algal communities from Wisconsin, to seasonally profile nutrient transformation and Carbon sequestration -... | ecosystem: Engineered > WWTP > Effluent > Algae...
GAGAGCTGCACGCCGCGCTCACCGACGACGGTGTCGAACTGCTCCGGCAGCGCCATGATCTCGTCGTAGACCTGGGCTTCGCGTGCGGCGTGCTCGATGAGCTCCTGGCTCGGCTCCGGCGTGTCGAGCGAGAACCCCACGTTGCGCGCCACGGTGGTGGAGAAGAGGAACGCGTCCTGCTGCGCGTACCCGATGTTGGCCCGGGTGGTGACCACCGGCAGATCGCAGACGTCGAGGTCGTCCACGAAGACCGTGCCCGGCGGCGTGGGCAAGAGCCGCGCGAGGAGCGTCGCGAGGGTCGACTTTCCGGAGCCGGTTCGGCCCACGATGGCCAGGGATCCGCCGGCGGGAACCTCGAAGCTCACGTCGTCCAGCACCTTGCGGTCGCCGTAGGCGAAGGAGAGCGACGAGGCCCGGAGCGCGCCCCGGATGGTCTCCGGCGCCGCGAGCTTGCCGTCCTTCACCTCCGGCTCCGCCTCGAGGATCTCGCGCAGGCGGTCGAAGCCAGCGCGACCGCGCTGGATGATGGCGACCGAGAAGCCCAGGGCGATGATGGGCCAGGTCATGCGGCCGAGCGCCAGCCAGAACGCGAAGAAGTCGCCCTGGCTGATGCCACCCTGGGCGACGCCCGCCAGGAGAAGCTGCCCGCCGTAGCCGAAGAAGGCGAGAATGCCGAGGGCGCTCGCGGTGCCCGCCACCGGGCCCATGAGGCCGCGCAGCCGCGCGAGCGAGAGGCTCGCCTCGAGATACGACTGGTTCGCCACGTCGAAGCGCTGCTCTTCGTACTTCTCCAGGGCGAAGCTGCGCACCACGCGCACGCCGGCGAGGTTCGCCTGCAGGCGCTCCGAGAGCGCGCTGATGGACTCCTGGTTCTTCCGGGTGGAGAGGAACAGCCCCTTGGAGAACGCGCGGGTGGCGATGACGATGAAGGGCAGCATCACGAACGACACCAGGGTGAGCTTCACGTGGATGCGCAAGAGCACCTGGAGCGCGCTGACGAAGGCGAAGACCACGTTCACCAGATTGAGGATGCCGAAGCCGTACAGGAGCCGCACCTGCAGCAGATCGTTGGTGGCCCGGCTCATGATGTCGCCGGAGCTCATCTTCCGGTAGAAGGCCGCCCCCAGCTGGTGGAGCCGGGTGAGCAGGTGCCCGCGCATCTCGTACTCGACGTCGCGGCCAGCGTTGAAGATGAGCCAGCGGCTCGCCACGCGCAGGATGAACGCGGTGATGGCGGCACCGAAAATGTAGACGACGATGGACCAGAGGCGCCCGTCGTCGGGCCCGAAGATCGCGTCGACGGCGTTCTTGGACGCCCAGTCGATGCGGTTCATGAAGTACTGGAAAACGCCGAGGCACAGCGCGCCCGAGAGGTACCGGGGGAGATGCCGTACGAACTGCCCCATCAGCGAAGTCGGGGCAGACGATGGAGAAGAGGCGGGCACGGGAGCGTTTTCTTAGTCGAACTCGTGGATGATTTGGGGTTTTCTGGACCAGCGAAGGCGCCCCGCGGGGAGACAGAAGCCCGTGATGGGATGCCGCATGCAGGCGTCCCGTCGCGCGCCCTCGCGCGTGTCGGCGCACATCGCTCGCGGAAGGCCATGACGCGACGCGCATCGCCGAGCCCTACCGTACCTTGCCGATAACATCGTTACCTTTTTGCTCCTTCGGCGCCCGCAGTTCTACTAACGTCGGCTCGTGGTGGTCCGCGTAACGAGCCCGGAGGAAGGCGTCGAGGTCGTGTTTCGCGCGATCCTCGGAGACACGCTCGATCGCGACTCGCTGTCGGCGCGAAACCTCGCCGAGCTCATGGGGCAGACGACGGGCTTCATCTATCACCACTGGGGGGCGCTCGATCCGTTCCTCCTGGAGGTGTCGGGGCTCGGGTGGAAGGCCCTCGTGGCAGAGGTCGCGGCCGCGGCGGCGAGCAAGGGCACCGGGGCCGCCATCGCCTCCGCGTACCTGGAGTTCGCGGTGTCGCACCCCACGCTGTACTGGCTCATGGCGGAGCGGCGCATGAACGACGAGCTGGTGCGGAGCACGCTCGCTCGCGGCGCTGCGTTGCCCTCGTATGGCGCATGGGTCTCGTTTCTCGAGATCGCGCGGCGCACCGACCCGACCATCACGCCGGCCCGCGCGCGGCTCGTGCACGCTGCCGCCCACGGCTTTGCCTCGCAGCTGCTCTCCGGGCGCCTCACGTCGACGCCGGAGACGGCACCGATTCCTCCCAAGGAGCTCTGCGCGCGCATCGCTGCCGACCTCGGCGAGCTGTTCTTCACGGCGCCCGCGGCAAAGCGCGCCAAATCTGCGCGTCCCGCGACTCCCGCAAAAAAGCAGCGCCCCACCCCGCGCCGCCCTTGATTTCGAGGGTTGTTTCCGTAGAGGAAGCGATCATGAAATCCACGCACCCTGCTTCTCTCGGTCTCGCTTCGGCGATGCTCCTCGGCCTGGTAGCTGCTCTGGGCGCCTGCGAGAAGAAAGAGGAACCGAAGCCGACGCCCACGGCCACCACCGGCACCGGCCCTGCGGCCACCGAGCCCAAGAAGGAGGAGGAGGTCAAGATCGACCGCGCGCTTCTGGTGCAGTTCGGCAAGCTTCCGGAGCAGTTCGTCAGCAGCGACAACCCCATCACCAAAGAAAAGGTGGAGCTCGGGCGCACGCTCTTCTTCGATCCGCGCATCTCCAAGAACCAGGACGTGTCGTGCAACACCTGCCACGACCTCGCCAAGTCCGGCGTCGACGGTCTCGCCACCTCCGAGGGGCACCGGAAGCAGCACGGCAAGCGCAACTCGCCCACGGTCTACAACGCGGCCGGGCAGTTCGTACAGTTCTGGGACGGCCGCTCGAAGAACGTGGAGGAGCAAGCCCTCGGCCCCATGCTCAACCCGGTGGAGATGGCCATGCCCGACGGTGGCACCGTGATGAAGGTCCTCACCTCCATGCCCAAGTACGTCGAGGCGTTCAAGGCGGCCTTCCCGGCCGACAAGAACCCGGCGACGTTCGAGAACTTCGGCAAGGCCATCGGCGCCTTCGAGCGCACCCTGGTGCTCCCCTCCAAGTTCGACCAATACCTCGCGGGCGACGACGACGCCCTCAGCAACCCCGAGAAGGCGGGCCTGAAGAAGTTCATGGACCTCACCTGCTCCAGCTGTCACGCCGGCCCACTCTTGGGCGGAATGGAGTACCAGAAGCTCGGCAAGGTGAAGCCCTGGGAGAAGACCAACGACCTCGGTCGGTACGACGTCACCAAGCAAGAGAGCGACAAGCTCATGTTCAAGACGCCCGGCCTGCGCAACGTGGCCAAGACGGCGCCCTACTACCACGACGGCTCGGTGGCGACCCTCGAGGAGGCGGTGAAGCTCATGGGAACGCACCAGGTCGGCATGGCCCTCAGCGACCAGGATACGAAGTCCATCGTCACGTTCCTCAAGACGCTCACCGGTGAGCCGAAGCCGGCGATGATGGCAAAGCCGGAGCTCCCGCCGAGCACGCCGAAGACGCCGAAGCCCGATCCGCGCTGACTTTCCCGCGTTTCGCGCCCACACGGGCGGTCCTTCGCGGTACAGTCGAATCATGAACGTGCGCTTTTGGGGTGTCCGCGGCACCCTTCCGTGTCCCTCCACCAAGTTCATGAAGTTCGGTGGAAACACGAGCTGCGTCGAGGTGCAGGTGGACGATCAGCCGGTGGTATTCGACGCCGGCACCGGCATTCGTCCACTCGGCTCCGACTACCTCGCGCGCGACGTTCGCAAGGCCACGCTGCTGCTCACGCACACCCACTGGGATCACATCCACGGGTTTCCGTTCTTCGCCCCGGCCTTCGATCCCAAGCGTTCCTTTCGCGTCATGGCCGGGCACCTCTCGAAGACCCTCGGCGGCATTCGCTCGGCCCTCGCCGGGCAGATGTCGGAGCCGCTCTTTCCGGTGCCCCTCGAGGTCATGGCAGCGAAGCTCGACTTCGACGACTTCAAGGCGGGCGACACCTTTCTGCTGCGTCGCGGCCTGCGGGTGCGCACCGCGCCGCTGAACCACCCCAACGGAGCCACCGGCTATCGCCTGGAGCATGGCGGTCGCTCCGTTTGCTACGTCACCGACACCGAGCACGTGCGGGGCCAGTTCGACGCCAACATCCTCGGTCTCATCGAGGGGGCGGATCTGGTCATCTACGACTCGACCTATACCGATGCGGAATTCCCGAAGTACGTCGGCTGGGGTCACTCCACCTGGGAAGAGGGGGTGCGCCTGTGTCGCGCCGCCGGAGCCAAGCGTCTCGCGCTATTTCACCACGATCCCAGCCGCGACGATGCAGCGGTAGCGGCCATCGAGCGCAAGGCGAAGAAGGTCTGGAAGAACGTGTTCGCGGCCCGCGAAGGCACCACGATACGCGTCTGAGGTCGCCTCTGCGGCGACGAGTTTCGCCGCTGGTGCGCGGGTACCCCCGTGATAGCTTGGGCTCGTGGAAAATCCGCTCCTCGAGGTCAAGACCCAAGTCCCCTTCGCGCAGGTGAAGGCCGAGCACGTCACCGAAGCGATTCCCCAGCTGCTGCGGGAAGCGCAGGCGCGCATCGATGCCATCGCCGCCCAGACCGAGTACGGCTACGAAGCCACGCTGGGGGCGCTGGAGCGCGCCACCGAGACCCTCGACTACGCCATGTCGGTGGCTTCGCACCTCGAAGCGGTGTCGGCGACCCCCGAGTTCCGCAACGCCTTCAACGCGGTGCAGCCGGAGGTGGCGAGCTTCTACAGCGGCATCCCCCTCAACGCCGGGCTCTATCGCGCGCTCACCGCCTTCGCGGCAACGGACGAAGCCAAGGCCCTCGACGCACCGCGGGCGCGCTTTCTCGCCAACACCCTGGCCGACTTCCGTCGCAACGGTGCGGCGCTGCCGGACGAAGGGAAGAAGCGCGCCGAGGCCATCGACGTGAAGCTCACCGAGCTCACCCTCAAGTTCGCCCAGAACGTGGTCGACGCCTCGAGCGGCTTCGAGCTCCTCGTGGCCGACGAAGCGGCGCTGGCCGGGTTGCCCAAGAGCGCCATTCGCGCCGCCCGCACCTCCGCCGAAGAGAAGGGGAAGGAGGGCTACCGCCTCACCCTCGACGCCCCCTGCTATGGCCCGGCGCTCACCTATCTCGACGATCGCGCGCTCCGGGAACGCATGTATCGTGCACATGCCACCCGCGCCGCCACCGATCTCACCGGTACCGCCGGGGCCGGCGACAATCGACCGCTGCTCGCGCACATCCTCGATCTGCGGCGGGAGAAGGCCGCGCTCCTGGGCTTTGCCACCTTCGCCGATCTGGTGCTCGAGAACCGCATGGCCAAGAGCGGCACCACCGCGCGCGAGTTCGTGACCCGCGTCCGCGCCCACGTCGATGCCGCGTTCCGGCGGGAGAACGAGGAGCTCGCCGCCTTCGCCAAGGAGACCGCCGGCGTCACCGAGATCTTGCCCTGGGACGTGGCCTACTTCGCCGAGAAGCGCCGGAAAGCCCTCTACGAATTCGACGAGGAGAGCCTCCGCCCGCACTTCGAGCTGGGCAACGTGGTCCGCGGCGTGTTCGAGGTGACCCAGCGGCTCTACGGGCTCACCTTCGAGCGGAAGGACGATCCGGTCTCGGTGTGGCACCCCTCGGTGGAGCAATACCGGGTGAAGGACGCCACCGGCACCGACATCGGCTCGTTCTTCCTCGATCTGTTCCCGCGCGAGGGCAAGCGCGACGGCGCGTGGATGCACGGCGTGCTCGATCGCATTCCCGGCGATCCCGCCATGACCGAGAGCGTCGGGCTCATCGTGGGAAACATGACCAAGCCCCAGGATGGCAAATCGCTGCTCACGCACCGGGAGGTGCAGACGGTGTTCCACGAGTTCGGTCACCTGCTCCACCACCTGCTCAGCACCGTCGAGGTTCGCTCCCTCGCCGGCACCAAGGTGGCTTGGGACTTCGTGGAGCTGCCCTCGCAGATCATGGAGAACTTCTGCTGGGACGAGGCCACCCTCGCGCTCTTCGCCCACCATCACGAGACGGGAAAGGCCTTGCCCAAGGAGCTCTTCGAGCGCCTCAAGCGAGCCCGCGGCTATCGCGCCGCCAATGCGCTGGTGCGTCAGCTGGGCTTCTCGACCATGGACCTCGAGCTCCACACCACGTTCGATCCGTCCAAGCACGGCGGCGTGGTGCCCCGCGCCCGGGCCATCATGCAGGAGTTCTCGCCGGCGCCGCTCCCCGACGACTACGCCATGATCGCCTCGTTCCTCCACCTCTTCTCGAGCCCGGTCGGATACGCCGCCGGCTACTACTCGTATCAGTGGGCCGAGGTCCTCGACGCCGACGCGTATGCCATGTTCGCCGAGCACGGCGGCCTCTCGCGCGAAGTGGGCGAGAAGTTCCGCAGCGTCATCCTCGCCCGCGGCGACTCCGAAGATCCGGCCGTCCTCTTTCGCACCTTCCGCGGCCGCGACCCCGACGAGACCGCAGCGCTCCGCCGCGTCGGCCTCGCTTAGTCTACGTCCAGCCTATTCCGCACTCGAGTCGTCGCTCGCATCGCGCGAGGAGGCCTCCCCCTTTGGCTTCAGCCTCATGGTCCTCGCGCGCATGCAGAACTCCCAGGCGGCCGTCACCTCGGCGTAGGTCATCGAGCGCATTGCGCGCATGACCTCACCCGCGTCTTTGCCGGCGTCGAACAGCTCCAGCGCCTTCAGCTCGGCCCGAATCTGGTTTCCTCGGAGCGATTCGGCGCTCAAGGGAATGGAGCGCCGGCGGGCAAGCTCATCGACCTCCGCCCGGTCGAAGCGGCGCACTCCGTTCTTGTCGACTTTGGGGAACAGATCTCCGCTCTTCTCGAGTCGACGAATGGTGGATATCGAACAGTCCAATAGCTTCGCCACTTCACCCCTGGTCATGAGCTCCTGCTTCTTCGACATGGTCGTTTCCGTGTTCTGACACGCCCGCCGCGGGCGCCCGTTGCCGCCCATCGGCCCGAACGGCGCACGGTTGCGCAGAAACCGAGCCGTTCGCGGAGCCCCCGGGCCTTCCACGGGCGACAGTGTCGGCGTGACGCGCGCATCATCGCTCCCAACCTTCGGATACGACTTCGTTCGGGAGGTGATCGATGGGTTTCAGCGCACCAGACGTCGTCGGCGCCGCCATTTCCGACCGAGTCGTCGCGGCGAACGAGGTCGAAGTTGGTTCGAGAAACAGGAGGCATACGCAAATGAACGAAGCAGCTACCGAGTATCCGGGTGGAACGGCGTGGGAGAAGGGGGAACCATGATGAAAAGTTCAGTTCGATTGACCGCAGGCCTCGCAGCGCTCGTGCTGCTGGGCGCATGTGCGTCGGAGAGGGCAGACCTCAATCCGCTACCGCCGATCGGAGCAGCTTCGCAGCCCCTGAGCGCCCAGCGCGGAGAGGCCGAACGTGGGGGGGAGTGGAGCGTTGCAGGCGTATGGAGAGAGGCGCCGGGCCTCAGCGAATTCTCCGCTACGAGACCGCTCACGGCGACGCTGACGACCACGAAGGACCGCAAAGTCGACGTCATCATCGAAGGACGAGGCATGGATCGACGCGTCATCCGCCGCGTCCTGCAAGCGGGCTTGGCCCTCCGGACCGGCACGGACACCACGATCTCGATCAGCCCTGCCGACGTGCCTCTGCAGTCCGTAGGCGGCGTTTCGCAGGTAAAGATCAAAGCGCAGTACAAGGGAGAGGCGGGGGAGACCGTGACGATGCAGGTCGGTCCTGGGCAAATGTACGTGACCCACTCGGTGGGCTACGGGCAAGCTTGGGCGACGAGCGACAATCTCCTCGCACTCGGCATCGCCGGGCAGCGGGCGCGGCAGCAGCAGGCCGTCGTTCCTGCGGACGTGTTGGCGAAAGCCACGACATACTCCAACGATCCCGCAAGCGACCAGCCACTTGGACGGCAGCTCTTGACGATGGCGCAAACCGAGACCGGTCGCTACCGAGACCCCTCGGGCGCCTGGGTGGACTACGTCACCGCACAGGCGGGCAGCGACTACGTCCGCGGCGGGACGTTCCGCTGGGACTCCGCGCTGTACAGCAAAGTGCGCCTCGCCACGCAGCTCGACGCGGGCACCTTCACGCCCATTCCGAAGAAGACGATCAAGGTCTGCGCAACGCTTCGACCCGAGTTCCGTGACAACGGCGTCGAAAAATACCTCCGCGACGAGGACATCCCCTCGGGCCAAAACTTCGCCACGATTCGTGGCGACAACGATACGCGGGTCGTCTTCAATGCTCTCCTCGACAACAATGGCTGTGCGCCCGTGGTCATCGAGGACGATGCGCCCTGCTTCGGGGTCGAGGTGAAGACCGATGTCATCGGAAGCGGAGCCACCAAGTTCGTGGTGAAGCCCGCCACGACGTTCAAGGCGAGCTTCTGCTTTCAGCCGAACAAGATTCTGGGAGTACCCAGCGGGTACACGGTGAACATGGGCAATGTGTACGACGATCCTGTCGTGCGGACCACCGTCGTCGCGCAGCGCATCGCCACCATGCCCGATCCGGGATTCTTCGGCTCGACGGGCATCCACACCATCGATTCCGATGCTGGCTGCGCGCTGTTCCCCATCACCGGGCAGCCGGGGAAGCTCGGCGAGGCTTGTTTCGACGAGGTCGCTGACTCGAGTGCCTTTGGCGTCGCGCTACGTCCCGGCAGCAACACGCCGCTGAGCTTTCACACGACGGTAGACAAATTCGTGGTGGGCCACGAGCTGGGCCACATGCAGCAACACTGGTCCACGGGATCCGTCACCACACGCTATCCTCTTCAGGACGGGACGAGCGACCCCGCGTGCAGGTGCGAAAGCGTCGTGAGCTCCAACCAGGGGCACTGCCTCAATTCGCGAGAGTACTTGAGCACCGCACAGAGCGAGGGGTGGGGCCACTTCTTCGCGAGCAAGGTCATGAACGACTTCACGTCGATCACGCCGGCGTCACCGGGCGCGTTCGGGTACTACAAGGAGCTCTGGACCGACGCCTTCGACACCAATGGCAATCACATCGTGAAGTTGCCGCCCTCGCAGACCGCGGTTTCGCCGCTGAGCCCGGTCAAGTGGCGCAATCGCCACTGCGGCGCCCCGGAGTTCGGGTCTGAATGGGACTGGCTCACCTTCTTGACGAACCTCCACACCCAGGGCACAACCAAGTGGACCATGGCCGAGATCTCCGACGTGTGGCAGCGCGCTTGTGGTACCCCCGGCGTCAAGTGCGACGACGCCGAGCTCACATGGGCGGCAACCAGCGTCGTGCGCAAAGACTTCCCGCCGGATGGCGGGCCCGACGGCGCCCCGGTTTTGCCTCACACGGTCGCTGGAATCCCGGTGGATGCCGCAGCCAAGACACGCTTTGGTGCGACTAGCGCTAAGTACGTGAACTGGCTGAGCCAGGCAAATGGCAACGGCGTCTCAAACGATCTGAGCCCGTAGGAGCTACCATGCAACCTGCCAACCTCTACGCCCTGGTTGCCGTCGCAGTGGGCGTAGGCCTCGTGGCGTACGCGTGCGCGTCGACCCCGAACGCGGCTCCTGCTCCTGTCGGGCCCGGTGGCTTCGACGCCGGCGCGGAGGTTGGCTCCATTCCCGCGGATGCGCGATCCGACGCGCTTCGGGACGCGGGTGTGGCGTGCGTTCACCCACCGGTGAAGACCTCGTGCGCGGGCGGATGGTGCGAAGTCCCCGCAGGGTGCTTCTGGATGGGCTCTCCGGAGGCGGAGTACGGTCGCGGGCAAGCGACGGAGCCGCTCGTACCCACCACGCTCACCCGCAGCTTCGCCATCCAGCAGTACGAAACCACCCAGGGGGAATGGAAGGCCATGGGTTTTCCCAACCCGACGGGGAGTCACCCCAGTCCCGACTTCGTCGCGTGCAAAGAAGACAATTGCGCGGTGGGGAGTCTCACGTACTTCGAAGCCCTGGCGTACGCGAACGCCAAGTCCGAGCGTGACGGGTATTCTGCCTGCTACGAACTGGTGGGGTGCAGCGGGAGCATCGGGAACGGAATGACCTGTGCGTCTTTTCGCGTCAAAGATCCCATTAGCTACGACTGCACGGGATACCGACTGCCAATGGGGGCGGAGTGGGAATACGCCGCCCGCGCCGGGACGCGCACCGCATTCTATTCCGGGGACATTGCGCCCCAGGTTGACAATGCCTCCTGCTATCCCGAGCCGAACCTGGACGACATCGCCTGGTGGTGCCACAATGCGGGAGGCACCACCCATCCAGTTGGGCTCAAGCGGCCAAACGCCTGGGGTCTCTACGACGTGCTGGGCAACTCGGCCGAGTATGTTGTCGATCACCAGCGCTACCGTGGCTACGGAGCGTTGCCACAGCGCGACCCCGGTGATCCCGTGTTCATCAGCGAGAACCGAGCGTCGCGCGGAAGCTCTGTGGTCGCGTGGTCTGTGATCGCGAGGGCAGCCGCATGGGTCGGCAATGTGGGGTGGAGCGACCGAGCTGACGGCATCACTATCCGTCTTGTGCGCACGCTTCGCAAAGGCGACGCCGGCGCCTCCGACTGAGTCGCTCACATGCGGTCGAGGGCGGAGATGCTCTTCGGTGGCAGCACAAGCGACGCAGCGGCCACGTTCTCGCGTAGGTGCGCCACCGAGGACGTTCCGGGGATGAGCAGGATATTCGGCGCACGGTGGAGGAGCCAGGCCACGGCGACTTGTATGGGGGTCGCGCCGAGGTCGCTCGCGACCTCGGCGAGCGTGGTGGATTGGAGTGGCGAGAAGCCGCCGAGCGGAAAGAACGGCACGTAGGCGATACCGTCCTTCGCCAGCGTGTCGATGAGCGCGTCGTCGCCCCGATGCGCGAGGTTGTAGTGGTTCTGCACGCAGACGATGTCGGTGATGGCGCGCGCCTGCTCCACCTGTCGCGCGGTCACGTTGCTGAGGCCGATGTGGCGAATCAGCCCCTCGCGCTTCGCCTCCACCAGCGCCTGGACCTCGGCGTCGAGTGGGCCCTCGGTGGGCGTCATGTTCATCATGCGCAGGTTCACGACGTCGATGGACTCGACGCCCAGATGGCGCAGGTTGTCGTGGATGGCTGCCCGGATCTCCGCCGGTGATTGCGCCGGGAGCCAGGACCTGTCGGCGCCGCGCCGTCCACCGACCTTCGACACGATGACGAGGCTTTCCGGATAGGGGTGCAGCACCTCGCGAAGGAGCTGGTTCGTGACGTGGGGGCCGTAGGCGTCGCTGGTGTCGACGTGGTCGATGCCGAGCGCGACGGCCTCGCGGAGCACCGCTGCTGCGGCCTGGGGATCACGCGGGGGACCCCACACCTGGGGGCCTGCCAGCTGCATGGCTCCGAAGCCCATGCGGTGCACCGAGATCGAAGTGCCGGGGAACGTGAAGCGACCACCGAGCTTTTCCGTATTCGTCATGCGCTGGAAGCTAGCGATGGCCACGCTTCACACCAGCGAATAGCATGCATGAGAGTCATGACCGTTGTTCATGCCAGGGATCTCGACCTCAACCTGCTGCGGGTGCTGGTGGCCGTCGCCGACGCCGGATCGGTCACCAAGGCTGCCGCGCGGCTCTACGTCACGCAGTCGGCGGTGAGCGCGGCGCTCGCCCGGCTCGCCGATGCGCTCGACACGCCGATGCTGGTGCGTCACGGTCGCGGGGCCATCCTGACCAACCGCGCCGCACGGCTGGTGGCCGAGGTCCGCCCCTTGCTCGATGCGATGCTCCAGGCTTCGCTGGCGCCGGCGCGCTTCGATGCACGCACCAGCGAGCGCATCGTCCGCCTCGGTCTCGCCGACTTCGCCGACCAGTGGCTGTTGCCGCGGCTCCTTCGCCGCCTCGCGCGCGATGCGCCCCGGATGCGCCTGGTGTGCACGCCGGTGCAGTTCCGGACGGTGCTCGATGCGCTGGCCACGCGCCGGGTGGAGGTGGCGGCCACGGTCATCGACCAGGTGCCGCCGTCGATCCTGCGCACCCCGCTCGTTCGCGGCCGCTTCGTGTGCCTGTTCGATCCGCGCCACGTGGGTTTCGGGCCGAAGCCCACCAAGCGTGCGTACCTCGCGGAGGAGCACGTCATCGTCTCGTTCAACGGCGACCTCCGGGGCACGGTGGAAGACCGGTTCGGCGTGGAGCGACGCGTCCGCTGCTCGGTGGCGAGCTTCGGCGCCATCGGCGCCATCGTCGACGGCAGCGCGCTGGTGGCCACGTTGCCGGAGGGGTTCGTGGCGCACATTCTCCGGCAGCGTCCTCACCTTCGGAGCGCCAAGTTTCCCTTCCCGCACCCGCCAGGCGGCCTCGACCTACTGTGGCCCGCGGCCCTCGACGAGGACGAGGCGTGCGCCTTCGTGCGCGCTGCCATCGTCGACATCGCCAAGCAAGAACGCTCGGCGAGCTAGCTGCAGTTGTCGCAGAGGCCCTTGAGCTGAACGGTGATCTTGTTCTCGCCCACCGAGCGGGGCGCGCCGCCGGTGCCGTGGAGCTCGAGGGAGAGGCCGGGCAGGCAGACGACGCCGCCGCAGTCGAGGCACACGAAGTGCGGATGCTCCTCGGTGTGGCGGCTTCCAGCGACGCCGCGCACGAGCTCGAAGCGCCACACGTGATCGCCGAGATCGGTGCGGCGCACGATGCCCGCTTCCGCGAGATCCATGAGGTTGCGGTAGATGGTCGCGCGGTCGAAGCCGCGATCGCCGAGCGCGTCGAACATCTGCGCGTGGCTGTTGGGCGTGTGCGTCTCGTGCAGGTAGCCCAGCACCGCCAGCCGCGCTGCCGTGCTCCGGAGTCCGGAGCTACGGAGCAGATCCTGGAGCGCCGCGAGACTCGGAGGGGAGGGGAGGGGAGCGTGGGCCGAGGCGTGTTTCATGCGGACGAGGCACACGCTAGCACCGGCGCACGACAGAGGCCCGGCTTGATGCAAATTGATTGCATTCGCGAGGACTTGACGCGCGTCAGCTGCAAATTCGGGGAGATTATGTATTTGCAATCAAGTTGCGTTAATGAGGCCGACGGGCTAAGCCGAGACGCATTGTCGTTGACGTGGCCTCCGCCTCCGCCCATAACGCACCGAGATTTTCTTGGGTAAATTCAAACACTTCATCAATTCATCAACTGTGATGCCGCGCTGCACTTCCCCGTTTGCCGTCTCCCTTCCCGCGCTCCTCTTGGCCTCGGCCGTGGCGCTGCCCGCGCACGCCGACGAGCCAGCGCGTGGGGGCGGCACCAAGGTGGCGCAGAACGATCCCGCGGCACCGCGAACGCTGGTGGCGCCGGT
>Ga0075163_10008818_pt1 | contig 13250 bp, 13 predicted proteins | sample JI1023141ADNA_FD_71478 | JGI IMG/M metagenome (GOLD analysis project Ga0075163, IMG submission 71478) | Wastewater effluent complex algal communities from Wisconsin, to seasonally profile nutrient transformation and Carbon sequestration -... | ecosystem: Engineered > WWTP > Effluent > Algae...
AAAAATTTTCTTTGTTTGAATCCTTTTATCAAAACACTTGTATTAGCTATCAAGAAACAAATTTTGATAAAAGGAGTAAAAAATTATGTCTATAGCTGATGTAATTGCAATTGTTGCAGGACTTATTCTATTAGGAGTGGCTTTCCCTGCCTTACTGTTTTTAATCACTTTAACCTTACCTCAACTTGTAGAACGTACAAAACAACAAATAGAAACTAGACCTTTAGCTAATTTGTTTAGAGGAATTGTTTTAGTTGTAACAACATTTGTTGCTATAGCAATTTTTATTAACATCCCTGGGCCAGCAAAATTATTAGCAATGCTAATTTTTTTAGCAACCTTAAGTGCTGCAATGATTGGTGGAGCAGGCTTAGTTAATCAATTAGCTAATAGATATGAAAACTTTTCTCAGTCAAAAGGAAGCGTAACTAATATTTTCTATAGTACATTTTTCCTAGAGTTTGCAGCAGTACTCCCTTTTGTTGGATGGTTTGTAGTATTGCCTATAAGCTTTTGTTTAATGCTTGGTGCTGGTAGCAAAGCTATATTACAACGCACTCTTAAAGCTAAATCTCAAACTCCTGATCAATCACAAGAAAATATAATTACTAATAGTAGTAATTTTTACCCTGCCAATTAATCGCTAGAAATCCCCTAATAAATAAACATTTTTGGAGATAATCTTATGATTACACGGAGAAGTTTTCTTAAATTAGCAGGACTAACAAGTATAGCACCGCTTTTTAGTGCTTGTGAGCAAGCCACTTGGTTAATTGGACAAGCTAATTTACCTGCACCAACAATAGCAATGGTCAATAGGCATAATAATGCTACTGAAAAAATAGCTACTCATATGCTTAAGCGTTTAACATATGGTATAAGACCTGGTGATATTGAGCAGGTAAGCTCAAAAGGTATTTCAAGCTTTATTGATGAACAACTTAATCCTGAAAGTATCTCTGATAGTCGTGCTTATTGGTTAGTTAGACGAATTGATACAATAAACTTAAAAGCACCAGATATTTTTGAGCTTACCGCTAAACAAGCAATTGGTGACTTACGCCAAGCTACTATTTTAAGAGCAATTTATAGCGAGCGCCAATTACAAGAACTAATGGTTGAGTTTTGGAGCGATCACTTTAATATCTATTGCGAAAAGGCTGATTGTGCTTGGTTAAAACTAATTGATGACCGTGAAGTTATCCGCAAACATGCATTGGGAAAATTCCGTAATCTACTACAAGCTAGTGCTACTAGCCCCGCAATGCTTTCTTATTTAGATGGTTCAAGCAATCAAGTTGGCAAACTTAATGAAAATTATGCTCGTGAACTTTTAGAACTCCATACTTTAGGAGTCAAAGGTGGATATAGCCAAAAAGATGTAATGCAGGCAGCCAAAGCGCTAAGCGGGTGGCAAACTAACCAACGTTTTTGGAGAGGTAAAGTTAAATTTGAAAATAATTTACATGACTTTGATGAAAAAGAAATTTTAGGGCAAAGGTTTTCTGCTGATGCTAGCTCAGACCTAGAAGATTTAATTAATCTAGTTAGCTCACATCCATCAACAGCAATATTTATTAGCACTAAACTTTGTCATAGATTTGTTAGCGAAACCCCTTCTCAAGAACTAGTCTTACAAGTAGCAAAAAGATTTCAAGAAAGTGATGGTGATATCAAAGAAACCCTTAGAGTAATGTTTAATTCTGAAGAGTTTCTTAATGCTACACCAAAATTTAAGCGCCCATATAGCTACTTAATTTCCGCACTAAGAGCAATCAATGCTAATTCTGATGGAAAAACAGGATTACAAGAACACCTAAACGCCCTTGGACAATTACCTTTTAATTGGCCGACTCCTGATGGCTATCCAGATAAAGAAGAGCATTGGCAAAATCAATTATTACCACGATGGAATTTTGCTATTGCACTAGCAAATAATCAAATAAGCGGAACTAATTGTAATTTAGAGGTTTTGTCTTCTAATCTAAATAGTTTTGCAACTAGTTTAATTGGGCGTGAGCTAACAGAAAATGAATTAATAGCTATTAATCAAGCAGAAAATATTAATGATAAAGTGGCTTTACTGCTTTGTTTACCTGATTTCCAATACCAATAAGGAGAAAACGTTATGTCTAAACAAACTTTGGTCATAATTAACTTACGAGGTGGGGCTGATGGATTAAATATTGTTGTTCCCTATCGTGAAGAAAATTATTATAAGATACGCCCAACAATCTCTTTACCACCTCCTAATAAGACTGGTGGAGTAATTGACCTAGATGGCTTTTTTGGTATGCATCCAGCACTTGCACCATTATTACCGCTTTATCAACGTAAAGAACTAGCTTTTCTACATGCAGTAGGTTGGCCAGGAGATACACATTCACATTTTGAAGCTTGGGAAGAAATTGAACTAGGCACAGCAAACACAGCAAACACAACAGAAAAACCTGTCACAGGCTGGTTAACACGTTATTTACAATTAACTGCCCAAGAACCTAGCCCATTACAAACAATAAACTTTAGCGCTTGGCCATCAAAGCTTTTTATTGGCTGTCAAGGTACTAGTCAATTAGCTCAGTTATCAGACTTTCGTTTAATGGCACAATCTAATAACTCTAATATGTTAAATAGCTTAAAATCGCTTTATGGTGAAACATCTTTATTATCAACAGTTGGTAAACAAACTATTGATGCATTAGAAACAGTAAATAAAATCTTAGAGAATAGTTCTAAGGAAAAAGTAAAGAATTACCCTAAAACTAAATTTGGCAGTCAGTTACAAAGTATTGCAGAATTAATAAATGCTAGCGTTGGTTTAAGCGCTACTAGTCTTGATCTAAATGGTTGGGATACACATATAATGCAAGGTAGCGCTCAAGGGCATATGGCAAATTTACTTTTGGAATTAGCTAATGCAATAGCAGCTTTTGCCGAACAATTACAAGATAAATGGCAAGATGTACTAGTAATAGTAATGACAGAATTTGGTCGTAGAGCAATGGAAAATGGCAGTGCAGGCACTGAGCATGGCCAAGGGGGAGTAATGTTTTTTGCTGGTGGGCAAGTCAAAGGCGGTCGTGTTTATGGCGATTGGCCAGGGCTTGCAAACCATCAACTAGCAAGCCCTGGTGATTTAGCTATCACAACTGACTTTCGCCAAGCCTTAAGCGAATTTATAATGCCTCAAGTTGGAATAGACAATATCACAAAAATTTTCCCTGCTTACCAAATCTATAAACAATTAGGTATTTTAGCTAGTTAGTAAGGCTTTAGCTGTTAGTCTAAAGTCTTTGTAATGTTTATCAGGTTGGTGCTAACAATATCTATACATATTCTTTATTATGAATGAAATAGAACCAACCTCTGAAGCAAAACTAGTTGAACGCATCTTAAATGATGATCAAAATGCTTTTGCTGAGCTAGTAGCCAAATTTCACCGTCGGATTTACAGTATTGCTTATAGAATGGTTGGTAATATTTCTGAGGCAGAAGACTTATGCCAAGAAGTTTTTTTAAGAGTTTATCAAAAATTATCTCAATATGATCCAAGTTTACCCTTTGCCCCTTGGATTTGTCGTATTGCTAGCAACACAACTATTAATTATTTAAATAGACGAAATATTAAGACCGTGCCGCTTGAAATAACTGTTAACTCAGAACAAGTAGAACGCTCAATTGCTGATGAACGTGCCACACCAGAGCAAGCAATGCTTACACGTATTCGTGATAAAGAGTTACAAGCAGCAATTATGAGTTTACCAGAAAACTATCGCTTAGCTTTTACACTCAAATATGTAGAAAACTTAACATCTGAGGAAATAGCAGAAATAATGAATATTCCTCGGAATACAATAAAAACCTGGTTAGTACGTGCCCGTGAAGCCTTAAGAGGAAAGCTTACTTAAGAGGAAAGCTTGCTAATGAATTGTGATAATGCGCTTATATTAATTTATGACTTAGTTGATGGTGAGCTTTCATCTAGTGATCAGGTATTGCTCAACAGTCATCTAGCTAATTGTGCTCATTGTCAAACTACTCTTAAGTCTATAGAAAAAGCAGAAAAATTTTACCAAACAGAAATGCTAGTTAAGCCTTTAGTAGAAACAAGTAATATTACTAGTCAAGTTTGGCAAAATAAAAATGTTTTTTCTATACCAGTTAAACCATGGTCAACTAAACGTATTCTTTATTACCTAGGAACTATGGCAGCAAGCTTTGCTGCTTTTATATACTTAGCTGGTTCATTAATAGTAGTTAACTTTATTTCTAAAATAGAGTTTTCATCTATTGTTAACAATACCTCTAATAATGATTTTCACTTTGACATTTCTCAGATTATTCAAGCAAAGAGTGGTTTACTGGCTTGGCTTACAAACATTAACAATTTTGTGAGTCAATCAACTTTATTAAAAGACTTAGCAATTATTTTATTTTTAGCTAGCCTACAATTTATGATTAGCTATTTGTTGGCTCAAACTAAACCCAAACAGGACAATAAATTATGAACCCTGGAGCAATATTAGCCATTACATTATTCTCTTTAATGATAAGTGTTGGTTTAACCGCTGCCACCTTAGCAGGACGTGGATTTTGGCCTAATTTAGCTGATGAATTAGATACTATTTCATTAAGCAATTCTTTATGGCGTCGTTTTCTAGTAGGTCTTGTTAATGCTTTTATTTCATTTATTATTTTTGCTATTACTACAAAACATGGGGCATTAGGGCTAATTGGGTTAGTGCTCTTATGCCTAGTAATGATTTTTACTTTCTTAGGTTTAATTGCTGAAGTTTGTCTTTGGGGTAGGCGAGTATTAATATTACGTAATAGCGTTAATTCACTTTTTGCACAAACAATAGCAGGAGGAATTGTACTTAGCACAATTTTATTAATTCCATTTATTGGGCAAGTAATATTTTTTATAGTGTTGTTTCAAAGCCTAGGAACTACTGTTTATTGGCTGTTTCAAAGAAAACGCTTAAACAAAAGCTAACTACACTTAAGTGATTTTTATCAATATTTTATATAAAACCTTCAACAAAATTTTAGGGGCTAACAATAGCCCCTAAATTTTTTGGTTGATTATTCAAAAACTAAAAGCTCAGACCATAATCTAAAGTCTGACAAGGAATTCTTTTATTTCTTCTTTTTCTGTTTACTTTGTTTATTGTCCTCTTCTTCGTCGTCATCATCGTCACCATCATCATCGTCACCATCATCATCGTCGCCATCGTCGTCATCCTCGTCATCATCTTCGCCGTCATCATCTTCGTCATCATCACCATCGTCATCATCTTCGTCGTCATCATCCTCGTCATCATCACCATCATCCTCTTCTTCATCATCGTCATCACCATCATCCTCATCATCACCATCATCCTCTTCTTCATCGTCATCATCACCATCATCGTCATCGCCGTCGTCCTCTTCATCGTCATCGTCATCGTCATCGCCGTCATCATCGTCGCCATCATCCTCTTCATCATCACCATCATCTTCGTCGTCCTCGTAATCCTCATCGTCCTCGTAATCCTCATCGTCCTCATCATCGTCATCGTCGTCATCGTCGTCATCATCCTCGTCTTCGTCATCATCTTCGTCATCCTCGTAATCCTCATCGTCATCGTAATCTTCATCGTCATCATCGTCTTCGTAGTCTTCCTCATCGTCCTCATCATCATCTTCTTCGTCATAGTCTTCATAGTCTTCTTCATTATCTTCTTCTTTTGACGCAACCGCTTTTGAAGGTTCTGGTAAAGGCTCTGGCGTTGGGGATGGAGAAACAACTGTAGTAGTAGCCTCACTTGGTTGAGTTTCTACAACTGGGGCTACTTCTGAAGGTGATTCTTTTGGAGTTGGGTCTTCACTTGGTGGTTTTGGCTCATCAGATCCTGAGAAATAGGATACTAATGCACCTATTCCTAAGGCTCCTACCGCACCTAGCCCTAGCCCTACAGCTACTTTACCTAATAGACTTCCACCTTTTTCTTCTGGCTCTGAGGTTATACCTTGAGCTTGTCTTTCTTTTTCAGCAGCTATCCTCTCTCTCTCAGCCATTCTTTCTTTCCAACTTCTTACAGGCTGGGATGCTATTTCTGATGTTGGAACTATTGGAGTTGGGCGATTTTCTGCTACTGGCTCTGGTGTTGGTTCTGGTGCTGGCTCTGGTGTTGGTTCTGGTGCTGGTGTTGAGGTTGTAGCTTGAGCTTGTTTTTCTCTCTCAGCCATTCTTTCTTTCCAGCTTTTTACAGGTGGGGAAGCTATTTCTGATGTTGCAGCTATTGGAACAGGGCTAGCTTCAGTTGTTGTTAAAACTGGCTCTGGTGTTGGTGTTGGTGCTGGTGTTGGGCTTGGACTTGGAGAAACAGCTTTTTCTTCTGATTTTTTCTTTTTAGGTTTATCTGTTTCTGCTGATGCATCCCAAGTTGGAATTTTAATAGTTGTTTTGGCTGGTAATGTATTTGGGTCTGTTAATACATCTTTATTGGCTTCAAATATTTGTTCAGGCTTAACTTTACCTTTTGTTACTTTTTTAGAAACTATTTCAAGCGTGTCATCTGCTTTTGTTTTGTATTCGCCATAAATATCTGTACGTTGAATTTTAAGATCTAAAGTCAAAGTTTTTTGCCATTCAGCATCAGCTTTTTTGGCTTTTTCTGTCACTCTATCAGCATTATATTGTGTTGGACAATTAGCTGTAACAGTTAATACTCCATTTTCTTCTTTTAAGGTTATTTCTTCACAGCCAAGCATATAGGCTTGTTCATAAACTGAGCCATATTTATTTGTAAGCTCTGAATCAACTTCGGCTTTTAAATTTAGAGCTAAATCTTTATGTTCAGCATCTATTTCCTTACCCCGTTCTAATATAACATTTAACAAATACTTACTAGGACAAGTCCCATTAACAACTAATTGTCCATTTTCTTCAGCCGTCTTCATTTTTTTACAACCAAGAGTTTTAGCTAATTTTAGCATTGGGACATATTTCTCTTTTAAATCTGCCATAGTTATCTCCAAATATATTATTTTTAATTACTTATTATTGCTTTTGCTGGAACTTTTTTCTTATTATAAATCGTCTTATTACAAATCACATACAATTAATTCATTTCAATAACAACATTTATGGATTTAACTAATACTTTTCAACAACTAGGCATAGCTCTAGGATTAGGATTACTTGTAGGGCTACAACGTGAATATGTTGCTGCTGCCCATCTAGCAGGACTACGTACTTTTCCTTTAATTGCTATTTTAGGTACAGTGTCTGGCATTTTAGCAAAAACCTTTGGTGGCTGGGTAATAGCCGCAGGGTTTCTCTCATTAGCAACTTTAATTGTAGTAGGTAATTTAGTTGCACTTAAAAATGAAGCTCAAGCCGCAGGGCTAACTTCTGAAGTAGCAATTTTACTAATCTATGGCGTTGGTGTTTACCTTACAGTTGGTTCACCGGAAGTAGCTATTGCTATTGGTGGCCTAACTGCTGTGTTACTCCAATTTAAAGGCCAATTAAAAGGCTTAATTGCTAAACTAGGTGACAATGATTTGGTTGCAATAATGCAGTTTGTGTTAATTGCCCTGGTAATACTGCCAGTACTACCAAATCAGACCTATGGGCCATATTTAGTGTTTAACCCTTATAAAATGTGGTTTTTAGTTGTACTTATTGTAGGGTTTAATTTAGGTGGTTATATTTTATATAAATTCTTTGGAGAAAAAGCTGGTGTAGCATTAGGAGGTATTTTAGGAGGAATGATTTCTAGTACTGCAACTACTGTTAGCTATGCTAAGCAAGCAGCAAACGCTAAAGAGCTTAATAAATCAGCAGCTTTTGTAATAGTAATAGCTTCTACTATTGTTTTTATTCGTGTATTAGTGGAAATTTCTTTGGTTTCCCCAGCTTTCTTAGTCATAGCAAGTAAACCTATTTTAGTTATGCTAACAACTTTTTTTATCTTGTCAGCAATTATGTGGTTTACCGGAGATAAACCTTTTGGAAAAATGCCAGAACAGAATAATCCTGCTCAAATAAAATCTGCATTATTTTTTAGCATACTATATGCAGTTGTTTTATTAGCTATTGCTGTGGGCAAAGATCTATTTGGAAATAAAGGGCTTTATGTAATTGCTGCTATTTCTGGGCTAACAGATGTTGATGCTATTACACTATCTACCGCACAACTAGTTAAAAATAATGAGGTTGCAGCTAGTAATGGATGGAGAGCAATTATAATTGCTTTAATGGCAAATTCAGTATTTAAGTTAGGTGTGGTAGCAGTATTAGGTAATAGACAGTTATTTTTCAAAGTTTTATCTATTTTTGCAGTAGGCTTTATTGTAGCAATATTATTACTAATATTTGGTTAAGCTTATTATTTAATAATTTAGAGTTAAAACTTGCAAAAGAAACATAGTTAAAAAAGCTACTCCAGGAGCAAGAAAAATAAAGGGATAAATAAATCGCAAAATGCGACTATTCCAGTTTGGTCAAGTTCCACATAAGTTTTCTTTTAATGTTTTATTTCTGCCACTAACTAACTTATTTTTAACACCATAAAGTTTTAATAACCCCAATATTGTTAAAAATAATCCTCCAGGTAATGTTATTAGCCAGTTAATTAAATCCATAAAATACTCTATCTTTCGCTAGAAAAATTAACCTTAACCATTAATTTTTAGAATGATTTACCAATAGTAACAACTATTGGATCATAAGTAGATTTAAGTTTTTCATCATATTCCATCATAAAAGTTATTATTAAACCATCACGCTCAACAGTTCTTTGGTAAAAGATCTGAGTACAATGACAATCATTATTTAATTTAAATCCTGAAACTACAAAAAAATTAGGCTTAACTACACTATAAGTAACTTTATTTAGTTTTGCATATTTGATAGCTTCTTTATAAAGTTGTTTCATTGTCTCTTCAAATACGTTATATCCAGCATAAACAGTAAGCTTAGCTCGTCCATCAGGACTTATAAAACGCTGTCCATCTCCACTATCAGACTCGCCTTGTGGTTTAAAATTAGCTGGATAATCTATTGAATAAGCAAATTTACCATTATGGTAAGTCTTAAATTTTTCTTGTGCATTTACTTGAAAGACAAAAGACATCACTAACAAAAATAGTACATAGCTAATATATTTTAGGTTCATAAAAAATAACCATCTTACTTATAATTTTAATCAGCTTAAACCCATCTTATGTAGCAAGAAATAAAAAAGCAAGCTTAAGGTTTGCTTTAATAAATTAAAACCCTACAGTTAACTAGAATTTATCTTATTTTTAGGAATCCTACAGCTATTTTGATGGAATTATTTTTATTACTTAGTCTTATCATCTTTACTTTAATGGCCATAAATAAAAGAAAAACAAAATGTTATACATCATTTTGATAAAATCTCTTGCGCATAAATTCTTATTACTTATAATTAGTGTTTTACTACAGTATAAAATTAAAATAATTAATAAAAACAATTAAAAATAATGAGGACAACTAACCAACTAGTTATATTTACAATTAATAAACAGCTATACGCGCTCTATCTTGCTACGGTAGAAAGAATTACTCGTATAGTTGAGATTACTCCTTTGCCTAAAATACCAGAAATAATTATTGGTGTAGTTAATGTACAAGGACAGATTATTCCTGTTGTAAATACTCGTAAGCGACTTAATTTGCCTGAGCGAGACATAGATCTAAGCGATCAGTTAATTATTGCAAAGACACCAAATCGAGTTGTTGCTCTAGTAGTAGATACAGTAATTGGGATTATTGATTGTTCAATCAAAAAAGTCATTGAGTCAGAAAATATTCTTCATAATATGGAATATATAAAAGGTATAGTAAAACTAGAAGATAATATGATTCTTATCTATGATTTGAACAAATTTCTTTCTCTTGAAGAAGAAACAATGATTGCTCAGGCCTTGGAATAGTAATATGAAACTTACTATTTCAAAAGAGTTACTACATCAATTTAGCAAGTTTGTCAGTGAGCAAATGGGGCTTTACTTTCTAGAAGAGAGATTTGGTGAATTAGAAAATAGAATAGTTATTGCTAGTCAAGAGTTTGGGTTTAAAAATGTAGAAACTTTTATTAAATGGCTTATTTCGCATCCTTTAACAAAAAATCAAATAGAAGCTTTGGCTTGTCATCTAACAGTTGGGGAAACTTATTTTTTTCGAGAAAAATCATCTCTTGATGTTCTTAAAGAATATGTTCTACCAGAATTAATCACTTCCTGCCAAAAAGATCAAAAGCATTTGACAATTTGGAGCGCTGGTTGTTGTACAGGTGAAGAGCCTTATTCTCTAGCAATTTTACTCTATGAAATGACTTCTAGGTTAAATCTACAAAATATTACTATTTTAGCTACAGATATTAATCCTGCTTTTCTTAAAAGGGCATCTGAAGGTGTATATAGTGAATGGTCATTTCGTAATATTGATTCTTGTATTAAAGAAAAATATTTTAAGAAGAAAAAAGAGAACCAGTTTGAAGTTTTACCCCATATAAAAAAAATGGTTGTGTTTTCTTATCTTAATTTAGCCAATAAATCTTTTTTTCCATTAATAAATAATAATTCTATAGATATAGTGTTATGTCGTAATGTGCTAATGTATTTTGCTTTAGAGCAGGCTAAAGAAGCAGTTAAAAAAATCTTCTCTTCCTTGGTTGAGGGTGGATGGCTTATTGTTAGCCCTAGTGAGCTATCACAAATACTTTTTCCTCAATTTACAACTATTAATTTTTCTAAGGCAATTTTATATAAGAAAGAAAATAAACAAGATCAGGAACTATCATTTTTTCCTGAGAACACAATAGGCCAAATAATAACCCCTTATAATATATCTGAAACTATTACTTCACTACCAAAATACCAAAGTAATGAAAATACCTTTAATGATAAGAGCTTTTTTGTTTTTGAAGATACAGTTCAAAAAACTTTAGAGTTAGCCGAACAAAATACTTATATTCAAGCTCAAGCACTTTATGAACAAGGTATTTATCAAGAAACAATAGAAAAGCTTTTAACTATATCAACCAATAATTCTAATCATACACAAACGCTTATACTTTTAGCACGGGCCTATGCTAATCAGGGTAAGTTAGATAAGGCTATAGAATGGTGTCAAAAAGCAATAGCTATCAATAAGTTAGATGAAGGTTGTTATTATCTATTAGCCACTATTTTTCAGGAAAATAAGCAAATTACAGAAGCAATAGCTGCTCTTAATAGTGCTATTTATATCAATCCTAATTTTGTACTTGCTCATTTTTCTCTAGCAACTTTAGCTTTAGAGCAGGAAAAATATAAAAACTCAGATAAACACTTTGAGAATGCTCTTTTACTTTTAGAAGCATACAAGCAAGAAGAGCTTTTACCTTACTCAGATTGGCTTACTGCTGGAAGATTAAAAGAAATCATTCAGGGTTCTTATAGGAGGTAATAATGTCAAATCAAGAGCAGGAAATTATATGGAGTGAAATCTATAAGCGTTTAGAAATAGCACAAACAACAATTGAACATGGTTTAACTCCAAATAGTGAAGAAAAACACCAGATTCTTAAAGCAAGGGCTAAAACTCTGGCACAAGAACCAAAAGAACATAAAGAAAAGTCAGGTTATATAGAAGTAGTAGAATTTCTTTTAGCATATGAAAAATACTGTATTGAATCATCATTTATTAGTGAAATCTATTCTTTGAAAGAGCTTACAATATTACCTTGTGTTCCAAACTTTGTACTTGGTTTAATCAATATACATGGACGTATTTTGTCTGTAATAGATATTAAAAAGTTTTTTAACCTTCCAGAAAAAGGACTTACAGATCTTAATAAAGTTATTGTTGTTAATACAGATGAAATGGAATTAGGAATTTTGGCAGATGTTGTATTTGGTGTACAAGAAATTCCAATCAAAGAAATTCAACCTTCTCTTGCAACATTAACAGGTGTTGGCGCTGAATATCTAAAGGGAGTAACAAAAGAAAGAACTATAATTCTTGATATAAAAAAAATACTTGCTGACAAAAAAATTATTATAAATGAGCAAGTAGAAATATAAGTCTAGGTGTTAAAAGGAAACAATTTATGAAATGGTTACTTGATATTACAACTCAAGCAAAGCTTTTACTTAGTTTTGGTTTAATAATTATTTTAATGATAGGTATGATAATAATAACTTACTTAAGCATGAAGACAATTCAGGAGTCAGAACAAACTTTATTTGATAAAGATTTTACTATTGCTTTAGATTTAGCAGAACTTAGAGCAGAGCTAAACTTCCAGCGTTCTAAAATACTAGAAATGACTATAACGTCTAATAAATCTGTTCAAGAAACACTTGCTCAAGAAATCAAAGAACATATTAAGGTTATAGATGAAAATATAAAAAATATAACTAATGAGGAGCAAATAAATTTAAGGCATATTGATAAAATAAACGAGCTAAAATCTATTCTTATAACTTACCGACAGACAAGAGAAATACAAGTTAATTTAATTTTTGAGGGAAAAATCGATGAAGCAAGACAATTGTCTGCAACAGTTCAAAATGAGCGTTTTGATAAAATTCAGTCAATAGTCTTAGAGTTAGTTAAAGAAACAGAAGAAAAAGCTAAAGCAGCAGTTGTAGAATCTGAAGAAAGGGTAAAGCAAACCATAAGCATTTTATCAATAGTAGGTATTATTACAGTTTTTATAGCAATAGCTATAACACTACTATTAAGCCGAGTTATAGCTAATCCATTAAAAGAAATTTCTGTTATTGCTGAAAAAGTTGCTTCTGGGGACTTAACTACTAATATAGTTCTTAATAATCGACAGGATGAAGTAGGGGTTTTAATTAGAGCTTTTTATATTATGGTAAATAGCCTTCAGAGGTTAACTAAAGATATTGATGAAGGCATAAACCTTTTGGCATCAGCTACTAGCGAAATTCTTGCGGCAACAAAGCAAGTAGCTACTAGTACAGCAGAAACAGGTGTAACAATAGCCCAAACAACTACAACAGTTGAAGAAGTTAAACAAACTTCACAGCTTTCTTCTCAAAAAGCAAAATATGTTTCTGAAAATGCACAAAAAATCTCACAAGTATCATTAAGTGGTAAAAAGTCCGTTGAGCAGCTAATAGGCGGAATGAATAAGATTAAACAACAAATGGAATTTATTGCAGAAAGTATTGTAAAGCTAAGTGAGCAAAACCAAACAATAGGAGAAATAACAGCTACG
>Ga0075163_10008819_pt1 | contig 13248 bp, 15 predicted proteins | sample JI1023141ADNA_FD_71478 | JGI IMG/M metagenome (GOLD analysis project Ga0075163, IMG submission 71478) | Wastewater effluent complex algal communities from Wisconsin, to seasonally profile nutrient transformation and Carbon sequestration -... | ecosystem: Engineered > WWTP > Effluent > Algae...
ATCGCCGGTCGCGTCGACTAGTTCGGTCTAGACGGGGTCGCCGATTCTCTCGAGCGCGTCGACCACGAGCGCCCAGAACTTCGCGTGGTCGAGGTTGCGGGCAACCTGTGTCGTGCAGTCCGGTAGCGTTTACGAAATCGTCGAGAGGGTGGGAATGCAGAGCGAGCCCGTCATGCTCAGTGACGTCGCGCGTGAAGCCGGCGTCTCGCTCGCGACCGCATCCAAGGCGCTCAACGACCGCGATGACGTCGCGCCCGCGACGCGCGAGCGCGTTCTCGCCGTCGCCGCCGCGATGTCGTTCAGCCCCAACCCCATGGCACGCGCGCTCGGCGCGAAGAAAACGGGCACCGTCGGCATCGTCACGAGCGACCTCGACGGGCGCTTCATGATCCCCATTCTCATGGGAGCCGAGAACGCGTTCGTCACGGGGGAACTCGACGTCTTCCTGTGCGACGCTCGCGGGGACGACGTGCGCGAACAGCACCACATCAAGGCACTCCTCGGGCGCCGCGTCGACGGGATCATCATCGTCGGGTCATCCAGCAACCGACGCGCCTCGCTCGGCCAGAAGCTCCCCGTGCCCGTCGTCTACGCGCTCGCGCCGTCGGACGACCCGAGCGACCTCTCCCTCACGCCCGACGAGAACCTCGGCGGACGAATCGCCATCGAACACCTGCTCGCCCTCGGACGCACGCGCATCGCCCACATCTCGGGCGACCCGACCTTCGCGGCGACGCAAGACCGCCTCGCGGGTGCGCGTGCTGCCCTCGCCGACGCCGGCCTCACCTTCGTCGGCGAACCGCTGCTCTCCGAGTGGTCGGAGCAGTGGGGCCGGGATGCTGCGGCCACGGTCTTCGACCGTCATCCCGAGGTCGACGCGATCTTCGCGGGATCCGACCAGATCGCGCGCGGCGTTCTCGACACGGCTCGCGACTACGACAAGCGCGTCCCCGACGACGTGTCGATCGTGGGCTACGACAACTGGGAGGTGCTCTCGGCGGGGTCCCGGCCCGGGCTCACGACCGTCGACTCCGATCTCGAGCAGCTCGGCCGACGCGCGGCGCAGCACATCTTCGAGGCGATCGACGGCGCCGAGACGGCGGGAGTGCACACACTCCCGGTGAAGCTCGTCATCCGCGGCTCGACGATCGCGCGGCGCTGAGATCCGCCGGGCGCGGGTTACTCGGGCTTTCCGCGGTTGCGGCGCCGCATCATCCGGGGCGCCTTGCCGCCCAAGAACGAGCGACCCGAGGCGACGACGAACCCGTGACGCAGGGCCTCGCGCCCGATGAGCATGCGGAACCCCATCTGGTCGCGGTTGCTCAGAGTCACCTCGATGTCGACGGCACGCCCCACGAGCTCGACGCGCATCGTGACGACGTAGCGGTGCTGCACATGACCGGATGAGCTGCGCACGCGCCGCCGATCGTGCACGGGCGACTCGACGACGACCTCATCCTCGATCGACTCCTGCCACGGTCGCACGCGGTACCGCACCCAGTCCGCGCCGTCCCGCTGGAAGGTCCTGATGTCGTACGCGTGGATCGACGAGGTGCGGGCGCCCGTGTCGAGTTTCGCTTTGATCCACGGAATACCGATTTCTGGGAGCTGCACCCATTCGCGCCACCCGGCAAGGGTGTTTGAATGAGAGGACTTGCTCACCACTCCATCTTGGCAGGGCTCCACCACATGAAACTTGCGATCCTTTCGCGCGCCCCCCAGGCGTACTCCACCCTGCGACTGAGGGCGGCGGCCGAGCAACGCGGCCACGAAGTGCGCGTACTCAACACCCTGCGCTTCGCGATCGACCTCTCCGGCCCCGAACCCGACCTGCAATATCGCGGCAAACAGCTCAGCGACTACGACGCGATCGTGCCGCGCATTGGCAGCTCGATCACCTACTTCGGCACCGCCGTCGTGCGCCAGTTCGAGCAAATGGACGTCTACACGCCCAACACCGCGAACGGCATCTCGAACGCTCGCGACAAGCTGCGGGCCTCGCAGATCCTGTCGCGCCACAACATCGCGATGCCCGCGACGACCTTCGTGCGCAACCGTGCCGACGTGCGCCCCGCGATCGAGCGGGTCGGCGGTGCACCCGTCGTCATCAAGCTGCTCGAGGGCACGCAGGGCATCGGAGTCATCCTCGCGCCCGAGGTCAAGGTCGCCGAGGCGATCATCGAGACCTTGCACTCGACGAATCAGAACGTGCTGATTCAGCGGTTCGTCGCGGAGAGCCGCGGCAAGGACATCCGTGCCCTCGTCGTGGGTGACCGCGTCGTCGCCGCCATGCGACGTAGCGCAGTCGGAGACGAGTTCCGGTCGAACGTGCACCGCGGCGGTTCGACCGAAGCCGTGCCGATCGACCCCGCCTTCGAGGAGGCTGCGGTGCGATCGGCCCAGATCATGGGCCTCAAGGTCGCCGGCGTCGACATGCTCGAGGGCGAGGACGGGCCGCTCGTCATGGAGGTCAACTCCTCCCCGGGGCTCGAAGGCATCGAGACCGCGACTCGGCTCGACGTCGCGGGGGCCATCATCGACCACATCGCCGATCGCGTCGCGTTCCCCGACATCGACGTGCGCCAGCGGCTGAGCGTCTCGACCGGCTACGGCGTCGCCGAACTCGAGGTGGGCGCCAACGCCGACCTCGTCGGCACGACCCTCGGCGAGTCGGAGCTGCGCGAGCGCGACATCACGGTGCTGACGCTGCACCGCGGAACCGCCGTCATCCCCAACCCCAAGCGCGGCACGGTGCTCGAGGCCGGCGATCGTCTGCTGTGCTTCGGCAAGCTCGAAGAGATGCGCTCGATGGTGCCGGAGCGCAAGCGCCGCCGCCGCAAGGTGCGCAAGCTGCCCGCGGTTCCGCTGCCGGAGTGACGCGCGCGGCCCGACCTCAGCGTCGGCTGAACGGCGCCGTCGGGTTACGCGTCGTCGCGACCGCGGTGTTGTAGAGCGACTCGGTGCCAGCGTCGAGGTAACCCCAGGTCTGAAAGTGTGTGCGGAACGCGTCAGGATCGACGTTGCCCTCGGCATCGCGGTATGCCTGCCAGGCGGCCGAGTTGGGGTCGTCATTCCACTGCGAATGGATGATGGGCGCATGGCCCGTCACACCGATGAGCCCCTGGTCGGGGTTGCCGTCCACCTGAATCACCTTCGCGCCGAAGGACGCCGACCGCGGATCGGTGCGGCTGATGCGCCCCCACTGCGCTTCCTGGTCGGCCAACGCTTCCCCCGCGTACACGCGCTCGGCGTGCAGAGCGGCGGCGTTCGCGATGCGATCCTCGATTCCCGCGGACCCGAGCATGACGAATGCGAAGAGCCGCAAGTCGGTGTCGGCTATCGCGTTCGCGGCCATGGTCGTGCCGTACGAGTGGCCGACGACACTCACCGTCGGCACGGGGTCGTCCTGCCGTGTGGCGTAGAGGCCCCGGATGTCCGCCGCCAACCGTGGCGCACCGCGCGTCGCGTACGCGCCGAGCGTCGCGTCGATACCCGGGGGTGGCGTGCGGTAGTTGAGCCACGCGACGACGGCGCGCTTCTCGGGTGCGCCGACTTGGCCTTGAGCGACGTACAGGTTCTCGGCGGACTGGGTCCAGAGAGACATGTCGTTCGTGTACGTGCCCATGCCGGGCACGCTGAAGGTGACTTGCTCGGCGGAGTCGAGGTTGCCCACGGCAACGGCCGCGAGCGGCAGCTCCTCGTCGACGAGCAGGATGAGAAACCGCTTGACCTCGCGTTTGCCGTTGATCGCGATCTTGATGGCCTTGAGCGCTTCGAGCGTCTGCCGGGTCTGACCGTTGTCGGGGTCGGTCTTGAGCTGCTCGGTCTTACGCGCGATGAGCGTGTCGAGCACCTTCCGGTTCGCGTAGTCGCGAATGCCGTACGGCACCCCGTCGAGTGCACCCGTGATCTCGGGTGCCGTGGCGATGAGGGTCTTGCGCTCGGCCGGAGTGGCGAGCCGCCACCAGCGCGCCGTGTGGGCCGATTCGGCGTTCGCCATCTCCGCGATCATCTCGGGGTGCTCCTCGAGGTACTTCTTCGCGTCTTCGGGCGAGAGCGACGTGATGTAGTCGAGCCGGGTCTGCACGTCATTGGCGCGGATCTGCACGACGATGACGGTGGCGACGATAGCGAGGGCCACGATTCCACCCACGATCGCGAGGATGCGGCGGCGCACGCGCCCCGGCCTATCAGTAGGCGCCCTCCACTGCGACCACCGACCCACCATCCCTAGAAACTACCTGCTAGCCCAACCCGTGGTTCTTCTCGCCACCGTGACTTCCCGACACGGGCTTGCGGGAGAGACCCACCGAGCCGCCGTCCTTCTCGCGCGAGGTGGCCGCGGCCACGGCATCCACGTCGGATGCCTTCGTGTAGGCGTGGCGGAGGGCGACGGGCTCGATCTCCTTCGCCTGCGCCTTCTTGCGGCGGGCGGCGTAGGTGAGGTTGAGCGCCTCGACGACGATCGCGAATGCGATGGGCACGTAGATGAGGGCCTTGTCGACGTGCACGTCGAAGCCGTCGGCGATGAGCGTGACACCGATGAGAACGAGGAACGCGAGCGCGAGCATCTTCACGGAGGGGTGCTTGTTGACGAACGAGAAGATGAACTTCGACGCGAAGAGCATGACTCCGAACGACAGCACGACGGCGACGATGATGACGAGGATCTCGTCGACCATGCCGACGGCCGTGATGACGGAGTCGAACGAGAACACGATGTCGAGCAGCAAGATCTGGATGATCACGGCGCCGAAGGTGACAGCCTTACCGGGCTTGCCCGCCTCCTCGGAGTGGGCGCCCTCGAGCTTCTCGTGGATCTCGTGCACGGCCTTGTAGACGAGGAACGCTCCACCGAGGATGAGAATGAGGTCGCGCCCCGAGAAGCCCATGCCGAAGAGCACGAAGAGGTCATTCGTGAGCGAGATGATCCACGACGCGAAGAACAGCAGTCCGATGCGCATGAGCATCGCGAGTGTGAGCCCCAGGTTGCGGGCCTTCGCTTGCTGCTCCTTGGGGAGCTTGCTCGCGAGGATCGAGATGAAGATCACGTTGTCGACGCCGAGAACGATCTCGAGCACGAAAAGCGTGAGGAAGGCGACGATCAGATCGGGTGTCAGGTCGAGGGCTAAGTCCACACCTCACAGTATGGGGAACGAAGCCCTCGATCCTGAGAAAATCCCCGCTAGTCCGGTCGTGTCACGCGGAGCGAGGTGTTGTCACGCGGCGACGCTCAGGGTCCAGGTGACGCCGAAGCGGTCGGTGAGCATCCCGAATCCGGCGGACCAGTCGGAGGCCACGAGCGGCTCGACGACCGTCGCGCCGTCGGAGAGTGCCTTCCAGTACCCCTCGCACTCGGCGAGCGTCGCGCCTTCGAGCGCGAGGAAGAACGGCTGATCGGTGATCGTCACGAAGTCCTGGCGACGGGTCGAGCCCACGACGGGTGCGGTTTCGCCAGCCTGCGGCGGCACGTCGTACGCCATGACGCGAAAGCCGTCGGCGCCCGTCGCGAGCCCCCACACGACGCGATCGGATCCGGGGACCTCGGCGGGCATCCCGACCTCGGCGTAGGTACGCACGATCGCGACGCCACCGAATGCTGCGGCATAGAAGTCGAGCGCGGCGCGGGCGTCGCCGGCGAAGTTGAGGTGGGCAGTGGGTGCAGCAGACATGGTGTCTCCGTTTCGTTGCGCCGGTCGTTCCGGCGTGAATCCACTGTCTCGCCTGTACCGGTCAGAGAATGTCCGGTACTTCTGAGATGATCGCCTCATGCCCGTCGCCGATTCCGCCTCCACGTCGCGACGACTGCTCGCCCTGTTGTCGCTCCTGCAGTTGCGACGCGACTGGCCGGCACGCGTGCTCGCCGACCGGCTCGAGGTGAGCGAGCGAACCGTGCGTCGTGACGTCGAACGACTGCGCGAACTCGACTATGCCGTCGAGACGACACGTGGGCCCGACGGCGGCTACCGACTCGGCGCCGGCGCGACTCTCCCGCCCCTGCTCTTCGACGACGAGCAGGCGCTCGCGATCGCGCTCCTGCTACGCACAGCGCCTGCCGTCGGGGCAGGACTCGAGGATGCTGCGGAGCGGGCACTCCTCACCCTCACGCGACTCCTGCCCTCGCGCCTCGCGCACCGGGTGGCGGCTCTGGAGGCGGTCGCGGCGCTCCCCTCCACCGCGGACGCGACGGACGCCGCATCCCTCGAGTCGATCGCTGCCGCGATCTCCGCCCGCGAGGAGCTGCGCTACGACTACGCGACCGGCACTCCCGGCGACCCCGTGCGACGGATCGAGGCGCACCACCTCCTCGCGCGGGGCGGACGCTGGTACGTCGTGGGGTTCTCGGCGGAGCTCGGTGAGTGGCGCATCCTTCGTGTCGATCGCATGACCCTGCGCGACCACACCGGGCGTCACTTCGAGCCGCGCGAGGTCCCCGGCGGCGATGCCGTCGCCTACCTCGCGGCGCGCTTCGTCGGGGCCGAGGTCGGCGGCACGTGGGCATGCATCGGCGAGGCGGTAGTTGAGCTACCGCTCAAGGATGTCGCACCGTTCATCGGTGACGGCACGGCGACCGAGGTCACTGCCACCACAACGCGCGTGCACCTGGGATCGTGGTCGTGGGTCGCTCTCGCGTCAGCGCTGCTCAGGTTCGACCGCGGGGTGACCGAAGTCGAACCAGCCGAGCTGAGGGCGGCGTTCGCGACGATCACCGACCGCGCGACCTCCGCCGCGAACTAGGCTCCGAACGCGACCGAGACGAACTCGTCCGCGAACGATGCCGCCGCGGGCTTACCCACCCACACGCTCGGTCGCCCGAACGACACCGGGTAGGGGCGGTCGTCGATCACGAGCGCACCGCGGGTCAACTCGCCGCGCTTCTCGACCGCGATCTCGACGCGCTCGTAGTCGGCGAGCTCGGGCTTCGCGAGCAGGATCGCCGCGGACGGGTCGTGCAGCGGGAAGCCCACGGTGCCCGTCGAGGAGAGGTTGAACGCGAGGTATTGCGGCAACATCCCGCGCACGAGATCGCGCAGCGGGGTGCTCGAGGCACCCTCGATGCGGGCGAGGTGCGACTCGTCGACGAACATCGCGTGCGTCAGGTCGACGGGCGCGAGCGTCACGTGTGGGAACGACGCGAAGACGAGGTCGGCTGCTTCCGGGTCGTGCCAGATGTTCGCCTCGGCGTCAGGCGTGATGTTGCCCGAGACGCGCAACGCTCCGCCCATGATGACGACGCTGCGCAGGAGGTTCGGCAACTCGGGGTCGAGCATCGTCGCTAGGGCGACGTTCGTGAGCGGGCCGGTCGCGAGCAGCGTGAGCTCTCCGGGCTGCTCGCGGGCCAGTCGCACGAGCTGCTCGGCGGCGGACTCCGTCGACACGCTCGGCGTCGACCCGTCGGACATGCCTCCGATGCCGTCGTCGCCGTGCACCTCGGAGGAGACCTCGAGCGCTTGCGCGAGCGGGCGCTGCGCGCCGATCGCGATAGGCACCTCGAGGCCTGCCGCCCGCATGACCTGTGCCGCGTTGGCCGCCGCGGCAACCGCGGGTGCGTTGCCATGCACCGTGCCGATCGCGACGATCTCGACCGTCCCGAGGGAGGTCAGGTAGAGCGTCGCCATCGAGTCGTCGATGCCATAGTCCATGTCGAGTACCACTCGGGTGGAGTGCGTGGGCACTCCACCCGAGTGTGCGTGTGATGTCACGGTGCGTAAGCCTTCAGGTCAGATCAGCGGACGGAGACCGTGCCGTCGACGATCTTCTGCTTCAGGGCATCCAGGTCGGCCTTGAGCTCGGGCGTGATCGACGACTCGAAGTCGTGGAACGGGGCGATGCCCACACCGTCGTTGGCGAGCGTGCCGTCGTAGACCGTGTTGTCGAAGCCGTCGTTCGCGATCTGCAGTACGGCGTCGCGCGTCGCGTTCGCCATGTTCTTGAGCACCGACGTGAGGTAGAGCGACTGGAACTCGGCACCCGCGGTGTCATACCCGTCGCTGTTGACGCCGATGATCGCGAGACCGTCGGTTCCACGATCCTGGATCGCCTGCAGCGACGCCTGGAAGAGCGAACCGGCGACGGGCATGACGATGTCGACGCCCTGGTCGAGCAGACCCTCGGTGATGGTCTTGGCGGCGTTCTGGTCGGTGAAGCCACCGACGAAGACGCCCTCCTGGGTCGCGACATCCCAGCCGAGAACCTCGACCGATGCGCCCTTGGCCTCGTTGTAGGCCTCGACTCCGCGGCCGAAGCCGTCCATGAAGTCCACGACGGGCGGGATCTGCAGGCCGCCGTAGAGTCCGACCTTGTTGGTCTTCGTGGTCGCCGCTGCGACGTAGCCGGCGAGGAACGAGGGCTCCCGCGTCTGGAAGACGATGGGCTTGACGTTGTCGAGCTCGAGCGCATCGCCGTTCTCGTCGAACAGGATCGTGTCGAGCATGATGAAATCGATGTCGGGGTTGGCCTGGGCGGCGACGCGCGTCGCGTCGATCATGTCGAAGCCGAGGGTCTGGATGAGCGTGCAACCCTGGTCGATCATGGCCTGGATGTTGCCCTCGTAGTCCTCGGCGTTTTCGGACTGCACCTTGAGCGTCTCGACTCCGAGCTCGCTCGCGGCGGCTTGCATGCCCTCGAGCGTGAACTGGTTGAACGAGAGGTCGTCGAATCCGCCGGTCGTCGAGACGATGCAGGGCAGGAAGTCGGAATCGGAGGATGCCCCTCCGCCGGTCTCATCGGGTGCTGCGGCACAACCGGCGAGCATGAGAAGGGCGACGGCCGGCAGGGCGGCGATCATTCGTGTAGCCATCATCGAACTCCTTTGTCTGACGGGTTTGTACGAGCTTATACAAGCTCGTCTAACGTGACAAGCGACGTTGCCGAGTCGTGATCAACCGACCGACGCCTGGTGCACAACGAGTCGCACGAAGTCGGGAACGATGAGGCACTTCGCGAGATAGAAGGCCTCCCCCTGCCGCGAAATCTTCTGGGTCAGCACGAGAATCGGTTGCGACGCGGTCGCCCCCAGTTGCCTCGCGCGCGTGCTCCCGAGAACGCTCGTCGAGATCTCCACCTCGCCCGGTCCGAGCTCGGGGCCGAGGTCCTTACGAATGAGCGACAGCAGAGTGGATGCGCGACCGGCCATCTCGGTGGCTACGGCGGACGCGCGGCGGCGCTGCTCGGAGAAGCCGTCGCTCGCCTCATCCGTCGCCACCACATGCTCCTGCAGGATCGCGACCGGACGCCCGTCGCGCGTCACGATGTGCTCCCAGAACCAGGTCGGGGTCGAGTCTTCGACGTCGAGCCCACGGGCGGTGAACTCGGTGCCGTCTTGCACGGCGGCCTCGAGGTTCGAGAGGGCGAATGTACGGTTCGGCTCCGCGCTGCGCAACAGCTCGTCGAAGGGGGCGATGCGTTCGAGGCCGAACTTCGCGGGCTCGAGGGCGACGAATCGGCCGATGCCGCGACGCGTCGTGATGAGCTGATCTTCCTCGAGCAACATGAGGGCTTCGCGCACGACCGTGCGGCTGACCCCGAGGGTCTCGCCGACCTCAGCCTCGGTCGGCAGCATCGAGCCGGGCAACGCGCGGCCCGAGACGATCGCCTCCGCGACGCGCCCGTACTCGGCGATGCGCAGCGGCTGGCCGGGCTTGCTCATGACCGGCTCGGCGCCGAGGATGTGCTGCGTCGCGGTTTTCATCGACGCCAGCGTATCTGCCGAGTAGCGTGAAGCGATGAGCGAGGGGTCGTCGACGATTACACCGGCCAAGTTCCACCGGGCACCGGGAGTCACCGAGTGGCGCGTGACTCCCCCCGGTCCGCACGCGGTGTTCCGGGCATCCTCACTCGCTCAAGCCGCGAGCCTCGTGGAGCCGGTCGTCGCCGAGGCCGAACGGCTGGGCATCCGCCCCGACATCGACGTGCGGGCGGAAGCCGTAATTGTGCGCATTCCACACTGCGACTTCGAGGGCATCCCGGCCGCGGCACCCGAGTTCGCCGCAGTCGTCTCCCGCGCCGCCTCGAGCCTCGGACTCACGGCCGACCCCACGCTCGTGCAGACCATCGGCATCTACGTTGCCGAGCACTCCACTGCAGACTCGCGACCGTTCTTCCTCGCAGCCCTCGGGTATGACGCCCTCGACGAGACCGACGCGATCGACCCCCTGCGCAGCGGACCGCAGCTCGCCTTCAACCCGATCACGGGCGACCGTCCCTCGCGCGGGCGCACCCACTTCGACGTGTTCGTTCCCGCCGATCAGGCACAGGCGAGAGTGGATGCCGCGCTCGCGGCCGGCGGCCGTCTCGTCGACGACTCGTACGCCCCTGCCTGGTGGTCGCTCGCATCACCCGAGAACCATGGAGTCGACATCGCCTCGTGGCCCGACACCCATGACGGCTTCGCGAACTAGTCGAACAGCTCGCTCAGCCAGTTCTCCTTCTTGCGCTTGCGCCCGTACTGGTCGTATCCGCTCGAAGGCTGGTAACCGCCGCGGTCCTGGTACTGCCCGCGATCAGGGTAGGTCTGCTGCGCAGCCGGGGCAGGCGGCGTGGATGCCGGCGCGCCCGCACCCCGCTCGATGATCTTGTCCAGCTCGCCGCGATCCAGCCACACACCACGGCAGGTGGGGCAGTAATCCACGCTGGCCTTCCGCAAGCCGAAGAAGCCGATCCCGCGGTGGGTGTGGCCCGTCGCCGCAGCGGCGGTAGTCCTTCTTGGGGTCGGAGTGGCTTTCGCTGCTGTGCAGGCGAGCCACGAGAACACAAGCCAGACAGCAGGTACAACAGCGTCACCGACAGCTTCGGAAACCCCCACCGTCGAGCCGACGCCCACGGCGACGCCCACCTCGACAGTCGGGCCCGTTACGGATGCCGAGGTTGTAGCTGCCTTCAAGTCGTACTTCGCAGAGCGCGCGTCGAACGGTGTGATGTGGGGCAAGGCAGCGAGCACCGTGACGTTCGAGAACCGGGTCGTACGTGTCACCTTCGACCCGGCGGCCGCCGGCGTCGACCAGGCCACGTTTGACAGCCTCGCTGCGGACTTCAACTTTCCGAGCTTCGTGGCCACGCCCGTCGCTTTCAACGATCAAGTCGGCAATCGGCTACGACCCAGCATCGACTCCATCGAGGCGGTCCGCGTCGACGGGACATCGCTCGGCACCATCGACGCAGCTGGGATCCTGGCACTCAACGGGCTATCGCAATAGCGGACCGGGTGTAAGACCCTGCCCGCCCGTCGGCGGAAAGAACGCCGCCGACCAGGCTTAGCCCGGCTGCCCCGTAGTCGGCAATTCGCGGAACGAGCGCCCCGTGCTCTCAGCCCAATCGCGCACCTCGCGCACGTCCCAAACGTCGCCGGACTTCAACCGTCGCACCGGTGCGGGGAACTCGGAGTGACGGGTCTTCCAGACGTTGATGGTGTTGGCCTCGATGCCCAGATGCTCCGCGATCTCGGCGGGCCCGACGAGGTACTTCGCAAGAATGCGGAGCTTCTTGCGACCCTCCTCCTCATCCGACACGCGACCAGCGTATGCGGGGCACCCTCGCGGCCCCGGGTGAAGCGCGATCCGACACTCCGGGCACAGTGATTCGCCTATCCGTCGGAGATCTCTTACACTCGTCGGTATGTCAGCCCCTCGTGCGATGGTTCCCACAGTCCAATGACCGCGGAACTTCAGCTCAGTGAACCCGGCGACAACACCTTCGCCGCAGGGACCGGCCGCGACGATACGACGTGGCAGGTCCTCCTCGGCGACTGCCGAGAAGCGGTCAAGCAACTGCCGCCGGAATCGGTGAACAGCGTCATCACCTCGCCGCCGTACTACTGGCAGCGCGATTACGAGGTCAACGGGCAGTTTGGCCTCGAGTCGACGATCGACGGATTCGTGGACAACCTGGTCGAGGCGTTCGCCGCGATCCGGCCCGCGCTCACTGAGGACGGGACGGTCTTCCTCAACCTCGGCGACACGTTCTACAGCGCCAAGGGGAAGCCCCACGGACAAGACCTCAAGCACCGCAGCCGACGACTGCCAGGGCTGCGCGCCGTCGACGGGCCCGGCCTGGGCCTTCCGCGGAAATCGCTCATCGGAATTCCCTGGCGCGTCGCCCTCGCCATGCAGGCGGACGGTTGGACCCTTCGGAGCGCGATCATCTGGGTACGGAAGAGCGCGATCCCCGAGCCGACGAGCAAAGATCGCCCCTGGCGCAAGTACGAGCACATCTTCCTGTTCTCCAAGAGCCCCCGGTACTTCTTCGACCGTGACGGCCTCAACGGTGAAGAAGACGTCTGGTACATCGAGCCGGACCGGAAGTCTCTGGCTCGAGGAACCCACTACGCCCCGTACCCCCGCCAGCTCGTCGAGCGGTGCATCGCGGCCGGGTGCCCAGAGGGCGGAACGGTGCTCGACCCGTTCCTGGGCGGCGGGACCACGATGTACGTTGCAGAGGAAATGGGTCGATCATCCGTCGGCGTCGAGCTCAATCCGGCGTTCTGCGGACTTGTCGCCGACAACATGTCGAAGCTCACCAGCGCCGAGTAATCGTCGGCGAGCGGTACCGTCATCATGTGAAGTTTGCTCCCCCTCAGCTGGTCCTCGCGGCGGTCGACGCCCTCGACGGCGCCCACCCGCTCGCCGTCGTCACCATCCCGGCGCTGCTGCGCGCCGGGGCGCAGCTGGGTCAGGACCCCACCTCAACGGCCGTGCCGTTCGGGTCCACCGAGGAATCGGAGCTCCTGCGGCAGTTCTTCACCCTCCCCCGGCCCCCAGAGCCGGACCGCCCGTACTACGCCCCCTGGGCCAAGTCATCGAAAGACCCCAGCTGGCAGACCCAGAAATACCCGGGCGGCGGGCTGCAGCGGCAGCGCAACCACCTGACTAACCAGGGCGTCGTGTTTACCCAGAGCAAGGTCACCGACAGCCGCGACACATGGTCGCTCACCCCTCACGCCGGCGCCGAACTGCTCGCGCGACAGGACCACACCGTGCGGATCGTCGACCTGGCGCTGTGGTTCGGCCGGAACGTCGACACCGATGCCCTGGATCCGGCGGTCACTGCCGGCGCCGCGGACCCTCTGGATCGACTCATCGCCTGGTTCAGAAGCGAGTTCGAACCCGACAAGGGCGACCTGATCGGCACGCTCTACACCGACGACGTGCCGGCCGCCTATCGCGATGCCCAATTCGCCGACGCACCCATAGACGAGGGCACCTACGAGTTGCTGGGATCGCTGCCGCCGGCGCCGGTCGTGACCATGGACCT
>Ga0075163_10008820_pt1 | contig 13248 bp, 5 predicted proteins | sample JI1023141ADNA_FD_71478 | JGI IMG/M metagenome (GOLD analysis project Ga0075163, IMG submission 71478) | Wastewater effluent complex algal communities from Wisconsin, to seasonally profile nutrient transformation and Carbon sequestration -... | ecosystem: Engineered > WWTP > Effluent > Algae...
CTCGAAGGCAAGGTCGCCCTCATCACGGGTGCCAGCCGCGGCATCGGCGCCGCGGTGGCCTTGCGCCTGGCCCGCGCGGGCTGTCGGGTGGCGGTGGCCGCCAAGACGGTGGACGCCAACCCCGAAATGCCCGGAACTATTGGAGAAACCGCCGCCGCAGTGGAGGCTTTGGGCAGCGAGGCCCTGGCCGTGCGCATGGACGTGCGCGATGCCGCCCAGGTGCAGGCCGGGGTGGATGCCACCGTGGCCCGCTTTGGCCGCCTCGACATCGCCATCCACAATGCCGGCGCCCTGTGGTGGAAGCCCATCGCCGACACCCCGGTGGACCGCTACGATCTGGTGCACGGCGTCAACGCCCGGGCCGCCTACGCCCTGGCCTACGCCGCTTTGCCCCACCTCAAGGCCGCGGGCGGCGGGCACTTCCTGACCATGAGCCCACCCGTGATGGTGGACGCCATCGGGGGTAAGACCGCCTACATCCTCAGCAAGTTTGGCATGACCGTGGTGGCCCTCGGCTTGGCGGCCGAGCATGCCCGCGATGGTATCGCCGGCAACGCGCTGTGGCCGGAGACGGCCATCGAGTCGGCGGCCACCCGCCACTTCAAGTTCGGCACACCCGCCCAGTGGTACAAAGCCGACCTGGTGGCCGACGCCACCTACGAGGTGGTGCGCCGCGATCCGCGCAGCCGCACGGGGCAGGCGCTGTGGGTGATGGAGGTGATGCGCGAGGCCGGGGTGACCGACTTCACCCCCTACCGCTGCGTGGCCGAGAGCGAGCCGCCGCCCATCAACGCCATGCGCATGCCGCGCGCGGGGGGTCGGGAGACCGCCGGTGGGAAAGTGGTGGAGTAGGGGGTGGGCCGGGCGCAGCATAAGCGCCCGGATTCACTCCGCTTTGGTTTGCTCGCTTCGCTCTGGCCGAAGCCAGATGCGCGGCGGCAGGTAGGCACGGAAGCTCAGCCCACACACCGGCGGGCGCCGGTGGGAGGTGTGCCATGAAACGCCATCGAAGGGCCGGGGATCCGACCCGACGATCAGGTCCGGATGCCGTAGCGCTTGCGGAAGCGCTCGACGCGGCCTTCGGTGTCCATGACCTTCTGCTTGCCCGTGAAGAACGGGTGGCTCATGGCCGAGATTTCGACCTGGATGACGTAGTGCTCAACACCATCGACGATCCGAATGTCGTTCGACTTGGTGGTCGAGCGGCTGATCAGCTCGTTCTCCCCGTCTTTGAAAATGACAGGGAAGTACTTGGGGTGGATCCCATCCTTCATGAATCGGCTCCTTTCGCGAGGCGCGGGAAGCTAGCCGATCCCGGCGGGGTGGTCAACCTGTTCGCTGCGTGTAGACAACCGGGAGCGGTTGCGGTAGCACCACGCCCCCCTCGGCGCCCATCATGGACCGTTGGGGGCCCTGGTGTGCACGGCGGTGAGGCCGTCTGCGCAGGCGGTGCTGCCCTGGTGGTTGGGGATCGTGGGCTCGGCCCCACCCAGCCATCAGTCAGGCGTGCTCGCCCTGTTGACAGTGATCGCGACCGCACGCACGCCTGGCTCCGGAAGTGCGCGTTCTGACTCGATTTCTGGGGCAGTCCACTCGGTGGGCTGGAGCTGAGAAATACAACGCGCATCGCGGGGCACGGGGCCAGACCCCCGCCCCCGACCAGCGCGCCCGCTCAAGCGGGCGGCCGCCGGGTGAGGCGGCACAGAGGCCCCGGCACAATGGGGCCAGGGAGGCTGCGCACCATGGAGGAGCGCACCCGCGAGATGCCCGAGAAGTTGGGACGCTACGAGGTGCGTGGTCGCATCGGCGGTGGCGGCATGGGGGACGTCTTCCGCGTCTACGATCCCGTCAACCGACGGGAGGTGGCGCTGAAGGTCCTCAAGTTCACCTATCCCCGGGCGCTGCACTACTTCAAGCGGGAGTTTCGGGCCGTCTCGGGCCTCTCCCACCCCAACCTGGTGGCGCTGTACGACCTGCACCACGATGGGGAGCTGTACTTCTATACGATGGAGATCATCGACGGCGTTGATCTCTACCTGTACGTCAACGGCCACAACCGGGTGGTCAACGACGCCCGGGTGCTCTGCCGCCCCGAGCGGCTCCAGCGCGTCCGCCACGCCATCGTGCAGCTTCTGCGAGCGCTGGCCTACCTGCACGAGCACGGCTGCATCCACCGCGACATCAAGCCCTCCAACGTCCTCGTGGATCGCGAGGGCGAAGTGAAGCTGGTGGACTTTGGCATCGTGAAGGAGCTGCTGCCCGGCGGTGAGGGGCAGAGCCTCTCGCAAGTCTTCGGAACGTCTACGTATTTCAGCCCCGAGCAGTCCATCGGCTCCAGCGTCACCGCGGCCACCGACCTGTATGCGGTGGGGGTGGTGCTCTACGAGTTGCTGGCCGGCGCCCCGCCCTTTGAGGGCGAGTCGGCCGATGTGGCCCAGGCCCACCGCTCCACCCCACCGCCCTCGCTCATTCAGCGTGTGCCGGGCTTGCCGCCCGACCTGGCGCTGGTCTGCATGGAGCTGCTCTCCAAAGCGCCCGCCGACCGGCCCTCCGCCCGCGAGGCCCTCGAAGAGCTCGACGCCCCGCTGGAGACCGCGGCCAACGAGGTGGAGTTCGTGGGCCGCCGCAGCGCGCGCAAGGCCTTGCACCGCGCGTTGGAGACCGTGCGCGAGGGGCGGGGGCGCATCGTCCTGGTGGAGGGCCCGAGCGGATCGGGCAAGACCACCCTGGTGGAGATGTTTGCCCAGGAGGCCCGCTTGTTTGGCGGCTCCACCTTTGTGGGCACCTGCCTACACCGCGACCACGTGGCGCTGCGCGGCCTGGACACCATGGTGGAGCGCCTCGCCGAGGCTTTCCGCAAGCAGTGTGCGCGCATCATGCGCCACATGCCGGAGATGGAGCGGGCGGCGCTGATCGATGGCTTCACCTTCTTGGGCGAGCTCCTACCGCCTCACATGCATGGCCTGTCCGATGGCTCGGTGAATCCCGGCATGGGCCTGCAGGCCCTGCTGCGCGAGCTGGCCGAGAAGCGCCTGCTCATCGTGGTGGTGGAGCAGCTCCACCTGGCCGACTCGGCCACCCTCGACGTGATCGAGGTGTTGCAGCGCGGTGGTGGCCTGCCGCCCTGCCTGTTCATCTTCACGCTGCGGCCGGACGCCGTGCCCCCCAACAGCCGGCTCTCGGCCTTCATCGATCTGCTCACCGCCCACCCTGGCACCGAGCGGATCGTACTGGAGCCGTTTACACCCGCAGAAACATTACAGTTTTTGGAGCTGCACCTGGGGCAGGCGCCGGCGTGGCTGGCCGATCATGTGCAGCGCCAGGCCGACGGTGTGCCCCTGTTTGTACAGGCGCTGGTCAACGAGGTTCGCCACAACCCCAAGGGCCCGCCGCCCACCTTCGAGGAGATGGTGACACGCCGCATGGCCGCCCTGCCTGAGGGCGCCCAGCGCACCCTCGCGGCGGTGTGCCTGTGTCGGGGGCCGGTGCCGGGCCGCGTGCTGGAGCGGGCGTGTGGTCTGGAGACCAACGAGCTCCACGACGCCCTGCAGGAGCTCATCACGGCGGGCCTGGTGCGCATGGAGACATCCTCCGACGGCTCGGTGGACGCCGTGCCCGTGCACCGCCGCCTGATGCAGGTGGCCCGCGGCGCCCTGGAGGCCGATCTCACTCGCCAGATGCATGGCCTCTTGGCGCGGGCGTGGCAGCAGTCCGGCGGCGGCGCAGCGGATATCCAACACCACTGGGCGGGCGCCGGTGAGCCCGAGCGTGGGCCTCGTTATGCCGTCCAGGCCGCCCAGGAGGCCCGGGCCATGGGGGACCACGTGCGCGCTGCCGAGCTGTACGCGCTGGCCCTCGAAACTGACGATCCGAAGATCGACCGGGTGGGATTGTATGTGAGCCAGGCCGACAGCCTGGCCACGGCGGGCCGCGCGCTGGCGGCGGCCGATGTGCTGGCCCGGCTGGCCACTGAGGTGCCCGATGAGGGCCTGCGGTGGACGGCGCGGCGCCTGGAGCTCTCGCTCATCGGCGGCCGCGTGGACGACGACCTCGCCACCGAGGCTGCGCGCCTGCCCGAGGGCGCCCGCGTGCGCCTCGCCACCCAGGTGGTGGGCATGGATCCCTTCCTGGCCGAGGAGCTCACCCGCCACATCGACACGCCCGAGGCCCGGCTGGTGCGCGCGCGCATCCTGGCCGGCCGCCACGACGCGGCCTCCATCGCCGAGGCCCGTGTGTTGGTGAACGCCTCCATCCCTGGCCCCACCACCCAGGATCGCATCGCCCAGGCCCATGCCCAGGCGGTGGTCTGCCGCGCCGAGGGGGCCGACCGCGCCGCCGAAGCGGTGATGGCCCGCGCCTGGGACCTCGCCTCCGAGCTGCCACCGGGCGATCCACTCACCCTTCGCCTGACCATGGGCGAGGCCATGTTGGCGCTGGAGCAGGGCAACATCGCGCGGGCCCGCACCTCGGGGCGCGATCTCCTCATGGCGGCGCGGGCGTTGGGCCTCACCGGCCTGCGGGGCCGCGCATGCGTGCTGCAGGCCCACATTCACCTGGAAGCTGGTGAGCGCAATGCCGCCGGTCGGCTGCTCACCGAGGCCGCCCGGTGTCGGCCCGGCGGACGCATCACCGCGCCGCACGTCCAGGGCGCGCTGACCCGGGTGCGCCAGCTGCTCTACGGCCAGCGCCTGGCCGACGCCGAGGCGGGCTTGCGGGCCCTCAAGAGCGACGAGCGCTACCGCCGCTTCCTGGTCCTGCGGGAGCCCTCGCGGGATTTTGCCTTGCTTTACACGCGCTTATGCGCGGTGGCCGGCCTGGAGAAGTGGCGCGAAGGCCGCACCGACGACCCCACCTTGGTGGATCGCCTGCTGCGCGCCCGGCAGGCGCTGGGCCGCACGCTGCCCCGCCCCGAGGCCTGGTTGCGCACCCTCGAAGCCATCGAGGCGCTGCTGCGCTGGCAGGCTGGCCGCGCCGAGGTCTTGCTGGCCAATGGCCTCGCTGACGACGACCTGCGCCCCGAGGATCCGCGGCTGTTGGCCACCCAGTACGCGCTCATGTATGCCGCGCTGGAGCACCAGGGCCGCACCGATGAGCGGCTGGCCGAGCAGGCGCGAGAGGTGGTGCGCGAGGCCGGTGCCGCCCTGCCGGTGGAGGCCCAAATCCTCCTGCCGCCGCCCGCCGATCGCACCCTGCGCCCGGGATGAGCGACACGCCGGCATGATGGAGCTGGGCCTGGGCGGCCTGTTCCTCACCGCGTTTCTCGCCGCCACCCTGCTGCCTCTCGGGGCAGAAACCCTTTTAGTTGCCATGGCTTTGGGCGAATGGAGCACCCCCGCCTTGTGGGGCGTGGCCACCCTCGGCAACACGCTGGGCGGCCTGACGGGTTATGGCCTCGGCCGCCTCGGTGACCCGCGCTGGATCACCCGCCTGCTGCGCATGCAGCCCGCTCAGGCCGCGCGCCGCCTCGCCTGGGTGGAGCGCCACGGCGCGTGGGCGGCCCTCCTGTGCTGGCTGCCCGTGGTGGGTGATCCGCTTACCCTGGCGCTGGGCCTGGCTCGCGCGCCCTGGCTCCCCGTCACCCTGCTCATGGGTCTGGGCAAGGCCGCACGCTACGGCGTGTTGTTGGTCATCGTCCGCGGCCTCTGAGGGCTGCGGGCACAGAAAAATACCTTTGATTTCAAGCGCATTCATCGGCTCAGGGCGTGGCTGCTGGCGCCTGCGCCTGCCCGCGACGCGCCCCAGGCCGTAAGAAGGCGACCTTGGGCCGACCCTGGTGTCGTTGCGGTTCGACACCGGGCGCGGACCGCACTACTCTCCTGCGGTCAGCCGATGGAGACACCATGGAGTTCCTCGACGCGGCGTTGGCGTGGCCCACGGGCATCTTCACCCTCTTGCTGGGGGTGGCGGTGCTCTACTGGATCTTTGTCATCGTCGGCGCCCTTGATATCCACTTTCTGAGCTTCGATGGGGCCGCCGAGGGCCTGGCCGAAGGCGCAGCGGAGGGGGCCGCCGAAGGGGTCGCGGATGGTGTGGCGGACGGCCTCGGCCACGGCGCCGCCGATGGGCTGGGCCATGGCGCGGCGGGCGGGCTGGGCCACCACCACGAGGGCACCCTGGCGGGCCTGCTGGCCGCCCTCAACCTGCGCGCGGCGCCAGTCACCGTCGTCCTGACGTTTGTTTTTCTCATCGGCTGGCTCGCGAGCTTCTTTGGCATGCGCGCCCTGGCCACCTTAGGCCTGGGTGGCCTCGTTGTGGCGGCCCTGGTGGGGGTGGGTGCGGTGATCATCGCCCTCCCGCTCACGGCCCTCGCGGTCCGCCCGATGGCCCCCCTGTTTCGCACCGCCCACGCCCGATCCCGGGCCGAGCTGATGGGCGGCACCTGCCAAATCGCCACCGGCTGGGTGGACGACCGCTTCGGCCAGGCCAATGTCCGTCTGGGCAACGACCACTTGCTCATCCAGGTGCGGTGCCGCGCGGGCAATGGGCTGCACAAGGGCGATGAGGCGCTGATCATCGAGTTCGACGCCGCGCGGCAAGCCTATGTCATCGAGCCTCTGCGCGCAGGTTGAGGGTGCGGCTGCTCACAAACACGAGTACGCTGTTCGCCGTTGGGCGCTCAGCACAGTGAAGGAGAAACCATGCCGGTGATGTTCCTGTTGATTGGCCTGGGTATTCTGGTGGGCCTGTTGGTCGGTGCGGCCGTCATCGTGGCCAAGTTCTACCGCAAGGTCGATCAGGGTCGGGCCCTCATCATCAACAAGATGAAGACCGATCCCGAGGTCACCTTCACCGGTGGTGTGGTCTACCCGATCATCCATCGTGCTGAAGTCATGGACATTTCGGTCAAGACCATCGACCTGGAGCGCTCCGGGCACGAGGGCCTGATCTGCAAAGACAACATCCGCGCCGACATCAAGGTGACGTTCTTCGTGCGGGTCAACAAGACCACCGAGGACGTGCTCAAGGTGGCCCAGTCCATCGGCTGCGTGCGCGCCAGCGACCAAAAAACGCTGGAAGAGCTCTTCCTGGCCAAGTTCGCCGAGGCCCTCAAGACCGTCGGCAAGCGGCTGGAGTTTGAGCAGCTCTACACCCAGCGCGATGACTTCAAGGACCAGATCATCCAGGTCATCGGCCAGGACCTCAACGGCTACGTCCTCGAAGACGCCGCCATCGACTTCCTCGAGCAGACCCCCATGGAGAAGCTCGACCCCAAGAACATCCTCGACGCCCAGGGCATCCGGAAGATCACCGAGCTGACCTCGCTGCAGAACGTGCAGACCAACGAGCTCAAGCAGAAGGAGCGCATGGAGATTGGCCGGCAGAACCTGTCGGCCAATGAGGCGGTGTTTCGCTTCGAGCAGTCGGAGGCCGAGGCGCGCGCCAAGAAGGAGAAGGAGATCTCCATCGCCCAGGAGCGCGAAAAGAACGAGGCGATGCGTGTGCGCCATGAGGAGGAGAAGCGCACCGCGCTGACCCTCCAGAAGGCCCAGGAAGAGGTGCAGATCGGCGAGCAGAACAAGGGCCGCGCGGTGGAAGTGGCCCAGAAGGCCCGCGAGCGCGAGGTCGCCGTCGAGCAGGTGCGTGTCGTTAAAGCCCGTGAAATCGAGGACATCGGCCGCGAGCGCGATGTGGAGCTGCGCCGCATCGAGAAGGAAAAGGCGCTGGAGCTCGAGCGCAAAGAGATCGCCGATGTCATCCGCGGCCGCGTGGCCGTGGAGAAGACGGTGGCCGAAGAAGAGGAGCGCACCAAGGACGTGCGCGCCCACGCTGAGGCCGAGCGCGGCAAGAAGGTGGCCATCATCGGCGCCGAAGCCGAGGCCCAGCAGAACCTCGTGAAGGGCATCAAGGCCGCCGAGGCCGATGAAGAGATCGCCAAGCACGCCGCTCGCCAGCGCTTGACCGAGGCCGAAGCCGCCCTGGAGGCCGCCGACAAGGAGGCCCGCGCCAAGATGCGCCTCGCGGAAGGTGTGCAGGCCGAGGCCGCCGCCGAGGGTCTCGCCCGGGTGCGGGTGGAGGAGGCCCAGGCCGCCGCCATCGAGAAGCGTGGCATGGCGGAAGCCCGCGTGACTCTTGAGAAAATGCAGGCCGAGGCCGCCGGGTTGGAGAAGCAGGGCTTCGCCCGCGTGAAGGTCCGCGAGGCCGAGGCCGACGCCATCCGCAAGGAAGGCGACGCCCAGGCCGATGTCATCAAGGGCACCGAGCTGGCCCGCGCGGCCGGCGAGGAAGAGAAGGGCATGGCCCACGCCCGCGTGCAGGAGGCCGAGGCGGCCGCCATCGAGAAGCGCGGCCAGGCCGAGGCCGTCGCCATCGAGAAGAAGCTGGGCGCCGAGGCCGCCGGCCTCGCGCTGAAGGCCGAGGCCATGAAGGCCCTCGACGACAAGAGCCGCGCCCACGAGGAGTTCCGCGTCCGGTTGGAGAACGAGCGCCTGGTGGCCTTGGCCGCCCTCGACGCGCGGGTTCACATGGCCGAGAACCAGGCCAAGGTGCTGGGCACCGCGATGCAGAGCGCCAAGATCAACATCGTGGGCGGCGACGGCCAGTTCTTCGACCGCTTCGTCAAGGCGGTAGGCGCTGGCCAGGCCATCGACGGCTTCATGAACAACAGCGAGGTGGGCCGGGGTGTCCTGGGCGGCTACGCCTCGGGCGAGCGCCAGCTCTCCGACGACATCAAGGGCATCGTGGGTGGCCTGGGATCCAGTGATCTCAAGGACTTGAGCCTCGCGGGCCTGCTCGCGAAGCTGGCCGCCGGCTCCGACGACGCCACCCGCGCGCGGCTGATGGCGCTGACGGCGGAAGCGAAGAAGCTGGGCCTCGACCTGACGAAGCTGGTCTGAGCCGATGGCCGAGGCCGAAGCGCCGAAGGCGGAGGGGGCGGGGCCCGCTCTGGATGCCGGCAACTACGAGATCATCCGGGCGCGCCTCGTGGCGCAGGCCGAGGCCGTGCGCCGGCAGGCCGAGGCCGTCAATACCCGCCGCAAGGAGGTCTTTGGCGGCACCGAGCTGCAAGTCGTCGCCCAGAGCCGGGTGCGCACCGCCGCCAACTGCCTGCCCCGCGACATCATCAGCGTGGGTGGCCACCTGCTGCTCGGCTACGAGACGGCCTTCCACCTCAAGCAAGAGGTGGCGGTTGCGGACATCTTCGCGCTGCACCTGGTGGAGCAGGCGTCCGACCTCACCGAGTTCCCCAGCGAGAGCTTCCAGGCCCTGGGCGGCTTCCTTCAAGATCCCCAATTCTTAAAGGATTTTACCGATCTCTTCCGCTACTACCGCGACGCCCGGCTGCTGCAGCTGCGGCGCCCCGAGGGGCTGCTGCTGGCCATCTTCCAGATCGGCCAGGCCATCGGCGACATCAAGGTCTTCCGCTGGCGCTTTGAGAAGAACGGCACCCTCAAGTACATCGACAACCGCGGCGAGCGGGATCACACCTTCCCCGCCTCCCACGACTTCGCCTGGCAACCCTGCACCCGCGAGATGCAGGTCCATGGGCCCCACCCCCACTTCAACGTCCGCAATCGCGTGTTTGTGGAGACGGTGGGGGGCGACCTCACCGTCAAGGTGGAGAACAACACCCAGGACGGCCTGGGCGTCTACCGAGAGCCGGTGGACGACCGCAACCAGACGCTGGACGACAGCGAAATCTACTTCGCCGACCTGGGCACGCTCATCCTGCTGAAGGTCAAGCCCTACCGCGAAGAGCAGTACCGCTACCTGGTCTTCAACACCCGCACCCAGGGCGTGGTGCGCGTCGACGCCATTGGCCGGGCGTGTGTCCAGCTCCCCGAGGACCACGGCATCATCTTCCCCGGTGGCTACGTCCTCCAGGATGGCAGCCACAAGGTCTTTGAAGAGGTCAACCCGCGGCTGCGCTTCAAGCGCATGGTCAAGTCCCCCAACGGCGAGGACGTGCTCTACGTCTTCTACGATCTGGTGGACGGCCTCTACACGCTGCTGCCCTACAACCTCATCCGCAAAGAGGTGCAGAACCCCATCCACTGCCATGGCTACAGCCTCTTCCGCGATGGCCGCATGGTGGTGTTCCGGGTCCTGACCCAAGAACCCACCCGGGTCCACCCGCTCCAGGTGTGGCAAACACCTTTTGTTTCCGCGGAGTTCGCCGCCAGCGCCCCCACCGATGGCAGCTTCCTCGCCAAGGTGGGCAACGCCGAGTTGGTGCGGGGGATCAGCGACGCGCTCTCCGTGTGCCGGCTGGTGGACCAGAGCGTGCCCACCCGCCAGATCTATGAGGATCTGATCGCCAGCCTCGGCCGGATGAGCGACGCCTACTTCTGGCTCGGCAACGCTGAGGTCCAGCTCGCCGAGCCGCTCAAGACCATGCGGCGCACCGCCGAGCTCATCGTGGATGAGTTCGAGAAGGTGGTGGCCCTCCGCAAGCGGGCGGCGGGTGCGCTGGCCGAGACGGAGGCGCGCCAGGTCGAGGCCATCCGCACGCTGCGCTCCACCTCCCTGACCACGGTGGAGGCCTTTCTCAAGGGCCTCACCGGCCTGCGCACCCTGCGCGGCCAGCTGATCACCCAGCGCGATATCCGCTACATCGATCGGCCGCGGCTCGACCAGCTCGAGACGGAGATCGTCGAGCACTTCGATCGCCTCACCCGCGAGTGTGTGGGCTTCTTGCAGCGCGACACCGCCTTTGCCCCCCTCAAGGGGGACATCGAGGTGCTGCTGGGCCAGATCGAGAAGGCCCAAAAGGTCAATGAGATCAACCCACTGCGCGAGCGTATGGAGGCGCTCTCCACCGGGCTCGACCTGCTGACCGAGGTGATCGGTGGGCTGAAGATCGACGACGCCACCGTCCGCACCGCCATCCTGGAGGACATCTCCGAGGTCTTCGGCCAGCTCAACCGGGTGCGCGCCACCCTGGAGGTGCGCCGCAAGGCGTTACTGGGCAACGAGGGGCGCTCGGAGTTTGGCGCCCAGTTCAAGCTCTTCGGCCAGTCGGTGGCCTCCGCGTTGGCCCTCTGCGACAGCCCCGAGCGCTGCGACGCCGAGCTCTCGCGCTTGATGGTGGGCCTCGAGGAGCTGGAGGCCCGCTTCAGCGAGTTCGACGAGTTTGTCACCGACCTCACCGCCAAGCGCGAAGAGGTCTACGAGGCCTTTGGCACCCGCAAGCAGGGCCTGCTCGACGAGCGCCAGCGCCGGGTGGGCAACGTCCTCAAGGCGGCCGATCGCATCTTTGAGGGCATCGGGCGCCGGTCGCGCACCTTCACCGGCGAGGATGAGCTCAACGCCTGGTTCGCCGCCGACGGCATGGTGCTCAAGCTGCGCCAGCTCTCCGAGCAGCTCACCGCGCTGGGTGATGCAGTCAAGGCCGATGAGCTCCTGGCGCGCCTGAAGACCGCCCGGCAAGACGCCCTGCGCGGCCTGCGCGACCAGCTCGACCTCTTCTCGGGCGGTGGCAGCCTCATCACGCTGGGCAAGCACCAGTTCACGGTCAATACCCAGCCGCTGGAGCTGACGCTGGTGCCCCGCGACGAGGGCATGGCGCTGCACCTCACCGGCACCGACTTCTTCGAGCCCGTCACCGACGCGGCCTTCCAGGCCACGAAGCCCTGGTGGAGCCAGACCGTCATCTCGGAGAACGACACCGTCTACCGGGGCGAGTACCTCGCCTTCACGCTGCTGGCCGACGCCGAAGCCGGCCGGGCGGGCACGCTGCAGGGCTTGCTGGACGCCCAGCGCAGCGAAGGTGGCCTGCTGGCGGTGGTACGCGAGCGGGCCCAGGCGCGCTACGAGGAGGGCTACGAGCGCGGTCTGCACGACCACGACGCCACCCTCATCCTGGAAAAGCTTTTGATCATGCGGGCTTCCGCGGGCCTGCTGCGCTTTGGCGCCTGGCCGCGGGCGCTCGCGGTCCTGGCCTGGGGCGCCGGCCTCGGTGGTGAGAAACGCACAGCCTGGCACCGGCGCGCGCGCAACCTCTGCCGCCTGCGGGACCGCTTCGGCCCCGGCGCCGCCTACGACCAGCTCGCCCAGGAGCTGGGTGAGGCGGTGGCGGCCTGGCTGAGCACCCGGGGCCTGCCCGAAGGTGTGCCCCATGCGCCGCTCGCCGGCCAGTACCTGCTGGAAGAGCTGGGGGCCGGCAGCCCGCCGCGCTTCACCACCAGCCGTGAGGCCGAGGATCTGCGGGCCGCGCTGACCAAGCACCTGGAGGAGACCGACGCCCGCCGCGAATTTGATGAGGATTTGCGGGCGCTGAAGGACGAGCCCGTCGCCCGCGTGGACCTGGCGCGGGCATGGATCGGCGCGTTGGCGCCCACGGCCGACGCGGGCTCGGTGTTGGAGGCCGCAGTGGCCGCCGCGGGTGATCCCGTGGACCGCCACGTCTCCGCGGCGCTCGTGCGCGCCGAGGTGAAGGGGCTGCTGGGCCAGCACCCGCGCATCCAGGCCCAGACGTTGAGCGTGCAGCTCGATGAGGTGCTCGGTCGCCTGACCCACTACTGCACCGTCTGGCTGCCCGGCTACCAGCGCTACCGGGAGGCCCGCCACGCCCTCCTCGAGGCCGCCCGCGTGCGGCTACGCCTCAAAGAATTCCAGCCGCGCATCATGTCGAGCTTCGTGCGCAACACCCTCATCAGCGAGGTCTACCTGCCGCTGGTGGGGGATAACCTGGCCAAGCAGATGGGCGCGGCGGGGGACAAAAAGCGTACGGATCTCATGGGGTTGCTGCTGCTGGTCTCCCCGCCGGGCTACGGCAAGACCACCTTGATGGAGTACGTGGCCAACCGCCTGGGCCTCATCTTCGTCAAGGTCAACGGCCCCGCGCTGGGCCACAGCGTCACCTCCATCGACCCCGCCGAGGCGCCCAACGCCACCGCGCGCCAGGAAGTGGAGAAGATCAACCTGGCCTTCGAGATGGGCAACAACGTGATGCTCTACCTCGACGACATCCAGCATACCCACCCGGAATTGCTGCAGAAGTTCATCAGCCTGTGCGACGCCCAGCGCAAGATCGAGGGCGTGTGGCGGGGCCGCACGCGCACCTACGACATGCGCGGCAAGAAGTTCTGCGTGGTGATGGCGGGCAACCCGTACACCGAGACGGGCACCAAGTTCCAAATCCCCGACATGCTGGCCAACCGGGCGGACACCTACAACCTGGGCGAGATCCTCCAGGGCAAGGACGACGCCTTCGCGCTGTCCTATCTGGAGAACGCGCTCACCAGCAACAGCATCCTGGCGCCCCTGGCCACCCGCGAGCAGAGCGACACCTACAAGCTCATCCGCATG
>Ga0075163_10008822_pt1 | contig 13246 bp, 10 predicted proteins | sample JI1023141ADNA_FD_71478 | JGI IMG/M metagenome (GOLD analysis project Ga0075163, IMG submission 71478) | Wastewater effluent complex algal communities from Wisconsin, to seasonally profile nutrient transformation and Carbon sequestration -... | ecosystem: Engineered > WWTP > Effluent > Algae...
TCGCGCGAGGTCTGCCACGGGTCCTTGGCATCCTTCAGCGAGTCGAGCAGGCGCTGGTAGTAAGCCTTGCGGCCTTCCTCGTCTTCCAGGATCTTGCCCTTGATGTAGTCGAGGCCGACGCGGTCCATGTAGTGGCAGGTGCGCTCCAGGTACCAGCCTTCTTCGCGGTAGAGCTGCAGGAAGGCGCCGGAATATTCCATGACTTCCTCGTCGGACGTCACCTTGCACAGGAACTGCGCAACCTCGGTCTTGATGCCGCCGTTGCCGCCGATGTACAGCTCGTAGCCGGAATCGACGCCGATCACGCCGACGTCCTTGATGCCGGCTTCGGCGCAGTTGCGCGGGCAGCCGGAGACGGCCAGCTTGACCTTGTGCGGCGAGTACATGTCGAACAGCATCTTTTCCAGCTTGATGCCCATGGTCATCGACTTCTGGGTACCGAAGCGGCAGTGCTCGGCGCCGACGCAGGTCTTCACGGTGCGGATCGATTTGCCGTAGGCGTGTCCGGACACCATACCGGCGGCGTTCAGGTCGGCCCAGATTGCGGGCAAATCTTCTTTTTTGACGCCGAGCAAATCGATCCGCTGTCCGCCGGTAACCTTGACGGTGGGAACTTCGTATTTTTCAGCCGCATCGGCAATGGCGCGCAGTTCGGACGGCGTCGTCAGGCCGCCCCACATGCGCGGCACGACCGAGTAGGTGCCATCCTTCTGGATGTTGGCGTGGGCGCGCTCGTTGATGAAGCGCGACTGCGGGTCGTCCTTCGCTTCGTGCGGGAAGCTGGAGATCAGGTAGTAGTTCACCGCCGGGCGGCACTTGTCGCAGCCATCGGGCGTCTTCCACTCCAGTGCCTTGAAGACGGCCTCCTTGGATGTCAGGTGCTGGGCGACGATGGCTTCACGGACCGCCTTGTGCGAGTGATCGGTACAGGCGCACATCGGCTTGGTGTCGAGCGCCGCCGGGGTGTAGGCGCCGCCGATGGTCGAGGCCAGGATCTGTTCGACCAGACCGGCGCAGGAACCGCAGGAGGACGCTGCCTTGGTGTGCTTCTTGACCTCGTCCAGCGTGAAGAGGCCCTTCGCCTTGATCGCCTGGACGATGGTGCCCTTGGTCACGCCGTTGCAACCGCAGACTTCGGCGTTGTCGGCCATTTCGGCAGCCTTGCTCTTGCCGGCGTGGCCGACGTCGCCGACCAGACTCTGGCCGAAGATCAGGGAGTCGCGAATCTCGTGGATGTCGCGCTGGTCCTTGAGCAACTGGAAGTACCACGGGCCATCGGCCGTGTCGCCGTACATGACGCCGCCGACCAGCTTGTTGTCCTTGATGACCAGCTTCTTGTAAACGCCGCCGTGCGGGTCGTTGAGGACGATTTCCTCGGTGTCCTTGCCGCCCATGTAGTCGCCGGCCGAGAACAGGTCGATGCCGGTGACCTTGAGCTTGGTCGAGGTCACCGAGCCGGTGTAGCGGCCGATGCCGTAGCCGGCCAGATGGTTGGCGGCGACCTTGGCCTGCTCGAACAGCGGGGCGACCAGGCCGTAGGCGATGCCGCGGTGGCTGACGCACTCACCGACGGCGTACACCTTCGGGTCGTAGGTCTGCATGGTGTCGTTCACCACGATACCGCGGTTGCAGTAGATGCCGGAGGATTCGGCCAGCGAATAGTTGGGGCGAATGCCGGCGGCCATGACGACAAGGTCGGCCGGAATCTGCAGGCCGTCCTTGAAGCGGATCGCGGCAACGCGGCCGGATTCGCCCTGGATCAGCGCTTCAGTCTGGGTTTGAAGCAGGAACTTCAGACCCTTGTCTTCCAGCGACTTCTGCAGCATCTTGCCGGCGACTTCGTCGAGCTGCCGTTCGAGCAGCCAGGGGCCAAGGTGCACGACAGTGACGTCCATGCCGCGCAGCTTCAGGCCGTTGGCGGCTTCCAGGCCAAGCAGGCCGCCACCGATGACGACCGCGTGCTTGTGCAGCTTGGCGGCCTCGATCATCTCGTCGGTGTCCTTGATGTCGCGGTAGCCGATGACACCGGGCAGGTCGTTGCCGGGAATCGGCAGCATGAACGGGGTCGAACCGGTGGCGATCAGCAGGCGATCGTATTCTTCTTCGGTACCGTCTTCGGCGATGACCTTGCGCTTGACCCGGTCGATGGTCTTGATCTGCTTGCCGGTGTGCAGCTTGATGTTGTTTTCCTTGTACCAGTCCAGTTCGTTGAGCACGATTTCCTGGATGGTCATTTCGCCGGCCAGGACCGGGGAAAGCAGGATGCGGTTGTAGTTGGGGTGCGGCTCGGCGCCGAAAATGGTGATGTCGTAGTGATCCGGTTTGATCTTCAGCAGTTCTTCGACGGTGCGGACACCGGCCATGCCGTTACCGATCAGGACGAGACGGGGTTTGCTCATGTTAGGGCTCCAACGTTGCGCGCACCTTGCGGTGCAAATTTATTTCAGCGCATGACGTCATTGCCATCGTACCGTCCCCGTTGACGGTTGATTCGCTGCTTCGAGAGGGATATTGCAAGCCGCGTGCCAAGGCACTACTCCTTTGATTTTTGGTCATTTTTTGCTGCCGACCGTAGCATTCACGCACCACAACAGTGCGGCCGATGCCAATCCGGTGCAAGCGCGACCTCAGTTGCCGCCGACCAGCAGGCCGGTCGCCTCGACGGCGACAATGGCCTTGGCCTGGTTGAAATCCTCGGCGTAGCCGCTGGCGAACAGCAGGCAGGCCAGTTGATTGGCGACCGGCTTGGGCAACGGGATCTGCTTGTCGAGAATGCGGCGTATCCATTTCGCGGTACTGACCGCATCGGACGCATCGGGCAGGTTAGGCAGGGCGCGCAGGCTTTCGTGCTCGGCCTCGAACAGCACGTCGACCACGCCGTCGTGAATGAACTCCAGACGCGGCCGCCGTTTCGGATTGGCGAACGGCTCGCCTTCGGTGCCGCGCAGTAGCAGCCCCCGGTCGTTACGCGCAGCGAGGATGTCGCGCATCAGGTCGAGAAACTCAGGATGCGTCGCCGGCGCGACCTTGACCGCGTCGCCTTCGAAGGGATTGATCAGCTTGACCAGGCTGTGGGCGCTGTTGCGCACGCCCATCCGGCTGCGCAGGGCAAGCAGGCTGTGCATGCCGGGACTGAGGGCGCTCAGCGGCAGGAAAGCCAGGCCGCTGTCTTCCAGCGCGACCTGTGCCTGCTGCGTCGAGGCCATCGGCATGATGCCGAGTTCGCGAAAGACTTGCGCGCTATTCACCCGTCCATAGCCTTCGAGCAGGCCATGGACCAGGACAGGCACGCCAAAGCGCTGCAGCAGCAGGGCCAGCAGCGGCGTCAGGTTGGCTTCCTTGCGGGCGCCGTTGTAGGTCGGCAGGGATATCGGCCGGACCCGGCCATGCGGCATGTCGAGCCGGTTGGTCCGGTTGTCCATGGCATCCATGAAGCCGAGCATCTCGTCCAGCGATTCACCCTTTACCCGCAGGCCAAGAATGATGGCGCCCATTTCGAGATCGGGCACGCCGCCGTCGAGCATGGCAGCGTACAGCTGCTGCGCGTCGTCGCGCGGCAGATCGCGGGCGCCATCAGCGCCGCGACCGATTTCCTTGATGTACTGTGCGTAGCTCAAAGTTCTCTCCGCTCCCGTTCAGGCCGCCGCTGCGGTCGTAGTTGCCTGCTCGGCGACCATGCGCTTGATGTCGGGCACACAGGAGCCGCAGAAGGTCCCGCACTTCAGCTTGTTCTGCAATTGCGGCAGATCGGCGCCGGCAGCCAGTTCCTTGTGGATCTGCACATCGCTGACGTCAGCACATTTGCAGACGATGTTGCGCGGCGCCATGGTCACCGGCGGCTTGGCGGTCGGCGCCAGGGCGAAGCGGATCAGGCTGGCATCCAGTTCGTCCTCCGCCATCGCCTGCTTCAACCAGGTCTGGGCCAGCGTTTCGCCGACCAGGCGGACGCCGAGCAGACGGCCGTCGGTGGCAATCGCCTTTTTGCTGATCTTGCGCACGGCATCGGCGTAGACGATGGCACCTTCGGTGCCGTCGAGCCCGAACAACCGGTCCAGCTCAGCCACCACGTCGTCGCCGACCGGCCCGGCGGCAGCCGCGCGGAAGACGACCAGCGGACTGCTGCGGCCGTAGAGACCAACCGTGGCATACGGATAGTCGGCCAGCGTGGCGCGGGCCTGCTGCAGCAATTCCAGCGCTGCTGACTGATCGGCGCAACGGCGGACGACGGCCAGCGGATAGGGCAGGTTGATTTTCTCGATCTGCACCGCGGCGTGCTTGAGTTCCGGCTGCTTCGAATACGGGTCGGTGGCATCGCAGGCCAGCGCATTGGCGCCCGGCGTCGTCATGAACTGATTGCCCCAGTGCATCGGCATCCACGCCCTGCCCTTGGCCAGCCCGGCGCGCTCGGCGACGCGGACGATCATTTCGCCCCGGCCGTTGGTCACGCGCGCCAAGTCGCCGCTCTCCAGGCCACGGTGGCGCATGTCGCATGGATGCATGGCGAGCAACGGTTCGTCTTCGAGGTTGAACAGGCGCGGCACCGTGCCGGTCCGGCTCATGCCGTGCCAGTGGTCGCGCATGCGACCGGAGAGCAGGCTGATCGGCAGTTCGGGGACCAGCACATCGGCGGTCAGCTTGTGCTCGACGGCGACAAAACGTGCCTTGCCGTCGGCGGTCGGGAATTGCCCGTCCTCGTAGAGACGGACCTTGCCGGCGCTGGCGCCTTCCGGATACGGCCACTGCTGCGGCCCCTGTGCTTCGAGCAGGGCATAGGTCAGGCCGGTGATGTCGAGGTCGCGACCACGGGTGCTCTCACGGTGCTCGTTGAAAATTGACTCGGCGTCGGCGTATGGGAACAGGTGATCGACGCCGGCGTGATCGAGCTTCTTCCCCAGACGGCGGGCGAAATCGACGACGATCTCCCAGTCGTGACGCGCCTCGCCGGGCGCCTGGACGGCGGGCAGGACGCGCGTGATGCAGCGCTCGGAATTGGTCACCGTGCCGTGCTTTTCGCCCCAGCCACTGGCCGGCAGCAGGAGGTCCGCGTAGGCGGCCGTATCGGTATTGCCGTAGGCTTCCTGGAGCACGACGTAGTCGGCGGCCTGCAGCGCCTCGCGCACGGCGCCTTGATTGGGCAGCGACTGCGCCGGATTGGTACAGGCGATCCACACTGCCTTGATTTCGCCGGTTTTCAGCGCCTTGAACAGATCAACCGCCGACTTGCCGGGCTGGCTCGGTACGAAGGGCACGCCCCAGAAGCGGGCCATCTCGGCCCGATGCGCCGGGTTGGCCAGATCGCGGTGTGCCGACAGCAGGTTGGACAGGCCGCCCACCTCGCGGCCACCCATCGCATTCGGCTGACCGGTCAGCGAAAACGGCCCGGCGCCGGGCTTGCCGATCTGGCCGGTGGCCAGGTGCAAGTGGATCAGCGCGGCGTTGTTGTGGGTGCCGTGGGCCGACTGGTTCAGGCCCTGGCAGTAGAGCGACAGCGAGGCGCCGCTGGCGCCGAACCAGCGGGCGGCCTGCAGCAGGTCGGCGGTCTGGATGCCGCAGATGTCGGCGGTGATCGACGGCGGATAGTTTTTGACGATCTCGCGCAGGGCATCGAAGCCGGTGGTGTGCGCGGCGATGTAGTCCTCGTCGACCAGTCCTTCGTTGATCAGCACGTTGAGCATGCCGTTGAACAGGGCGATGTCGGTACCTGGCTTGATCGGCAGGTGGAGGTCGGCGAACTCGGCGCTTTCGGAGCGGCGCGGGTCGGCGACAATGATTTTCAGATCGGGATTGGCCGCCTTGGCATCCTCGACGTAACGGAAGACGATGGGATGGGCCACCGCCGGGTTGGCGCCGGCGATGAAGATCACCTTGGCCTGCAGGATGTCGGCGTAGCTGCAGGGCGGCGCATCGGCGCCGAGCGTCTGCTTGTAGCCGGCGACGGCCGAGGACATGCAGAGGCGGGAATTGGTATCGACGTTGTTGGTACCGATCAGGCCCTTGGCCAGTTTGTTGAAGACGTAGTAGTCCTCGGTCATCAACTGGCCGGAGATGTAGAAGGCGACGGAATCCGGGCCATGCCGGCGGATCGTCTCGGCAAAGCGCTCGGCAGCTTGGTCGAGAGCCTCCTCCCAGTTCAGCCGCTGGCCGGACTGACCGCGCAACGCACGCTGTTCGGGAAACTGCAGGCGATAGGTCGGGTTGGCCGTCTGGTTGAGCGTCGCGCCCTTGGTGCACAAACGCCCGCGATTGGCCGGGTGCTCAGGGTCGCCGCGCAGACCGGTGATGACACCATCCTCAGTTTCGATCAGCACGCCGCAGCCGACGCCGCAGTAGCAACAGGTGGATTTGACTTCAGTTTTCATGATTTTCCTTCCGGCAGGGCTTGAGCAACACCTATGCCATAACGAAAAATCATGGACTTGCATGAAGAAAGGGGAAATCCATCACTGGAATTTCCCCTTTTTGGTGCATCGACCGTAGCATTCGTCCCTATTTGATGCGCTGCAGCTTGGGACGCCCTCCTTCTGGGCGCGGCGGTTCCGGCGGCGGATCGTCAGGCGTGTCATCTGCAACTTCGGGCGCCAAATAGTCCTCATCGGCAAGCACCGCCTCGCCATCAATCTCAAAGGCCATACCGGCGCCATTCTCGCGGGCGTAGATCGCCGAGACCCGCTCGACCGGCACCGACAAGTCGCGCGCCACGCCGCCGAAGCGGGCCTGGAACTCGATGTAATCGTTGCCGATCTGCAACTTGTTGGTCGCGCTCGGACCGAGGTTGAGGACAATCTGCCCATCGCGCACGAATTCGCGCGGGACACGGGTACGCTCGTCAACCTCGACCGCGATATGCGGCGTGAAACCGTTGTCGCAGCACCACTCCCAGAGGGCTCGCAGCAGGTAAGGCTTGGTGGACGGAAGTTCCATGCCTTACTTGCGCATCGCCTTTTCGGACGGTGTCAGCGCGTCGATGAAGCCCTGGCGGCTGAAAATCCGCTCGGCGTATTTCATCAGCGGCGCAGCAGCCTTGCCAAGATCGATGCCGTAATGGTCGAGACGCCACAGCAACGGGGCAATGGCCACGTCGAGCATGGAGAACTCGTCACCCAGCATGAACTTCTGCTTGTTGAAGATCGGCACGATTTCGGTCAGACGGGCACGGATTTCCTGTCGTGCCTTGTCGGCCGTCTTGCCGTTCTTCTCGATCACTTCCATGAACGAGAAGATTTCGCGCTCCATGCCGACCAGCAGTTGGCGGGCGCGGGCGCGCATGATCGGGTCGGCCGGCATCAGTTGCGGATGCGGGAAACGCTCGTCGATGTACTCGTTGATGATGTTCGGCTCGAACAAGACGAGATCGCGCTCAACCAGAACCGGCACGCGGTTGTGCGGGTTGATCGCGGCCATCTCTTCCGGCTTGTTGAACATGTCAACATCGATAACCTGAAAGTCCATGCCCTTTTCGAACAGGACGATGCGGCAGCGATGGCTAAAGGGGCAGGTGGTACCCGAGTAGAGGTTCATCATTTGTGGTAACCCTCAAAATGAGATTCGGCACCGGGGGGTTGGCCGGAGCCAAACCCGCGATGCCGTTAGCCGATCCTTAACGGATCAGTGAATGTCTTTCCAGTATTCCTTCTTCAGCGCGTAGGCGACAACGAAGAGAACAGCCAGGAAGGCCAGAACGAACCAGCCCAGAGTCCGGCGGAACTCCTGCTGCGGCTCGCCCATCCAGACCATGAAGCCGACCAGATCGGAAACCGCCTTGTCGAATTCAGCCGGCGCCATCGAGCCCGGAACAGCCAGCTCCAGCTTGTGCGTTTCGTGATTCAGCACTTGCTGGCCCTGCAGACCGTAGAGGATATGCGGCATGCCGACGTTTTCGAACACCACGTTGTTCCAGCCGGTCGGACGGTTGGCATCACGATAGAAGGAACGCAGATAGGTGTAGAGCCAGTCAGCGCCGGCGGCAGCATTGCCGGCTTCGCCACGGGCTCGGGCGACGATGGTCAAATCCGGCGGCGTTGCGCCGAACCATTGCTTCTGCTCGTCGGAACGGGCAGCAACCGCCATCAGGCCACCGATCTTGTCGGAGGTGAACATCAGGTTTTCGCGAACCTGCTGTTCGGTCAAACCAAGATCCATCAGGTTCTTGTAGCGCATGTAGGAAGCGCCGTGGCAGTTCAGGCAGTAATTGACGAACAGCTTGGCGCCGTTCTGCAATGCCGCCTTATCGCTCACCGAACCCGGCCACTTGTCGACGTGGACGTTGCCGGTGCTGGCAAATGCCATGATCGGCGCGAAGAGCAATGCGATCAGGAATTTTTTCATTTTGTGCATCCTCACTTCATCGTCACGCGGTCAGGGACCGGCTTGAACTTGTCCATCCGGGACCACCAGGGCATGCCCAGGAAGAAGCCGAAATAGAACACCGTGCAGACCTGGGAGACCAGTTCGCCCATCGGAGACGGGGACAGGGTGCCCAGATAGCCGAGGATGAAGAAGCAGATCACGAAAATGGTGTACATCGCCTTGGTGATCGGGCCGCGATAGCGGATCGACTTGACCGGGCTGCGATCCAGCCAGGGCAGGCCGGCGAAGATCACGACCGAGGCCCCCATCGCAACCACGCCCCAGAACTTGGCGTCGAGGCCGAAGAAATTCCAGACCATGGCACGCAGGATCGAGTAGAACGGCGTGAAATACCAGACCGGCGCGATGTGCGGCGGAGTCTTCAGCGGGTCAGCCGGGTAGAAGTTCGGCGTTTCCAGGAAGTAACCGCCTCCTTCCGGTGCCCAGAACATCACGGCCGAGAAGACCATCAGGAAGACGACAACGCCGACGATGTCCTTGACCGTGTAGTACGGGTGGAACGGGATGCCGTCGCGCGGGATGCCGTGCTCGTCCTTGTTGGCCTTGATCTCGACACCGTCGGGATTGTTCGAGCCGGTCTCGTGCAGGGCCAGCACGTGAGCAGCAACCAGACCGATCAGCACGAGCGGGAAGGCGATCACGTGGAAGGAGAAGAAGCGGTTCAGGGTCGCATCGCCAACCACGAAGTCGCCGCGGATGATCAGGGAGAGATCACCACCAATGACGGGAATCGCAGAGAACAGATTGACGATAACCTGGGCGCCCCAGTACGACATCTGGCCCCAGGGCAGCAGGTAGCCAAAGAAGGCTTCGCCCATCAGGCACAGGAAGATGGCCACACCGAACAGCCAGGTCAATTCACGCGGCTTGCGGTAGGAACCGTAGAGTAAACCACGGAACATGTGCAGATAGACCACGATGAAGAAAGCCGAAGCGCCGGTTGAGTGCATGTAGCGGATCAGCCAGCCACCCGGTACGTCGCGCATGATGTACTCGACGGAGGCGAAGGCCACCGGCACGCCGTTGGCGTTCAGCGCTGCGTCCGGCTTGTAGTGCATGACCAGGAAAATGCCGGTGACGATCTGAATAACCAGAACCAGCAGGGCCAGGGAACCGAAGAAATACCAGAAATTGAAATTCTTGGGGGCGTAGTACTCGGACAGGTGGCCCTTCCACAAGGAAGTCGCCGGAAAACGGGCGTCAACCCACTCCAGCGCGTTGCCGGCCAGCGAGCCGTCGGATTTGTATTTTTCGAAATTGCCAGCAGCCATTTCTTATGCTCCCTTCTTGTCTTCGCCGATCAGGATACGGGTATCGGCGAGATACACGTGCGGCGGCACTTCAAGGTTGGTCGGGGCAGGCTTCGCCTTGTAAACACGGCCGGCGAAGTCGAAGGTCGAACCGTGACAGGGGCACAGGAAGCCCCCCAGCCATTCGCCTGGCATGCCTTCTTCGGCGCCCTTCTTGAACTTTTGGGAAGGCGAGCAACCAAGGTGCGTACAGATGCCGACAACAACCATGATTTCCGGCTTGATCGAACGGGTATCGTTCTTGGCGTAGGCTGGCTGCTGATCCTTGTCGGACTTCGGGTCAGCCACGGCATCGGCCAACTTGGGCAGCGTATCGAGCATGTCCTTGGTGCGATTGATGATCCACACCGGCTTGCCGCGCCACTCGACGGTCATCATCTGACCCGGCTCGAGCTTGCTGATATCGACTTCGACCGGAGCGCCTGCTGCCTTGGCGCGTTCGGATGGAAGCAAACTGGAGACGAACGGCACGAGCGCGGCAACCGCACCCGCCCCGCCCACGGCCGCGGTCGCGACGACCAGACGTCGCCGTCCGCAGTCCACTTTTCCTTGATTGCTCATAACGCTGACCCCTAAAGGAATTGGATGGGATGAAAAATAAACGCTAAATTATACGATATCGGAGCCGCCGATAAAAGGCCGCAGTCACGTGCCGCAGGCCTTGCGCTCTCGCAGGGCCTGTGCCAGCGTACCGCTATCGACGTATTCAAGCTCGCCACCAACCGGAACACCGCGCGCAATTCTCGTCACACCAACCCCCTTGGGCTTGAGCATCGCAGTGATGTAGTGGGCCGTCGCCTCGCCTTCATTGGTGTAGTTGGTCGCCAGAATCACTTCCCTGACCACCCCATCAAGGGCCCTGTTCATGAGGCGATCGAGCCCGAGTTCGCGCGGACCGACGCCATCGAGCGGCGAGAGCCTGCCCATCAGAACATAGTAGAGCCCCTGATAGCTCAAGGTCTGCTCCATCATGTTCATATCCACCGGGGTCTCGACCACACACAACAGGCTTGGATCGCGACGCGGCGACAAGCAGCGCTCACAGATATCCGCCTCGGTAAAGGTGTTGCAGCGCTGGCAATGTCGTATCGCCTGCAAAGCGTGCAACACCGAATCTCCCAGGCGCTGGGCGCCGGCACGGTCACGCTGCAGTAGATGGTAGGCCATGCGCTGCGCGGACTTCGGCCCCACACCGGGCAGACAGCGCAATGCCTCGATCAGCGATTCAAGACCCGAGGGATTCACTGACTCAGAACGGCAGCTTGAAACCCGGGGGCAGATTCAGACCTGAGGTAAAACCGGACATCTTCTCCTGGCTAAGCGCCTCGCCGCGCCGTACAGCGTCATTCACTGCCGCTGCAATCAGGTCTTCGAGCATTTCCCGGTCATCCAGAACGGACGGATCGATACTGACCCGACGAACCTCATGGGCGCAAGTCATCAAAACCTTGACCATCCCGGCTCCGGCGACTCCTTCGACTTCGGTGTCTGCCAATTGAGCCTGGGCTTTCTTCATATTTTCCTGCATTGCTTGAGCCTGCTTCATCAGGCCAGCCAAGCCACCCTTCATCATATTGATTTCTCCGTTAGGTGATTGGTTTAATGGAAGATTCGACGAGCGATGCATCGCAGGACTGAATGACCTCGCGTACAAACGTGTCCTGGGCGATGGCCGTTGCAGCGCGCTCCTGCTGCTCATGACGTTGACGACCCACAGTCACTGCAGGTGTATCAATTTCGTTTTCAGCCAACTCGATGCGCAGCTGGAGCGGGCGTCCGAAGTATTCACTCAAAGCCTGTTGCAGTCTGTCCGGCCCTGGCTTCATTTGAAGATGCGCTTGCCCGGGCGAAAGCCGCAACAGGCATTGCGCTTCCCCAAGTTGTCTCAACTCACAATTCTGCGCCAACTCCCTTGCAAGCCCACTCAAAGGAAGTGCCGCGACGATCTGGTGCCAACTCGCTTCCGGGTCTGAGCCAGTCATGGGCACGGCGGCAACTGCCTCGTTCGCAACAGGCGGCTCCTTGTGGACTGCAACCGGCGGCGCACTCAATACCGTAGCTGTAGCCTGAATCCGCGACTTGGTACGTGGAGCAACGGCATTCACTACATCCGCCACACTGCTGGGACGAAAGGTATGCAGGCGAAGCAGGGTCATCACGAACCCGGCATACTCGTCGGGTGCGGTTGCCAATTCAGCCCGCCCCACATTGACGATCTGGTAAGCCAACTGCACGTACTCCGGGGAAAACGCTGCAGCTAGCGCCATCAAACGATCTCTTTCAGGCTCATCCTCATCGATCGCACCAGGTACGCACTGAGCCACCTGAAGACGCGTCAGCAAGGCACCAAAGTCCTGGAGGGCCGCGGAAAACGAGAGGCTACGAATGGCCAGGTCGGCGGCAACCTGCATCAATGACGATGCATCGCCAGCCTGCAGGGCCTCAAGTATCGCAAACAGGTAATCCTGATCGACCGAGCCTAGCATGCTCCGCACCTGTGACTCCTCGACACGACCCGCACCGTGAGCAATCGCCTGATCGAGCAGAGAAAGCGCATCGCGCATACTCCCCGCTGCAGAGCGCGCAACAAGTCCCAGCGCCGCCGCGTCGAACGGGATAGCCTCGGCCTGCAGAATGTGCGCAAGATGACCGGTAATTGCCACCGCGGGCATCTGCTTCAAATTGAATTGCAGGCAACGCGAGAGCACAGTGACCGGTATTTTCTGAGGATCGGTCGTCGCGAGAATAAACTTCACGTGTTCCGGGGGCTCTTCCAAGGTCTTCAGCATCGCGTTGAATGCCGAATTCGACAGCATATGGACTTCGTCGATCACATATACCTTGAAGCGGCCGCGTGTTGGCGCATACACGGCGTTCTCGAGCAACTGCCGCATTTCATCAACACGGGTATTGGTGGCGGCGTCGACTTCAAGCAAGTCCACAAAGCGGCCGCTATCGATTTCCTGGCAAGCCGAACAAGTACCGCAGGGCGTTGCCGTGATTCCGGCCTCACAATTCAGGGATTTCGCGAGGATGCGCGCCAGGGTGGTCTTGCCGACCCCCCGCGTACCGGTAAACAGATAGGCGTGGTGCAAGCGCTGCTCGGAGAGCGCGTGCGTCAACGCACGGACGACATGCTCCTGCCCAACCAGCGTAGAAAAATTGCGCGGTCGCCACTTGCGCGCAAGAACCTGATAACTCATGCGCTCCACACCAATGCAGAAAATGAAAGTGGCGAGCCTAACCCCCGGCACTTGCAGTAAGTAGCTGTGGCTGCTTCCTTCCGGACCTGACCAGGTTCACCACCCTGCAATGCGGGGAGACCCGCCGAGGCGAATTCTAACACAGGGCATTACCTGCCGCCTCGAATTCGTCGGCATTCTTCGACTGCTACGGTACGCCTTTATTTTCCTGCCAAAAAAAGCCCCAGTCGGTAATCCGACCAGGGCTTTTTGGTGGCGTAAACGACAAACCCCCGTTACCTGATGGTAACGGGGGTTTGGAATGGGAGTCTGGCGTTGACCTACTTTCGCGAGCGAGATGCTCACTATCATTGGCGCGTTGCTGTT
>Ga0075163_10008823_pt1 | contig 13246 bp, 11 predicted proteins | sample JI1023141ADNA_FD_71478 | JGI IMG/M metagenome (GOLD analysis project Ga0075163, IMG submission 71478) | Wastewater effluent complex algal communities from Wisconsin, to seasonally profile nutrient transformation and Carbon sequestration -... | ecosystem: Engineered > WWTP > Effluent > Algae...
CGCGAAGGGGGGGATCCTCCTCCAGGACAGCACGAGCCGCACGCTCCAGCTCAAGGAGGGCAAGCTCCTCGGTCAGGTCTCCGAGTTCGTCGTGGACGGCAAGAAGGTCCAGCTCGGATGAGCGCGCTCGCCGCCGACCTCGCTCCGCGCGCCGCGCTCCGCGCGAGCGATCACGTCCCGTGTGACGGCCCGGCCGCGCTCGCGTGCGCCGCGGTCGCGATCGAGACGCGCGCCGGGCACCGCCTCGTGATCGTCGCGAAGCTCACGCTTCGGATCGGGGACGGCGACGCGGCCGAGATCGCGGACGAACCCCACCCGCTCGGCGGGGACGTGTTCCTCGGCGCGCCGTTCGAGTCGAGCCTCCGATGCGCGACCGACTTCGCGCCTGTGAAGCCGAACGTGGACGTGACGCTCACCGGCACCGTGCGGCGCACGAAGAACGCGAAGCGCGCGGAGATCTCGTTCGCGTTCGGCGCGCCCGGCGGGGTGACCGGCTTCGTTCGGCGCGCGTCGATCTTCGGGGCGCGCCGGTTCGACGCGCTCGGGCGGCTCGGATCGCAGGTGGATCCGATCGGCGAGGTGCCGCTCGTCTACGAGCGCGCGTCCGGCGGGCCGACCTCGAGCGCGAACCCCGTGGGCCTCGGCGAAGGCGATCTCGCGCCGCAGATCGAAGATCCGAAGGCGCTCGTCGCGCGCCGCGGACAGGGGCGCGCGCCGGTGTGCTTCGGGCCGATCGCGCCCACGTGGCCCGCTCGCTGGTCGCGGCTCGGCACGTTCGACCCGGCGTGGACGGCGAACGGGTGGCCGAACGAGCCGCTCGACCACGACCCGGCGTTCCACCAGCACGCGCCGGACGCGCAGCAGCTCCCGTCCGTGCGAGGCGACGAGCGCTTCGTGATCTCCGGCGTCGCGAGCGAGGAGGCGCGGATCAGCGGCGCGCTCCCCGGTCTGCGCGTCGAGGCGCGCGTGACGCGGACGAGCGGAGCCACCGAGGCGCTCGCGCTGAGGATCGACACGGTCTCGTTCGACGCCGACGCGGGCACGGTGGATCTCGTCTACCGCGGCCACGTGGATTCCGCCGTGCCGTGCGCGCGCGACGTCCGCTCGGTGCGCCTCACGCTGCTCTCCGCGATGGGGGCGGGGATCGCGGACGCGGAGGTCGCCGACGACGATCCGTTCGCGGACGAGCCCGACCTCCGGCGCGCGGTCGGCGCGGAGCCAGGCCCGAGCCGCGACGAGCTCGAGGCGCTCCTCGCCGCAGGCGCGTCCCTCGTCGGCGCGAACCTTCACGGCGGGCGGTTCGCGGGGATCGATCTCCGGGGCGCGGATCTCTCCGGCGCGGATCTCTCGGGCGCGGATCTGCGCGAGGCGCGGCTCTCGGGCGCGAACCTCGAGCGCGCGGATCTCGGCGACGCGGATCTCACCGACGCGGATCTGTCGGGCGCGCGCGGCGCGCACGTGCGGCTCGAAGGAGCGCGCCTCGCCGGCGCGAACCTGGAGCGCGCGGTGCTCCCTTCGGCCGTCTTCACGCGCGCCGATCTCGAGGGGGCGCGGCTCGCGTCGAGCGAGCTCGGAGAGGCGCGGATGTACGGCGCGCGCGCCCGCGGCGCCGATCTCCACGCGGCGCGGCTCGACGGTCTGCGCGCGGAGGGTGCGTGCTTCGACGGCGCGAACCTCGACGACGCCGTGATCTCCGGCGGCGTGCTCGACGGCGCGACGTTCGTCGGCGCGCGCCTCAAGGGCGCGCGCCTCGACGACGCGGGCCTCCGCGGCGCGTCGCTCGAGCGGGCCGATCTGACGCGCGCTTCGTTCGTCCGCGCGCGCCTCTCCGAGGCGAAGCTCTCGGGCGCCCGCGCGGCGAACGCGAACTGGATGGAGGCGGAGCTCGATCGCGCCGCGCTTCGCGAGGCGGATCTGCGGGGCGGAAACCTCTACGGCGCGGACGTTCGCGGCGCCGACCTCGAGGGGGCGCGGCTCGACCACGCGCGCCTCGCGGGGACGCGGCTCGCGAGGGCGCGATGACCGCGCGCGACGAGATCCTCGACGCGGCGAGGAGCGGCCGCACCGTGCGCGACGCGGATCTCCGCGGGGTCGACCTCTCCTACGCCGCGCTGGATCGGGTCGTGTTCGAAGGGTGCGATCTCTCGGGCGCGGTGCTGATCGGCGCCCGCCTCGGGGGCGCTCGGTTCGAACGGACCTCGCTCGCCGACGCGCTCGCGTCCGATCTGACCGCAGAGGGCTCGTCCTGGTCGTCGTGTGATCTCAGCGGCGCGGATCTCACGGGTTCTGCGCTCGACCGGGCGACGTTCGACCGCGCGCGCCTCGTTCGGACGCTGCTCTCCCGCGCGTCGCTCGTCGGCGCGTCGATCATCGGGTCTCGCCTCGAGCGCGCCGATCTCGCGGACGCGAAGCTCGAAGGCGCGAGCCTCGCGCGGACGACGGTGCTGCGCGCGTACTTCACGGGCGCGGATCTCTCGCGCGCCGATCTCCGCGCCGCGACGATCTCGCTCTCGACGTTCACTGGCGCCTCGCTGATCGACGCGCGCGCGGACGGCGCCCGGATCGAGCGCACGCTCGTCGATCACGCCCGCGCACCGCGCCTCGGCCTCCGCGGGGCGAACCTCGAGGACTCCACGTTCTCGGACACGGATCTGCGCAGCGCCGATCTCCGCTCGGCCGTCGCGCCGCAGGCGAGCTTCGCTCGGGCGGATCTGCGCGAGGCGCGGCTCGCGGGGATCGAAGCGCCCCGTGCGTGCTTCGACGGCGCGATCCTGGACGGCGCCGAGCTCGCAGGGGCCGCGCTCGGGGCGAGCTCGTGGCGCGGCGCCCAGGCCCGCGCCGTCCGCGCGGCGCGGGTCGATCTCTCGCGCGCTCAGCTCTGCGGCGCGACGCTCGACGGCGCCGACCTCCGGGAGGCGCGGCTCGACCAGGCCGACCTCTCGCGCGCCGTGCTCGACGGCGCGGATCTGCGCGGCGCGGAGCTCCGCGCGGCGAACCTGCACCGCGTCTCGAGCGAGAGGGCTCGCTGGGAGGGCGCGAACCGAACGACCGCACGAACGACCGACCCTGAGCGCGCACGCGCGGAGGACTTCCGATGACGACCATCGAACCGATGCGCATGGGCTCCGGGCCCCATGCGCCAGACGCGTTGCGCACCACGCTCAGCTCGGGCGCCACGCTCGACGTCCTCGCCGCGCAGCGCGTGGAGCTCCGCGATCCCGATGGCCGGCTCCTTCTGCGCTACGGGGTCGACGGATCGCTCACGATCGCGGCGCCCGCGGGAGACCTCGTGCTCGAGGCTCCGGGCGGGTGCGTGCGGCTCGCCGCGCGCGACGCCGTTGCGATCGAGGCGCCGAACGTGTCCCTCCGAGCCCAGCGCGCGCGCCTCGTCGCGACGTCGATCGAGGCCGTCGTGGACGACGCGCTCGTCGTCGCCGAGCGCGTCGAGACCCGCGCGACGCGCCTCGTGACGAGGGCGCGCGACGCGCTCCGCGAGACCAGCGGACTCGTGCAGGAGCGCGCGGGGCGCGTGCGGCTCCTCGTCTCGGAGCTCTTCCGCGTCGAGACGCGCTCCACGTCGATGATCAGCGAGCGCGAGACGAGCATCGACGGCAGCCGGATCCACGTGGGTTGATCATGGGGCTCCCGATCGCGACCAAGGCCGGCGGGCTCGTGCAGGGCGCGCCGAACGTGTGCCTCACGCCGGCGCCGCCCGGCCCGCCCGTCCCCGTGCCCTACCCGAGCATGGGCCAGCTCGCGGAGGCGAGCGGCGTCGTCGAGAAGGTCGTCGTACAGAACAAGGAGACGGTCGCCGAAGGCAGCAAGATCCCGAGCACGCTCGGGGACGCGGCCGGGACGAACGGCGGCGTCGCGTCCGGCGTGAACGGCGGCGCCGCGGCGCCGAAGACGTTCAGCTCGAAGGTGACGTTCGGCGGGAAGAAGGTCGTCGTCCAGACGGCGACGTTCGGCATGAACGGGACGAGCCCGAACGTGCCTGGTGGTGGGCACGCCGCGCCGTCGCAGGGCGCCGTGCTCGCAGGCGTCTAGAGGCAGGAGGTCGCGGTGGCGGAGAAGACAGGCAAGACACCAGGCAGGCGGCAGCGGACGATCGACGTGTCGATCGAGGGGCGCGCGATCCCGATGCACGGCGTCGCGCCGCGCGCGCTCCGGATCGACGAGCGCATCGGCGCGCCGTTCGCGATCGACGCGACGTTCGTGTCGTACGAGGCGCTCGATCCCACGGCGGTCGTCGGATCCCCGATCCGCGTCGCGATCCGCGCGGACGGCCACGACGAGCGCCGCATGCACGGCTTCGTGGAGACGATGCGCGCGCGCGTCGACCTCGACGTCGAGCACGGCATCTACGAGGCGCGGATCGTCCCGGCGATCTCGCTCCTCGGGATGACCCGGACGCAAGAGGTCTACATCGACACGTCCCTGCCGGATCTCATCCGCCTGAAGCTCACCGCGCTAGGCATGAAGGAAGGCCGCGATTTCGCGCTCCGTTTGTCGCGCGACTACCCGAAGCGCGAGTTCATCGTCCAGATGGACGAGTCGGATCTCGCGCTGGTGCTGCGGCTGTGCGAGCACCTCGGCGTCTCGCTGTTCTTCGAGCACGGGCGCGGCCGGTCCGTCGCGGTGTTCACGGACGGCGCGCCGGGGTTCACGAGGCGCGACGCCCCCATCCACTTCGACGCGCACGCCGAGCACATCGGGGTGCGGTCCCTCGTGCAGCAAGCCCGCGCGATCCCCGCGCTCGTCGCGGTCAGCGACTACAACTACACGCTCCCCGAGCTCGATCTCCTGTCGATCGTGAACCTCGACGGAGGGCTCGGCGGCGGACACGTGGAGTACGGCGCGACGCACATGACGCCCGACGAAGGCGCCCTCCTCGCGCGCGTGCGCGCGGAGGAGGTGATCGCCACGCAGGAGGTCTTCGAAGGCGTCGCGAATACCCACGACCTCACGAGCGGCCACGTCGTGCGGTTCGAGGGGCACTCGCGGCTCGCGGACGCGCCTTTCCTCGTGACGAGCGTCGTCCACCGCGTCGACGTGACGGGGCACGACGCCCACGCCGGGACGCGGCTCGTGGTGCAGCCCGATGCGCCCGCCGGCGACTCGACGGCCGCGCCCCTCATGTACTCCTGCCGCTTCGAGGCGATCAGCGCGGAGCGCCCCTTCCGGCCCGCGCGGACGACGCGCCGGCCGCGCATCACGGGGCTCCTCTCCGGGATCGTCGAGGCCCCGCCCGGCGTGCGATCGGAGGACGGTCAGGCGTTCATCGACGACCGCGGCCGCTACCTCGTGCGGATGCTGTTCGACTCGGCGCGGCCCGGTGAGCGCAAGGCGTCCCTGCGCGTTCGGATGCTGCAGGCGCACGCTGGTCCGAACTACGGCATCCACTTCCCGCTCCGACCGGGCGCCGAGGTGATGCTCGGGTTCGAGCACGGCGATCCGGATCGGCCCGTCATCGTCGGCTCCGCACCGAACGCCCTCACGCCGACGCCGGTGGCCGAGTCGCGCGCGACGCTCCACCGGATCCGCACGTGGTCCGGTGTCCAGGTCGAGATCGACGACGGCGGGTGAAGGCCGCGGAGGACCGCCATACGCGGTCGCGACGAGCTGGCGAACGACGGAGCCCTTCACGTTGCAGTGCGGGTGAGCGTCGAGGCGAGCGCGCCGGTGTCCATGGGGCGCTCCTCGCCGAGGTTCTCCATCGTCGCGGGCTCTTCGGACGCGGCGAGGGGGATCGCGCGGGCGCCGCGGCGAGCCTGCTGCGCGCGATCGAGACGGCGACGGACCTCGGATCGCGATCGGTCCTCGATCTTGCTGCCCGGAAAGCACTACAACTGGCGCGCGAGATCGTCGCCTGGGCCGTCTAACTCGCGCGCGGTTGACGGCGTCCCGTGCGGCCGTGCGATGCTGCGCCGACATGCGCTCGAACAAGACGGTGGTCCACGGCTTCGCGTCGCTCCTCATGTTGAGCTGCTCCACCGCGCCGACGCCGGAGGTCGTGAACGTGTCGCCCACGTCGACGTCCGCGGCGAGCGATCCGACGGCAAAGCCGGTCGGAAGCGCTCGCGCGCCTGCCGCGCTGGACCGCGACGCGCTCTGCGGCTGCTACCGATGGTGGAAGGACATGCCGGAGAAGAAGTCCGATCCGTGCGGTGATCTGCCGAAGGACGAGATCGCCGAGTATGCCGTCCCGGAGTGCCTCCGCGCGCACGACGTCGTGACGGACTGCCAGGGCTATCGGGAGTGCTTCACGATGGAGCCGGGCGGCTTCGCGAAGTGCGAGGACGACGAGGTGCACAGCGGCGCGTGCGCGAGCTGCAGGTGCTCGAAGAAGTGCGACGTGAAGAAGAAGGATTGCCCGGCCGGATTCGAATGCACCCTCGAGGGGGCGCACGTGGAGGGTCAGGGCTGGTGCGCGCCGAGCTGAGGCCTAGGTACGCCCACCATCAGCCTCGACCAGCTTTGGTCCCTCGGCATCGTCGCCTTCCAGTGCCGCACCGACGTTCCTCCTGTTCGGCGTCGATCCGCTCGTGGCCACGCGATTCCTGCCGGTGTTCGGTCGCGCACCACACGGTGTGGAAGACGACGCTCTGCTTCTTCCAGATCGCGCGGATGCGGGCGAGCAGCTCGACTGCCCGTCTGCGGGGACGCCCTCAGAACCCGACGTCGATCTGAGGCCTCCGTGGGATCGGGCCCGTCGAGGGCTGCGGGCGAGCAGGCGGCTCTGGGGTCCGTGGGGTCGTCGTCGCGGCGCTCGGCACGCCCGGCGGAGCGTCCGTGGACGCGGCGGGGAACGGGACGGCATCGAGCTCCGTCCCGGGCTGCGGACGCAGGGGCGCGACGACCTCGATGCTCGGCGCCGGCGCGCTCGGCGCCGTGGGTAGCTCCGCAGACCCGACCGGTGAGGCCGCTGTCCGCGGCTCGGGTGCCTCGCGCCTCGAGAGGGCGAAGAGGCCTGCCCCGGCCCCGGAGAGCACCAGGACCCCCATCGCCACGGCGACGAGCGCGCGCGATCGCACGGGCCTCGGCGCGGCGGTTCGGCTGGTCGACGCCGTGACCACCGGGCGCCCGGTGCCCATGAGCGCGTGCTCCGGCGCTTCGCGTACCGGCGCGGCGATGACGTCGGTTGACGCCCGATGCGCGCGCGGCGCGGCGGGAGTCGTCTCGGCCACAGGTACGATCGTACCTGACATGCGGACGATCCGATCGATCGTCGTGCGTGCCCGCGGCGCGTAGGGCGCCAGCGCCTGCGCGAAGTCCGCGATCGATCCGTACCTGCTCTCGCGATCGCGAGCGTGGGCGACCGCGATGGCGCGCGCGAGACCCTCCGGCACGTCGGGCCGAACGGTCCGGAGCGGCGTCGGCTCCCCTGTGAGGACCTCGACGCACAGGAGGGGGACCGTGTTCGCCTGGAACGGCGGCGCGCCAGCGAGGAGCTCGTGGAGGGAGATGCCGAGCGCGTAGATGTCCGTGCGGAGATCCACGGTGCGCGTCTGCTGCATCTGTTCCGGGGACATGTAGAGCGCGGTGCCCATCGCGTCGATCGTCCCGGTGAGCCGGGGGCCCTGGTCGTCGGCCATCTTCGAGATGCCGAAGTCGAGCACCTTGACCACCGGCGACCCGTCCGGGCGCGCGCTGAGGAACAGGTTCGCGGGCTTCAGGTCCCGGTGGATGATCCCGTGCCTGTGCGCCTCGGCGATGGCGTCGCAGGCCTGCGCGATGAAATCGACGGCATCGTCGATCCCGAGCGAGCCTCTCTGGTCGAGCAAGGCGCTGAGATCCGCGCCCGTCAGGTGCTCCATGACCATGTAGGGAGCGCCGCCTTCGAGCGTCCCTGTGTCGATGACGCGGGCGACGTGCTCGCTCCGGATCTTCGCTGCCGCCCGCGCCTCACGGAGAAATCGCGTGACGGCCTCGGGGTGCAGCTGCGCGTCCGCGAGGAGGAGCTTCACGGCGACGCGCTGCTCGAGGGCGACGTGCCAGGCCGCGACGACGATGCCCATGCCACCTCTGCCGATCACGTGCTCGACGCGGTACTTGCCAGCGATCATCGCGCCCGGGGCGCGGAGGTCGGCCAAGGAGGAGTAGGGGTTGCTCACGATCGAATCACCTCGGTGGATGGGCCATCGTTCCCGGATCTATGGGCAGGGGAGACACGTGACCTGGACGCCGTCGTTGGTGATGGTGCCGCACTCGAACATCCCCGTCGGGACGTCGAAGCACGCCGCCGGGACACACGCCTTGCCATCCGTGCGCGCGTTGCTCTCCGAATGGGTCACGTCGCAGAGCTCGTCCTCGGCGCAGCCTTCACAGGCGCAGGCGCAGTCGGCTCCACACGAAGCGCCTTGAAGGCAGCCCTCGGGCACGCACAGGAACATCAGGGCTCCGTCCCGCTCGACGGTGGCGCCGAAGCCCCCGCACTCGAGCCCCTCCGGACAGGCGCCCTCGGGCGTGTCGTCGCACGGCACCGCGACGATGGGCGCGTCGACGAGCGCGATACAGGACGCGCCGGAGCTCACGAACAGGGCAGCAGCGATGTGTCGGAGCATCAGAAGCCGCCTTCCACGGCCACGCCGGCGGGCGTCAGCCGCAGCCGGGCGGTGACGGCGCGTCGTACCTCGGTAGCCGCTGGTGCCGTCAGGAACACGACGAGCCCCGTCGCGGCGAGCGCGCCGCCGATCACCATCGTCGCGGTCGAGGCCCACGCGAGATCGCGCGCGCTGCTCTGCTGCTCGAACCCGGATGAGTTGCAGGCCAGGCTGTTGCCGGTCGGCTTGCACGCGCCGGCGTCCGCCTGACCGCCGAGCGCGATTCCACCGGTGACGCCAGCGACGACCAGGCTCGCGAGTCCCGCTCCGCCGATGACGAGCCCGGCGACCCGCTGAGCGCCGAAGGACGATCCCGTCGGAGGAGCACCTTGAACGGGCGGGGGGGCCGGCTCGTCGGGAGGCGGATCGACGGGGCTGATCGCGCCGAGCGGCAGCGCGCGGAGCATCAGCTCGACTGTCTGTGTCCTCGACTCCGCGACGGTGACCTTCGCGGTCTCGAGCGAGAACCCTTCGGCGGTAGCCGTGACGACGTGGTCACCGGGATCCACGGGGCGCTTCACGCCGAGCGCGCCGCGTGGGACCTCCGCGCCGTCCACGGTCACCACAGGCGCGTCCCCGCCCACGACGGTGATCACGACGAACGGGATCCTTGCTTCGAGCTGGCGGAGCTCGTCCTTCCCGTCCTCGACGGCCTTCAGCACGGTGGCCGAGGCGCCCGCCGGGACAGGCTCGTGGACGAGCCGATTGTACAGCTCCTGCGCGCTCACGAGGTGGCCGAGGCCGACCTCCGCGCGCGCGTAGCCGAGTGTGATCATCGGCGCGTGGAAGAGCGAGTCCGCACGCCGGAAGAGATCCGCCGCGCCGCCGTAGTCCTTCTTGTCGAGCGCCGCGAAGCCATCGATCGTGAGCTTGCGAGCGGTGCCCTTGTCGGTGTCGCTGACATCGGCGCGGGCCAGCGTCGACGCCATGCCCGCGGAAGCCAAGAGCAACGTCGCGAAGAGCGCGGCGCGACGAAGGAAGGCACGGGTGTTGGGGAATGGCATGAGTGCTCCGGATGGCGTGTCAGCGGGGCGACCTGGACAGTCGATCGAGGTGCGCGGCGTAGGCGGCGTCCCAGTCGCCGCGGAGCAACGGATCAGCCTTGATGCGCTGGCTCCAATGGGCGTCGAGCGCCGACATGGCGCGCTCGTCGAGCCCCCACCGAGCGAGGATCCGCTGACGGGCGGCAGGCGCGCGCGCGAGCTCCGCGTGGACGCACGCGTGCTGGTCGAGGGCCAGCCGCGGCGCGTCGAAGGGGAGGCCCGTCCCCCCGCTCGGCGACGACGCTGACACCGTCCCCGTCAGGCTGACGAAGCGGCGCATCCCCTCCGGGATCTGCGCCTTCTCGGAAGGCGACGCACGCTGCGGCGTCACCATGACGCCCGCGGCGAAAGGCAGTGGCTGCGCGACCCGCGCAGGCGCCGGCGCCTGTGTCGTGTCCACGCTCGTGAGCCGCAGCATTCCAGCGGGGACGACCCCGGAGTGCACGACCGTCTTGCGGGGTCCGATCGCGGCGAGCTCCGGATCTTCCTGTCGCAGCCGATCGAGGACCGGCGTGAACGACTCCCCCATTCGCTGCGCGAGCGGCATGTCCGTCGTCTCGAGGTCGTCCCGGAGCGCGGACGACCACCGCTTCCGCGCCGCGTCCGCCGCGTCGGGATCGATCCCGAGGCGCTCGAGGACCTCGGCGCGGTCGGCCTTGCGGAAGTGGACGAGGTGCGCCGACAGGTAGGCATACGACTCGAGCGAGAGCTCCTTTGACATCGTTCGCGTGGCCTCAGCAGTTGAGCTTGATCCGGCCACCGTTGACCTCGACCACCCCGCCGATGATCTTCACGATGCCCCCGCCCTTGATGGTCACCGGACCGGCACCGACGACACTCACCGACCCGCCGCTGACGTGCATGGTCTTGGACGCCTGGGCGGACACCTCGGGCGCGCGGACGCTCACCGAGGCAGCGCCGTCGATCTCCACGACGCTGCCACCGAGCGAAGCGTTGACGTCGCTCTGCAGGACGAGGTCCGAGCCGGCGTGGACGCTCGCGAGCATCCTGGCATCGACCTTCACGGTCACGCTCTGGGCCTCGAGCCGGTTGCCGGCCTTCAACCCCATGTTCATCGCGGCGGTCTGGCCGATGTTCCCGTCGGACGACCCGCTGATCGACACGCCTGCGTGCTGGGTTATCGACTCCTTCGCGGAGACCGAGATCGTCGAGGCCGAGCTCTCCGAGATCGACCCGGCGCTCGTGCTCTGGCTGCCGCCGACCTGGATGCTCGCGTTGGCGAGCGTCTCGTGGTGGAAGTTGCGCTGCGCGCGGAGCTCGAGCATCTCCTCGCCGGCCTTGTCCTGCATCCGGACCATGTTGTACCGATCCACGTTGTCCGCCATCTGGGGAGACGAGCGGCTCTTCCAGATGGATACCGTGTAGTCGTCGGGGTTCGAGAGGTTCAGCGGCGTGGTCGACACGACGTTGTGGACCCGCCCCACGATGATGGGCTCGTCGGGGTCGCCGTCGGTGTAGCTGACGATGACCTCGTCGCCCACGCGAGGCAGCAAGACCATCCCGTACCCGGCCCCCGCCCACGCCTGTGAGACGCGGATGAACCGCGTGAGCTTGCCCTCGAACTTTGCCACCCGTCTGTCCCAGTGGAACCAGACGCGCACGCGACCATACTGGTCGACCTCGATCTCGTCCTCGCAAACCTTCTTGCCGACCACGAGCGCCGTGTGCGTCCCGTGGATGAGCGGCTTCGGTCGCCGCGGCGGTCGGTACGCTTCGGTCGCGGGGATGCAGTTCAGCACGTAGCTCGTGACGGGCTTGTCGTGCTCCAGCCGGACGACGGTCGTCGACCGCACGATGAGCATGCCACCGCTCACGGAGGGGTGACCCTCGAGAACGAAGCGGGTCGCGGGGGCCAGCGCGAGGTTCGTCTCGATCTCATAGGTGGTGCGACCGGACCTCGCCTCCTCCAGCAGCTGCTTCGGGCGGGAGGCCATGTCCGCGCGCGTCAGGACGCCGGGTTCGTAGGTGTACGACTGGAGGGTTCCCTCGCGGGGAAACATGGGATCGTCCGCCTTCGCGGCGAGGTCCCGCGGATCGAAGAGTCGCTCGAAATCGTATCCGCGCAGCTGGACCGCGTACGTGTCGATGCCGGCGCTCATGAGGACGCGCAGGACGACGAATTTGTCGGGGCGCAGCTCGAGCACCGGTGCGAACTGGAGTGGGATGGCATAGGCCGAGTCCCGGCCTATCAACTCGTCCACGGTCATCTGCGAGGGGGGGCGCTTGTCGTCGCCGCCCTCGGGGCCGAAGCGCTGGTGATCGAAGTAGAACGAGAGCCCCTCGTCCGCGAGGATGCGCTGTACGAAGTCGAAATCCGTCTCCGCGTACTGGACACAGTACTCCCGCTTGGCGCGGGGGCGGCACAGGATCCTGGGCGCGAAGTCGAGCAATCCGTGATCGGTGAGGATCGTCTCGAGGATCTCGATGACGCTGAGGTCCCGGAAGATCCGATGATCGACGCGGCGCGTGAGCGGCCAGATGAAGGGGACGACGACGATCTGGTAACGGGAGACGCCCGTTGGCTCGGACGTGAGCTGACGCAGGCGGCCGACGATGCCCTGGACCTCGGTGAGCGCCGCCTCGTCGCCGAACGAGACGAGGACGCGCCGGCCCACGACATCGGACGCGTCGAACGCATGATCGGTGATGAGGATCTCGACCGTCAGCTCGAAGAGCTCGGAGATGGCGTCGCGGAGCTCGTACTTCGCGACGCAGCGCTGGAGCTCCAGGCTCTCGCCGCCGTCCGACTGGATGAGGAGTTTGACGTTCAGCATGGTGGCCTTTCGGGGGAGTGGGCGGGGGACGTCGGCGCGACGAGCTCGTGCGATACGACCGCGCCGTCGACGCGAACCTCGAGGGCCTCGAGCCGCCCCTCGCGCAGCGCGTTGGATCGCGGCACGGGAGCGCGCGCTCCCCAGACCAACGACAGCCTCGCGGCGTCGGGCTCGACGAGGACCGTGTGGAGGCTCATGTCGACGTAGATCGGCCGGCCCTCGAAGCAGATCGCGACCGCAGGACGCTCCCCCGGCAGCTGGAGATCGAGGGCGCCGTCGCGCGTGAGGCCCCTCAGCTGGATCCGCTCGTTGCCCGCGAGCCGCGGCACCGCGAGCCCCGGCGACGCGCCGTTCGCGAGGCGATGATCCAGCCCGCCACGCGGCAGCTTGGCGCGGTCCGGGCGATGGATCAGCGGCGGCTCGGCGAGGACGCGGGCGCTCTCGCCCCGCACGACCCACCCTCGACGTACCTCCTCGACCGCGTCGGTGTCGTCTGGCGGCGGGAGCTCGGGCACCGACTTGAAGTAGAGGCAGCGCGGGTAGTTCGACGGGGAGAACCAGCCGAGCCCCTGAGGGATCGGCATCTTCCACCAATCCTGGGGTCGACCGACGATCAGGCTCTCGGGCGTGAGCAGGCGCCGCGGGTCCTCGAGATTCGGCAGGCGCATCCCGTCGAGCGTCGATCTCGCGCCGGTGACGGCGTAGCCCGTCCCGCATGGGTTCCTGGGGTACATGCCCGGATGCCGTCGGGTGATCTCGCGGCCGAGGAGGCCGATCAGGTCCTCCATCGAACGCACATCCGGGA
>Ga0075163_10008824_pt1 | contig 13245 bp, 12 predicted proteins | sample JI1023141ADNA_FD_71478 | JGI IMG/M metagenome (GOLD analysis project Ga0075163, IMG submission 71478) | Wastewater effluent complex algal communities from Wisconsin, to seasonally profile nutrient transformation and Carbon sequestration -... | ecosystem: Engineered > WWTP > Effluent > Algae...
CGCAGGGTTTGCCCGCCACTCTCAAGAGGAGCTTCATGAGCCGCTACACCGGTCCCCGTCTTCGCGTCATGCGCGCCCTGGGCGTTGATCTGCCCGGTCTCTCGACCAAGAGCATCGAGCGCCGCCCCTACCCTCCCGGCCAGCACGGCCAGCGTCGGCGCAAGCGCAGCGACTTCGCCCTGCACCTGCTCGAAAAGCAGAAGCTGCGCTATCACTACGGCCTGACCGAGCGCCAGATCCGCACGGTCGTCCAGGCCGCGATGAAGGGCTCGGGCGTGACCGGCGCCAAGCTGGTGGAGCTTCTGGAGCGGCGCCTGGACAGCCTGGTGTTTCGCGCTGGGCTCGCCCGCACGATCGTGGCCGCGCGCCAGCTGGTGCGACACGGGCACGTGTATGTGAACGGCCAGCGCACGGACATCCCGTCGTGTCGCCTGCGCCCCGGCGATCAGATCACGCTCAGCGAGCGCATGGCCAAGTCTGCGCTGGTGCAGGACTCGCTGCTGCGCTTCACGATGCAGCGGCCCGATTGGCTCCAGCTAGATGACAAGCAGCTGAGCGCGCGCCTGACGGGACTTCCCGACGAGGCAGCAGTGCCGTTCGAGGTCGATCTGCGCCTGGTGATCGAGTACTACTCGCGCTAGGAAGCCCACGGCGCACTGATCCCAGGCCAGGCCAGCGACAGGTCTGAGCTGGGATCAACCTTGCGGGTTGCTCCAGCGCCAGTTGCGGATGTCGGGCATGTCTTCGCCGTGCTCGCGGATGTAGAGCCTGTGCTCGATGAGCAGCTCATCCATGGCCTGCTTCATGTAAGCGACCCGGGCTCCCAGGTGCGGCACGCGGTCGATGACGTCCATCACCAGGTGGAAGCGGTCGAGCTCGTTGCGCACCGTCATGTCAAACGGCGTGGTCGTGCTGCCCTCTTCTTTGTAGCCGCGCACATGCAGGTTGCCGTGGTTCTTGCGGCGATAGGTCAAGCGGTGGATGAGCCACGGGTAGCCGTGGAACGCAAAGATGATGGGCTTGTCGGTTGTAAACAGGGTGTCGAACTGGCGGTCGGGCAGACCATGCGGATGCTCGCTTGGGGATTGGAGGCGCATTAGGTCAACAACGTTGACGACTCGTACCTTCAGCTGCGGCAGGAGCTTGCGCAGAATATCCACCGCCGCCAGCGTCTCCAGCGTCGGCACATCGCCGCAGCAGCCCAGGACCACGTCGGGCTCGCAGTTCTGGTCGCTGCTGGCCCAGGTAAAGATGCCGATTCCCATCTCGCAGTGCTTGATCGCTGCGTCGATGTCCAGCCACTGCGGCGCCGGCTGCTTGCCCGCTACGATGACATTGATGCGGTCGTGGGTTCGCAGACAGTGGTCGGTGACCGCGAGCAGCGTGTTGGCATCCGGCGGCAGGTAGACGCGAATGCTCTCGGACTTCTTGTTGACGACGTGATCGATGAAGCCCGGATCCTGATGGGAAAAGCCGTTGTTGTCCTGGCGCCACACGTGCGAGGTCAAAAGGTAGTTGAGCGATGCGATGGGCCGCCGCCAGGGAATCTCGCGCGTGACCTTGAGCCACTTGGCGTGCTGGTTGAACATCGAATCGATGATGTGGATGAAGGCTTCGTAGCAGTTGAAAAAGCCATGCCGGCCGGTCAAAAGATACCCTTCCAGCCAGCCCTGGCACAGGTGCTCGGACAGCACCTCCATCACGCGGCCGTCGGGTGACAGATGGTCATCGGTGGGCCGGATGTCGTCGAGCCAGCAGCGATTTGTGGCGTCAAAGACCGCATTCCAGCGATTGGACGCGGTCTCATCCGGGCTGAAGATGCGGAAGTTCCGCTGATCCGCGGTGCAGCGCAGGATGTCGCGCAGAAACTGTCCCTGCACGCGCGTCGCTTCTGCTTCCACGGCGCCGTGGCCCGGCACCTTCACGGCATAGTTGCGAAAGTCGGGCAGCCGCAAGGCGCGCAACAGCAGCCCGCCGTTGGCGTGAGGATTGTCGCCCATGCGCCGCGAGCCCTTGGGCGCCAGCTCCGCAAGCTCTGGCATCAGCCGCCCCTCGTCATCGAAAAGCTCCTCCGGGCGGTAGCTCTTGAGCCAGGCCTCCAGCAGCGCCACATGCTCGGGACGGTCCATCTCGCTTATTGGAACCTGATGCGAGCGAAACGAGCCTTCCACCGGCTTGCCGTCGATCTCCTTGGGCCCGGTCCAGCCCTTGGGCGTGCGCAGCACCAGCATCGGCCAGCGCGGTCGCCGGATCTGTGCCTCAGGCGCTGAGCGCATGGTCTGCTGAATGCGCCGGATCTCGGCAAAGATCTGATCGAGCACCTGCGCCATGGCTTGATGCAGCTGCGCTGGATCGCTTCCTTCGACGAAGTGGGGGAAGTAGCCATAGCCCAAGAGCAGCGATTCAAGCTCGGCCTGGGGCATGCGAGCGAGCACGGTCGGCCCCGCGATCTTGTATCCATTCAGCGCCAGGATCGGCAGCACGGCGCCGTCGCGCACCGGATTTAGAAACTTGTTGCTGTGCCAGCTGGTGGCGAGCGCGCCGGTCTCTGCCTCACCGTCTCCGACCACGCATGCAGCGATGAGATCGGGATTGTCCATCACCGCTCCGTACGCATGCGCCAGCGCGTACCCGAGCTCGCCGCCCTCATGGATCGATCCCGGCGTCTCGGGCGAGACGTGACTTGGTACGCCCCCCGGAAAGGAAAACTGCTTGAACAGGCGGCGCATCCCCTCGGCATCCCCCGTGATGTCGGGATAGACCTCGCTGTAGGTCCCTTCGAGATAGGTATTGGCAACCAGAGCAGGACCGCCATGCCCAGGGCCAGTCACAAACAGGATGTTCAGATCCTGCTCCTTGATGATCCGATTCAGGTGGACGTAGATGAAGTTGAGACCCGGCGTGGTGCCCCAGTGTCCAAGCAGCCGCGGCTTGATGTGCGTGCGCTGGAGCGGCTCGCGCAGCAGCGGATTCGCATAAAGATAGATCTGTCCCACCGACAGATAGTTTGCGGCCCGGAAGTAGGCGTCCATCTTGCCGAGCAGCTCTGCGGAGAGCGGAGCTGCGGGGCTTGTGTTGCTTGATATCTTCTCCATCGGTCAGCCCTTCATCAGGTTGTTGATGATGCGCGCCATATAAAGCTCTTCGTCGGTGTGCAGCACACGAACCGCAACGCGGCTGCCCGCGCCCGAGATCAGCTGCGCACCTTGCCTGTTGGCCGCATCATCCAGCGTGACACCCAGGAATTCGAGCCCCGCGCAGATGCGCGCGCGGATGCTGGCGGCGTTTTCGCCGATTCCACCGCTGAAGATCAGGGTATCGATTCCCTCCAGCGCTGCGGCCATTGCGCCGATCCACTTTCTGGCCTGGTAGCAGAAGATCGCCAGCGCTTCCCGAGCGCGCGGATCCTCGGCTTCGCGGGCCAGCAGCTCGCGCACATCGCCGCTGGTCTCCGAGATCCCAAGCAGTCCCGACTCCGCGTGCACCATGCACTGGAAGCGCTGGGGTGTCATCCCTTCGATACGCGCCAGATGGTCAAGGAGCCCCGGGTCGAGATCGCCGCTGCGCGTGCTCATCACAAGCCCCGCGGCCGGCGTGAGCGCCATGGTGGTATCCAGGCAGCGCCCCGCATGCACTGCGGCCATGCTGGCCCCATGGCCCAGGTGGGCCAGCACGATGCGGCCAGCGGCTGCCGCAGGACCCGCAACCCGGTGAAGCTCCTGCATCAAATAGGCATAGGAGAGCCCGTGAAATCCATAGCGTCGCACTCCCAGCCCAGCGTAGCGACGCGGGATCGGGAGCATCGCCGCCTGAACTGGCAGCTCGTGATGAAAGGCCGTGTCAAAGCACGCGATGTGCGGAGCGTCTTTATAGACTTCGCGCAGCGCTTCGATCACAGACAGCGCCGCTGGCATGTGCTCGGGGCTCAGCGCGCTCAGGCGTGTGAGCTCTTTCATCACCTGCGGATCCAGCCTCTGGGGCGCACTGAAGCGCTCCCCGCCGTGCACCACCCGATGGCCCACAGCGACGATCTGCACGTCGCTGCGCTGCCCGATCAGCTCAAGCAGGTGCGGTATGGCAGCGGCGTGATCCGCAATGCCCAGAGGGCGCGAGTCGGACGAGCTCTGTCGCGGAGCTGCGAGCTTCAGCGCTGCGTCGGGCTGACCGATGCGCTCGAAGCTCCCGGCAAGGATGCGCTCTGGGTCGAGACCGGCCTCGGCGCTGGCGCCAAACAGGGCGAACTTGAGGCTGGATGAGCCGGCATTGAGGATGAGCGTCGTCGCTTTTTTCTGGAGGGGCAATGAGTTCCTTTTTCGCCTTTTGCGGTCAGCCAAGCCTGCTGGCACTGAGCCAGCTCAAGGACTCTCACTGCTGTCGCGCTTGAGCCCCTCGCTCCGGATGGCAGCACGAACCAGCGCTTTTAGCACGGTATTTCGCTTCACGTTGCCCACGATGAGCTTGAGATCCTGATACACCGTCGGATCGCGCAGCAGGCCGCCCACCGTGCCCTTGCCTTGCTGCACCTCCTCGGCCACGCTCCGCAGGATATGCGCTGTGGCGCCAAGATCCGTGAGCAGGTTGTTCTTGCCGTCCGAACTGTCTGAATATATGAGCGAGTGGAGCGTGCCCTTGCCACTGCGTACTTCGGATATCACGGCGCCAAGCTCAGCCGCCGCGCGCTGTACCTCGGCCAAGAGCTTGGTCCCATCGTCGCGGTAGACGAGCCCGTGCAGCGTGCCGTCGCCCTTCTCCACTGCGGCCAAGATCTGGTCCACGCGCCGGAGCGCCTGGTTCAGCTGGGCCGCACTCTGATCCGCTTCGCGAACGAGCCCGGCGGCGTGCTGCGCAAGCTCTGGCTTGTAGACGACTTCATGCAGCAGGCCGTTGCCCTTTTCGATGCTCTCCATCACGTTCGCGGCCGCATGCACGCCGCGCTGGAGATCCTGCGCCAGCTCGTCGCTGAACACCTTCTGCACGCGCTTGTCGACCGTGCCCACCAGGGCGCGCACTTCGGTGAGTCCGTCTTGCATCGACTGCGCGACCTGCGCGAGCCCTTCGCTCTCCTGCGAGCTCAGCGTGTCGCCGCTTTTCAAGGGCGGAAAGCTCGGTGTTCCCACCGAGATATTGATGATCATGTCGCCCAGCAGCCCCTTGGAGCTCAAGCGCGCGGTCGAGTCGCCGCGGATGCGATCGAGGTACTTGCTCTGCACGCCCAGCGCGACGCGCACCTTCTTTATCTGCAAGTCGCGATCGAACTGAATCGCCTGCACGATGCCGACGTCCACGCCCCCCAGCCGCACCGGCGCCCCAACCACCAGGCCGCTGATGTTGTCAAAGGATGTGTGAAGGACGGCCTTCCGGGAAAACAGGCTGCGCGAGCGGCCCAGAAGTCCTACGACCGTCACCAATAAGACGAGGGCCAGGCTGACAAATACGCCGACTCGGATCAAGCGATGGGTGTCTTGGGTGATCATGCTCGCATCCCTTCTTGATGTCCCTGCCCGTGAGGTAGCCGGCCCTGCGCCATGGCGGTCACAAAGTCGCGAATGGCTGGCTCCTCGCTGCGGCGGAACTCTTCGCTGGGTAGGGTGGCGATGATGCGCCGGTCCGAGAGCATGGCCATGCGGTCCGAGACCATGAATGCGCTCGCCAGATCGTGCGTGACCACCAGTGAGGTCACGTGCAGATCGCGCTGAATCGCCAGGATCAGCTCGTTGATGCGCCGGGCGTTGATTGGATCGAGACCGGTTGTCGGCTCGTCGTACAGCAGCACCTCGGGGTCGGCAGCGATGGCGCGGGCAATGGCGACCCGCTTGCGCATTCCGCCCGAGAGCTCCGCGGGCCGCATCTCTTGGATGCCCGGCAGTCCCACGAGCTGCAGCTTCTCGGCCACGCGCGCTGCGATCTCTTTTTCGGAGAGCGTCAGATGCTCACGCATCGGGTAGGCGATGTTTTCGCCCACCGAGATCGAATCGAACAGCGCCCCGCTCTGAAACAGCATCGAGATCCGGCGTCGGATCGGCAGCAGCGCATCCTCATCCAGCGCGGCCAGCTCTTTTCCGTCAAAGCGCACCGAGCCGGAGTCGGGCTTGACCAGGCCGATGAGCATCTTCAAGAGCACGCTCTTGCCGCTGCCCGAGCCGCCGAGCAGGGCAAGCGTCTCGCCGCGTTGCACGCGCAGCGCCAGGTCGTCATAGATGCGCTGTCTGCCAAACGCCTTGTAGATGCCCGTAAGCTCGATGAGCGGGGCCTGCGCCAGAGCCTCTTGACTCATATGTCGAACCCCAGCAGCAGGTTGGTCAAGACGAAGTCGGCGCACAGCGTCACCAGCGATGTGATGACCACGGTCTCGGTGGTGGCGCGCCCTACCCCTTCGGTGCCGCCCGTGGTGTTGAGCCCCTTGTAACAAGCGATGACACCCAGCAGGAAGCCGAAAAACACCGTCTTGATCAGGCCGTGAAAGAAGTCTTCCAGCGTCACCGACTTCAGCGTCGACTCAAGAAACAGCGTCATGCCCACATCGGAGTTGATGCGGGCGATGACCATGGCGCCGAGCACCCCGAGGATATCGGCCAGGATGGCGAGCAGCGGCAGCACGATGGTGGTGGCGAGCACGCGCGGTACCACCAGCTTGCGCACCGGGTCGGCGCCCATGGCGCGCAGCGCATCGATCTGTTCGGTGACCCGCATCGAGCCAAGCTCGGCGGCAATGCCAGCGCCGACCCGGCCGCCGACCAGCAGCGCGGTCAAGACCGGCCCAAGCTCGCGCACCAGCGATAGCGACACGACGCTGCTCACGTACTCCTTGACGCCAAAGCGCGCCATCTGCACCGCGAACTGCACGGTCATGACCATGCTCGAAAAGACCGCGGTCAACACCGCGATGGCCAGCGAGCGAACTCCAATCGCTTCGATCTGATACACAAGCGCGCGCCCCGCAAAGCGGCGATGAAAGCTGCCCACAATGGTCTGCCGGGCCAGCAGGCTCATGCCGCCGATCGCAGCCAGAAATCGCTGCGCCTGCTCCACGAGCAGCGGCTCTTTGCCGGGGTTTCTTGGAGTGAGCATGCTATTGCCTCGACAGCGTGCCAAAGCCCTGCACAAAGGCCTCGAAGTCCGCCTGACAGGCTGCCAGCTGCTTGGCCGTGGCGATGAGCTGAAGGTCGTAGATGCAGCCGTCCTTTTTTAGCACCACAAGGTTCAGCTCCACCGCAACGCCATCCACTTCACCCTCCAGGTTTGTGCGCAAGGCAGCGCGACCATCCAGGGTAAGCAGCATGCGGCTGCGCTCCTTCTGATGCTCCACCCCGAAAAGAAGGTGGTTGGTGAGCACATCAAGCGGCACATCTTCGCTGCCGCTGCACACCGAGCTGGCCGCGATCGTCCCGCCCTCGCGGCGATGAAAGGCCAGGTCCGCACCCTTTGCCGCAGCCCGCTGCCAGGCTGCGGGCAGCGAGCCCACGCGATAGGCGACGCTGCCGCGGCGATAGATGTGCTCGCTGAAGCGGCCGGGCGAAGCGCAGGCGCAGAGCGAGGCGCCAAGACTCAACAGCAGCAGCGCACGCAGCAGGTGTAACTTTTTTCCTGGCATCTCGCGCTGAGCATTCGCAACCGCCATGCCGAGCTTCCCTACGTGCACACAGCGCAGCTGCCGGTAATTTCTGCGCGCTGCACCAGCCACTCTTCTGAATCGGGACGCGCCCCGCGCAGCCGCGCAGCGCGCACTGCGAGGGAATGGGATGCGCCATGCAGGGATTTCTGCTCTGCCCACGATCGCCGCAAAAATTGCGCGCTGCTTGATCGGGGCATACTGCACGGGCCGTCGGCGCGGCTGAGTCCATTCCCAGACAGATGAGTCAGTGGCATCGCAGTTGCAACCACCGGCAGCCGAGGAAAGCCAGCGATGAGTGAAGCCGTGCAAGCCCGAGCTGCGGAGATTCCTTCGCAGCTGCCCCCGACAGCGCCTGCGGCTGCTGCAAGCGGTGAAGGAGCGCCGAAAAATCCGAGGCGCCTGAATCAGGGCCAGCGCTGGAAGCGCTTCCTATTAGGAGCGCTGCTTTTCGCGCTCGCGGCTGCGGCCGCTGCCGGATACGTCCTCTACCGTCGCGGTCATCGCACCAGCGCGCCTCGCTATGAGACCGTGCAGTTCGACCGCGGCCGCATTGTCGCGCGCGTCACTGCCAGCGGCACGCTGTCTGCGCTCATCACGATCCAGGTCGGCAGCCAGGTGTCGGGACGTGTTCAGGAGCTCAAGGTCGACTTCAACTCGCAGGTCAAAAAGGGGCAGCTCATCGCCCGCATCGACCCGAAGATGTTCGAGGCCGCGCTCGAACAGGCGCGGGCCAACCAGGCTGCGGCGCGCGGCAACCTGATCCGGGCGCAGGCGCAGGCGGCCGATGCGCGGCGACAGTACCTGCGCAGCAAGACGCTGCGCGAGCAGAAGCTCATCGCGCAGGCGGACTTCGACACCGCTGAAGCCAACTGGCAGGCCGCCGCTGCGCAGGTGGTTGCAAGCGCGGGCGCACTGCAGCAGACCCGAGCCGCTGAGCATCAGGCCCAGATCAACCTCGACTACACATCGATCGTCTCGCCCACCGACGGCGTGGTCATCTCCCGCAATGTCGATGTGGGCCAGACCGTGGCTGCGACCCTGGCAGCGCCGACCCTGTTCGTGATCGCGGAGGATCTGCGCAAGATGCAGGTCGACACCAGCGTCGCGGAGTCCGATGTGGGCAAGCTGCGCGACGGCATGAGCGCGACATTTACCGTGGATGCGTACGGCAGCGAGATCTTTCGCGGCGTGGTGCGACAGCTGCGCAATGCACCCCAGACCGTGCAGAACGTGGTCACCTACGACGCTGTGATTGACGTCGAGAATCGCGACCTGCGCCTGCGTCCGGGCATGACTGCCAACGTTGTCTTTGTCTATGCCGAAAAGGCGAACGTGGTGCGCATTCCCAACGCCGCGCTGCGCTTCCGCGCGCCGGCTGCGTGGCTGGAGCCGGCACATCTGCAGCGAAAGCCCGAGTCTTCGGATCGCCGCCTGCTCTGGGTGCTGCGCGGAGCCAATGCGGTGCCGATCCTGGTCCGCACGGGCATCGGCGATGGCTCGTTTACAGAGCTTGTCGAAGGGGATGTGAGCCCTCAAGAGCTGCTCATCACCGACGCTGGCGGCACGAGCGCGGTGCCGGCGGCAATGCGGCGCGTGCTGTAGGGGATCCCATGTCTCAGCCCATCATCCGGCTCGAAGAGATCTGCAAGGTGTATCAGATGGGAGACGTCGAGGTCCACGCGCTGCGCGGTGTAACGCTGTGCATCGAAGCCCAGGAGCTGGTCGCCATCATGGGCGCTTCCGGATCGGGAAAATCGACCCTGATGAACGTCATCGGCTGCCTGGATCGCCCGAGCTCGGGTCGATATTTCCTGGGCGACCGCGAGGTCTCGCGCCTGGGTCGCAATGAGCTCGCCGAGGTTCGCAACCGCACGCTGGGCTTCGTCTTTCAGAGCTTCAACCTGCTCTCGCGCACGAGCGCGCTGGAGAACGTCGAGCTGCCGCTCATCTATGCCGGCATGTCGGCACGCGAGCGGCGGCAGCGGGCGGCGGCGGCGCTCACGCGCGTCGGGCTGGGCTCGCGCCTCAACCACCATCCCAGCCAGCTGTCCGGCGGCCAGCAGCAGCGCGTGGCGATCGCGCGGGCCCTGGTCAACGAGCCGTCGGTGATCCTGGCCGACGAGCCGACCGGAAACCTGGACTCCAAGACCAGCGTGGAGGTGATGTCGATCTTTCAAGAGCTTCAGCGCTCGGGCATCACGGTGGTGCTGGTGACGCATGAGCCCGACATCGCCGCCTACGCGGAGCGCATCCTGGTCATGCGCGATGGCCAGGTGCAGTCGGATGAGCGCCACCGTCCCGCACGCGCCGCCGCTCCCGAAAAAGCGCCGGTCCTGGAGAGGCGCCAATGAGCATCTTCATGACGATCCGGCTGGCGCTGCGTGCCATCCTGCGCAACAAGCTGCGCTCGTTTCTGACCACGCTCGGGATCGTAATCGGCGTCGCTGCGGTCATCGCCATGGTCGCCATCGGCGAAGGGGCCAAGGCACGCGTCGAAGCCACATTTGCATCCATGGGATCGAGCCTGCTCATCGTCATGTCCGGAACCACCACCAGCGGCGGCGCGCAGGGCGGCTATGGCTCGCTGCCCACGCTGACCTGGGATGATCTCAAGGCAGTTCAGCGCGAGGTGCCGTCGGTTCGCTGGGCGGCGCCGGCGCTGCGCGTGGCAGCGCAGGTCATCAGCGAAGAGCAGAACTGGACCACCTCGGTAACCGGCACGACCCCGGACTTCTTCGCGATCCGCGACTGGCAGGTCGCGCGCGGCGTGCCGCTCATGGACTCTGATATAGACGCAGGAACCAAGGTCGCGGTCATCGGCCAGACCGTTGCCGAGAAGCTCTACGGCCGCGGCGCTGACCCCACCGGCCAGATGGTGCGCATCAAGAACGTGCCCTTTCAGATCGTCGGCCTGCTGGCCAAAAAAGGGCAATCGCCCATGGGGCAGGACTACGATGACGCGGTGTTCATTCCGGTCTCGACGTTTCGCAGCAAGATCCAGGGCGGACTCAAGAACTACCTGTCGGGCGTGATCATGGTGGGCGCGGTGTCTGCGCAAGCGACCTCGCGGGCAGAGCGTCAGATCGCCAGCCTGTTGCGGGATCGACATCACCTCATGGCCGGCAGCGATGATGACTTCTCGATCCGCAACCTGACCGAGATGGCCAACGCGCAGGCGCAGGGAACGCGCACCCTGACCGCACTGCTGGCTGCCATCGCTGCGGTCTCGCTGCTGGTGGGCGGCATCGGGATCATGAACATCATGCTGGTGAGCGTCACCGAGCGCACGCGCGAGATCGGTCTGCGCATGGCCGTGGGCGCCAAGCCCCGCAACATCCTGGCGCAGTTTCTGGTCGAGTCGATCACGCTGTCGCTGATCGGCGGCTTTATCGGTGTGGTGCTGGGAATCCTGGTGGCGCTGTGGGTGGCGAGGCACTTTGACTGGGCCATGATCGTACAGCCGGCCATCATGACGCTGGCGGTGGGATTCAGCGCGCTCGTTGGGATCGGCTTTGGCCTGTATCCGGCCAGCAAGGCCTCACGGCTCGATCCCATCGAGGCGCTGCGCTACGAGTGAAGCTGCGCAGCGCGTCGCTGCTACAGCTTCTGGGCGCTGTCGGCGGGCGGACGAACGGTGAGCACCGGGCACTCGGCCGCGCGCAGCACCTGCTCTGCGATCGAGCCCAGGAAGAAGCGCTTGAGGCCGCTGCGGCCGTGCGTTCCCATCACGATGAGATCCATGTTCTGGCTGTGGGCCATGGCCAGGATCACATCCGGGGCAATGCCCTCCAGCGTGATCGCATTGACCGGCACACCGGCCTTGGCAACCTCCAGCCGGAGCTTCTCAAGCGCGTGCTCGGCCTCCTCCTGCGCCTGCGCAAGCACCTCCGGTGCAAGCGCGTAGGCATTGCCCACAGCGCCGATGTACAGCGGATCTGTCCACACGTGCAGCAGCGTCAGGTGGGCGCCAAACTTCTGCGCCAGCTCGACCGCCAGCTCCATGGCCGGCTTGGACTCATTCGAGAAGTCGGTGGGAAAAAGGATCTTCTGGATTTTTCGCATGATGACCTCGGGGGCGTAGGTAGTTGAGCGTGAATTCCGCAATAGCTGTGCCAACCGGCGCTGCCCTCTTCCGTCGAGACAATCGCGCAAAACCTGCGCCGCTATTGGGCCAGGCGGAAATTCGTGCGCTACGGAGCTTGCGAAGCTCCACAGCGCAGAGTCTCGGCTTCACATGTGGTCGCAACCAAGTGGCACTGGAGTTGCTTTGAGGCAGGGAAAAGGAGCTTCGGCAATGAAGATCATTCGTTTCATGGGTCTGTCCAGCTTTCTGGTCGCGGCGAGCACATCGGGATGCGGCTACAACTCGCTGGTGGGCGCGGACGAAGAGGTCAAGGCCGCGTGGGGACAGGTTGAAAACGTCTATCAGCGTCGCGCCGATCTGGTTCCCAACCTGGTCGCAACCGTCAAGGGCGCGGCCGCGCATGAGCAGAGCACCCTGGCCGCAGTGACGCAGGCGCGCGCGCAGGCGACCGCGGTCAAGCTCAGCGCTGCGGAGCTCTCGGAGCCAGCGAAGCTGCAGGCGTTCGAGCAGGCGCAGGGCCAGCTGTCGCAGAGCCTGGGACGTCTGCTGGCCGTGGTGGAGAGCTACCCGGATCTGAAAGCCAACGCGAGCTTCCGCGACCTCCAGTCGCAGCTGGAGGGCACCGAGAACCGCATCAGCGTCGAAAGAAAGCGGTATAACGACGCCGTCCAGGGCTACAACACGCTGGTGCGCGCATTCCCAAGCATCATCGGCGCCAAGATCTTCGGCTTCAAAGTCAAAGAGCCATTTCACACCACCACAGCCGGGGCCGAGCGCGCGCCCGAGGTGAAATTTTGAGGCGCAGCGCCCGGCTGGCCGCGCTTGCGGCGCTGCTGCTGCTGATGCTGGGGCCGCTGCGAGCCCGCGCAGCGCAGGTTGCGATCCCCGCGGCGCCGCAGGGACGGGTCAGCGACTATGCGGGCGTGCTCGGCGCGGCCGAGCGAGACGCGCTCGACAAGCAGCTTGCCCGCTACGAGCAGAGCAGCAGCACCGCCGCACCCAGGCAGAGCGGAGCGCCACAGATTGCCGTGGTGATCCTGCCCGCGCTGAACGGCGGCTCCTTGGAGGATGTGTCGCTCCGCTTTGCCGAGCGCTGGAAGATCGGATCCAAAGCAGATGACGGCGTCCTGCTGCTGGTGGCGGTGGCCGAGCGCGATCTGCGCATCGAGGTCGGGTATGGGGCCGAGGGACGGCTGACCGATGCGCTCTCCAGCCGCATCATCCGCGAGATCATCGCGCCGCCGCTGGGCAGGGGCGACTATGCAGGCGGCCTTCGCGCTGGAGTCGCCGCGATCCACCAGGCGCTCGCTGGGCAGCCGGTCACCGGAAGCGATCCACAGGCCGGCGCAAGCTCAGCGCAAGAAGAGACCCCGCAAAAGGATGAGAGCAGCTGGAACCTGCGCAGCCTGCTCGGGCTGATCTTGTTCTTCATCCTGTTCGCCACGTTTCTGGGACGCCGCGGAGGTGGCGGTGGCGGCTTCCTGGCCGGCATGCTGTTCAGCTCCCTGTTTGGCGGCCGCCGCGACGGCGGCTTCGGTGGTGGCGGCGG
>Ga0075163_10008825_pt1 | contig 13245 bp, 11 predicted proteins | sample JI1023141ADNA_FD_71478 | JGI IMG/M metagenome (GOLD analysis project Ga0075163, IMG submission 71478) | Wastewater effluent complex algal communities from Wisconsin, to seasonally profile nutrient transformation and Carbon sequestration -... | ecosystem: Engineered > WWTP > Effluent > Algae...
TCGCTCGCCAACGCGATGCTCGCGATAAGCAGCTTCGCACCTACACCGGGAAGTATGCTCCCGACTCGGACGCCCTTATTACTCGGCTCTTCGGACTGAAGTTTCTCTCCGCCGAAGAAGTCGCCCGTAATTTTCGTTCATTCATGCCGGCGAACTCTCGAATTATTCCTTACGAGCAAACGAATACCGTGATCGTGACCGACACCGGCTCGAATATCGCGAAGCTCGCAAAACTCCTCGATATCCTCGATGTCGAAAGCTACGACGCCGGAATCGAAGTCATCGCGGTGAAATTCGCTTCCGCAGTCGAGCTCGCGAAACTGATCGACCAACTCATTCCCGGAAGTGCAGCGGGTGGCGGGACTGGTCCACGGTTCCCCGGCGCCGGCGGACGTGGTGGATTTACTTCGCGGAAGACCAAAGAAGGCGGGATCATTAACACGATTATCGCGGACGAGCGTACAAATACGCTCATTATTCATGCGAACACGAAGGGTGCTGGCCAGGTTCGTGAACTCGTCGTGAAGCTCGACAAGAAGCTTCCAGCCGCTCTCGGTGGCGGGAAGATCCACGTGATCTATCTTCAGTTCGCTGATGCGGAACTGATCGCGACGACCCTGAATAATCTCGCACAAGGCGGATCCGCTCCTCGCGCGAACACGGGTCCGACAGGCGGAACGGGAGTAAACCCTGTCCAAGCGAACCTCTTCGAAGGAAACATTAAGATCGCGGCCGATAAGTCGACGAACTCGCTCGTGGTCACTGCGACGGGGAACGACTACGTCACACTCCAACGAGTTGTGAATCGGCTCGATATTCCTCGAGACCAGATCTACGCCGAGAGCTACATCATGGAGATCGCTCTCCGAAAAGAGTTCAACTTTTCTGCAAACATCCTCAATCCGTCGTCTGGAATCGGGTCACTTCCCTCGAGCGATCTTTCCAGCTTCATCGCGAATCCACTCTCCGCGAGCGGAGCGATTATCGGTTTCAAATCGGGTGGAGATAAAACCATTTCAGCGGGCGGGCAATCCTATACGATCGGATCAGTCCAAGGTCTTGTGAAGTTTCTTCAAACGAATACAAACGCCTCGGTGCTTGCGACTCCGCAGATCTTAACCCTTGATAATACCGAGGCGACTTTCGAGTCCGCAGAAAAGATTCCCGTACTGACCCAAACTGTTTCACAAGGCCAAGTCTCAACGGGAACCACGAGGGAAGACGTTTCGATCCTGTTAAAAATTAAGCCCGCGATCAATAAAATGTCGAACTTCGTAAAGCTCGACATCGAGGCCAAGCTCCAGGATTTTTCGAACCGAAAACTTCCAGACGCTCTCGCAAACCAGGCGATCGCGATTAACTCTCGCTCGGCGAAGACTTCTGTGGTTTGCGCTGATGGAGACACGATCGTGCTTGGCGGACTTGTTCGAGACGTGGCGAACGATACCGTCTCGAAGATTCCAGTACTCGGAGACATCCCCGTACTTGGGTGGCTCTTTCGATCGAAATCGAGCGAATCGACAAAGTCGAATCTCTTGATTTTCATCACTCCAAAAATCATCCGCCAATACGAGGCGGTTCGTGGGATTCTCGACCGAAAACTCAAAGAGCGTGACGACTTTCTCGAGCGTGCTGTCGGCGGGGTCGATATCGGTAAAGACTTACGAGACAAAATCATTCGTTCACTTCCCGATATTGCAAAGGTGAAGAACGAAAAACCTCAGACTAATTTCACGATCGATAATTCGGCCGATGGAATGCAATACGAAGGGAACTCTTCGAATAAGGGCTCCGAAAACACCTCCAGTGCCGCTCCTGCGCCAGTTCCTCCTGTCGATCCATCAAACGCCGTTCCGGCCCCGATGCCAGGCGGAGATTTCGGTCTTCCACCCGCTCCTTCCTACGATGGTGGTCAGGGCTAATGGCACAGCCGCACTCCCCCGCACCTCGCCTCGGTCAGATTCTTCTGAAGCACACCTCGCTTTCAGAAGAACAACTCGACGAGGCACTTCGGATTCAGGAAAAAGAAGGCGGCCTTCTGGGCGACATCTTGATTCGTCGAAGCATGATCATGCCTCACGAGATCATGCGCTCGCTCTGCATCCAGCTCGGAATTCCCTTCATCGAGGATCTCAAGCCAAACGAGATCGATCCGAAACTCGTGAGCGGGATTCCGATCAACTACGCAAAAGCGAAAGAACTCATTCCCATTTCGAAAGAAATGAGTCCAGCCGGCGAACGACTCGTCGTGTGTGTCGCCGACCCCTTCAATGAAACGATCATTGACGACCTCCAAGTTTTAACCGGCATGCCCGTTCGGATCTGTGTTTCAACCTCGATGCGCCTTCAGGATGCGATTAACCGTGTTTACGAGCGAAACACGGATAATATGGTCGGGGAAATCGAAGGGGAATTCGAAGACGCGATGGACCTCGAAGGTCCGATCGACATCTTAGAGGCCACCGAAGACGACGCTCCAGTGATTAAATTCGTGAATTCGCTCCTCTTCCGCGCTGTAAAGGAAAACGCGTCCGATATTCACATCGAACCTTTTGAAAAAGAGTTCGTGACTCGATTCCGCGTCGACGGGGTCCTTTACGACGTCATTCGCCAGCCTAAGCGCGCGCACGCCGCGATCAGCTCTCGGATTAAAGTCATGGGCCAGGTCGATATCGCAGAAAAACGACTCCCCCAAGACGGTCGAATCAAAATTAAAATCGCTGGGAAAGACATCGACATTCGTCTTTCGACGGTGCCTGCAAGCCATGGCGAACGGATCGTCATGCGGATTCTTCAGCAAACCGGCACGATCATGTCACTCGAGCAGCTTGGTTTTCCACAGCGCTCATCTGAAGTCATTCAAAACCTCATTTCTAAAAAATACGGAATGGTTCTCGTCACGGGACCTACCGGATCGGGTAAATCGTCGACGCTTGCGGCTTGTCTCTCAAAGTTAAACTCGCCTGAGAGAAATATCATGACCGTCGAAGACCCGGTCGAGTATCAGATTCACGGGATCAATCAAGTCCAGGTCAATACGAAGATCGAACTCACCTTCGCCCGAGTCCTCCGCGCTTTCCTTCGACAAAACCCAGACATCATCATGGTCGGGGAAATTCGAGATAAGGAAACCGCCGAAATCGCGATTAACGCCTCTCTTACGGGTCACTTGGTTCTCTCCACACTCCACACGAACGATGCACCGGGCGTTTCGACTCGTCTCACCGATATGGGCGTCGAGCCCTTCCTGGTCGCCTCTTCTCTTCTGGGAGTGATCGCCCAGCGACTGATCCGAAAAGTTTGTATCAAATGCCGAGTGCCCCATACTCCTACGGATTTTGAGATGCTGGAACTCGGCCTAAAACAAGTTCCGTCGGGGGCGACTATCTTTAAGGCAGTGGGTTGTCCCAGCTGCTCGCAGTCGGGATACGCCGGTCGAACCGTTTCTCACGAGCTCATGCTCATCGACGATAATATTCGCTCGTTGATCGTGAAGCACGCCGATGGGGGGCAAATTAAGAAAGCGGCGATCGCAGCCGGAATGCACACCCTCCGCGAAGACGCGGTGGCTAAGGTTTTAACTGGGGTCACGACGATCGACGAGCTACTCCGCGCGACTCACGCAGAAGAATAAAGCGAAAGGAGGTCTAAGACGATGCCCATTTACGATTACAAAGCATACGGTCCAGGTGGGAAATCGATCCGGGGCTCCCTCGACGCTGAGAACAGCAAAGCAGCACGCTTGAAGCTGAAAAAACAAGGTCTCGCGGTTTACGAAATCGGCGAAAGAAGTGGCGGCTCCGCGAAAGCTCCGGCCCCCGGATCTGCGGCGGCTTCTCCCGGTTTTTTTGGAGGCAAGGTCGGAATCAAAGACGTTTCAATGATGACCCGCCAACTCGCCTCGCTGATCAAAGCAAACATCCAGCTCGTCGAAGCGCTCGGCGCAATGGTCGAACAGTCGGAGCACCCGCTCATTAAAGTCGTCCTCGCCCAAGTTCGCCAAGACGTAAACGAAGGTCTCTCGCTCTCGAAAGCGATGTCGAAACATCCGCGTGTTTTCGATAATATCTTCGTGAACATGGTCGAAGCCGGCGAAGCTTCGGGAACGCTCTCATTGATTCTTCTTCGACTCGCCGATCTCAAAGAAGCGCAGATGCGACTTCGTACGAAAGTGGTGAGCGGGATGACCTATCCTGCTTTGATGCTTTTTGTTGCGACGGTTTTGATGATCGCGATTTTCACTTTTGTTCTTCCCCAGTTAAAAACGGTCTTTGAGTCCATGAACAAGAAGATGCCTCCGATGACCGTCTTTTTGATGACCACTTCAGACGTCGTCATCACCTACTGGTACCTCCTCCTTGGGGGACTGGTGACGAGCATTCTCTTTTTCGTAAAGTGGAAGAACTCGAAGACCGGGCGTCCGTCTTGGGACGCCATGAAGTTGAAATTTCCGATTTTCGGATCCTTGATTCGAATGATCGGCGTCCAGCGCTTCACTGCAACGATGGCAACACTCCTCGGGTCTGGCGTCCCGATCTTAAACGCATTAACCATCGCTCGAAATCTCGTTGGAAACACGCTTCTTGCTAACGCGATCGCGAGCGCACGGGAAAACATCACCGAAGGTCAATCGATCGCTGGCCCCCTTTCAAAGTCCGGACAGTTCCCTCCCCTCGTGATTCACATGATTTCGATCGGTGAGAAAACGGGCGAACTCCCCGCCATGCTCCAAAACGTAGCCGAAAACTATGAAGAGCAGGTCTCTGCCCGAATCGATGGACTCACTTCCCTTCTCGAACCCCTGATGATTGTCGGCATGGGCGGGATGGTCGGCTTTATCGTTCTTTCTGTTTTTATGCCTTTACTCGACCTCAGTAACATCAACTAAAAAGGAGCACACATGCAAGTAGTACAAACCCGAAAAAATCCAAATCTGCGCGAAGAGCACGGGTTTACCCTTACCGAAATGCTGATCGTCGTCGCGATTATCGCGATGATCGGTACATTCGCCGTGGGAAAGATCTCAGCCCAATTCAATAAAGCAAAAGTCGACTCGACAAAAATTCTGATTCGAAATCTTGCGACAACGCTCGATAATTTTCGCCTCGACTGCAACACTTACCCGACGACCGAACAAGGTCTAGAAGCTCTCGTCTCGAAGCCGAGTGGTGGCCGCGAATGTAAAAATTACAACGTCGAAGGCTATATGAAGAAAGTTCCAAAGGACAGCTGGGATAACGATTTCTCCTACGAGTCCGACGGACAAAAGTTCCTCATTAAGTCTCTCGGTCAGGATCGTGCCGAAGGTGGTGAGGGAAATGCGGCCGACATTACGTCCGACAGCATCTAAGATTTCTCGACTGGACGAGCGAGGATCCGAATCCGGGTTCTCGCTCGTCGAGCTCATGGTCGTCGTCGCGCTGATGGCTCTCATCGGAACGATGGCGATCCCGAGTATCTCGAACGTCTTTAAAATTTCTCTTGGATCGACGACTCGGGACCTCGCGACTACGGTACGCTACGCCTATAACGCCGCTATGATGACCAAAAAAGTCCATCGACTCGTCTATGATATGCGAGAGCAACGCTACTGGGTCGAAGTCGGCCCGGCGAATCTCCTGATGGATACCGAAGAAACTCGAGCGAAGGCTGAACGCGCGAAAAAATTTGGATCCAGCCTCGATGATGAGGCTAAAAAGAAAAAAGAAAGCGAATCGGCCTTTTCGATTGCGAAGTACGTGACTCGGAAGAAAAACGATCTCCCCCGCGGGGTCGAGTTTGAAGACGTGAAGACCGAACAAGCGAAAGAGGCGATTAAAGAGGGTCTCGCCTACACCCATTTTTTTCCCCACGGAATTATTGAACAGACGGTGATTCATCTGAAAGACACCTCGAATCACCACTCCACACTTGTGATCGCCCCGACCGTAGGGCGAACGAAGGTCGTCGAACGCTTCGTCCCCGTCGAGGAGGCGCTGCTCGATCAATGAGTCATTCTCCACTCCACCGCACCCAAGAGGGTTTCACTCTCCTCGAAGTCATGATCGCACTCGCGATCATGCTCGTCGCTTTTTCGTCGATCCTCTCGATCCAGTCCTCCAGTATGAACTCGGCCCTAAAGGCGCGGCAGATCCACGAGGTCTCGGTCCTTGCCCGAAACGCGATGATTCAAACCGAGACTGAAATCTCAGGAAAAAAATTCGAAGAATTCCCGGAAGAGTTCGCTGTAGCCTGCGACGAAAACTTCCCCGACTATACCTGCACTCGAAAAATTAAAGAGGTGAAGCTTCCGAATCTTGGAGGTCTTTCCAAAGCGGCCCAAGGAGATAAAGCCGCTTCCGAAGAAGATGAAAAAAATTCGGCGATGATGGAGCAGATGACGAAAGTCATCACGAACTTTTTATCGAAAGCGGTTCGCGAGGTGACGATCACCGTGAGCTGGAAACGTGGAACGACGACGCAGAAATATGACGTCGCGATGTATTGGGTGGATTTAAACAGTGACTTTAATCTCAATCCTTAAACAAAACACGAAGTCCCGGCCACGACTTCGGACAGAGGGTTTCACGCTCGTCGAGGTGATGATCGCGATCGTCTTGCTCGTCATGATTTCTGTCGCGATCTACCAGGCGACGACCCAAACGTTTAAGTACCGCTCGAAAATCATCCATGAGGGCGATTTCTATGGCGGGATTCGCCTCGCGATGGGCCTCATTGATCGAGACATTGCAGCCCTCTTCTCCCCCGTAAATCTGAATCCGAAAAATTTTCCGGACCCGGCGACTTCCGCGCGGCCGGTAGGCGTCGATCCGAATTCTCCAGCCGCTCTTGAACAAGCCCGACAACTGGAAGAGCTCCAAAAGTCGGAACTCGGCCAAACGGGAGATTATTGGCTCGGGGCGACCGATTTGACCGGCATTCGCGCTTCTCGCTTTGTGGGTGCCGAAAATCGCCTCCAGTTTGTAACCTCTTCCCACATGCGGGTCTATAAGAACTCTCCAGAGAGCGAGTACGCGAAGATCGTGTATGAGCTTCGCGACGAAAAGGACTCTGAACTCGGAGATGGCGTAAAGGCGCTGGTAAAGGTCGAAGACCCGAACGTTTTCGACGAAGTTGAAAAGAAAGATAAGACCGCAAAGACCTATCCGCTCCTCTCAGGCGTGAAGCGCTTTTCGTTTCGCTACTATCGGCGGGATAAAAAAGCATGGGAACGGACCTGGGACTCGAATCGAGACGATATGAAGGGCCTTTACCCCGACATCATCGAACTCACGCTCGAGGTCGCTGGCCTCAGTAAACTGAACTACAAAGCGACGTACATGTTCAAACCGGAGACGCCATTTTATGGGCTTGATCCGTCGCTTTAAGGCGATTCTCCCCACCGCCCTCCGCACTTCTTCTGACGAGAGCGGAATCGCGCTCTTTATGGTGATTTCTGCGATGACGATTCTATCCGTCGTCGTAACCGAGTTCACTTATGTCGCCCAGGTGAATGCGCGCTCGAGCGCCGATTCCTCCGATACGATTAAGGCCCACTATCTCGCGAAGACGGGTTTTAAACTCTCGCTGCTTCGGCTCCGTGCGTACCGGGAATTGAAAGCGCTCGGAAAAGGCGACTCGAAACTTCCCCAGATTCCGCGCGCGATGCTCGATCAGATTTGGAGCTTCCCCTTCTTCTATCCTATCCCGGGAAACGTCCCTGGAATGACGATTGTCATGAAGGATGAAATTGATAAATTTACGAACGATTCGAGCCTACCCGGAAAATTTTCGGCGACGATCGAGTCTGAGACCAGCAAAGTCGGGATCAATTCGATTTTGAAGTCGATGGCCCCTCCACCCGCTCCTACCCCTTCAGGCAGTCCGAGCCCGAAACCGAGCCCATCGGCGAAGCCCATCACCTATGACGTCGAAGAAGCACGTAAAGAGATGAAGGCGCTCATCGCGCGAATCATCGAAGAAAAGTTTAAAAAGGATCAGGACTTCGCAGCCGAGTACCGTGATCTCGACATCGAGGAGCTCTACGACAACCTCCTCGGATGGATGGATTCTACCTACCAGCCAAAGAACGGGAGCGGAAAACAGACGGTCCCGTATAAACGCGCTCCGCTCTTTAGCTTGAGCGAACTCCACATGATTCATCCCATCGATGATGGGCTCTATGACCTCCTCGCGGCGAACTTCACACCGTTCATTACGCCTGGGATCAACGTCAATAAAGTCGAGGAGCCGATGCTCCGGGCTCTCCTCCCGGGTATTACCGACGAAGAAGTCACCCAGTTTTTCAAGGATCGGGACTCCGAAGAAGCGGATGGAACCTTTAAATCAGCCGACGACTTCTTTAAGTACGTCGAGGGCCATGTCGCGACTTTTAAGAGTTCGACGACGATGGACGATTTTAAGGCCCGCCTCATCAAGCAAGGCATTCAGATCCTGACCGACGCTGAGATCTTCAAGATCACGGTCGTCGCCGAAGTGAATAAGGCGAGCCGCATCCTCGAAGCGTGGGTCCTCCTCGAGAATACCCAGTCGAAAAAGAGCCCCCCGCGCCCTGCCGATCCGGGAATCCCTCCGGATGCCCGTGGCGGGGGCGACCCCGGTTCCCAACCCCCAACCCCCGCCCCGCCGAATGCGGCTGGCCTTCGCTTGCTCTACGTGCGAGAATCCTGAGGAGAAACGATGCGTATCTTAGGTCTGGACATTGGAAGTACCAGCATCAAAGCGGTCGAAGTCGACACGGCTTTCGGGCGTTTCGAGATTCATGAATACCACGAGGTTCGGGTCCACCCGGGCGAGTCGGCGATCGCGGTCGCGGGCGGACTGATCCATGGCCTTCCGAAAACGCCCGATCGAGTCGTCGTCCCTCTTCGCGCAAACCGGGTCACCCTTCGAAATCTCCGCCTACCGACGCGAGATAAAAAAGCAATCCAATCCAGCGTCGCTTTCGAACTCGAAGATGACCTTCCTTTCGAGGCCGACCAGGCCGCTTCCGACTTTGTCATCTTAGGAAACACGGGTGCGGAATCCCAGATTCATGTCTCAGCCGCGTTGAAAGCCACTCTCGACGATTACCTTGGTCTTGCGGTCCAGTCCGGCGTCGATCCCGACACGCTCACCACCGAAGCGTGCGCCTACCGCGCCCTTCTCCGGAAGATGCCCCTCACCGAGGCGGTCCAAGAACGCCCGATTCTGATCGTGAACATCGGGCACGAACGAACCACGATTTACGCCCAGTTTGAGAACATTCCCCTTTTCTGCCGAGAGATCGCCTGGGGCGGTCGCGAAATTAACGTTATCCTTTCGAATCGATACGGCCTCGCGATGGATGCCGCTGAAAGAACGAAAGTCGATAACGGATTCGTTCTTCCTCTCACCCAACTCGAAAACGTGTCTGACCAACAACGTGATTTTTCTGAAACGGTCTACGAAGGTCTTCAAGAACTGACCCGGGATATTCGCCAGGCGGACCTTTCGTGTAAGAATCTTACGAGTTTCCGTCCTGGAATGATCTACCTCACGGGAGGAGCGTCCCTCCTTCCTGGGCTACCCGCTTTACTCTCCGAAGAGACGAAGATCGTTTGCCAGCCTCTTCGCGCCCTTTCTCAGGTAAAGAGCGGCGTCACTTATAGCGAAGAGACAGACGCGAAATTCGCTCTCGCTGCAGGGGCTGCGCTTTCCTATCTGACGAGCGAACGCCCGTTTTTGATTAACTTCCGAAAGGGCGCGTTTTCGAAGCACGGAGGCGGTGCCGATATCGACCTCTCCCTCTTTGCGAAGCCTCTGAAAACCTTGGCCGCTTCGGCTGTTCTTCTTTTGATCCTTCTTGGGGTTGAGTCGACACTCTACGATCAGCGAATCAAGGATACGAATACCCTCCTCGAAAAGACTGTAAAAAATTTCTTTGGGTCGCTTTCTCCTGGAGCCGTGAAGAGCTACCTCTCAAACACGAGTAACCTCAAACGCAATATCGATGCGGAACTCTCGAAAGAACGCGCTCTCGTCGCTCTGCTTGCGCCGAATCCGCACTCTCCCTTCGAATTTCTTCGGGACATCTCGACGTCAATTTCTCGCGAAGTCGTGACCGACCTCGTCCGCTACCAGGTCGGCTCGAGTACGAATGCAGAACCCTACGCGAGCAGTTCGGTCCTCGAACCACTCGTCGAACTCGAGTTTCGAGTAGCAAACCCGCAGGTCGCCGAGGGACTCGAACGAGCCCTCGCACCGAAGTTAAGGGGCTTTCGAAAGAGCGACCTCGCAGAAGCCCCAGGCAAGAAATACAAACTGATCGTAAACGGCGCCATCGGCGACGCGAAGTCAGCAAAGTAAGGAGGAGATAAAATGGAAAACGAATCTCGATTCGGGCGAATCTTCCAGACTCTTTCCGATAAGATACAGGACCAAGTTTGGTATCAGCAGGGCAAAGTAAAATGGGACGAACTCGACACCCGAACGAAGATGGCGGCGAAGTACACCGCGCTGATCGGTGCTGCGGTGTTGGCGATCGGATCCGTCGGGTCGAGTCTCTACTCCGTTGCGAGCCAAAAACGCGAGATCGAGGAGAAACTCGGACTGATCCAAAAAATCCAGTCCGCCCAAGACGAACTCCGTCGCCTAAAAGAAGTGACAGCTCGGTTTAATGGGGGCGGCGATCAGCCCTGGGGGCAGTTTATACAAGAAAAAGGGGCTCCGGCGGGCATCGATCCGAACGCCGTGCAAATCGTCAGCGAGAGCGTCGTTACGGGTGGATCAACTCCTCCTTCCTCCCAAAAGGGAGCAAAGGCTGGAAAAGAAAAAGAAAGCGCGCCGCCTGTTCTCGGACCAGAAGAGACCGTCGTCGAAGCGAATATCAAAAAAGTAAACGTTCGGCAGATTACTAAATTTCTTCACGAAATCGAAAATGGAGGGCGAACGGTGAAGATCCGACGTCTCCAAATCGATGCCCATCCTGACGAAAGTGGATACCTCGACGCGAACATCGTCGTTTCCGCTTTCCGACTCAGGCAGTAAGGAGCAGGGAATGGCAAAAGACATGACGATGGAATCAACCGAAAGTTCCGGAAGCGGGGTTCTTCGTTTCGTCGGTTTTGGATCGCTGTTTTTGATTTTTCTCGTCGTTTTTACGCTCGTGAAAATTCCCCAACCTAAAATCCATTCCTGGCTACTCGGCACGTTGAACCAACAGATGAATCCGATGGGAATTCAGGCGTCTGCAGAAGAAGGCCACCTCGAACTCGGATTTGGCTTTAGATACGAGATGACGGGAATCCGTCTCACGATGATGGATACCCAGAAAACGCTCCGTTTCTCCCGACTCGAGATCGCGCCGAATCTCATCGGGCCCCTTCTTCAGGGAAAACTCGGCGCCCACTTCGTCCTCGAAGAAGGAAGCGGATCGATTACGGGCGATGTGAAAATCAAAGCCGATGAAATGGACGCAGATATACAAATCGAGAATTTAAACCTCGGCCGGATGGGAATTCTCCCCTTCGCGATAGGCCTCGAAGGCACCGCCGACGTGAAGGGAGCGATCACCCTGAGTGGCTCTGCCTCTGCGATTTCGGGGATGACTGGAAAGATTAACGTCACGCTCGCGAAGATCGTGATCGATGCCCAAAAATTTAAAGGTTTTGATATTCCGAGAACGTCGATCGCGGATGGAGCGTTCGAGATCGATGTCGGGACTGGAAAAGCAGCCTTCACGACGGCTCGCCTTGGAAAGCCAGGGGGAACGGATGATTTTCATGGAAGTGCCACTGGCGAAATTAAGCTGAATCGATCTTTTGAGAACTCCGAAGCGAACCTCCGTTTGAAATTCGGATTTTCTGAGCACTACCGTCAGGAAAAAACGATTTCACTCGTCGATTCACTCTTAGGGATGTTTAAACTCCCAGACTCGTCGTTCGGGCTTCGCCTCACTGGCCCGCTCCACTCTATTTCTCCTTCTCCCGAGCAGTCCTGAGATGGGTAAAGAGGCGATCGAAATCGAGCTCGAACGAATCGCTCGTCTCTCTCTCGCTTCGGCTCCGACTCGGCTCCGCGACTCGATTCTTTACAGCTTGCTTGGACCCGGAAAGCGAATTCGACCCCGTCTCGTCCTCGCCGTGGGAGGCGCACTGTCTCTTCCCCGAGAAATTTCAATGCGCCTCGCGACGGCTCTTGAAATGGTTCATGCGTTCACCCTCATTCACGACGATCTCCCCGCGATGGATAACGACGATATTCGCCGTGGGCGTCCCACTAACCACAAGGTGTACGGGGAAGCGCTCGCTCTTCTCGCGGGCGACTCCCTCGCGCTCCTCGGCCCAGATACGCTGCTTGGACTCTCGGATAAACTCCCCCCAGAGTGCGTCCTCAATCTCCTCAAGGCATTGCTCGAGGTCGCTGGCGCACGCGGCGTGATCGCAGGTCAAGCCTCCGAGCTCTCACTGACCCATGAGACCTCACGAAGTCCCGAAGTCCTTTTTGAAATCTTCCGTCAAAAAACCGGCGCGCTCTTTCGAGGTGCACTCACCCTTCCTGCGATCGCTGCGGGATCTCCCCCCACCCTGGTTCAGTCTCTCAGCGCCTGGGGCGATACCCTCGGAATCGTTTTTCAGATCGCAGACGACCTCGAGGACGATTTTAAGGCTGAAAAAACCAACCCCGCCCACCTGGCCTCGTATTTAAATTTCACAGAGGCTCGGGCTGAGGGGATTCACCGTCTCGAAAATCTCCCCACGCTCCCTTCGAATCTCGCGGACGCTCTCACTCCATTCATAGACGAACTCGTTCGAAAAATAGAGGGAGCGCATCCTTGAAGAAGAAAACGCCTTCGCTTCTATTCGTGACGGACCCTTGGAACACTCTCGACCACTCTCGCGATACGACTCTTCGACTCGCTGAAGAGGCGATGATTCTTGGTGCTCGATGCTTCATCTCTGAAAACCGATCAATCAGTCTTATCGACGGCACCCCGCACGCAGAAGTCGAAGAGTTTCTCAGAATTGAATCGCCACGCACTCCAAGAAACATCCGGAGAGGGAAAATCAAGACGACGAAGCTCGAAAATTTCGATTCGATTTTCTACCGAACCGATCCTCCCGTCGATCTCGCCTACCTTCTTCCCCTCCAAATTCTGGCGGCGACCCCCCATGCGAAGATCCATACGGCGCCGGCAGCACTTTTCGCATTAAATGAAAAATGGGCGCCGGCCGAACTGGGTTCCCTCTTCCCGAAAAGTCTCGTCTCGGCTTCTGCCGCGCGTCT
>Ga0075163_10008827_pt1 | contig 13243 bp, 24 predicted proteins | sample JI1023141ADNA_FD_71478 | JGI IMG/M metagenome (GOLD analysis project Ga0075163, IMG submission 71478) | Wastewater effluent complex algal communities from Wisconsin, to seasonally profile nutrient transformation and Carbon sequestration -... | ecosystem: Engineered > WWTP > Effluent > Algae...
CCCCAAAACCCCAAAACCCCAAAACCCCAAAACCCCTTCTTAAACGATTATTCTTTAGCGCATAACAAAGTAACTCCTTTAAGTTTCCAATTGATTTCTGATTTCATTCCTTTAGGAGCTAAATTGTTTACAGCACCCCCTCCAGTCTATCCTTCTCCTCTGAGCATAACTCTGAATACAAGATACTTGTCGTTTCTTCTAGGATATTTATATACTGGACAGTTGTACATTCCTTTATCTCCAGATTTGTCATCCGTCTTTTTGATCATTCCTCCAGGACCTTGGGCATCAGCGACAGGATTTTATGCAGATACATGGATGCAAGGGAATGGAATATACAGTTTCTTTGGTTCTGATTCAACAAGTCTACCATCTTTACCCCATCCAGCACCTTCCAAAAATAGTCCATGAATATAAACTCCTTCGCTAAGTAAGGGAAGGGGTTTATCAACTCTACCATCTGAATTATCAATGACTTCTTTGATCACATTTGTTTTATAAAGCACATCATCAAGTGACCACTATACTCCTTTTTGAGCTCATGTAACTTCTTGTTTAACAGCAGTCAAGAATCCTTATGGATTAAAGAATCCAGTCAACCAGAATGAGTTTGGTCTTGTCCCATTAGCATACCAAGTGTTAAGTTAAAAGTATCTATCTTTTAATGACTTAAGCCATCCTCCTAAAGAAGGTACCAACCATGAAATTTCTGCTCCTGTAGGGTCATATACCCACTTCTTTGGAACTCAGAATTGATACATAGCATCAATTGCGTCAACAATTTCAGGAGTCATAATGATTGTTCCATCAATGGCGTCACAAATACTCACAAGCATTGTTCAAACTATTGTTAAAATTACCTAAAATCTTTCAAGCTCTTGTTTAAGGAACACATTCAAAGGAACATCCAGGCCTTGGCATCCAAGTGTTTTGTTTTTCATTTTCTCAATATTTGACATTAACTCAAGGAAGTTCCAATTGTCTGGTACCTCTTTTAACATTTCAGTTTTGATCTTTTCTTAAATTTCAGCCTCAGGACTTTTACCGCTTGATGCTGCAGCATCTTTAGGTTGAGTGTCAACTAAAGTATTAATCATAGAAACGGATTCCTAAAGTCTAAATGTTAAATCTGCATTAGGATGGAGTCCAAATACTAATGGTGAATCTTGCTTTGGAAGCTCTTAAATGAATTCTAAATACTTGGCATGTTCAGACTCTTGTGGAATACAATACTAGTTTAATTCGAGGTTTCCTTGAATTGGTGTAAACTTAAATCCTGGATTGAATATATTGTCCGATAACCAATACTCTCCATATGTGATAAACATTTCTCAATCAAGATCATCAGTAATTCTTCCTCCATATTATACTTCACAAACCATATATTTAATTGCTTTCCAAGAATATTAAGGATTTGTACTTGATAAAGAACTGCAGAAAGTCATATGTTTTTCACAATAATTAAGTGAAGCTCCCAAATCAGCAAAGTTAAATTCGTAAGGAATACAAAATCCTAAAGCTCCAAACTTTCTTCTTTCTTGTACAACTGAATGTAAAAAGCAAATTGTAAACACCATAGATCTCCACTTATCAAAAGGCTCAACTTTTTCTAAAAAGTCAGGATTGATTTCAGTATTGAAAGTTCTCCAAAGACCTGCTTAAACTCCTTTTGGTGGTTCTGTTGTTACCTTAATAGCTGCTTGCAATAATGAAAGGGGGAAATTAGGATGAGGCTCACAAGTAATCCAAAGTCTGAACTCTTCATGTACAACTCTGTCTTTTGGATTTAATATTTCCTCTATTTCAGCCATAAATTCAAGACCTAAATGACAATTTTGTAAAATTACCCAAGTACCTTTATCGAAACCAATGTTGATTTTGTTCTTTGCAAGTTTTTCTTATTCTTCTCCCATTGAAATTTATTCACTTGGGAATTTCTTCTTTCTTCTTGCAAATTCATCGATTTGTCCTGTAGGATCAGCTCCAGGAGATAGTAAATAAAGTACTGGAATATTAGATTTAGTTTCTTCATATATGTCTGGAATGGCATCAGCAATAGCTCAAACATATTTCTCTCCCAAAACAGCCTCTATGAATTTATCAGCAGCTAATTTAGTTCTATCTTCTCTTAAACATCTAATCAAGCACAAGTGAATGAAATGGGATACTGGCTCAGATTTAATTTTCTCATTTATATCTGGAACTTCAGATTTTTCAGGTTCATCCTCACCAATCCATTGTCTCCATACTTATTCGGATCATGTAATTCTATCAACTATATCTTTAAAGAAAACACTATGAGACATTCCAAATCTATGTTAAGATAGAGCTTTTAAATTAAGCCATTGCTTGTTGTCAAATCCCCAGTTTGCAAATGGATTGTTTCTATCTTCAAGTGCAGATCCCGCTTTTAAGAAGAACTGAATGTCTTTTTACTCAAGTAGCCCCTTCTTAATAAGGATCTTCATACTGATCATAAGTTTGAAAGTCACCTTATCTCTTTCAAATAGCCCTCTGCTAATGTATCTATAAACTTTGTATGTTAAGGTATCAATAATATTATCAACTCTGTCTTTTAATATTGGAGCTTTCTCAGAATGATCAATTGACCATTCAAACAAATAGAGGAATTGTTAAAGAGAAGTATTGTACATCCAGTTAACATTTATCATTTCTACAATACAGAAATAAAGTACTGCGCCTCTAGCAGCAACTGGCCTGAATTATTCTCATTTTTCATCAATTTCAACTTTCTTTTCGTCAGCATCTTTCAATTTTTGATTGACTTCTTTTTCCTTTGTCTTAATGGTTTGTAACACATCTATTAACATAGTGTCTTCAATAAGTGAGCCTTCTGCATTTGATAATCAGTCAAGCAGATCTTTATCATATTATCAAAGTGTATTTGTGTTAAGTGTTATTTCTTCCTATAAAGCAGTCATTTGCTCTTCTAAAGATTTTTATTCTTTTGAAAGTACTTTACTCAACAATTGTTATTCAAGACCTCCTTATGTGACAGTAAAGTCAATAATTGTTGTTTTAGCAGCAAGTTCTGGTGAAAATTTCGGATTTGATAATCTTGTTGTCATGAATAATGAGAAATTAATATCAAAATCAATTTTATCTTCACCTCCTAAATCAAGTAAGAAACCTCAAGGTTTTTTGATTAATTATTTTTCAAGAATTGGGTCGAACATTGGATCAACTTCATTTTCAATTCCTTCAATTAATACTGGCCATCCATTCTAAATAGGAATCTTAATGTAATCTTTTAATTTTGGATTGTTGATGTTGTAAATCAAGTTCAATTCGAGTAATTGAGTTTCTCATCTCTTTATCCAGTCGCTTGCTTATCCTTATGGATCAATTAAAAGTGGATATCAAGAGGATTTAGTTACCATAATAGCGTTTTGAATTGACAGATTGTCTTTTGGTAAACCTTCAAGCGCCCACTATCCTGCAACTGATGGATCTACTAGGAATTACACTAGATTTAAAGATTCAGAGCAAGGAATTTCTCATGCTGTCAAATCTTTAGAGAAATATTCTTCAATAAGCTTCTCTCAGTATTCTGAATTAAATGGTCCACAATAAGAAACAAATGCACATCCTTTTGCGCAGTCTCCAACAAGATTTAGTTTTAGTGTACCTATATTTTGAGCATCTTGATTCCATCTATCAATGTTACCTGAAAGTCCATTAATTAATTTGTTTGCTCTATCCATTTACCTCTTTGTAACTTGTGCTTTTTCATCAAGTTCTTTAGCTTTAGCGTTTGCAACATCGAATTCAGCCTATAGTCCAGCTTTGAATTTTTGTACCTTATCAAGCTCTTCTTCTGCAGCAGCTAAATTCTTTAATGCAACTTCCAATGCAGCTTCTTTCATTTTAAGCAAATCAAGTTTTGGTTTAACTACTTTAGATGCATTATGATAATCATACATAGCCTTTGCCCATGTTGTAATAGTAGCCATAGCTCCATTTGAACCAGAGAGATTGGGAGCTGTGAAGAAAGGTGTTCCGTCAGGTAAGTTTAAGAAAAGATATGGTTCAAGTAATTCACATTGCTCATCAGTGATCTTGTCTTTATCAACATCTGTGAAAGCTTAGACCCTTCTGACAAATCCTTCGTCTCTAAGAACATCTTTACCGAAAGACTCATATGAATCAGCTAAGAACTCCCATTGATTTTTCAATTGTTTCTTCTAATTTGTCTTTATAGTGTCTAAAGGCTAGAATAAAATAATAAGAATAGCATCCATAACAATCTTAATAGCATCAACAGCCTATTTTTGAGCTCTTAAAGTCTTTACTGCATTGACATCTATTGAGTTACCTGCAGAAATTGCAGCATTTAAGAAAGGCATAGCAGTAGCAAGATCATCTTCAGCTTCTTTCTTTTCAACTTCAATCTTTGCCTTTTCTGCCTCGCATTCAGCTTTGATTTTATTAACTTCTTCTTCTTTTTCAGCTGCTTTCTTATTCTCTACCTTCAATTTTTCAAGAATCTTATTTGTATTATCCATAACTATTTGCAAATCCTTCTTTTGAATTTCTAATTCCTTTTACATTTTAGTGATATCTGTTTTAGCATCATCAACATTTTTTAGTCCTTTTCTAATACTACTTTCTTCTTTATTCAGAAGTTCAAATTTCTAAATGTAAAGTTGCTTATAATAATTGATGAAACTCAAATAACTCTTTGGAGTAACGAATACTTATCTTCTCATTCTTTCAAAGTATATTTAGCAAACTTCAGTAACCTGTTAATGAACTTTACCCATATGAGCCTCAAGTTCTTACTTTGTTTCTTATTTTGAACCAACATAAATGTTGATTGTTCCATCTCTCAAGAATTTTTATGCAACTGCCACAAGAGCCTCTTCTGGCCAAGGTAAGAACCAATCAATTGTGCAAGAACTGAAGAGGGCTGGGAATCATCATGCTCTTTCTCTAAACTTTAATCCAACGGGAGAGAACGATAGAACAATGTGAAGACAATCTCATACTCTGTTAATGAAGTAAGAGTAAAGTGTTAATGTTGATGGCTCCTCAGTCTTCTTTCCATATCCTTCCTTTACATAAATACCCTTAGATTCAAGTGCAAATACTTCTCTGTCCTCTTTTGGAATCAATCCTGCAATTTCTCCTGTAGCTAAGAAAGAGTTAAAACATTCTAAGAAGGCTTCTGATTTAATTTCAGCATCAGTTAAAATGAAAGTTACGCTTTATCCCTTTGGCCCTGCAACTGAATATTGTTCTTTAATTGCATCTTTAAGGTCTTTAACTGAATAAGATTTAGTTAAAACAATCTAGTAATATTGTTGTTTACAAATTGAGGATGCTAATCAAGTTAAGCTTTGTTTACCAGAACCTCCAACTCCGACAAGCATTGCTGATCCTCTTGGTGTATTAATAATTCTAGCGATTCTTAATAAATGTCAGCATGCATCATCAAAAATAACTAAGTTCATGTTCTTTGAAGGGAACTTTTCATTGTACTAAACAAGTTTTGCTTCAATAATTCATTTGATATCATCTAAACTCTTAATAGCTTCATAAACAAATGGAGCTTCAGCAATTAAATCACCATATTCATCGAATTCATCTTTTCATTAGAAATCAGCAAATAATTATGTAATCTTAAGTTCATCATCATCCATGTTAAAAAGATCTTTGAATTTTTCAATAGTAACTTTATCAAGTAAATCATGGAATTGCTTCTTATCATCCATAGTGACAAGTTTATCCTCAAATACTCATTCACATTCATGTCTCCATAAAGCCATTAAGAAAAAGTTTGGATCTTTTGTGTCTGGCATGTTCAAACAATTCATAATAACTTTATAATCTGGTTTACTTGCTACACTACATATACCTTGGAATGTTCATGAAAGCTCTCACAAGTTAAAAACATAATGGAATTTAGCTGGAGTTGGTAGTAACTTTCATTTAATTTGATTCCATAAGTAAATTGTGGAGTCTAGCAAAATGTTTTTTGTTGATATTACTTCTTGAGAATATTTCTTTGGATTAAACAATGCTTCAAGGATTCTTCCATAGATGTTTTCAATAGATTTTTGAGATGGAGAAGTCATGTTAATAGATAAGAAATGTCTCTTGATTCTATTAGGGATATCATTTCTACCTCCTCCAGGATGATTCATGCATGCAAGATATTGCAAGTTTTCAATTACTCTAAAGTCTCCTCTTTATTCTTTGTTAAGGAAATATAAACCTTTTTGTTCAATCAATTATCTAGTGATTTCAAGAGTTTCTTAATCACCCCATTCGTTAACTTGTGGCATGCTTACATCGTCAATGAATACAGTCATTTATTTTCCTCCAGCGGGTTGATAAATCTTACCAGTCTTCTTAAATACTTCATCTTCAATAGATTGCTAGAACATGATTGGTGTTGTTGCGCTAGAGAAGTTGATCATTTTAACTAACATATTATTAGAGTCGAATTTTTGAGTTTTCATCAAGATTACAGATGTTTTGGCAGTACCTGGACCTCCAACAAGTAAAGTATTTCTAATTCCAGCTTCTTTTCTCTTTTCTGATCTCATAGGATCTAATGAATCAACAAGATTAATTAAAAACTCAGCTCTAGTTGAGTCCATTGTTGGAATTAAAATTTATGAGAATTCTAATCATTTAGGAGGAACCCAAGCATCGGCTTCCCAAACTTTCCAGTCAAGAGTATCAAGATTAATAAAGTAATCATAAATTGTTTCTTTTTCTAGCCCCATCTTTGCTCCAGAAATTTATGGTAATGGCGCTTGTATTACCTCCATTAATTTATGGAATCTTTCTCTTTCTTCTGTTTCAAACAATCCTCCAATAGCCCATGCAAAGCAATATGTCCAAATCTTCTCAAAGTCATTTTTAGTGTATTTAATTTGTTTATCAGTTATTCATTTTAGAATTGCAGTTAAAAGATTTAAGAACATTGTTACTCACACAACTGGTTGAACATGCATAGTATAGTTGTATTGTTTATTAAGTAAATCAAATATACCGATTCTATCATCTCCATACCAGAAATATTTTTACACAAATTGTTTGACATATTCTCTTTCTTCGGGAGAGGAGAATTTCTTGTCTTCAGCTCTATCGATATTCCAAGTTTCAAATAATGGCTCCCAACTTAAATCAATATCTGACACATATACAATACCGCATCTAGAAACTGTAGCTGGAGAAGCATTGTTTAAGTTTTCAACTTCAAAGACCATTCTAACATTATCAGTCATTGGGAATCAATCTGCATTTGCTAATGTTAAAATTTTGTTATCATCGAGGACAGTGTTTAAATTTTCGATCCAAATTGCATCAACAGGTCCATCACAAGTAATCCAAGTATGATGCTTGAGTTTTCTATCATTGAATTTAGCCCAAATAGTTGAGAAAACTCCAGGTGTCCATTCACCAGTGACTGAGTGCATAACTCCATACATTTCTTGACCAGTGATAGCCTTAGGATTCATTCAAACTATTTTATGAGGTTCACCAATATTAGTTAATGCATCAGTAAGGATATTTGCAATAGTAGTTTTACCACATCCGGACATACCGACAAGCATAAATCCATGTCTAACTACTCTTGTTTCATATAACTAAATTACCTTAAGTACCCATTGACTCTTATCTACTAAGTTCTTTTCTTTTACAAGTTTTTGAACAGAATCAGCAACCTCTTTGTATTGTTTAGTGGGGAATTTCTCTTTATTACCTTCAAATTGCTAAGGGAAAATATCTTTGAGTAATGCTTTAAAAAGTGAAATATCATCAAATACAAGTTTAGATAAGTTCATATCTCTTAAAGTTCTACATAAAAGCATTTCTTCATTTGATGTGAGTTCAGATCTTAATGTAATACCAGCAGTTCTAAGTACTGATAAAATGTTTCTTAAACCAAAATCATAATGTCTTTGCTTTGAAAGCTATTCCTCACAAAGTCAATATAGGACATGGAATTTCTTAGCAAGAGGGTCATAAGTTTTATATCCTACTGAGGCAAGTTTAGTCTTTATAATGATTTATCTATCAGGCATCATCATACTAACTGATCTAAAGAATACTTTTAAGTTTTCTGGCAATTCCTATCAACCTGCATAACCGGGATTCATGGTAATAAAGTATCCACATGATTAAACTAACTTAATTGGTTCTGTTTCTTCAGGGAAATTGAATCTCGAAAGTCTTGATTTCTTAGCATTTGTAATTGATTATATTTGAGCTGCAACAACTGATAAAGTAGCAAGAGAAATTCTATTAAATTCATCAAAGCAACCCCAAAGTCCTGATTGACAAATTCCTTTATAAATTTTAGCCATATCTCTGTATTTATGTTCTGGAGAACAATTAGTAACAACGACGAATACTCCTAAACATCATCCCATATCTTTAACAGTTTCAGTTTTTCCAGTACCAGCTGGACCGGCAGGAGCACCTCCATAAAGCATATTCAGAGCCTAAGCTAATGTTACATAACATCTGTCAGTTAGCGGTGTAATGCAAAGTCTTTCTTTTGCTCCGAGGAATTCATAACTGTAAATAAACTCAACGTCAGTTACACTGATTGCAATTTAGTCTTTCTCGTTATTCCATATTATTCTTGTATTTTTTTACCAATCAAAATCATTTGAGTTTTGAATCTTATGTGCTTTAGCATCGTCTTACACTTGTTAGAAAAGATCTCTCTAATGCACATGGACTGTAACTAAAGTTTCCACTTTAAGTCTTTGAACTTTTGATTTAATGTCAGACAAACATAGTTTTGATAACATTTCCATAATATTCCAAATAATCTTTCATTTCTTTTCCATTTCAGCAGTTCTGTCTTTTGATGGTTTATTGATTGCTTCTTCTGTATTGATGGTCCAAATTATTTGAATACCTAAAAGTGCAACTTAAGCTTGATATTCTGATATCTTCTATTCAATATAACCTAAATCAGGATTCATAAAATCTCTTGCACCTCTTCAACAAATTTCTCTTATAGTACTTTGCATTTCTTTTTCCAAAACACAAAGCCAGTTTTCAATTAATCCCTCAGCTTTCACTTGATTTCTGAGGTCAATTGATTCTTCATCTTGGCCGATCTATTGTTTAATTTATACTATTGATCATTTATCAAAATCATGGAATTTCACTTTTGAAATTGCATCAAACAACTTTTCAAAATCATCCTATACTTAATTTGGATCTGATTGACCCTAAGATAAAATCTTTAACAATACAGTGTCTGAGCAGAAATAAAATCATGGGAATACTTTCTTTTTTCCTTCAAGATAGTTTTCAAGTTTCTTCTAACATAGTTCAAGATCTTGTTATAATTAAGGCAAAGATTGTTTTAACATATCATTACTACATGCTTGAATTACGTTCTTCTATTCAAATGCTCTTTCCATCAACTTTTTCCATATTTTATCAATCTTTTTAAATAATGTAGCTTCATTTGGCATTTATTTTGCAATATCTCCTCCTGTAAATACTGAGACTAATGAATTCCAAATAACCTGTACTTTAAGCCATTTCTCAATAGTTTCATAAACTTCTGAGTAAATTTCAATCTTCTCAGTTACTTCTGCTTTAAATGGTGTCACATATCTCATTGCATTCATTTAGGATAGCATCATCATATGATTTTCTAGTTGTTCTTGAATTTCATCAATATTTCCTGAAATCATGCATGGTTCTCCACCCATTCCTTCTTTTGATGTTATTGTTAGATTGCAATTTTCCCAGAAAGCTGAAATTTCTTCTTTAAGTTGTTTTTCTAACTTCAACTATTTAACAGCTGATTCTCCTATATCTTGAATGTCTTCCAAAAATTCAAGCAAATTAGCATTCAATAGATGACTAAGACAGAATGTATCAGTATAAGCCCATGGGATTTCTTTCTTTGTCAAATCACAAATTTACTCCCAATGTCTAGGTTTGATTGCTGGGTTAGCTAGATCTTTAATCAAAGGCAGAATAGAATTCATATTATCAATTTCCTAGTTAAGTTCTTTATAAGCATCCCATCCTTTTAGCGGCCCTGGTAACTATTTACATTGTTTTTGATAAATTTCAATTTGTTCCATCATGTTATCGATTTCTTCTTTAATATCATACCAATGTACATCCTTCCATTTTGAAATTGTTTCAAGAACATTTTCATAAAGGTTGTATAGTTTATCAAGAAGTTCAATTTCTTATCTAGTTGTTTCTAATGCTGGATAGCTTTGATGAGGTAGTCCGAATAGTGTTTCTCCTGCATAGTAAGAGTCATATTTCTTCTTTCATACTTAGTACTCTTCATTGAATTATCTTAATCTCACAAGTGCTTCTCATGGAGTAATTCCAGGAACCATAGGTCCGTATTTTTCAAAGTTCTTTCTGAATTCTTAAACATCAACAATTAAAGCTTTTATTCCTTCAATTAAGGATTTCTTAAACTTAGCTTGCTTTCTTTACAAATCATTTCAAATTGATTCGCCCATAACAACGAGTTCTTTCCATTTCTTTTCAAGAATTGTTCTTGATTCACTCTCTTCCTTTTCCATAACTTCTGGCAAATATGTTTCTAGTAAATAATACATTTCTGTCACTGGTCTAAATTCTTACTCTATACTTGATTCATTCTTTCGTATTTCTTCAAGAGCGTGCATGACACTTCCTAAAGAATCAATATCTTTAGCTGGTTTTTCAAGTTTTAGCTTTAATCCTTTGATATGATCGGTTAAGTCTCCTAAACTATGTTTAGCCTTTTTATGAAGATCTTTTGAAAATGCATCTTTCCAAACCTTCACCCAATTGATCAAACCGTGTTTAAGACTTTCTGTTTTTAAATTAAGTGCTCCAATTTACTTGATTGCTTCAATTTCAGCAATATTATTTTGTTTGCTTGTAAATTCTTTAAGTTTTTCTTCAAAATCTTCAAGTTTTGGATTATGATCTCTGAACTTCTTCAATGCATCTTGTACATTATCGTTCCATAAATTTTCATATGTCTTAAATGAGTTCAAGAAGAGGAACACATTATTTTTAGTTCCTTAAATTGATCCAGTCAATAATAGAATAACTTTAACGATTTCTTTATCTTTGGCAATCCAATCATAGAAAGGCTCTCATTTGTCTTCAGGAATGTCCTTCTAGTTCCAATTCTAGACATTTTTGGTTGATTTTAAAACATGTGCTGCTGCTCTATTGATTGAAGTTTGAATTTGCTCAAGAGTGGGGTTTAAAGTACAAGTGTTTCCATCAAGTTAGACATCAACATCAAAGAATGGTTTAAGTTCTAACTTAGGACTGTTTCTTCTTCCACAAATTCTTTCTTTCATTGCATTTAATGAATATTTAGTTGCATGTAACAAAGCTTGATACATTGACCAATTGTAATACTTCGAAAGTTTTTGAATTTCTTCAGCAGAAATGGCTTCAACATGTTTGTCTAAGTTATATGAACAGATAGTTTGAATCAAATCTTCAACAGCTCCTTCCACTTCAATATTCTTAGATTTAAGTTTTTGAGATTCAACTCAAATCCAATCTTCTTGCATTTAAACAAATTCTTCAAGAGAAAATGTTTTTGAATCAGTAGGTAGATCGACTAAAACTGTTTTAGATAATGCCTTTAAATTGTTTTCAATTCAATTCTCCATGATGTCATTGATGTTAATAATTAGTTGTTCAAGTTTGACTAATCCATTATGAACATGGTGGAGATATCCATCAATATTCATCGATGTCCAAGTAAGTGTTACCATTCCAGGTCTAAGCTTGTACTCTAAATCTTCTAAATGAGGTACCAACAGAGATTTTGTATTTGGTCTTATCTTTGAAATAATTCTTTCATACTCCTTCAAAACATGATGAAGTTCATTGTTATACATCTTAAACTTATCTTCTTGTAATAAAATGATCTTGGCACTCTCTGGAATATCTATTCCAATCCTAGATAGACATTTTGCTTCTCTGATTAATGTAAAGATTTCTGAATCAAAGTTTACGTAAAGCTTATTGTTATCAGGATGTCTAATAATCAATGTTGCCTATAATCCAGCTTTTGCTCTTTCAACTTCTAAATTCCATTTCTCTTGCCATAGATATTCGTAGTAGAAAATAGTATATCCAATCTTATTATAAGCTTTAACATGCTTCTTGTTATCTTTAGAGCCGGTCACCTCTGGTGGGAACTTCTGCATTGGTCCTGAAATTCATTGGAACAAATGTCTTGCCCAAATAATTGATCCTGCAACTGTTGGCAAGTTTCTTACTTTTGGAGGATTTGTTTTGAATTTTTGATATTAATCTTCAATGCTGTTGATTTCAAGTCCATAATTCTAGAAAATAACTGTGTACTTGTTATAAATAGATTGTTTGAGAGATTCTCTCTTCAATATTGATAAGAATTTTCTTAGTAAAGTTAAAGAGTCATCCACTAAAGTAACTGAATCAAAGTTTTTATCAATATATGTTTGCAATTCAGTTTCAATAGCTGAAACATCAACATTGAACTAAACAAAATCTCAATCAAATATGTTAGTCTCAAATTCAAGCAAAGATTTTGAGTTTTGATTAACTGTCTTTTTAAATGCATCTACTCATTGATTAAATCATTTGATGATTCCTTCCATGTTCTCTAAATTATGTTGTCCGAGTGTTTGGAATTATTAAATTGTTGCAAACAAATCAATTAATTTGTTGATTCTTCAGCAAAAAAGATCGAATTTACCAAAGATTTGATTTGAAGAGAATTCAAATTGCTTTCCTTTTGGCATGTTCTAGAGTCATTCTTTTGTTATTTCATATTGCTTCTAGTATGATTGATTTAGTTCAATACAAGTTTTTAAGACCGGAATTAATTTCTCTGGAGGAATTTCCCATAACTTGTCTTCTGATTCATGACCTGCAATAATAGCTCTTCTGCAGTTTTCAATCATTTGATTTGTAATTTTCTTGAAAAGATTAGTCATTCAGTCATTTGTGTTATAGTATCAAGCAATTGTATGAATCATCTTGATAGAATTCATTAAAGCAGGTAGAGTGTCCTTGATCTATTCGGGAGATCCTTCATAAAGAGGTTCAATGAATTTCTCTAATGTAGTGAGATACTTAACATTATCTTTGGCCTCATTTAAAGATTCTGTGACTTTCATTTCTTAAGTTTTCCATTTACTAGTCAATAGGAAAACTCCTGGTCCATTGATGTTATCAGATGTTTTCTAATCTTGAGTAATAACCTAAT
>Ga0075163_10008829_pt1 | contig 13241 bp, 10 predicted proteins | sample JI1023141ADNA_FD_71478 | JGI IMG/M metagenome (GOLD analysis project Ga0075163, IMG submission 71478) | Wastewater effluent complex algal communities from Wisconsin, to seasonally profile nutrient transformation and Carbon sequestration -... | ecosystem: Engineered > WWTP > Effluent > Algae...
GAATCGCGCCCCGAGTTGACCATCAACCTGGGACGAATGAGCAAGGGAAAAATGATAGGCGTTCGGTATAATCAAAACCTCGACTGGGTTGGGGGAACTACCTATTTCCTCGAGAAAGACTAAATACAATTAAGGCTGTGGTTTAGGAGCCGGCGGTGGCAACTCAAAGGCCTTTGATTCTGCACTGAAGTTGCCTTTATGTGAACCATCACAAAAGGGACGGTTTTTAGAAAGATTGCATCGACAAAGCGCAACGGAAGTACGCCCGTTGATGTTAAATTCATTGCCGTCAGCATCAATAATTTTAAATTCTCCTTCCACCCGGAAAGAGCCATTCGGATTTACTTTTATAGTAGTAGACATTGTCAGGATTTTTTCTCCGGCAGATAAGTATACAACATCATGGACCCTGCCAGACAGGTCACACTCATCATCATGTATAACACAACCATAATACATTTGTTATAGGCATCCAGGTTCATTTCATGCTGAACGATGCCAATCAACGAGAGGAAATTTGCACTGGTACGTTGTGTGAAAATGACCAGACCGGCCATAGAAATACCCAGTCCGCCCCAGATTGCAGCCCGGTTTTTTGAACAGATATATCCGCAAACCCATAAGGCCAAACCAACAGCCAAACCCACAATCATCATGTTGCGGGCCTTAATGCCAATCACCGAGTATGCAGATAATGCGTTGATTATCAATAAAGAACCTTGCACAACAAGAATTCTGATAAATGGACTACTATGCATAATGAAGGAAGATTTGGCTATGAAAATACAAAAATCCTGATCAGCTCCGATTGACTGTTCGCAATTAATTTCCTCCGAGGTTTTTTAACAATTCTTTATGAGCAAGTATTTGAAACAACTCTATTTGGAAGCATATTACTCCTACTTTTGTAACACTTTAGTAACTCTTTCCCATGACCACTCCACCGATTGCTGATATCCTCCCAACAGACACTGCTGAATTGCCAAAAGTGCTGATGCTTGGTTGGGAATTTCCACCGGTAATCAACGGAGGTTTAGGAGTAGCATGTCATGATTTATGCATTGCTTTATCGAAGTACTCCAATGTAACGATGATTATTCCAAAGTCGAATCCTGACTTCGTAGTAAAGAACCTGAATCTGATCGGATTGAATACGATTGATGCAAAAACTTTACGCAATGTTGGCTATACAGATAATTATAAAAAAGTGAAGCAGGTGCATTTCATCGATACACACCTGAATCCCTATTATAACGGTAACGGATCACCGATAAATGACCTGCAGGATCTCAACAGCAAGTACCTGAAGAAAATTCAGATCGGCGATGAAACAGCAGAAATTTTCCAGATTGATGATTTATATGGTGGTGATGTAATTGAAAAGGTAACTGTTTTCGGAAAACTCGCTGCTAAACTGGCGATGTCACTCGACTTTGATATCATTCATGCCCATGACTGGATGACGATGATTGCCGGAATGGAAATCAAAGCCAAAACCGGAAAACCATTGGTGGTTCACGTACACTCTCTGGAAGTTGACAGAGGTGGTCCCCATAGCAAGGGCTGGGTGTACCAGGTGGAAAAGCATGGAATGGAAGTAGCCGATCTGCTCATGCCCGTGAGTAATTTTACCGGACACATCATTCACGATTATTACCAGATCCCCTGGAGTAAAATTTATCCGGTACACAACGGGATTCGTCCGGTGAAGCCATTTAAGAGTGAACCAATGTTTAAGGAAAAGATGGTGTTGTTTGTTGGTCGCTTAACCCGTCAGAAAGGTCCGGAGTATTTTGTGGATATTGCAGAAAAAGTACTTCAAACGGATCAGAATGTGCGATTCGTAATGGCCGGAACAGGTGAATACTTCAATCCATTGCTCGAGAAAGCGGCACAAAAAGGAATTGCGCATCGTTTTCATCTCACCGGATTCCTGAACCTGGATAAAGTCCGTCAGCTTTTATCAAGAGCCGATGTTTATGTTATGCCTTCCGTTTCCGAACCATTCGGATTATCGGCGGTAGAAGCTGTACAGTTCGGGATTCCGGCTGTTATCAGTAAACAAAGTGGTGTGGCTGAAGTACTCAAAGGTTCATTGAAATTCGATTACTGGGATGTTCATCGCGCTGCCGGATATATTCTCCGGTTACTCCATGATGATGTACTTACAGAAAAAATCAGGGAAGACGCTTACAAGGATCTCGATTTTATTTCATGGGATCACTCTGCAAAGCGGGTGGTAGATGGATACCGGAGTTACCGGTTGCTTCCTGCCGGAGTTTAATCCCCTGTTAATAATCTCTGTTTTGAGAGGTCAATCGTATAATCAACAACAGTATATTCGTCCTATAAAATCATCGGAATCATGCCATCAGTCTGCTTCTACTTCCAGGTGCATCAACCTTTTCGCCTGAAAAGATATTCCTTCTTCGACATTGGAAAAGATCACTTCTATGAAGATGACGAAAAGAATAAACTGATCCTCGATAAGGTCAGTGAGAAGTGTTATATCAAGACGAACCGGAAGATGCTGGAGTTGATTAACCGGCACAAAGGAAAATTCAAGGTCTCCTACTCTATTTCCGGAGCCTGCCTGGAGCAATTTGAAAACCATCGTCCGGATGTACTGCAATCCTTCATCGACCTGGCGAAAACCGGATGTGTGGAGTTTATTTCAGAGACCTACTATCACTCGCTGAGTTTTATTTATTCCAAAGATGAATTCCGCCGTCAGGTAGAAATGCACAAGGAAAAAATTAAAACCTATTTTGATCAGACCCCGAAAGTATTCCGCAATACAGAGTTGATATATAACAATGAAATTGCTGCTTTTGTAGAGAAGATGGGCTACAAAGCGATTCTCTGCGAAGGGGTAGATCGTTATCTCGGTAAACGCTCACCGAATTTCCTCTATCAGCCTGCCGGAACATTGAAGATAAAATCATTCCTGAAAAATTATCGTCTTTCGGATGATATTGCGTTCCGTTTCAGTGATCGTGGATGGACAGAATGGCCACTGCATGCCGATACTTTCGCTTCATGGGTTCATAAAGTTGCAGGTAATGGTGAAGTGGTTAACCTGTTTATGGATTATGAAACTTTCGGAGAACATCAGTGGGAAGAAACCGGTATCTTCGATTTTCTTGATCACCTGCCAAAAGAAATATTATCACATCCTGATTTTGATTTTAAAACAATTTCAGAAGCTGCTGATCAATATAAAGTGCGCGATATTTATGATGTACCCGATTATACCAGCTGGGCAGATGCTGAACGGGATTTAAGTGCATGGTTGAGTAATCCGATGGAAAAAGAAGCTGCTGCACGTATTTATAAACTCGAGGAGAACGTAAAGAAAACTGGTAATCCTGATTTAATGGACGTTTGGGGTAAAATGCAAACCAGCGATCATTTCTATTATATGTGTACTAAGTTCTGGAGTGACGGAGATGTACATAAGTACTTCAGTCCATACGACTCACCTTATGATGCCTATATTTATTATATGAATGTGCTGGCTGATTTTGAGACGACAGTTGAAGATGCACTGAAAGATAGTAAGGGTGCTAAAAAAACAATTCGCAAGAAAGAGCCCAGTATCTAAAACGTAATCCTGCTGTTGGCAGGGCACTATATGGCAAGCGGACATATTGATCACAGCAAACTCAGCGCAGCAGGATTGCTGGTGACGTTGGGAATTATTTATGGCGATATCGGGACTTCCCCGCTTTATGTAATGAGTGCCATCATTGGTAAGAATAAAATTGATGAAACACTGGTGCTCGGTGGATTATCATGTGTCTTCTGGACACTCACCATTCTGACCACTTTCAAGTACATCATCCTTACACTAAGAGCGGATAATAAAGGGGAAGGCGGGATTTTTTCTTTGTATGCTCTGGTACGTAAAATGCATATTAAGTGGCTGGCTATTCCGGCAATGATCGGTGGTGCGGCATTACTGGCAGATGGAATCATCACTCCCCCAATTTCCGTCGCTTCGGCTATTGAAGGATTGACAACGATTAATCCGGATATTCCAACAGTTCCGATTGTTATTGGCATACTCTTCTTCCTGTTTTTCATTCAGCAATTCGGTACCGGCTTCGTAGGACGATTCTTTGGTCCGGTGATGTTGATCTGGTTTTCAATGTTATTGGTTTTGGGCCTTAAAGAAATTGTGCAGTATCCGATTGTTTTCAAAGCGATCAACCCATATTATGCGTATCAGCTATTGGTGAATTACCATGAGGGATTCTGGATCTTAGGTTCTGTATTTCTATGTACTACCGGAGCGGAGGCACTTTATTCAGATCTCGGACACTGCGGCAGGAAAAACATTCGTGTATCCTGGGGATTTGTGAAAGTAGCATTGCTCGCTAATTATTTTGGTCAGGGTGCATGGCTTTTAAATCATACAGGGAAAGTTCTAGGCACTGTTAAACCATTTTATGCATTGATGCCGGATTGGTTCCTTATCACCGGAATCGTCATCGCTACAAGTGCGGCTATCGTAGCCAGTCAGGCATTGATTTCAGGAACGTTTACGCTTATCAATGAAGGAATGCGCCTTGACTTCCTGCCAAAAGGTAGAATTGAATATCCCACAGATCTTCGCGGACAACTTTATATTCCAACGATCAACTGGCTCTTGTGTTTGGGCTGTATCGGCATCGTTTGGTATTTTCAAGAGTCGTCAAAAATGGAAGCAGCTTATGGATTGGCAATTGTTTTAACAATGCTGATGACCACTACCCTGCTTACTTATTATCTCTATCTGAAGAAATATCCTCGTATACTGGTTGTATCGATTCTTTTAATATTCCTGACAGTGGAAGTTTCATTCACCATCGCCAACCTCAGTAAATTTTCGCATGGTGGTTATGTTACGGTATTCATCGCAGCGGCCATCATTGCTATCATGTGGGTTTGGTATGAAGCGCGTAAAATCCGGACAGGACTTGTGGAGTTTGTACAACTGGATAAGTATTATGATATCATCACTGATGTCAGCAAGGATGAAACTATTCCAAAGTATGCTACTCATCTGGTATACCTGACCAGTGCGAATCAGGAAAATCAGGTTGAAAATAAAATCATCTACTCTATTCTCAATAAACAACCTAAACGAGCGGATATTTATTGGCTGGTGCATGTGGATGTGCTGGATGAACCATATACAATGGAATATAAAGTGCGGGAACTGGTAGAAGATAAAATTGTACACGTACGTTTTAAAATAGGCTTCCGGGTGGAACCACGAATTAATTTGATGTTCCGTCAGGTCGTTCAGGATCTTGTTGAAGGTAAAGAAGTAGATGTGGTGAGTAGATATGAATCGTTAAAGAAATTACACCTGAGTGGTGACTTCCGGTTTGTGGTGATGGAGAAGTTCTTATCGTATGAAAACACATTGGGTATCTATACCAAATTTATACTCAATATCTACTTTGTTATAAAACGTTTGAGCATGAGTGAGGAAAAAGCATTCGGACTTGATTCCAGTTCGGTGATGGTTGAAAAAGTACCATTGATTGTTACTCCTCCCGGTACTTATAAATTCACCCGGGTCTACTAAAAGAAAGAGACTGATTCATTATTGAGTCAGTCTCTTTTTTATTTATCCCTTTAGAATAGATCATAATTTTCAAACCGAGCGGGTCCTTTTGGTCGAAATGAATACAGAGAACATTTCATGAAGTGATATTTCGCTTGTTTCAAATAGACAGGTACAGGAAAAATAAAATGTTCTTTTGATAACCCTTGATGTAGGCTCAAAAAAAGAAGCTGCCCTTGTGAGACAGCTTCCGGATCTTTGGATTTAAGAATTACTTTTTCAGTAAGGAAGTAACAGCAGTTTCTGATCCAGCTGTAATAAGAAGTTGGTAAACTCCGCTGGTTAGTTCAGAAGGTACTGTCAATTTGAAGAGATTATCTCCGGCAGATCCTTCAAACTCAAAAGGAGCCTGAATGAATTTACCCGTGATATCACACAACTGCACTTTCACTGTTTCAGGACGATCAAGTTTCATACGCAGATTTGTTTCTGATTGAACCGGATTAGGGAATACATTCAGATTGAATTTATCTGTTGTATTGTCAGCAATACCGGTAGTCAGATCTTCAGTGATCGTCAGCGTGTTGGTACGAATGATATCGCCCGAAGCACTATTGCTGGAATTGGTGAAGTTAAATGCTCCATAGAATGTTACATCGCCGGTTCCTGCAGCCGGAGCTGTCCAGTTGAACGACCATGTTTTAGTACCACCTGGTGCAGAGGTTCCAGCCGTAGTATGTGTTACATACTTGGTAGATACAATTTTGGTATTCGTAGCGTTGGTCAGACTTAATGCCCCCACAAGTTGTCCTGTAGAAGATTGAGGGGAAATCTGGAATCCAAACTTACTTAAACCTGATTGTGTCATTGTGGCTGTGATCGAATACACCTGTCCTGGTACATATCCTCCCGCCGGAACATTCGACGTGATGATTTGTGTAGGAGATGCAGTTGCTCCGCCGGAGTGACAACCTGATTTTGAGCAGGTTTGATTGTCAGCAGGAGATCCGGTATGCGCTGCTGGGGCTCCGGATTGGTTGCTGATGGCCTGGTTGCCGGTCGACTGAATTAGTATCAGTGCCGTCGTAAAGGCTAATGTGATGAGAGTAAAGGTTTTTTTCATTCGCGTGGTTTTATTGTTGCTTCAAGTATAACAAGTTCCTATGAATTTATGTTCAGAGATATGTAAAATTTAAGTAATTATTTGGTATTCAATGTAATGAGTTGAATATCTGTGGTTTTTTTTACCTTCGGCACATGGAGTTCGGAATGGATAAAACGAAAGCAGCAGAGCGGATCGCTGATTTGTCAAAGATAATAAATGAACATAATTACATGTATTATGTGCAAGCTAAGCCTATAATAAATGATTATGAATTCGATCAATTACTGGAAGAACTGATCCGCCTTGAAAAAGCATTTCCTGAATTGGTAAAACCTGACTCCCCTACTCAACGTGTTGGAGGAGAAATCACCAAATCCTTTACCACTGTTCGACATAAGTACCCCATGTTATCTCTTGGAAATACTTATTCGGAAGAGGAATTAACTGAGTTCGATGAACGAATCAGAAAACTGGTTCCTGGTGAAAAATTCGAGTATGTATGCGAGTTGAAATTTGATGGAGTTGCAATCGGTTTAACTTATAAATCGGGTAAATTGGTGCAAGCGGTAACTCGCGGTGATGGTGTACAAGGTGATGATGTGACCTTAAACGTGAAGACGATCAAATCAATTCCTCTGCAGCTACATGGTAACGATTATCCGGACGAATTCGAGATCAGAGGAGAGATTTTTATGTCGAGGGCGGCTTTTGATAAAATGAACGAAGACCGGATCGATATTGGCGAAGCTCCATTTGCGAATCCACGAAATTCTGCAGCTGGTACACTGAAGCTTCAAGATAGCGCTGAGGTAGCACGCCGAAAACTGGACTGTTTTTTATACGCGATCTATGGTGAAAATCTCCCCTATCAGAGCCATGAAGATGCATTGAAGGCTGCCATCACCTGGGGTTTTAAAATTTCGTCTGATAGAAAAGTTTGTCACCAATTGCAAGAGGTTTTTGACTATATCAATCATTGGGACACTGCCCGCGAAAATCTTCCGTTCGATATCGATGGCGTGGTGATTAAAGTGAACAACTATCGTCAGCAGGAAGAACTTGGATTTACTGCAAAATCTCCCCGCTGGGCCATTGCCTATAAATTCAAGGCGCAGTCGGTGGCTACGGTGCTTGAGAGTGTCAGTTATCAGGTTGGACGTACCGGTGCTATAACTCCGGTGGCCAATCTGCAGCCCGTTTTTCTGGCAGGTACAACAGTAAAACGGGCTTCACTCCATAATGCGGATCAAATTGAGAAACTCGGACTGCATGAAGGGGATACAGTTTTTGTAGAGAAAGGTGGTGAGATTATCCCGAAAATTACAGCAGTAGAAGTATCGAAGAGAAAGCCGGGATCAGCGCCTGTGGGATTTATTGAAGAATGTCCGGAATGTGGAACAACATTGATCCGTAAAGACGGCGAAGCGCAGCATTATTGTCCGAATGAAGCCGGATGTGCGCCTCAAATCAAAGGGCGAATCGAGCATTTTACAGCCCGAAAGGCAATGAACATTGAAGGTCTTGGTTCCGAGACAATCGATCTGTTTGTTGTACGGGGATTGTTAAAGAATATAGCTGACATTTATGATCTCCATAAAAATGATATCATGTTGCTGGATCGTTTCGGAGAGAAATCAGCGTCCAATATTATAGAGGGTATTGCAGCTTCGAAACAGGTTCCATTTGAGCGGGTGCTGTTCGCTATTGGTATCCGTTTTGTCGGAGATACTGTTGCTCGTAAACTAGCCCGTCATTTCCATACCATTGATGCCTTGATGGCGGCTAGTCAGGAACAATTAATTGAAGCGCCTGAAGTTGGACAAAAAATCGCGGCAAGTATTCAGGAGTTTTTTGCAGAGGAGAAAAACCGGGAGATCATCCATCGCTTAAAAAATCATGGACTTCAGTTTGAAATTGCAGAGGAGCATCAGTTGAAAAAAGTATCTGAAAAACTGAAAGGATTAACCATTGTAATTTCCGGGACTTTCCACCAGCATAGCAGAGATGAATACAAGAAAATCGTCGAAGAGAATGGAGGTAAAAACGGCTCCGGAATTACGAAGAAAACCTCCTATCTGCTCTCCGGCGATGATAGTGGTCCGAGTAAGTTGCAGAAAGCAGAAGAGCTTGGCGTAAAAGTCATTTCAGAAGCTGATTTCCTGGCAATCCTCCAATGATCAGATATTAACTATCTTTATCGCCCCTACACCTGACTGCCATGAAAAAAACATTTCGCCAGAAAATTGCGCGATACCTTTTCCTCAAGGAATATGGTCAGCATGAGAGTCAGAAAAAGCTGATTACTTTTAATGATGCAAAGTCGATTGGCATTCTGTACGATTCCACCAATGAGAAAGACTTCGAACTTATCCGGAAATATGTAAAAGATATCCGGGAGAATCATCATAAGGAGGTTCTCGCTCTTGGATACTATGATCAGAAGGAGTTGCCGGCAATGCGTTTTGCCAAGCTGGGCCTCGATTTCTTCACCCGAAAAGATCTCAATTGGTATTACAAACCCATTGCTCCTGTAGTTAAAAATTTCGTGCAAAAAGATTTTGATATCCTCATCGACCTCCATACCGGAAACAGTATCACATTCCGCTATATAGTTGCCAGTTCAAAAGCTCGTTTTAAAATCGGAAAATACGATCGGTTTTCCACTCCTTTTTATGATTTCATGATCAGTATTCAGGAGAATACCGGACAACAACAATTTATCGATCAGATTAACCACTACCTAAAATCCTTCCGCAATGACCATGCTTAGTAAAAAGTTAACGGGAACCGGTGTCGCGCTGGTGACCCCCTTTCATAAAAATGGCAGCATCGACTTTAAATCTTTGTCGAAGCTGGTGGAACATATCATTAAAGGTAAATGCGAATATCTCGTTCCGCTGGGCACAACCGGTGAGAGCGTTACATTGACGGCTGATGAAAAACACGCTGTTGTTGATTGTGTTCTTGAAACCAATAATAACCGTGTACCGGTGGTGCTTGGATTGGGAGGCAACAATACCCAGGAAATTTTAGGTAAACTTCGTCAGAATGATTTTGAAGGTATTGCTGCTATTCTATCTGTATCGCCTTATTACAATAAACCATCTCAAAAGGGAATCATTCAGCATTATAAAATGATTGCTGAGGAAAGTGCCGTTCCCGTGATACTATATAATGTTCCGGGAAGAACCGGGTCGAATTTAACTGCGGAAACAACTCTTGAGTTGGCACATAGTCAGCCTAATATTGTTGGGGTGAAAGAAGCCAGTGGCAATATGGAGCAGATCATGCATATCATCCGTGAGAAACCGGCGAATTTCCTAGTGATCTCCGGTGATGATGGTATTACTTTGCCTCTGATTGCCAGTGGTGCTGATGGTGTGATTTCCGTGGTTGCTAATGCTTATCCGAAGCAGTTCTCAGAGATGGTTCGTCTGGCAGCGAAGGCAGATATGAAGAAGGCTCAACAACTCCATTATCAATTGTTCCCGCTCATCCCAATGTTGTTTGCAGAAGGGAGTCCAGCCGGAATTAAACATGTGTTGAAGCAACTTGGAATTTGTGAAGATTTTGTTCGTATGCCCCTAGCTGGTATTTCGAAGAACCTGGCGAATCGTCTTACAGCTTTTTGTGATAGTTTATGAATCCCGAGTTCATCCAACATGGACTTTCTGAAGCATGGAGGAAGAACAACCTTGTCAACCTGAAACTGCTTGGTGCTATTTCGGTTGAAAATTCGGGTCTGAGTCTTTCAAGAAAAGGAAGCAGAACTATTGCCGGACAATTTGCACATATGCATGGTGTTAGAGGAATGTGGCTTCAGGTTGCAGCTCCCAAAAAGTATCCATCATTTGTAAAGCTTCCGAAAGAGGAATCTAAGCCGGAAGTAATTGCCAGCGCACTTGATCATTCAGCTCAAATGATTGAAGATTTGTTGATGGATGCTGTGATGGCTGGTGGGAAAATCAAGGGGACAAAGTTTGATGTTTTCAGTTTTCTCGGTTATCTCATCAGTCATGAAGCGCACCATCGGGGTAATATCCTGCTTACGTTAAAAGTTTCCGGATGTCCGATAGAAAAGGATTTATCCTTTGGAATCTGGGAGTGGGATAAATTATAAGTCGGGGTGAATTGTCGGTTCAGCATCATTTTTTGCTGATTGGTCGATCCGATGACACTCAAATCTGATGTTTTTCATAGATTTGAGTCACACAAGCCCAATCCCTAATCCATGAAAAAAATATTACTATCGCTGTTGCTCGTACTCTGCTATTCAGGTATGCAGGCGCAGTTTAATCTAAACTTGAAAGGTCATCTTCCCTACCCTACAAATACCTGTGCCGGTATCTGGCATTATGTCGATTCGCTCGGAAACGAATATGCTCTTGTAGGTGTAAACGATCGCCTGGCCATTGTTGATGTCACTATTGCCACTAATCCGGTGGAAGTCTTCTCTGTACCTGCTCTGCCTAATCAAAGCAGTTTATGGCGCGAAGTTAAGACTGCTGGTAAATATGCATATGCTGTAAGTGAAGGTGGTGGCGGGGTGATCATCGTTGATCTGTCCAATTTACCAGCCGGCATCAATTATAAGCACTATTACGGTGATGGTGCAATCCTCAATCAGATTACATCTGCACATACAATTGCTGTTACAGATGGTTATGCCTACATTTTCGGTACTGGTAATGGCCTGGCGAATGGTGGTGCTGTTATTTGTGATTTATCAGATCCCTGGAATCCAACGTATGTAGGACAGTATAATTTGCAATACATCCACGATGGTTATATCCGAAACGATACCTTATGGGCCGGTGAAATTTATGCCGGACAGTTCAGCGTAATTGATGTAACCAATAAGGCGAATCCTGTGTTGCTGGTTAATAAAACCACACCCGGACAATTCTGTCATAATACTTGGCTTTCTGATAATTCCCGATACCTCTTTACTACAGATGAAATCACCGGCGAACCACTTGGTTCCTTTGATGTTAGTGACATCGGTAATATAGACCTGATTGACACCTATTATACCGACAGTATGCCTCAGGAAGAAGTTCATAATGTTCGTGTGCTGAATGATTTTCTAATTAACCCGTCTTATGGAAGTCAGATGGTAATTTGTGATGCTGCCCGTCCAGATAATATCATTGAAATTGCGAATTATCCTACGGGTAATTTCTTGTGCTGGGATGCTTCACCATATCTTCCAAGTGGAAATATCATAGCTGCAGATGTTGATGGTGGGGTTTATGTATTTGAACCGAATTACACTCGAGCATGTTACCTCGAAGGCAATATAATAGACAGTATCACCACTATTCCGCTAAACAATGTTCAGGTTAAAATTATAGGACCGGATAAAGTAAAATTGAGTAATCTTATTGGTGATTATAGAACGGGTCTGGCTCTCGCAGGTACGTACGACGTGGAATTTAAAAAGCTTGGATATAAAACCCAACTTTTCCAGAGTGTATCTCTCGCAAGCGGACAATTAACTACACTGAATGTAGAAATGGTACCTTTTGTACTTACAGGAACCGTTCTTGATGCCACAACAACTCAGGTTATTCCCGGTGCCGATGTAATGGTAACAAATGGTATTGATACAACCTATACTACTACCGACGGTAGCGGAATATTTACAATTACCAATATGACCTCTGGAAATCTGGACATACTTGTTACCAAGTGGGGATATGTTACCTTTTGCCAATCCATCTTTGCTGATGGCTCAGTTCCTTTTTCAATTTCACTGCAGCATGGGTATTATGATGATTTCGCTACCGATCTCGGATGGACTGTTAACTCATCTACGACCAGTGGTGAATGGGAGCGCGGTATCCCTGTAGGAACTACACTTGGTTCATTACCCGGAAATCCTGGCGTTGATAGTCAGTCTGATTGTTCCAACTATGCGTTTGTAACCGGCAACGGTGGCGGTAATGCTACATTTGATGATGTCGATAATGGTGTGACTAATCTGGTTTCTCCGGTGATGGACCTTACCACATACACTGATCCATACATCAATTATGAGAGATGGTACCAATGTCCTTCTACCACTTCTGCTGCAAACATGGATACATTGTTCATCAATATCAGCGATGGAATCAACACTGTAAACCTGGAACAAATTACGTTGGCCGATGCAAATCCCGGAACCTGGGTTAATGCCAGTCTTCGTTTGAGTAATTATCTTACTCCCGGTGCTGCCATGCAGTTAAGTGTTCGTATCTCAGATTTCGCCGCAAGTCAAACACTTCTTGAGTGCGGATTTGATAAATTCAGTGTGACCAATGGACCACAATCTATTGATGAAAATTACAGTGCTTCCTCTTTCCGATTATTCCCGAATCCGGGAAATGGAATCTTTAAAATTGTTTTAAATGAGGAACTCCGTAAAACAGCGAATCTTGTTACAATAATGGACTATACCGGACGAATCATCTACAGTAAAGCGACGAATTCTATCAACTCCGAAACATTCGGCGACGAATCAATCCCATCCGGCTTATACATTGTTGGAGTTTATAGTGACGGACAATTAATTGGAAATCAACGCCTTATTAAAGTGAA